>Ga0247837_1006229_pt1 | contig 16987 bp, 15 predicted proteins | sample LaCtaG_2_FD_187115 | JGI IMG/M metagenome (GOLD analysis project Ga0247837, IMG submission 187115) | Freshwater microbial communities from meromictic Lake La Cruz, Castile-La Mancha, Spain - LaCruzMarch2015_14.5m | ecosystem: Environmental > Aquatic > Freshwater > Lake | place: Spain: Castile-La...
GGTGCTGGAAATCTGAGCTCCAGCGGTCGTGGTCCGCACTAGTACGCCTGGGAAGGGGAACTTGGGGCTGGGTGAGGAGAAGAATTTCTTGTCAGAAAAGCTGCTTTGCGTGAGTGTCGAGCTCTGCATGTCTCGAAGACTGGTGAAGGAGTAGCCAGCGGGAAACACTAGGTAGAAATAGGTGTCTCCGGTTATAGCAGATGCTAGTTTCGCTTTGAAGGTGAAGGAACTGACAGGACTTCCGTTAACTATCAAATTGCTGCCCAAAGTAAGGTTTATAGTGGATAATGACAGTGTGGAAGCACTAGCCTTTTGCGCATAAGCAGAAGTGACTCCACTGTGAATGACATACTTCAGCTGTCTCGGGTCATTCACCAAAGTAAAGAAAGTCAGAGCAGTGATAGTCGCCGAAGTGTTCGACTTTCCAGAAACCGGGAAGTAGACATCCACAGTGCTACCTGCAGCCGGGACGAGTCCCATTCCACTCACCATGTGGCTAAAGGTAGACGGACTATTGACGCTTTGAGCAGCAGTGACTGTCATAAGTATGGAAGTGGACAGGTTGGAAACTACAGGGTAGGAGTCGCCCTCTTGGAGCTGGGCGCCGATTAGAGTGGTGAAGGCGGAATTGGGCAGAGCCAGTTCGAGATAGAAGGTTCTGAAGGCTGTGGAGGCGGGCAGGTCGAGGATTGAGGGGAGGAACTGGACTTTCACTGGAGCGCCATTGTGCACGTTTGCGCAGAAAGCACTGAAAGTCAGTGTCGAAAAGCTTTGCGCAGCTATCTCAAACTGATACACAGCCACCAACTTCGGCTTCGTCTTCGTGGAGTCGAGAATTTCCACTCTGCACTCATACGCAGTCGCACTATTCGTCGCAACCTTCGGCAGGGTTATCCGGTCCCCAGACAGGCCGAAAGTAAGGATGTTCTGCCCCGCCTGCAAAGCGCCAGCCGAAAAGCCCAAAGAGCCAGGGGAAGGTGAGCTTCTGGCAGCAGGAAGGAGCTTAGGCGGGGAGCCGTTGTTGGAAGTAGGGGCGCTGCCCACTGCTGCGGAAGTGCGGAAGTCGGTGTCGCCGCTGGTTTTGTACTCGGTAGTCAGGGGCGCGGGGACTCCGATTTGGAAGTCGTCAGGTGCGCTTGAAAAAGGACAGTAAATAAAGACATTGGAAGCAGTGAGTATGTTATTCGTTAGGCCGTCGAATTTGAAGACTATCATTTGCGACGAGTCCCCTGTGCCCCCCGCCTTATTTTGCTCCATCCCGCCCTGTTCTTGCAGCTTCATAGTCAGTTGGAAGCCCAACACACTTGCAGTGCTAGCCACCGGAAAAGACACAACGCCTTTATCGATGTTTTTTTCACTAGCAGCACTGGATGTCACTTCTAACACAGCAAACCCGGAAGTTGCCTTTATGAGTACTATAAATCGCACTGTAATGACAGTGTTTGCCTCCAGTGCTGCATACGGATCTAACCGTAGTGCTTTGAAGCTATCAATTGGGTCGCATTTGAGGACTGGGGAAGTGGTGACGAAGCAGAAATTCACAGCTGCGCAAGTGTCATCCCTGAAATTGACCTGAATAAATCCCCCTAGTGGCACAGGGTTAGCCAGGGTAAAGGTGAGATCTGTATACAGTTGCAGTCCACTAGGTAGCTCCGTGGGTGCAAGGCCCCATGTCGTCTTCCAGGCTATAGACGCAAGCGAAGCAGTCGAAATCCCCAGATTAGACGACTTCCTCAGACTTTCCAACACATGAGTAGTCCCGAAGCGGACAGTTTCCACAGTCCACTGAGAGTCAGAAACTGTTGTTGTGTCCGGGTTGATGAAGCCTGGGACTCTCAGGTTTATGGACTTAGCGTCAGTCATTATATCCATGAGAATAAAGGACGTGTTGAGTCCGTACACCCATATGGTTTGCGGCTGCCCCTGGACTTTGCTGGATGCCAAGCAGTCCAAAGCGTGCGAATTGCCGGGGACAGTGCCAGTGAAGTAGTTAATCGTGTCGACATCGTTGTTTTTGACAGTCTCCGAAGAGCAGTTCATATGCAGAGAAGTGAGGTTGAAGTTCGGGTCGGTGGTGATTTTGAAAAGGTCGTACCGCCATAGATCCTTCTGGAGAGTCATTTTGAAGATAATCGGGTTCCCTGCACTTCGCACTGTCTTAGAAGCGCCGTTCGCGAAGTCTACAGACAAGGAAGTCAGCGGAGTTGCAGGGGGACTGATGTAGACCATCGCAAAGTTGAGATTTGCGTCGATGATTTGGCCTGCAGGACTCAGACGACTGACCACTGAGCAAGGTCCGTAGGCTCCTTCCACAGAGGGCAAGTCCACAGGGCCGAAACTGATAGCCAGGTTTTCCCCTGCTTTGCAGGCAAGAGCCACTTGAGTAGCAGCCATCACACCCGGACAAGCAGCTTCAAGAACCCCCTGCACTACAGAGGTCGTGGGAGTGAGGTAGAAGGTGAGTCGCACAGCCTTGGCGCCGGCATTCGACTGCGACAGACCGACAGCACTAGGCGACCACTGGGTCCTCCACCAAGTGAGCCTGCCCGGGTCGAGCATTTGATTGTAGACGCCCGTGACCTGCTCAGCCATAACAGCGCCTAGGAGACTGATGAGAAGGAACAGTGCTGACATTTTTATGAGTGTCGAGGCTTCTGTCTGGGAGACTTGCGATGGAGGGAGTTGAGAAGGTCTTGGAGGCAGGCTTTGGAGGACTTGTGGGACTCAGGGGAGCGGGCGGGCAGCCCTGCTTCCACCCAGTCTGGTCGAGGAGTCAATTCGTCGAAGGCCACCGCTGCTCGGTCTCTCAGCTCCACGCCCTGGCGCTCTGCCTGCGCCAGCTCTTGCTCCAGCACTTCCACTCTATGCGCAGCGTTCCTAGTCTGCGCCACCAGCTGCTGACAGTGCGCTTCCAGACTTCTGCATTGCTGTTTCTTCTTATCAGCTTGAGCAACCGCAGTCTTCACTTCCAGGTGCAGGGCTTCCACTTGCAGAGTGATGTGTTCCTTCTCGATTTCAGCCTCTTTTAGTCGCTCAATCTTCGCGCGTAGGTCTTGCTGAAGGACTGCTCGCTCCTGCCGGAGCTGCACAGCGCTGTCTTCAGCCTGGTGCAACTGCGCAGTCACCTGCTGCAGCTGTCCGACTACAGTCTCTGCATAGCTTTGAGCGGCTTTCTCTGCCTGTTGAGCGGCTTGCAGCTGTCTGTGCAGCTCCTGTGTTTCCGCGGACTTGCTTTCCAGCTGCTTCTCGTAACTCGCTGCCTGTGCTGAGTACCGGTCTCCAGCGTCATCCGCGGCTTGATGGAGATGCTGAGTAAGCGTCAAAAGCACGGAAACGAGGCAGTGGAGAGGGGTCAAGCGACTCAAAAAGGCTTCCACGTGGGAGGCTTCCACGGCCCGCTGGACTTCGGGAGGCAGGGATTGGGTCTCACTGAATAGGTCTTGGCGCAGTTGGCGGACCACGAGTTGGAGTTCGCTGCGGTAGTATTGGCTTTCGGTGGTGACACGCTCGAGTAGCTCGAGTACGATTTCGGTCTGCTGCCAGCGGGACGCCCGGGCCAGGGCAGCCCTAAAATCCAGCAAATTGGCTTTCGTGCGAAGCACCGGAGACCTGCACTCCGACTTCCGATAACTCTCACGGGAGCTGGGATAACCGCGAGGTGAGTTCTGCAGCGAAGCAGGTCTTGACAAGGCCCTCAGCACTCGCACCTTTTCCATCTACTAATTGGCCGTTAGCATTAAAATGCAGACAGACTCGTGGCAGGCCAACTGCGATACTGAGGGCAGTCCCGAGCCTACAAGGAGAGTTCGCAAAGCCGAGCGTCTTTGTGGAAGTATGGAGTCACTTCTGGGCGCTTCGAATGTAGCTGTGCGGCTTTCCTTCGATCTCAAAAGCGAGCAGGCCAAAGTGGACTCGCTGCAAACGCTGCTGGTGCAGCGAGAAAACCAAAAGCAAGCCTTCTTCCTGCAGTCTCTAAAGAAGGAAGAAGAGTGCACACGCCTCCGCGAGCAACTCCTCCAATTCCAAGCCCAGCAGCCCGCACCAGACCCGCAGCTGCAAGGCCGCATCCAAGAGCTAGAGACGCAACTGGCCAGAGCCAGGCTTTTGCCGCTCTTTCTCTGCGTCCTGCTTGTCCTAGCCTTGTTCCTTTAAATGGACACAACTACCGCTTGATCTGGCTAAGAGCAATACAGCGAGTTCAGACTGGGGATTTGTAAAGGGTAAATGTAGTATAGGGAATTGAGTCCGGGCAGGGTGAATATCAAGGCCGAAGGCTGACTTTCATACCTACCTGATTAAAATGATAGTGGATGAAGACTTAGATGAAGCCACAGTCCAAGACGCACTCCGAATCCTCAACGAGCTGCAGACCGGTCTGTCAGTTCCCTACAAACAGCGCAAACAGATAGGTGTAGTCCCTACAGAGAAGCAGGCTCGCAAGATGCTAAAAGACATGCATGTGTTAGAGGTGCAGTGTCTCGAGGTAGCTGCTATCGCTTACCACTTTGGAAGGAAGTGCAAGCTGTATAAGGCGGAGTTGGATCAGGTGAGGGGGAGTCCGGACTTGCAGGAGAGAGATGCGGAGTTGCATGGACTGGCGCAGAAGCATAGACAGTCGCTGGTGGTGGAAGCGTTGCAAGATGTGCAGACTGGGGAAGAAACGCTTCACGCCATCGCAGAACTGCGCTCAGACGTCCAAGGCCAGCAAGACACAGTCGAAGAAGCTTTAAGCCAAGTCAAACAAGCAGTCGACCGACTCGACACCCAAGCCGACCAGCGCAGTGAAGACCTAAAATCACACATCGCCAAAAGCTTCAAAGATTTAGAGCGACTTTTACTAGTGAAATCCGAAGAAAGTGACTCAATTGCAGCTTTATCCATCAGGGAATCTCTGCAGTCGCAATATCTGAATGAGCGTGAGCCGGAGTTGTCCATTTCCCGCTGTATTTCCTCAGAAATCAGACCTGGGAAGAAGACTTGCAGACATAACGGAGTTCAAACTGTCGATATCAGACTTCCAGACCGGAAAGTTACGATTCAGACTCCTCGCCGCTTGCAAATTGACTCCTTTTCGTGTGAAATTCCTGCTGTTTTGGTACCAGAATTGACACTTTGCACTGGGAAGACGCTGTTTGTTGCTGGAGAAAGGAAACATCAGAGTTCTTTGAGGCAAATTGAGCCTAGTGTTAGACATGAAAAGCAGATTGCTACTTTTTTGGTGTGTAATGTGCCGGCTTATAGGCCGAATTTGGAGCTTTATAGCTGTTTGCTGCCTGCGATTACTGGAAATCCGAAGAAAACGGAGTTTTGGCAAGGAGGGATGATTGAAATCCAGCCTGAAACTTCAGGCCGAGCCGCCGCCAACCCCTTCATTCTCTCCGAGGACGAAGACAGCGCAGTCCAAACCGACCCCGCCCTCCTTTCCCTTCAAACTCTCCCCAGTCTGAGCCTCCAAGCCGCCACTCCCAGTTTGTCCATATGTGTCTGCGACCCTGTGGCAATCAGTAGTTGGAGTTTGTTGGAAGTTTTCACCTTTTCTACGGAGGACTCGGTGAAGGAGGAAGAAGATGTGACTCCCCGCAAGCGGCCGCGTAGGAAAGTGGTCCGGAAAGACCCTATAGAGGAGTTCTTCATGCTGACTTTACAGGCAGCCAAGCTAAACCAGCCCCAGCGCGAAAACGTCCCTCGAGTCGACGCCGAAGCCCTGTACCGCCGGGCCATCCAAGAAGGCATCCCCTTCAACCGCTGGAGCGAGTGGCTCCACCAAATCCTCCGCATTTCCGGGCAAAAAACCCCTCGTTAGTCCTAGATCTGTGCCAATATGTTCTGTTGCTGCTTCCCGCTGCACCTCCCAGTCTCGACAGTGGCGGTGCAGGTGTGTGCAAGTGTGCAGTTGGCGGTGCTGGTGCTTGCGGCTGGGTGCGGGGAAGAGGTGAGTTGGGGGTTGCTGTGTGCGGGGATGCTCTTTTCTGTGGCTTCGAGCAAGAATTACAACACTTGTGGGTTGTGTGTGCTGCTTGCAAGTCTGGATGTAATTCAGCTACTTGAGAGGCTGTGGACGACTGGAAGTTGGGTAGCTTACCTGCGGATTGCACTGCTCGTGTGGTTGATTCAATGTGCGAGAAGGACATATACGGCTCTGAAACTGGCCCATTCGATGCAAGTGCACGACCCGAAGTCCCTGCAAAAGTCTCTATTATGCTAACTATCCGAGTATAGCGCTAGCTCCACGACTAAGTATATGACCACATACACTATATAAAACGCAAACATCACTTTGCCCAAAGACCGGTTCAGCTGCCACTTGAATCCGCCGATGAACAAAAAGGCTACAAACACCATACCGATTTGCACACAGGAAGCCACAAATAAGGCTCCGGAGTCGGTTTTGAAGTCTCCCCAAGTCAGAGTGTAGATGAACAGAGGCAGGCCGAGGCCTATTGCGATGTTGAGAATGTTGGAACTTACGGAGGTGGACAGTGCGACTTCGCTTTTGCCCTGGAGAGTCGCTTGCACGATGTTGTAGAGGTCTGGAAAAGTAGTGCCGGGAGCCAGAAAGATCATACCAAGTAGACTATCATGGGCATCAAAAGCCAGACTAATAGCATGACTCCACCAGACCACTAGGTAGGAAAAGCCCGATATCCACGCGAAGCACATCAATCCACCCAGCACCCAAAGCCGAGGATTGGTGGGGACTGTCAGACGCACAGAGAGCGCCACTGGCGTCATCATCCAGCGACTAATGCGCGAAAACAAGGACCGAGAGGCTGAAACTGTAGTCAAAAGCCGCATAGACCGGTGCAAATTCGCAAGTTTCATCAAGGAATCTCTCTCATCCGAATTCTCAGGCTCGTGAGTTTCGTTCTGATATGGCTGATAGAGGCCGCGGGACTCCTTGTAGCGGACAAGACAGCGGGACTGTTCTTCGAGGGCGCGGAGCACTACCAGGCCTGCTCGTTTGAAGTGCTTCAAAAGGTCGCTGGTGCCTTCTTCTGCTGTGAATTTGAGTTGTTGTTGGTAGACATTGCGGGTGACCTTGGCAAGGACGCCTTTTTCATACCTCAGTTTAGCAGGCAAGTACGGCTCCAGTTCAGTTATGGATTTTCGTCTGCACGGAAACGGCCTTTCCGGCAGCGGGTGGTACTCCTTCTGATCCCCTTCATACGGCAAATTCAAGTACTTCTTGACTACCTTCTCAACCTTCTCATTGAAATACATAAACACCAAATACACCAAATACACCACAATTATGAGGCAAGCGTCCAGAATAGACACTCTCCGGTTATATAGAGACTCCGACAGAATGCCCAACATGATAGAGTTGAATATGAAGTCGCGAGCCAGCGGCCACCAGTGCAGCTCCAAATTGGTCTTCGCAAGGATCGCACACAGGCCAGTTAGGAAAAGCGCATTTAGTGCACCCGCCCCCAGCACATTTCCCAGGCCCACCGCACTATCCGCCAATAAGAACCCTGTGAAGCAGATGCACAGTTCCGGTGCAGACCCTGCCAGTCCCAGCCAAAAGGCTCGCGAAACGTCCGAAGTCAGCGAATATTTGGCAATCACTGCGTCAATTAGAGGCGCGAGACGGGTGCTTGTGACCACTTGTATAGCCGCCAGCAGGTACACAATCCCTGCAATGTGCAAGATCACTGCTCCTTTTGACATCTGATCCTGCGAAAAGTTGTTTGATTTCGCTACATCGGCTAGTATTCTTGGTTCTGCCTTGGAATCTTCAGAGTTGGCATAGAAATATAAGGCGATTAGGGCGGCTCCGGTGCCTATTACAGCCTTGTAGCGGTCCATTATTACCGAGAACTGTAATAATCACTATGAGTCGAGATGGGAGCGACCTGCCGCCGCGGCACGACCACAGTGACTTCCCATTGATGATACTCATCCCTTCCAAGCAAGTGCAAGAGTTCGAAAACGGCCAAACACGTGAGAAACTGCACGAAGTCGGGCGAGTACGACTCGGGGACACACCCACTGGCGGCAAAGTCCTATACCTACTCTGCGACTCTCAAAAAGACCTCACAAAAGGCATAGATTTGGTCATGCAGGGCTTGGAAAGTACTGGGGAAATCCGTGAAGTGACTGTTTTCGTCCCGGAAGACATGGTTTCTCTGCTGATCGGCACACATGGCCGGCACATTGATATTTTTCAAGAGTTCACGCGCACGAGCGTCTGCTTTGAAAAGAAACAAATAGGACTAACGGAGCGCAAAGTCAAAATCTCAGGCTTCAGCCAAGACATCCGCTTTGCCATTGAAAAGCTTCATTCCAGAGTAAGAGATAAGAACCCGCCGGAAACCCCTGCCTTCGTGAAATTCGTGATTCCCGACAAAAGCGCTGCTCACCTCATCGGCAAAAACTGCTATTTTGTCAAGTTTTTACTGCATAAATACGGTGCGGAGCTGAAAATCAAACCAAACAACAACTGCGAGGAAAATAAAGAACAACTAGCAGTGCTTTTTGGCCGGAAAAGTGACTGTTTGGAGGCACTCCCGGAGGTTGTTACGAAAACGGAAGATGCGATTTGGAGCGTGGGCTCGCAGAATTACACCGATAAAACCATAATTCTGGTAAAAACGCGCAAGTTGGAAGGGGCGTTTAATGACTTTGTGAGAGAGGTGAAGCGGGAAGTGGATGTGAGTTTTCGTGTGTTTAAGTGCTTGAATGACGAGTTTCGGGTGGAAATAACCGGCGAGCTACGGCACAGACTAAAAGCCATGAGACTGTTGCTGGAAGATGCAGGCAAAAAGTCCCCCAGACCCCGCTCTCGCTCCCGCTCCCGCAGTCGCTCCCCAGTGCCCTTAATCATCAACATCATCGTCCCGAAAGTTCTCGTCGGGCGACTCATCGGCAAAGGCGGCGACAACGTGAAAATGCTGAAATCCCGCTGCGGCTGCCACATCAACTTCAAAAAAAATGACCTGAAAACCGTGCAGACTGGAGACGGCCAGGAAGGCCGGGCCTGCACGGTTAAAGGTTCGCCTGCTGCCATTGCGATGGGAGTGCGGTACCTGTGGGAGCAAATTTTGAAGTTCGAGAGATGAGTTAACTGTGCATGGCTAGAGAAGGGTCAATACGTCTCGCGCTTCGCAGGGCTGGAAGCACTCTGATAGGGCTTGGGAGTGAGTGTCGAGCCAGGACAGAGCTCGTGTAGGGTCTGCATTGCCGTCGCCTTCACTGGTGGGCAGAGAAAGAGTCCACTGTAGGCGGAAATCCGCACGAGTTAGCTCCCGAGCATACTTCTGCCGCTTCAGCGCCACATCTTCTCTGTCCAAAGGACTCGGCACTGAGCTTAAGTCGAGGAACAGCTCTGCGACCTCCGCAGCCACTCGATTCATCGCCGTCGACTTGTGCTTCACTCTTTCCTGGCTTAGTGTCACTGGCTGCGGCTTGCCTGCACTCACAGTTTCCTCCCGCTTGGCCGCTGAGGCTAGAATCACTGCGTCTTTCGGCTTGATGAACCCTGTGAAAACTTCGCTGCCCCGGACTTCTGCTAAGTTGCAGATTCTGGAGAAGTAGTCTTCGAGTGCGACTCTGCGCTTTTCCAGGAACTGGGCTTTCGTGTTGCCGAACATCTTCTTTGGGGGGAAAGCGGGCAGGGAGGTACAGCTGTGGTGCAACTCCTCGTGAAAACGACGCAGGAGAGAATAGCGCTTGCGAAACTGCCAAGTGCCAGTCTCCGCAATCACCCGGAGTAGATACTCAAAGTGCCCACTTACCGGCTCGTAAGCAGGAACAGTGATATTCATCTATAGACCGGCTAATGGGCAGGAATAAGCAATGGAGGCGGAATTCAAGACTGAGTTTCCTCAAAAGAAAGACTCTTCTGGGCTTTTTAGAGCCATTGGAATCGGCTTTTTCCTCTCTTCTGCTCTTCTGTCTGCGAAAAACTGCACAACTTTCGCTGATAACTTGAAGCAAGCGATATACAAAGACTTAGACAGTGAGCAATTTGAGTACTTGTCCGACCAAATTGACTTCGCAAACGACCACGAAATGCCCTACGACAGCATTATTAGCGAATTAGAGAAAGAAACCCTGCAGTTACAGCTAGAGCTGGCCCTCCACCAGCTCTACCCGAAGCTTTTGGCCAGCGACCAGGCGGAAAAAGAGGTGGAAGCCTTGCTGATTGATGCAGAAAGGAACAACTGCTTGCGGCCTTTGGCTCAGAAGTTGGGCTTTGCGCTGGATATTGTGCATGAAGTTTCAGGCACTTGTGTGATGAGAGTCAATAGTCCGGCGGCCTATGTGCGTATCAGCATCACATCCAACGGCATTTTCGTGCTGATCCCTCACAGCTACGAACTCGGCGGGTCCGAGGAACTCCAGTACGAAAACTTCGACAAAGAATACAGAGACGTAATCGGAGTATTAGCGAAATCCCTAGGCGAGGTAAAGATCGCAGGTGCAGACTGCATTCTAATGCACAGTCAACTCAAACACTGTATCCGCGAAGCTGTGAAATACGATTTACCACTGGACTTGCAGAGACTTATGCTAGCTTCCGACCTCAGCTTCAAATCCGCATGCATTAATTGCAAATCTCAGCAGAGCAGAGTTCAACTTCCTTGCGGACATTGGAAATGCCATGAATGCGTATTGGTTTTTCTGTATAACCAAAGTTTAAGTCGGTATGAGCCGGATTCAGTTTCTGAAGTGCAACTTTCGGACTGCTGTGTGCTGACAAGTGAGCAGCTTTGTGAGCTACTCAGTACTGAAGAGCTGAATGCAGTGCTGCTTGAACCCACTCTCAGTCCTCAGTCCTGAATTAGACATAAATGGAGGACTCGCTGCTGTATCGAGAGACTCCTCGCAGCTGGCGGGACCAATACACCTTCCTAAAGGTGTTCTATGGAAACGTGTTCTTCGCCTGTCTTAGCTTTGGCCTATTCACGCCTTGGATACATGAGTACTTGGACCAGACAGCAGCACAAAGCACCACCGCTTTCCCTATTCTGATGGCTAATAATGTAGGGGAAGTGGTCGGGGCGCTGGTATTTGGTCTGATTTCGAGTCGATACTCGACTAAAAAGGCTCTACTTGCTTCGATCGGAGTTGGGTTTCTTGGCTGTTTGCTGTTTTTGGCTTGCAATGTGGTGAATTCGGCTGTGGTTCCGGTGGGGTGGCTGATTTTGGGACGGTTTTTGCAGGGAATTTGGACTGGGGGTGAGCAGACAATAGAGCAGGCGTATGTATCTGAGGTCGTGGCAGATGTGGATAAATTAAAAGTACTCTCGGAACTGGGCATCGCATCGGTCGCTGGGTTTTTGTTTGGGCCGGGAGTGGGCATGGCTATGCATCTATTGGGCATTCACTTCGGAGCATCATTAGACTACTTCCCTGCAATCATCCACGCTCTCTGCATCGCAGGCGTTTTCTACTTCACCTACCGTCGTTTCAAAGAACTCCCTCTGGACTGCCGTCTGGTCGGCGCCCGCGACCGTCCAATCTCCAAGCCTGACTTTATCGGCGTGTGTCTTTCCATGCTTCTAAACTTCGTTATCATGACATCCTTCGCAGTGTGTGAGCACATTTCCAAGCCGTTGATGACGCATGACTATGAGGTGATGTTGACGTCTGTGCAGAATGAAAGGGAGGACATGTATGAAGTGCTGGTTATTGCACTGGCGGTGTCGGTGGTGGCGTATGGGTTTGTGCACTGGGTGGATGGGAAGGTGCTGGATAGGGTGATTATGCAGTGGGCGCAGGTAATAGTGGCGGTTGGCTGGTTCTTTACGTTTGACTATGAGGCGAATATTCTGTCGTATACGTCCTTTATTGTGGGCGTGACGATCGGATCCTTCGCCATCCCAATCAGCAAAATGGCTCTAATGTCCATGTTTTCCAAAATACTGGGTCCGAACCGTGCAGTACTATCCACCTAGGGTCCCTATATGGGCGTCTTCATCGCCACAGGCGCCGTCGCCAAAGCAGTCGAGCCTCTGTGGACCCGCTCCACCTTCCACTACTCCACACTCCTCTGCTTCGGCCTCACCTGCGCCTGTCAAGTCCTGTCCGTACTGCTTTCCGCCCTGTGCTGGTCACACCTCCGGCCGCATGTGGAAAACCAGCGCATGAGTTACATCATCCTCGACGAAGGCAGTCAAGAAGGCCAGGTGAAGAGCGAAGATGAGGACAGGTCTCCCAGCGACCACTCCGAAGACAGCTACATGCGGGACATAGTGGCCGGCCCAGTCCCTAGTCCTCCTAGGTAGTACCCTTATAATCGCCATATGCCGCGCTTTATGGTCCACACGATGCTGCTTCACCTCCTTGATGAGTCGTGCGATGTCGAAGTTTCGGAGTACTGCTCGGTGCCGCACATAATATCGCCCACTGTGCAGGAGGCGTGTCCTGCGTTTGTGCTACTGGTGGTGGACACTTGTGCGGCTGTTTCTTTGCTGCAAGCGCCAAGGCAGCTCCACACTGTGGTCGCGAGATGCACCGAGGACTTTCCAGAAGCGAAGATTCTGATATCCACCATTAAACTCAAAATCGCGGAAAATCGCCCGTTGGGAGAGTTAATAGGGAAAATATGGGCGAAAGTGCATATTAGCATTTATTCCTTCAAAGACGAGCCTGAAATCCGAGTTTTCCTCAAGTCCCTACAGACTACTGGAGACAGGCCTGTGGTGCAGGACCCAGGCCTGCACACCAAGCTAAAGAGCCACCATGAGAACCCTTGGGTTGCCTTTCTGCGCTGTGTACCTGGAGTAACTGAGCGGAAAGCCGCGGCTATTGCTGCGGTTTATCCCTCTTATGCGCTATTGGCTGGTGCGTATCGGGAGCTGGATAAGAAGGAAGGGAGGAGACTGTTGATGAAGGTAAAATCGGGCGCGAATCAGATTGGAGAAGCAGTGTCCAAGAAAGTGTATGCAGTCTTAAGGACGGAAGAAGACGAGATATTGAAATAGAAATGGCTACAGTGCACTCCAAGGTCGTGCTTCTCGGCGACTCTGGCGTGGGGAAAACCAGCCTCACCTCCCGCTTCATATCCGACACCTTCCAGCAAGAAATGGACTCAACCATGGGTGCGACCTACACCTCCAAAGTGATTTCCTTCGGCTCTCGCAGTGTCAAGTTCAACATTTGGGACACAGCGGGGCAGGAGCGCTACCGAGCCATCGCCAAGATGTACTACCAAGACGCACAGGCCGCAGTACTAGTGTACGACATCACCAAGCGGGACTCTTTCCAGAACTTGAAGGAGTGGCTGCGGGAGCTGCGGGAACACGGGCCGGCAAGCTTGGGTAGGAAATAGGCAGTGCTGGCGATAGTGGGGAACAAGGAGGACCTCATAGACCAGGAAGAGGTGGATATTGACGAAGCCAGGACGTGGGCTGCAGTAGAAAACGCGATTTTCAAGAAAACAAGTGCGAAGACTGCAAGAGGGGTGGAGGACCTGTTCCGGGAAATCGCTACCAGACTAGACGGGTCGCTAGGCCCCCAAAGCCGGCCTGCAGGCCAACACCTGGAGAACCAGCAGAGGCCAGTAGCGAAGGACCAGGACTGCAAGTGTTAGTAAGTCAGGACTGGCAGCATTGTTATATAGGCGTATGCAGTTCGCGCTGGACCCCACGACGCTGGAAGTCTTGCAGCAGTACTCCTCCCGCCCCGCCGCCAAGCCTCCCTGTGCCTCTCCCGACCTTTGCACCGCCACTCCCTCCTATCGCTACGAAGGTGACGGAATCGTAGTCTACGACTCCAAAGCCCGGCTGCCCGACGACCCTCCCGACTCCAGCTTCCTCCCCTGTCCCCGAGACCCTGCCAACTACGACAGGAAAGACTTGGAACTCGCCAGCGACTTCGACAAACGGCAATTCTTCGCCCTGCCCAGATACCCTTGCTTCAAGCCCAGAGTCTATGAGTCGACTTTGGTGCTTCCGGAGTCTGCACTGCGCTTCGATTCCCACTTCGAAGCCGGGAATTTGGCGAAAGTCGTGCAAGTCAGTCCCGGGGAGTATCGACTTTGGCTGGAATTCGATGTGAATACGCAAGGACATACCCAGTGGTACTATTTCTCAGTGCGCAATAGACAGGCTTGCAGTGTGACTTTCGCGATAGACAATTTGATGAAGTATGACTCACTGTATTTGAATGGAATGCAGCCTTTGGTGTACTCGAAGAACAGGGAAGGGTGTGAGGGAGTCAGGTGGCATCGAGCTGGGAGCAGGATTGCATATGTCCGCAATGAGACGTTAAAACCCGACCAAAAGGCCTACTACTACACTCTATCCTTCGACTACCACTTCCAATACCCCAACGACACCGTCTACTTCGCCCACTGTTACCCCTACACGCACACCGACTTAATGCGAGATCTAGCCCACTACCAAGAAGACACAAGGTGTAGAACGTACTTCCGAGTGGACACACTCTGTATGACACTAGCGGGAAACCCCTGTCCAGTCATCACCATTACATCTGAGGTGGGGACTTATCAGTCTTGGGAGTACGAACACAGTAAAATGATGAAAAGTGCGGCAGGCCGCAGGATGATGCGTTTGAAGGAAGGGAAAGAGGAGGAAAGTAGTCACAAGTCCAAAAGGGCAGTGATCCTAACGGCCAGAGTGCATCCTGGAGAGTCCAATTCTTCATTTATGATGAAAGGCGCCTTAGAGTTCCTCCTAAGTCCCAGCAAAGAAGCAAAAATCCTGCGACGAGAGTACGTCTTCAAGCTCATTCCAATGCTCAACCCCGATGGAGTGATCTACGGCAACTACCGCTGCAGTCTGCTGGGCGCAGACTTAAATAGACGCTGGCTGGCTCCCAATCGTATCCTGCACCCTACGATATACCATAGCAAGCGACTAATTCAGATGGTGGCTGAGGAGCGGGAAGTGGTGTTGTTCTGTGATATGCACGGACACTCTATGAGGAAAAATGTGTTTGTGTATGGATGTTCGGAGCGGCAGGATAGGAAGAGAGCTGCACTGGTCAAGTTGGTGCCGCTGCTTTTACACCAGAGAAATAGGATCTTCAGTTTCCAGGACTCGCGGTTTCGGATGGAAAAGGCGAAGGAAGCCACTGCGCGCCTTGTGGCTTTTCGGGAAATGAATATTCTGAATAGTTACACTCTAGAAGCCAGTTTCTGCGGACCTGCCCACAGCGCAGCCCTAGAAAACCGCAGTCCAGCCCCCGGCGAGTCCAGCGGCAACACCCAAATGACCCAAAGTCACCTACTTTCCCTGGGAAAAGACCTGTGCAAGACACTACTCACTTTCCTCAACCCGCGCATATTTCGCAGGAAATTGACCGAGTTGACAGCTTTATTGACCAAAGAAATCACGCCCCCGGCCTTCAAATCTCGAGAAAAACAGGCGGCGGAGCAGAAAGCCAGTGATAAAAAAGCGCTGGAAGACCTTGAAGACCCGGAAGCTGCATTCACAATTGACTGTGCGATGGAGGAAATGGCCCAACAGGAGACGTTACTGGAGGAACTAGCAGCAGAGCAGGGCGAAGAGGCGAAATCCATACTATCGGATGATGCTTTGACGGACCATGAGGAGGATCTGCCCAGTCCAAGTCTGCCCACTTTGGGTGCAAGTCAGCCCGTCTCTGTATCTGCGAAAAGACCTGTTAAGGTGCGGCATAAAGCCGTCAGGAAAAGTCTCGACAGCACCATTGACCAACCAGAACGGTCCACAGCCAATTCCACGCGTAGTCGCATGGAAGAGCCCCGCAGTGCGGGTTTGCCCCCTCAGCCTGTACGGATTTCCTCCATTTTACGCTACTATCGAGAAGCTGAGGCCAAATCTCACCGTCCGCGGCCCTTTTCCCCTGTCAAGCTCAACACTTCCGCCTTCCCGGATATCAGCTTTTTCGACACCTGGAGGAGGAAAGCAGGGCAGGAAAGGCTGCAAATGCCGGCGGAAGCTGCGAAATCGCTGTCTCCGGAAAGGGCAAAACGAACCAAAGTGAGAGCCAGACCGGAGCGAGAGAGCGTAGCAGAGACTGAGGAGGGCGGGGGAGTATTCGAAAGTCTGCGTTTCTCTGTGCCTAGCACAGGTAGAAACGCTCTTTCACTGGTTAGTCGAAGTTGGCAGTTTCGCAGACAACTTAGGTGAAAATGAGCTAGTGGTAACTAGGACACCTCACAACAGCCTTTGAAATCTGGAGTTCTGCGCTTTATTGGCCTGCCATATGCAGGTCTTTCCGCATCTCTGTTACCCCCAAACCCTGCAGCGTTCTTTCCGCTTTTCAGCCTCGTTGCCTTGAAGTCCACACCCCCTCCTTCAGCACCAGTATACCCCGCTTCCTCGTCTACACTCACATAGTATTGGATCTGGTCTTCCCAGAAATGGCTGGACTGTCCTTCATTATGATGCGACTCTACGTGCCCTACGTTGTGGTGATACTCCCCAGAGTCTTGATGGTGGAAGTCGGCTTCATGATGGTGGTCAGAGTCATGAGGTCCGTAGTCCTGTGCGCCTCCGCCATAGTCTTCCACTCCTGCCTGGTCTCCGCCCCCGTAGTCCACTGCTCCCCCACTCCCTCCGTAGTCTCCCCCGCCTCCGCCCCCGAAGTCCCCGCCTCCTGCGTCATCCATAATTACATGCTTATCTCGCATTACATTGTTTTTAGCACACTATATTAGTGACGCAGGGGTGCTGCCAGGTCTTCTAAATGGCCAGGATCGATGATAAAACTGACATGAGAAAACGAGTAAACCATAACATTACGTCCCACTGCTATCTCATAACTACAGCTATCTCACTTGATTTGGTCCATCAGCAGATTAGCGCACACAGGTCTCCTATGTCTGCCAATCAGCACCACTTTAGGTCTGGTTTTCAGCTTCCTTCGCTCTGTGTCTCTTTCAGTCAAGCAAGGCAAAGTCAGGTCATGCGACGCTCTCACAACTCTCGGACTAGTGAAGGAAACACACTCTCGAAAGGTCTGCAAAGACATGCGAGTTGAAGCAGCACCTTTCAAAGAGGCAGTGCTGCATAGCACGTCCTGGGAAAGG
>Ga0247837_1006231_pt1 | contig 16982 bp, 6 predicted proteins | sample LaCtaG_2_FD_187115 | JGI IMG/M metagenome (GOLD analysis project Ga0247837, IMG submission 187115) | Freshwater microbial communities from meromictic Lake La Cruz, Castile-La Mancha, Spain - LaCruzMarch2015_14.5m | ecosystem: Environmental > Aquatic > Freshwater > Lake | place: Spain: Castile-La...
TGCTCAGTTGCCGTATTGCAACAATTTTAGAATTCAGATTAGTAAGTTTTATGCAACACTCTCTATTGTTGAGTGGCTAGAGGGATGGTTAGACGCATATGTTTCCTGCACTCAGGCTGCCACCCTCACTTCTACTTCTGGGAACTCGTAGTGGTATGCGCAAGTCTGCAATGATCACTGCAGCCAGTATAGCCCAGTCCCAAGTCACTATTGTCGTCTTGTGGTTCTTTAAATTCTCCAATACAAACAAACGCCTTTCGAGACCCGCTGCTTCAACAGGACGAAATTCCTCCCTCTTCTATCAAGTTTAGTGACTGTAATTGCAGGCGCTTTGTATTTATCAGGCTTGCGTACACAGCCAGGGCGTACTACATGAGGCTAACTGTGGTCTTTTGCTTCGATTCTCTAATTATGCTGACCTGGGTCTTACTCCTAATCATCTACGTGGGTTGCGGAAGGTCCCACGTGATAGAGCATTTAGGGGAATGGACCGATGCCAGTGTAAAACAGCAAAGTTAGTTAGAAAAATCAGTCTGCATTTCTCCGCGGATCAATGGCTTTAATATAAATGCATGCAGACTGGATATACATATTAGGAAAACTTCGCACAATGCACCGACAGTCTTAATGCGGGAAGTACTAACTCGCTAGAAAGAAGACTCGACTAACTTGACATCCCTGATATCGACTTCCATCGGCGAGCCCGGGGGCGGCCTCAGGCCCGCTTCCGCCGATACATTGACAGACTGCTCAAACACTCCTACCCGAAGCTGAGAGTTCTGTGAGGACCGCTGCTCTGCGAGGACGTACTGCTTGTCTCCTTCGGACATGTGAGACCGCAAAGATGCACATCCCACTGCAACTACTAGGAAGGAACTGACAGAGGACAGGGCGGTCAGTTCTGACTCGGAGCCGTTGGCGGTAGGGAGAACACTCACGACTATGGATATATTAGTCAAGATGTTCATAACATTTAGCCAATTTGAGAGGTATGGGAGACTTTTCGAGTCCATGTGAGTTCCGATGCCGATTATGCAGGCGAAGAGAATTATGTGGCTGAACTGGTCTAGTTTGGGATAGGCCAGGGAAAGACACACGAGCAGGAACTTGCGCAGCATCAACCAAACTTCCCAGTTTTCGCACCTTTTCTTATACCCCGCAGTCATATACTGATGTACGTAGCGAAAAACACTCTGGTCCGACTGCTGCTTCAAAGACCACACGGCCAGCAAGGTAAAAGCAGCCATAAAGCAGAACAGAGGAATGGTGAGGGTGTATATAGAGGTGAGGTGGGAGCCAGTCCAACACTGCTGGGAAGAGTCCGCCACAAGCCAGCTTTTGCCAGCGACTTCCATGCACTGGTACATCGATATTGCCATCAGACTTAAAGTTGGCAGGAAGTTGTAGATTGCCACGAAACTCACTGAAAGGATGACAGTGCAAAGTTGCTTTAGACCGTATTTCAGTTTTAGGTTCGCTGTAGTCCAGACCACTGCCGAGACCGAAACTAGCAGGAGAGGGTAAAAGGCTGCAACGATGACTTGGAAAAAGTAGTCACTGGCCCCAATATCCGCATATTGACAGCCTGAATATATGAGTAGTTGCCCCAGTGAGCCGATTGTTCGCCAAATTTCGTGATGGACCAGGGTGGTAAAGGGCCACTGGACATGCAGCAGCACTACAAACAGAAAAGTATGTGCGTAGTTGTATATAACTCGGTAGAGAAGCGCAACTTTATACAGCATTCCTTCCTTCCTGAAGAAAAGCGGAGAAGGAATCATGACAGCGGAAAGAACCAATACGCTAATAATGAGGCCCCGGCCTGCCTGGTGAATTTCATCTGCGCATTCCCTGCACTCCCACATGCCGTACTTGTAATACCCATCATCACATCCTCCGCATAGAGTCGAAGTGTAGCCCTCCGCACAGTCACTATTCATTCCTCCCATACAAGCATCTCGCACCAAGCAAGGATATATGTCATCTGTCAAGTTATTAGGCCGCCAGTAGTCCACATCTAGGTAGACCTCAGCCCGGCCATAGCACTGGACATGAGCTAGACAAAGAGTGCAGGAGGAATCGGAAGGGTCGAAGGAGTAGGAGTTCTTGGGACAGGGGATGCATCCTGTGGAAGTGCGGATTTCGCCAGGCTGGCAGTCACGGAAGCGGTACTGGACGGTGAGGTTGGCGATGTCGGTTTTGGCCGAGTAGAAGGTGAGGCTGAATGTAGAGACGTTGAAAGGGGAAAAGAGGAGAGAAAACGATGCAAGTCCCTCGACTACCAGCCCCTCATTATTGCCCGAGCCCATTAGTCCCTCAGGAAACTCGATAGTCACTAGCGTAGTATTGTCCGTCACTATGAGTTGCTCCAAAACATCAAACACACCTACGAGCAGCGGCTCTTCCATTTGCTGTCCAGTGACTCCTTGCAGAGGGAACTGTGTCACAGGCTGCAGAGAGTCAGGGAGCAGTAGTGCGAAGTGATGGGGAGTGCAGGCCTGCGGATTCCCATACAGAGCGGAGTTGTTGACATAGGAGTTGTTGGAGAGTTGGGGTTGTTTTCCTGCCCAGCGAATGCAGGACCCGTCCACCGCTGCAGAATTGCGAGAAAAGGAGCTGTTTGATATGAAGAGATGGTGACTAGTTGACTGGAAGTCAATGACTCCTCCCATGTCAGCGCTATTGTCTTCAAAGCTGCAGTTATTGATGGCAACTCTGTAGGAAAAGGCCTGCAGCACTCCTCCATATGTCTTTCCTATACAATCTTCAAACTTCGACTTATCCACGATTACTTCCCTAATTGCGTTTTCCACGGTTGACTGAACGTATATCGCCCCACCTTTGTTAGCAGATATGTGACTGAAGTTAGTATTGGAGATGTATACAATCGAGCAATCGATACAGCTAATAAATCCCCCATTCGGCAACATCGACAAAGTCTTCCCTTCGAAACTTGTCCAAATATCCGTCACATCTGAGTCCGATATGGAAATAGCAGAGTCTTGTGCTATAATTAGCGACATATTGAGGCCGGTCACAATGCACTCAGTTAGCGACATACTGGACTGTTGGAGACTTATCACCCCGTGTTCGGAGCTTGTCAGGTCTTTCAAGGTGACACTGCGGAGTCGGAGAGCGCTGTGGTCAAAGACTGTGGCGAGACTGCCAACATCGCTGAAATTCATGTTGGTGATTACTGTGGATGTGATGTCTGCGCAGGAGTTGGACAGGTAAATCAGCATTTGGGAAGTAGTAACATTTACCAACTCTGCGTTTAGTATCGTGACGTTACTGTCAAATACACTGAACAAGTTCCCAACAGAATCCCGCATAAACAGACTTCTGATTTCCAAGTTCCTGTATGCACATTACACAGCGATGCTGAAATGAGCCAACGAACTGACAACTGACCTTTCTATCTGCGCACTTCCAATAAGCATCTTATAGTCTTGTCCTTTGCTCAGCGCCAATGCAGTCACATTAGTCAGAACCAGTCTTTGAATGGAAACAATGCTTTGCGAGGATATCGATAGAATAGGCGCAGAGAACGTCAAGTCTTGGAGTTGTAGGAGGTCGAAGTCGATATGCCCCGCTAATAGCAGCTTGGCGAAGGTCTTACTGGCAGTGAAGCGGAAGGAAGAGGTCCTCACTGTGACATTGCCGGCCGAAACGGTGAATAGACCCATGCCGAGGGAACCTGTCAGATGGGTATTGACCAGGGAACACTGACCTCCATAGACATATATGAGGGTGGATCCCGGCTGAACCAGCTCAGCGACTAGTCCATCTATCAACTCTGTACTCCCAAGCGTAAACAGAAAGAAATTGGTAGTGAACACCTGCATATTCTCGTCCCAACTCCCCAGTATATTCCTGAACGTCACTTGTCTCAGCTCCACCGAAGACGCTATAGAGATCGCCATAGACCCCCGACTCTGCAGTCCATCAAACAGAGTTGCATTCATCATAGCTGTGCAAGAAGTTAACTGCCCAATGACCGTCTGCGAGGCTGAGCCGTTGAAGCAGGAGAGTCCTTGCGAGTAAATCACTGACTGAGCGAAGTAGAAAAGACCTGTTACGTCTGCTCGGAAATCAGCCACGCTGACATCGCGCAGCCAAACTGTAGCGCTCAAAGCGTTAATGAGGTTTCCATATATCGAACTCCCGGAGTTGGCAATGCCCTTGACTCTAACTTCACTCATGTATATGAGCGATTTCGATATTCCTTGTCCAGACACATAGATCACCGGGCCAAGACTGATATGGGTGAAGTTGCTAGAGTTGACCTGCAGCACACCAGCGAGCTCGAGAACGACCAGCGGACCTCCACAGTTCGAAACTGAAATTCGCGAGAAAGTGACACTGGTGTTGGTTGCTCTGCCAGTGAGTAGCTGGAGCTCGTGTTCGAACTGGCAGTCTTCGGCAGTAAGTTGAAAAAGTTTGGTCTTTATTTGGAAAGTGGAGGCTAGGCTGTCCTGAAACAAACACTTTGAGAACACTATTACTTCTGAGTCTTCATAAAAATTCGCCGATTCGTCACTCACAAAAAGCACACTATTTCCTCCCGTATTCCCGTTCCCTTTAAATTCACAATTGACAAAGAGAAACCGCGCAACTCCAGCATTGATAGGAGGGTAATTGAAGATAACCGCTCCTGAGTGAGCTGCATTGCGCATGAACTTCGAGTCTGTGACGTTCAAAAACGTGCTATACTGCAAGTAATAGAACACGCCTCTGGGATTGTCCACAAAGACCGAATTGGCCACAATCACTTGAGACTGCACTACAATGGGTGGCGATACAAAGCCTTGCATTGTGCAGAAGTATATACTCAAAGGAGCAAATGCACCGAGGATGTATGTAGAGTCGAAGGTCGAAATCAGAGTGGCTCTGTGAATGGTCAAATTGTTTGCCAACATAACATACGTTTCAAAGGCTATTGAGTGGGAGTTTCCGAGTAAAGTGACTGAGTTTTCCACTTCCCAAACTAGCACTGTAGCTGAGGACTGGAGGGAAATCACAACTTCGGAGAGGTTTGAGGAGGCTGAAAAGGCAGCTTGCAGGGTGGGGAAAGGAGCGCAGCTGTCGCCTGTAGCGAGACTCACAGAGGAAGCTGTGTCCACAAAGAAAGGAGCGAGGGCGCTGCCATCAGAGGGCGAGCAGGCCTGCGCCGCTACCCAGAGAAGCCATAGGAATCGCCAGCCTTCCATATATAACCGCAGTACTCAAGCCTCACTCCAAGCCAATGCTCTAAATGCTATATACTGCTGTGACTAGGGCATTGGCCCTTAGTTCTGACCTAAAGATTACTTCCTAGCCTTGCAGGTACTTCTCGGACACTTTATCAAGCCATTTCCCGAAGTGGGCGACTCGCACGGACGCCCCTTGCGTCAGATATACGAAAAACAGCAATACCCAAACCAGCATAAAAAGCGAGTTGAAGGTGAAAACAAGGACCAGAAGGATGTAGTAGGCGCCCGTCTGAGAGCGCAAATCAGAGAGATACAGCGAGCCGGCCACCACAGTAACAAGGCTGGACAGCAGCGACAGGAACTCAGTGCGGTTGAAGCGGTGCGTCTCCAAGGGAGTGGCTTTGTACTGCAGGACGAGGAACAGCCACAGGGCGCTCAGGGCTACTAGGCACTGGGCTTTGCTTTGAACTGTTACCATTACGTTCGCAATTATGACCATTACGGATTTCCGCAGCACCACTACGAATTCCCAGTAGTAAAAGCGCGGGTGATATCCGGAGTACAGAAATCCTATGCGGCGAATATTCACAGGGTTGTTAAGGTTCCTGCGCTGTCGATAGAGAAGTCCCCAGAACAGCAAAGGAGTAGCTACGCACCATACCAGGATAGCGGGAAGCGCTACACCTAAAGCGTAGATGGAGTGGTCGCCCTGCCAACAGGCAATTTCCATGTCGTGCAGCAGCCATAGCGACCCCGGCTCCACCTCCACACAGGGGTAGATCTGCAGGGAAGACTGCAGCACTATCGGCTGCATTGAGAGGAGCAACACTATGACTGAGCATATGGTGTGCACTCGTAAATACTCAGTGTTGCGCTTGATTAGCGCTACTGAACCCCAGATAATCACCGCGATCAAAATCATGATTAGTGGGACCACTGCCACTAAAACTACTTTTTGATAGAGGTAATTCAGATCTGACCCTTCTGCGAGACATTCGTTAGAAAAAGCGAATTGCGTGGCATTTCCCGTCAATTTGAGTCCCTCGAAAAAGGACAGCAAATCCACTGGCCACTTAATTTGCAGACTGCTCATGAGCATCGACACCTGATTGAAGTTCAGTAGAATGCGGAAGTGAGGACTGAGTGAGGATTTCTTCTTTACTGTGCTACGAAGGTTGCCGATAATCATAACGACTAGGAAAAGTGCTGTCCCAAGTATCACTAACACGCCTCGAAACACCCCCCATACACTGTTCCCGCAGGGCAGACAGAAGAAGTTACCGAAGCGAAAGTAACCCTCTTCGCAGAAAGTGCACAGTCGGCCTGTGTACCCAGTCTCACACAGAGCCAGGTTCCCACCCAGACAGATGTCTTGGGCGTAGCAGTTCAGCAGCAGTTCTGAGGTGTTGGCGGGGCGCCAGTAGTTGCGACTTACGGTGGTGTTCGCTCCGCCGTGGCAGGTGAGGCCTGTGGGACAGCTACTGCACACAGAGTCCGAAGTGTTGAAAGAGTAGGTGCCCGCGGCACACATGTCACAAACTGAGTTAGAGATAATTTCCCCTGCAATACATGTGCGAAGCACTAGATCGATGCGGACCATCTGACTTTCCAGTCCTGTGTTGGGATTGGGATTTACATAGTCAATGGCATCAGAGGTCAATTGCAGGCCTACCTGCGTTCCTGGGGTGTCAGTCACTGAGAGTCCTGCGAAGGTGAAAACTCCCTGTTGGGCCTGTACTGTCTGGAGGCCGGTGACCAGGGCGGTTTGCACCGCAGCCCTGAGAAAGCCTTTGGACAGACTATCCGACACCACAAGTTGCCCCAATTCGTCATACAAGCCCAACGCAATGGGATCCGAGAAGGGAAATCCGCTCTGTCCTTGCAGCGTAGAAGCGCGCATATTGCGCAGTTCCACAGGAAAGGCCGCCCAGAAGTCTCCATACAGTGCAGTGTTACTATATTCAGAGGAATTGGTGAGCAGAGGTTTTACTTTGTCGTACTTGAGAGCGCCTCCTGCGAGGGCTGAATTGCGTAGGAAGGAAGTGAAATGTAGACGGTAAAAACAAGCGAATTGCAGCTCTGCGGGGTCGCAGTACAGGGCCAGGGCCCCTCCATTACCTGCTGCTGTGTTGTTCTCAAATACCACCTCTGAGAAAGTGGCAGTGGCGTAGCTCAAATACACACTGCCTCCGTCCTTTGCGCTTCTGCACTGCTCAAAGCGACACTCGGTAATGCGCACATACCCATCCGGACTCATTTGTCTCCTAATTGAGGCTTTGTTCGGGTTTGTGTAGGCAATGTGTATAGCGCCGCCGTTGCGCGCTTGCACTTGGGTGAAGCTGCAATTTGTTAAACTGACACCCAGCATCTGTACTCCGTGCACTGCGCCACCGTCATACTGTGCATCTTCCGCTTCACCAATCTGCAGAAAGGTAGAATCTGACATAGTGAGGGAAGACTCAGCAGCGGCTAAAAAGGTAGTAGTCAGGTGGGATACTGTGAGGTGGCTCAGTTGAATTGAGGAGTGCTTCGCTATTATAAATCCCGCATTTGATGCAACTGATAGATCCGTGAAAGTCGACCAAGATATGGCTACAAGACTTTGAAGGTCGAATTTGAACAGTGCGGAATTTCCCCCCATAGCGACCCCTTGGAAGAGAGCGTTTTTCATAGTAACGACACTTTGTATGGTATCAAGGAAGTTGGTTTCTTCCAGGACAGAGGAATCGCGCACTGTAAGTCCAGTGATTAAGAGGGTGGACTGCTTGCTGTCCAGCAAGCGGCCTTTCAGTCTGACAATAGTGTTGTTGGAGAAGGTCAGTGAGGTAGCGCGCAGAGGAAAGGCTTTGGCGTTAGTCACCACTACATCCGTAAATGTGGAATTCGCAACTAAAAGTGTGGCTGTGCCTGCAGCGAATAAAGACTTAATGGTCAAATTGGCAAATACACAGTCCACAAGGGAAGTGTAGCCCACTGGACCCACACCTCCGGCAAGCACGCCCACTGACCCTGAAAGCACTCCTTTCGTTACTGCTATCAGCGTACCGAAATTCGCAAACAGTGTCCCGCTGCTTACCTCCTTTGCCATGTCGAAAGTCACATTATCGTAGTAATACATCTGTGACGCATACGGCAGCACGAATGCATTCCCAAAGGAAACATTTCGAAAGACAGTGTTCGAGACATAGCAAGGAACCGTGCTAGTTGCAGCGGTCATCATTTGGTTGCCTGCTCCGCAGGACTCTACAAGACAGGCTGTGACTTGCGTCACTGACTCGAAGATGTAGAAAAGGTAGGCGCCGCTTTGGATGTTGCGGAAAGAGCTGTCGATAAATTCAGTGGTTTGGCCTACGATGTTCAGCGCATTTCCCGGAGTTTTCGCTATATCGATCTGAGTTCGAAGGATTTTCAGAGCTGAGGATTGCAGGTCCACCACAGGTCCATTAGTTGCAGTTAAGTTAGTGAAACTGCAATCAGTCAATTCGATCAGTGTAGTCAAGGTCGCAGATATGACTCCTCCACTTTTCGCTTGGCTGTGCCGCACCTGTGAACCGATCAGCCTCACTTTCCCAGCGTTTTGGAGGAGTAGAGCTGAGCCTGTGCTAGTGCTGTTTCCAATGTATTGGAAAGTACAGGCGGAGAGGGAAAGCAGGGAGGACGGATTGGCTTGGGTCAGGATGACGCTCTGCTTGGTATGTGAGAAAGAACAGGTAGTAAAGGAGAAAGATTTCGTCAGGGCAGTGAGATTCACGCCTTGTTCCAAGCCCAAAAAGTGCGTCAAACTGACCACATGACTGTGGTCATTAAGTCTCAGCTGCAGTCCGACCTTTCCCATGCTGAAAGATGACTCCGTAATCGTGACATTCCAAAAGTACAGATCTCCCTGAATCGCCACATCTGCGAAGCTCTCGAACTTGCAATTCCGGACGGTTAAGAGACTCACTTCGGGGTAAATTCCGCTGAACATTGTCACGTCGTCCTTCAGCTTTATCGCAGTTTGGAACCGGGTGATTGAGCAATTTTGGATGAGTATCGAGGAGGGGAAGCGGGGGCTGGCCGAAAGAGCAGCGGACTGGAAGGTGAGGACGGTAGGGAGGTCGTGGAAGGTGGAGTTCTGTAGAAGGAGGGTAGCGCCGAAGGTAGACAGACTTGCCAGGGTCCCAGTGCTGGACTCCGTCTGGGAACTCATCACTTCCACCCATCCAGAAACCCTTGAAAAGTCCCCATTCAGGTTTCTAAGAGTGCAGCTCTGGATGCTCAATTTGCCCTTCACTTCGATACTCGCTCCTGAGTCCGAGGAAAGCACCAAGTTCCGCAGGACCAAATAGCCCGCAGGCGAAATCTCCGTATGAGTATTTAAAAGGAAACTGCCTCCTTGCCCATCGATAGTGCTTGGGAGCTCTATGGTCAGTCCCCCAAGCAACCAGGGGGCAGTCCTTGTCTGAGGCAAAAGAGTTCCTCCGGTAATTGGCAAAGCCTGCAGGGCTGCTGCGAGGGAAGGAAAGGGACGGCAGTCACTGCCGTCTGCACCTATTGGGTCTGCGCTGTCCTGAACGAACAGGCCCGAAGCAGGGTCCACAGGACTGCAAGCAAAAGCTAGCGACATCAGCAGGAGAAAGTACACCTGCATTATAAGTCTGCAGCCATTAGTGGAGAAACATTCCCTTTAGCCTAGGTAAATTGGACCTGCTTTTACTCTAAGCACTAGTTTTGGGTGTGGGTTTTATCTAGCCAGTGCCAGATTGCAGTCACCTTCTTGGACGAGCTCCGGGTCAAGTAGACAATCAGAAGCACGAGCCACACGAACATAAACAGTGCATTGAAAGTGAATGCAGTGATTAGCAGTCCGTAATAAGCGCCTGGCTGTGTACGTAAATCTGACAGGTACAGAGCTCCAGTCACTACAGTCACCAGACTGGCGAGCAGTGAGAGGAACTCGAGGCGGTTGAAACTGCCGGTGTCGAATGGCTTTTGTTTGTGCTGTAGAATCACAAATATCCATAGGACGCAAATCGCGATTTCGGCTTGAATTTCGCTTTGTGCGGTCATGAGCAAGTTCGCTATTATGACCATTAGGGACTTGCGCAGGACCACCACGAACTCCCAGAAGTAGTAGTGGCGGTGGTAGCCGGAGTAGAGGAAGCCTATGCGGCGGATATTGCTAGGGTGGTAGAGGGCGAAGCGCTGGCGAAACAGCAGTGCCCAGAAGAGTAGAGGCGTAGCCACACACCACACCAACATAGCAGGCAACGCCAATGCAAATGCATAAGTAAGGTGCTCGCCTTCCCAACACGCTATGTGCATATCATGCAGGAGCCACAGCGAGCCAGGCTCCACTTCAACACAAGGGTACAGCTGCAGGGCGGCTTGCAGGACTATAGGCTGCATTGAGAGTAGCAGCACTATCACTGAGCACATTGCATGCACTCGCAAATACTCCAATTTCCTCGTAGCAAGCGCTACTATGCCCCAAAGCAGTAAGGCCAGCACGATGAGGACTGCCGGAGTCACAGCCATCACGATGACTTTCTGATACAGGTAGTTGATATTGGATTCCCCACTGATGCACTCATTCGAGAAAGCGAATTGCCCAGCACTTCCAGTGAGTTTGAGTCCCTCGAAGAAGGACAGCAGGTCTACAGGCCACTTCACTTGCAGGTTGCTCATTAGCATGGAGACCTGATTGTAGTTCAAAAAGATGCGGAAGTGCACACTCATGGTGGACTTCTTCTCGAGTCGGTTCCGCAAGTTCCCAGCAATCATGATGATGAGGAATATTGCGGTGCCCAGGACAACTAAAATGCCCCTAATGATTCCCCACACAGTGCTTCCGCAGGGCAGACAAAAGAAGTTGCCGAAGCGAAAGTAGCCCTCCTCGCAGAAAGTGCACAGTCGGCCTGTGTACCCAGTTTCGCACTGAGCCAGGTTTCCGCCCAGACAGATGTCCTTAGCGTAGCAGTCCAGCAGCAATTCTGAGGTGTTGGCGGGCCTCCAGTAGTCCCGTGCCACTGTGGTGTTCGCTCCTCCATGGCAAATGAGGCCTGCGGGGCAGCTTTTGCACACAGTGTCAGAGGTGTTGAAGGAGTAGGTGCCGGACACGCAGATATCACAAACTTGGTTGGCGACGATTTCTCCTAGGACGCAAGAACGGAGAAAAAGGTGGAGAGTTAGCAATTGACTCTTTGAGCCTGTATTGGGGTTGGGGTGGATATAGTCGATAGCTTCGGAAGAAAGCTGCAGGCCCACTTCAGTGCCGGGAGTATCAGCCACTGAAAGACCAGTAAAGGTGAAAATGCCCCTTCTCGCGGGTACAGTCTGCCGGCCAGACACCAAGGCAGACTTCTCCGCCCTCAGCGACCCTTTGGACAGGCTCTCCGTGACCACCAACTGCCCCCACTCGTCATACAGACCCAAGTCGATGGACTCAGACATGCGTCTGCCACTTTCTCCGGTGATGGACAAAGTACTCTTCATGTAGCGCAGCTCCACAGGGAAAGCTGCGAGGAAGCTTCCGTATGATGCGGAGTTGTGTGCGTCTGTGACATTGGCAAGAAGCGGTTTGATTTTGTCGTATTTGATGGCGCCTCCGCCCATAGCGGCTCTGTTATTGGTGAAGCTGGTCTCGTTGACGTAGTAAAAGCAGGTAAACTGCAACTCAGCCGGGTCGCAGTATAACGCAATGGCGCCGCCGTTTCCTGCAGATGAGCAATTGCGGAACTCAGATGCAGAGAGAGTGACAGTAGCCGCCTCGAAGTAGATAGCTGCTCCGTCCTGTGTGCTGGCGCAGCTGTCAAATAGACACTGGGAAATGAAGACATACCCAGTAGTGTTCATTTGTCTCATGAGAGAGGCTTTATTGGGGTTTGAGTAGGCCACATAGACTGCGCCTCCACTGCGAGCCCGCACTCGAGTAAAAGTGCAGTTGACTATGCTCACTCCCAACATTTGCATTGCTTGCAGTACTCCGCCGTCATACAGCGGAGAGCTCTCTTGCCCGATGTCTCGGAAATCAGAGTGGCTGAGGGAGAGCGAACTCTCACTTGCTGTAATGAAGGAAGAGGCTAGCAGTAATGCAGTGACGTGGCTGATTTGCAGCGAAGACTGCTTGGCCACAATTATCCCCGCCATCGATTTCCCCAGTATTCGCCCAAAGCGGGTCTCGGAAACAGCCAGAGAACTCTGAAAATCTAGCTTGAACAGTGAGGATCGAAGTCCCAACTGCACACTCTGAACCCCTGAGTTGCTCAAAGTTACAGCGCTCAGTATCACGTCCATCCAACTCGAGTCGTCGGGCACAGTGCAGTTCTGGACCTTCAACTCTGCAAGTGTGAGAGGGGACTGCTTGCTGCTCAGCAACTGTCCTTCGACTTGGGTGAAGGAAAGGTTCAGGAAGGTTACGGCTGTGGTACTCACAGGGTAGTTTTTCGCATTGGAGACTTTCACATTTGTAAAGGTGGAATTGAAGACTTGAAGAGTTGCGCTTGAAGGGGCAAACAACGATTTCACAGTGAGGTCAGCGAATGTACATTCATTGAGGAAAGTCGAGCCCACAGGCCCGACTCCCCCTACAAGCACCGCCAGTACTCCGGAAAACTTGCACTTCTGGGCAGTGATCAAAGTTCCGAAGTTGGAAAACAGCGTCCCACTCGAGGAAGTCTGAAGGACGTGAAATGTCACATTGTCGAATTGGTAGATCTGTTCGATGTAAGGCTGGATGAAGACGGTGCCGAAGGATATGTTTCGGAAGGTGGTGTTGGAGGTGTAGCAAGGAGTCGCGCTAGTGGACAGAACCATAAATTGGTCTCCTGAGGAGCAGTTTTCGATGAGGCTGTCGTGTATACGGGAAGTTGTCTCGAATCCGTAGAAAACAGAGCCGTCCCCATAGAGATTTCTCAGAGTGACAGACGTTAAAGTGACCGCCTGTCCGATAAAGCTGAAAACGTTGCCCTTTGTCCGCGCAGTGTCGACGACAATGCCCTGTATGCTGGCCTCCGTGTACTGCAGGTCGAAAACCGGAGCATTGTCCGCCACGATATGTGCGAAATAGCCGCCCAGGACCTTCGCAAACACCTGGGAGTAGCTATACAGCACTCCACCACTCTTGGCTCTGCTGTTCTCCACTCTACAGCGGATCAGCGATATCTTCCCTGCGTTCTGCGCATATAAAGCCGGCCCCAGAGTCGTCTCATTTCCAATGTCTGTGAAGTTGCTGTCCGAAACTGAGAAGTCGGAAGTGCGAGTTCCTTGCATAAGACTGAGACTTTGGTTCATGCGTGCGAATTGACACTGAGAGAGGGCAAAAGAGCCGGCGAGGAAAGTGATGCTGGCAGCCTGACTCAGGTCTGAAAACTGGGAGGCATGGACTGTGTGCGTTTTGTTGTCGTTTAGTGCTAGTTGAAGGGCCACTGGGCCTCTGCTGAAGCTGCTTCCAGAGATCTGTATGCAGTAGTACAACACATTCGCTCGAATCACGTTGTCGAGAAAATCATCGAAGCGCGAGTTGTTGACGACCAGGTAACTCACACTGTTTGTTTCTTGGGTGGTCACACCCATCCGAATTGCGACTCTGACAGCAGATCTGAAGCGAGACAAGGTGCAGTTTTGAAACATCACTGCAGTTTTTGAGCCTGTTGGAGCGCTGAACATCCAGAACTCGAGTACTGCTGCATAGGGGAAGTCAGTAAACACCGAATCTCGAAAAACCACCGATGCTCTGTATGTTATAAGGTTTGCAATCGTACCGATGCTGGAATTGAGCCGCGAGTTCGCAATTTCAAAGGCGCCCATCACCACCACGAAGTCACTCTGCACATCGTAGAAACTGCACTCCTGCACTGACATACTACCCATCACCCAAGTACTGACATACAGACCAGTCGTCAAAGTCATGTTGCGGAGCACCAAAGTACCCATCACATAGGCTCCCTAGTCTATAATAAAGTCCCCGCCTTGGCCATCAATCCACACGTTTTTCCTGACCATAAGGCCGCCAAGTGACCATCGTGTGGGATTTGGCTGTATGAGGATTCCACCGCCCTCGGCAGGGAGAGCCCCATGGGCTGATGAAATGGAGTCATAGGGATGGCAGTCACTGCCGTCGGCGGAGAGAGAGTCAGCGCCTGCTTGCACGAATAAGCCGGAAGTAGCATTGGGTGGCAGACAGGCCGAAGCTAAGGGAAGGAAGAGAAGCAGGAACCGCAGGGCCATTGTTTATTAGCCTCTGAGAGGTAGAGATTCAGAGAAAGGAGAGTAGTTGATAAAAAGTCGGATAGAAAGCTGGACGGAAGAGACTCGGCCTTACGGCAGTTATTTAGACTAAGTCTTAGGCCAGAATATCTGTCAAGTTCTGTTTGTATAAGCAAAGTGTCTGATTGCCGTAAGACGAGTGAGTTATAGAGAAAGAGACGAAAGCGACTGGTTTTGACTTCTATGTGGTACTACTGTTTGAATACAGTGGTTTGAATTGTCGCTGGGCGAGCAGGATTAGTACCTTCTAGAGGCAGAAGTATGGGAATAGGGTATCCGCAGCAAGGATTTAGGTCGGTTTGGGCCTCAATTGGGAGTTTTATATGCTAAAATAACTCTAAAATTACATGAAACTAACCAGCTAAGCATCAGATTTATGCAAACACCATTCGGAGTAATGCAACAAATCCGTTTTTCCACAAAAACCAATTCGATATAAAAGTTCATTCAATTCCGCAAATTAGCTAAAATTGGTCTGAATTTCCAGCGTAATTATGAATAACTCACAAATGAACGTTGCCTTTCCCAGACAGTACAGTTTATATATGCTTGGGGATAACGACTTGAGAATTACACTTAAAAGATATAGGTGGAAGTGGGAAATTGGTAGAATAAACAGATGTTTTTTTTTATTATGGGTGAAACAAGGACTAAATTTCCTCATTCTGAAAGCAATTATATATATGGCCTGGGGGCGAAGCTAATAGCTGCAGCCTATGGAAGTCTAGAAGTAGCGGGACTGGCTGCTTAGTCTTGTCCCATGTACCCACAATCCTATACAAATCCGTAGCTTGGCTGTTGTGCCGCCACATAGGTGAGTAGAACAGGCCTCACTACGGTGCCGTTGCATCGCCCGCTCCTCGTGTAAGGCTTCCTCAATGTCCTCTTAGCTTATCTCGACAGCATCGAGTAAGCACAACGCGAGCCACATAGCTGAGGCATCTGTTGGTAATGTCTTGATAAAGACGTATGTCGGTGCCGAAAAGTGCCCCGAATGCTCAAAGATTGGTGAAATAGTAGTTGCAAGCAACCTCGGAATTTCCTGAGTTTCCTAGTGACTTTCCTACTATATGGGTTGGACTTTCTTGATGTCATACTCCAAGCGTCTAGAAAAAAATTTATTTTGGATTTGTTGAAACTTCAGCGAAAATTGGCGAATGCAAGAGAAGGAGTGTCAGTAGAGAGCTACTTCGCTTATATTTCTTACCCCAACAGTTCTCATAACAATATCAGAAAGTACCAGTAGAAGGCAACATTATTATTTCAATTCTCACCCAGCGTGGGATTTCAACCTCAACAGTCACCCTTGTTTTATTACTGCTATGGTGCGAACTGATTACTATTCATTTTGTCGCCGACATATTAGTAGGTCTACTTATGAAGCTGCACTCTATCTCAGCCAGTCAGTTGAAGCCTCGTAATAGAACGCTGGGCTCTTAGGTAATGCAAAGAAAGAGTTATAAGTAGGAGGAAAAGGTAATAGAGAGCAGTAGTCACAGTTTATTTGACTTGTGGTAAGTTATGCAAATCACCAAGTAGATTTAAGTATAAATAATAACAAAGGCAGAGACATTAGTTTGACAATCAGGAGTCGCAAGAAGTTAAGCTAGAAGAAATCAAAGGACTCCAGGCTGAACTTCTCCACTTGCCCATAGTAGTCGTTTGCAATGAGTACCCGCGAATCTAGAATTCGAGGTGATTGAGTGCTTCCACACTCCCTGTTTGTTGAAAAAAGACGAAACTCTCGTTCAGAATCAATTTTCCAGCGGACCATCTGCTTATAGCCAGTGAGAAGGTACAATTCTCCGTCGGCCACGAAAGCAACTGAACAACAGCCAAGTTCTAACTGCAGAGGTAGAGCCAGCGGCAACAGTGCAAAGACTTCTGTCTGTGAATCAAAGCTCTCCATCGCTCTATGGTCTTTGCTGATAGTGCAGAGCAAGTAGATGAGTCTGCGGAAACTGCAAGGAGTGAAGTGGCTTCTAGGCTGGTGCATAGACCCTAAAGGTCGCCACTGTTTTTCTTCCACGCTAAACTTCTCACAGAGGTTCAAGTCGTAATGATTGTCCCATCCTCCAAAGACATACACCCAGTCACCTGCCTTGGCGAGTCCTGGCCCGTCTCTGGGTGTGCACATAGTGGGCAGAGCGCGGAGGTGTAGAGAGCCGAAGTCCAAACTAAACACGGCAGTGGTGGCAGGCTGTGCTCCAATGCAGAGCAGGGCGTTTTCCAGCTCTAGGTAACTTCCTCCTCCGCCGAAGTCTACAGAAAGGCTAGAGTGTGTGGACTGTTGAGTTGCAACATCGTACAACTCTACTGTTCCGCACAACACTGCAGCAAATTGGCGGCTTGCAGGAATACTTGAAAGTTGAGGACTTCCTCGAGCCTCTGGTAAGGCATAGTACGGTGCGTGTGAGGCAGCCTCAAAGTAGACTTCCTGCAAAGTGGGTCTTCGGCCTTCCTCACGAGCCAGCATTTCCGACAAGTTGCTTGAGCTGTGCAGACCAAGGCAGCCTCTCCACCTCTATACTCACTGCCTCGTCC
>Ga0247837_1006239_pt1 | contig 16967 bp, 13 predicted proteins | sample LaCtaG_2_FD_187115 | JGI IMG/M metagenome (GOLD analysis project Ga0247837, IMG submission 187115) | Freshwater microbial communities from meromictic Lake La Cruz, Castile-La Mancha, Spain - LaCruzMarch2015_14.5m | ecosystem: Environmental > Aquatic > Freshwater > Lake | place: Spain: Castile-La...
CTCCTGGACCACCTTCACGTCCTCCTGGACCACCTTCACGTCCTCCTGGACCACCTTCACGTCCTCCTGGACCACCTTCACGTCCTCCTGGACCACCTTCACGTCCTCCTGGACCACCTTCACGTCCTCCTGGACCACCTTCACGTCCGCCAGGACCACCGAACCCAGGTCCTCGACCAGGACCTCCTTCACGTCCACCAGGTCCACCAGGTCCAGGTCCACCTTCGCGTCCGCCAGGACCACCAGGTCCGCCGAATCCAGGTCCGCCAGGTCCAGGTCCGCCAGGTCCTCCACCACCTTGACCACCGCCACCACCTTGACCGCGTCCTGCGGGTCGGTACTCGTCCTCGGAAAGTTTACCATCCTTGTTTTTATCGAGAGTCATCAACGCGGCTGTTGCATTTTTGAGTTCTTCTGCGGAGATCGTTCCGTCATGATCTGCATCAAGTGCTTCAATAATGGGGGATGGGCGTCCTCCACCGGGGCCACCTTGTCCACCAGGCCCACCACCAGGACCTCCTCCCTCACCGCCTTGTCCGCCGCCAGGACCTCTACCACCCGGCCCATCCGGTGGCTGTGCAAAAGCGGTCGTCGCGCTTGAGACGATCAGCAATCCAAGTGTCCAAGTCCATCGTTTCATTTGAAAATCTCCAAAGGGTTCTAAACAAAAACTGAATTCTTCTTTCGACGTTCGTCCGCAGGCTCACTCAACCACACGAAACACGTCGTTCTTCTTAAACACGATCGGGCCACCGCGGCCGCCGATCGATTCAAACTCGATATGGGTATCCAACAACACGCCCACTGGAGCGTTGCTTGGTACCTCTATTTCGATCGAAACGGTATTGCCATCTCGGGTTATCGTCTTGGCCTCAAATGGACCGATCTGTGCCCAGTTTGGTTTGGAACTGGGCAATGGCCTTCGTAGAGCTTTGGCAGGATCCAAGTCGAATTGGACCGTATGCGTCTTGCCTCGTGATGCTGTACCTGGTCGCACAGAAACGATCACTTTGTCCATTCGGTTTTCGCCCTCTTGTGTGTTGTCAACCAGTGCACCGACTCCACCTCGCCTGGGTCCTCGATTGTTGCTAGGTTCGACGACACCCGCGTATCCACCCAGGATATACGGGAAGCGACCGGGAGTTACGTGATAGTGAAAACCTCGCGAGTCATCGCTGTGTCCATTGCAAACATCGAGCGCTTGTTTTCCGCTAAGATCCTTAGCCAACACACCGTCGGATTCGTATGGTCCGTAAAGCGGGAAACCGTCAAAGGCAAATCCAATAACAGGGGAATGTTGCTTGCCATCGTCTTTGAAAGGAGAACGTACACAGGCGGGATACTTGTGATAATGATAAACACCTGTTTGCTGAGGATGCCCGCAACACGAATCCAGCCAAACTTCGGAGTAGCCAGCAACTGCATTCATCCCCTCCATCTCAAATGGATTGAAAAACACGACGCCATTAAGAGCTGTTCCGATGGGTCCCATCGGTAGTCGCGTTATTTGGTCAGCTTTTTTTGGTTCAAGCGGCAATCGAAACGTAAAGTTTTGAACGCGAATGGAATTCGGATTCCCGCTATTGGGATAAACGGCCGTTGGATGGTTCGGGTAACCTTGACTCTCCATGATCAAGAATTGTTTGTCATGACTCAGCCGAACGTTTTCGATACCGTCTTTGTTTGAGTCCTGGGCATGATACGAGAACAAGTCAACGTACTGATTTCCGTCGCGATAGTAGTAAACAGGCGATTCCCCCTCTTTGACAAACCAACGGCCACCTATCGCTTTAAGATCACTGGGCGGATCGACAGCCCATCCGCAACTAAAAAAACAGGTCATGAGCAGGATCGACATCGCGATCTGAACCTTGCTTTGTTGCGCCATTGGAATACTCTTGCGATAGATAGTCGTGTGGGAAGTGCATTTGTGACAGGCTATCATACTATGTCAACCTGAACCCAAGATTAAGGCCATCGGATAATTTGAAACTACCAAAAACGGATTGGGCAAAACGTGAATGGGACGAACGTTCCGCTCCTTTGTTTGGCCGGGATAACTTGGTTTGGCCGGGATAACTTTGTTTGGCCGGGATAACTTTGTTTGGCCGGGATAACTTTGTTTGGCCGGGACAAATGGTCCCATCCTACCCTCCGTTTCGTCCAGTAGCTTTCAACCTTACGCTCGCAAATGAGTGCTTTACGAATCTACGGGTTGATCTGCTTGACGGTCGTCGTCAATGCGATTCCATGCGTCTTTCACTCGATTGGGAAGCGAATCTTTGATGAGTTTTTCTTTTTCGGGGACATTTTCCAGCAGCTTCATATCCCGAATGGCTCGGTCGTAAAACTCCTTTGCAACCGATGCATTCACGACCTTGTTTGTCAAATATCCCATCTCGATATTGGCAATAGTACGAAGCACATCGTCGGCGAACGGGGATTCAATCACTCGGGTGAGTGAATCCGCAGCCATCTTGTAATTCTCTCCCTCGATCGCCAATCTCGCTATTTGGAGCTCCGCTTTTAAGTCGTAGTTGTGACTGATTTCGTCCGTTGCTTTGAAGTTTTCGCCTATCGCTCGCCAGTGCTTGAGATCGTTTTCAATCAGGGCTAACGCATATTGCCTTTGAACGGTCGATTGGCGAACGACTCCGGCTGTCGACGACTTCACGGCAAGCAAATCTCGTTGCGTTGCAAACATGGTAGCAAATAAGCCAATCCCGATCGAACCAACAACGGTTGCAATCTTCCAAAGCATCGATCGAGCATGGACGACGGTTGCCTTAGCTGTGGCCGCTGTCATTGTTCCGTTGCGTGATAGCTTTTGCAATTGTTGAGTGGCTGCCAAATTGCTTACATGCTGATGATCAATGATCAAGCCTGCAAATGGGATCATCTGGTCCAAATGACCTTCCAGGCTAGTATCCACGACTTCTCGCAACGCTCGGCTCAACTCGGACGCAGATGCATAGCGTTCGTCTGGACTTTTGGAGAGTAGCTTATGAACGATGCTCACAATTGCTGGCGGCAAATCCGGTCGGAGTTGGCTTAACGACGGCGGTTCGGCTTGCAAGTGCTGCATGGCAAGCGCCAACGCGGTCTCGCCCGAAAAAGGTGGTCGGCCTGACAACATGTGATATGCTGTCGCTCCCAGCGAATACAGATCGCTGCGTGAATCGACGGCCAGTCCTTGGATCTGCTCAGGGCTCATGTACAACGGAGTACCAAGCGTTACACCCACTGCCGTCAAGTTTTGAGACTGCCCACGGGCTCGGGCCAAGCCGAAATCTGCAATCTTAACTTCGCCATCGGGTGTCAATAACAAATTGTCGGGTTTGATATCGCGGTGCACTAGGCCGATCGAAGCGGCTTTTTGTAGTGCCGCAGTCGCTTGCCACAAGATCGACACCGATTCCGCCAATGGCAGTGCACCTCGGCGCTGAATGTATGCGTGCAAATTGCTGCCAGGCACATACTCCTGGGCAATGTAGTGAATCGATTCAAACTTGCCAACATCGTACACTTGGACAATATTCGGATGCATCAGCGAAGCCACAGCGCGAGCCTCTTGCAAAAATCGCTGCTCATGATCGCTTGAGCCAACAAAGTCTGCACGCATGACTTTTAACGCTACGTGGCGATGCAATGACTCTTGGAACGCGAGATACACCTCTGACATACCGCCGACGCCAAGACGATGCAAAATCGAAAAACCAGCGATGCTTTGGTTTGTCAAATCGTTCGAGTCAGACTTCGCATTCATGTGGCGTTCGATTCCATGGCTGATTCCTTGGTTTTCCATTTCAAGAGGATTCGCGATTGCTCGTGCGCACTGACATCCACGATAATCTGCCCATCGGAAACCTCTAGAGTATCGAACTCGCGGCATTGACTGTCAACTCGCCAAGCAGCAGCCACATCCCGGAAAAAGCTAATTCTTGCCGAACCAGATTTTCCTTGCGTTTCCTGCAACCATACACAAGCGTCCCCTTTTTGCCCCGTAAACGTTTCAACTTGCTCCGCCGAAAGATGCTCCGTCGCAAGAACTGGATTGGGATTGGTAAAGGAAAAATAAACGCTAGGCAAATTGCATTGAGCCAACCAAGCACCGGCGTCCGGCTTGTCGCTAACCACGCTTGCTTCCTCAATCATCCAGGGTGTATCGCATTGATCTAGCGCCGTTTCGTAGGGACGCGGCCAATCCAATCCAATCGCAAAGCGTTCGCTAGCAATCCCGTTTCCGCCTGTCGGAATGGATGAAATCAGAAAGCGTGATTCGTGTCGACGGTGCGCGCTCAAGCCGCGAGGCGCCAGGTAAATTCGGTGTTCTGCATCGTCGATTTCAATGAGCTCAACACTCGCTTGAAGCGGTGATTGCAGTTTCCCCTTCGTGCCTTGATGCCAAGCATTTATCGACGCACCTTCGTTTAGCCAGGCGGTTCTCCATACACAGCCACACTGATCGGCATTGAGGTTTTCTGCGTGAATCTCAACTTCCACCCATCGAGCACCTTTCCACAACGTATAACTTGTCGTGAGTCTCCCCACGCTTCCGTCAGGAAATATGCTGGTACCAGTAACTTCTATCGTGCCAACCAATTTCGACGTTTGGAGCAATCGGAGTTGAACATCTTTCAAGTCGAGGCAATCTGCATCCTCCCACTTGCGTAGAACATCGGCATTGCCACGCACAAGCGATGCCTTTCCGCTAAGTAGACTACCGCGTTTGTTTGCAACATAAATCGAACGCAAGTGACCGCGTTTCGGATCGATCTGGATCTCCATAAATTCATTCGCAAGCGTCCAATCGGATTGCGCGATTCCGCTTCGTGCCCCCGCGATGCGATTCCAAAACGAGGGCTTCGCGTTTGACTGCGTCAATGCGGCCGCACCGGCGTACCTGGATTTCCCCGTACGAAAGCGAATAAAGCCAAAAGGTGGAATATCGACAATCGCCCGCGACGTGCCATTTGACGATTCAGCAGCGTAAATGCGACTGCAGGACGTTTGATCGATGGTTCCTGGAATGTCCTTGAGGAATAGGCGTTGCGGATGACTGGACGGGTTGGCGATTAAGTAGCTTGTTGCTTCTTTGGTTGCCTCCGCGTTCGAACTTGTCGTTCGATTGCTGAGAGTGTCTCGTATCTGGGCAAGTTGATTCTCGCGACAGGCTTGCAGGCGTGGCTGCAATTTGGAACAGTCTTCGTCATCGCGTTCAGAACCAGCTTTGTCGGTGTCAAACCAACTATCCACGCAATTCACCAATTGCTCGATCTCCGCAACATATGCATCCGATTCGCCGTTCTGAATGGGCGCATTCGAAACCGAGTTTTTAGCGACTTGTGTCCATAGATAATGGAGTGACTGAAGTCGCTCCAATCCGATTCGCGTTTGCTGATAGCTAATAATCTTTTGATGCAATCCAATTTGTTCGCGAGTCGATTTTGGAATTGGAATCTTGAAGGAATTGTTGGGGAAACTATCGCTGGAATAAGGCTGACTTGTCGAAGTGAAGTAGCTTTCTGCGGTATGAAACGCACCCAATGCGGGCGTTCGAGCGATGACGCGCAGAAGATCCTGCTGAGGCTGCAATTGGATTCCTGGCCAGTGTGCAAGGATTAATGTTGGAACATGATGGTAATCCAGTTGTTTGGAAAGCGATTCGGCCAAATCGATGTAACTGTCGGCCGAAGCAGCATCGAAAACGTGACCAACTACGGTGTCAAGCGACTTGCCCTCGCTGTTCGCTTGCCAGCGTATCTTGGCCTGATCCTTATCGGGTACTGTCCCTTCACCCCAAGCGACCAATAGCGAGCCTGTATAACCAAACTGAGTAAGCCATATTGGATCAGAAGCGATGAAACCTGCCCGATAGCGGGTGAAAACTTTGGGTGCATCAACGCCTAGATCCGCGTAAGAACGAATGCCGCGTCCCATCTCCCGAACAATCGAAGAGGAGGATAGATAGGAGTGAGGACGCTCGAGCTCTAGACCGCCTACAAGCGAGATCTTCTTTTCCGCAATGCCCTGTGCGAAACGAGTCCACGCGTTTGGATTTCGGTCCTTGAGCAACCTGAGCAAAGCCGAAGTCGCGAGCAGATTGGTCGGATGACTTGTCTCCATTTGTCGATCCAGCGAAGAACCGAGTGTCGTGGTCGCCAATAAGACCACGTCCAACAAGTAGGCTTGCTGTGAACAATACCGATCCCGTTCCTGAGACAAGGAATCGAAACACGTTTGTAACCATCTTTCGGTTTCCTCCATATCGTTGTCAAGCGAACTTCGCGCAGCCGAGAGCGCTTGCTCACTGAACATGATCCAATCGATATTCCACGAGTAGCGGAGCTTTCGAGCAAGGATCTGAATTTGCAAAACGGCGTATCCCAGCGCATAAAAATCGTCGATCAAAATCGGTGAGTCACTGCTTTGTTCGCTTGGCCCGCTTTCGCTTGACAGTCCAATCGACGCCAACAGCGAAGATACCAAATCGGCTCTTGACTTCGAATTGGTATCGACGAGAACGCATTGACCAAGCTCCAAACGTTCGCGCTGCGGTTGGTCCACTTTCGATTTGGAGACCTCAGGACAAACGACGAGTGAGTGTTCCAGATCCAACGCGCTGCCATCCGCTTTTTTCCATTCCGGCAACGTTCCCAACGTCGCTAGAAGCCTGGGATCCCACTGACAAGTCCAAGCATTCAAGAAATCGAGGGCGCTGTCATGCCCCATTCGTGTTGGCAAATCCTCAAGCGAGGAGCTTGGAATAACAAAGATCGATCGTTTCAATTCAGTCATTAGGTCGCAGGTTTTTCGAGGTAGGATTCCACTCTACCATAGTACCACAACACAGAAAAGCTGCGACCGGAAGGGCGCCAGAACTGCCCATGCTTCGGACCACTAATCGCGAAAAACAAGGTTTTCTTGGCAACAGCGATAAATTGTGTCCGGATTTTCAGCGACCCGAGATACCAATCGCGTTCGCACAGCCCCGTCCGCCGCGATCTCGTCCCCTGCGATCTCGTTCCCTGCGAAAGCCAAAAGCGAAAACTCGTTACCAAGCTCCGCTTGGTAATGCTATCCTGGAAGCTTTGCTTCCCGCCCAGCTACGGCCGCAGTCGTCGAAGCAGAGCTTCGAGATGTGCGTTACCAAGCAGAGCTTGGTAACGAGTACACGAGTACCTAATTAAACGCAATTACGAACCAATCACTACGGGGGACTGATGAATGCCACGCTCGCGTTATCGATTTGGAGACGATGCTTACCCTTACTTCATGACTTGGACGATTGTGGGCTGGCTACCTGTTTTCACCCGCCAGGAATCTACCAAAATCATTTACGATTCATGGCGTTTTTTGCAACTGGAACGCGAGTTTCAATTGCTTGGATATGTAATCCTCGAAAACCATGTGCATTTGATTGCAACGGCACCGAACCTGGCTGCTGCAGTCAAGTGTTCCAAGTCCTTCACCGCCCTCCAGATAGTTGAACTCCTAAAAAAACGCAATGCACGTCAATTGCTTCGTGGATTGGCTGCCCTCAAGCTGCCGAACAAAAAACAATCCGAGCATCAAGTATGGCAAGAGGGGAGTCACCCGAAGATGATCGAGACAGATGAGATGCTTTGGCAGAAGCTGGAGTATATCCATAATAATCCAGTGGAACGTGGTTACGTAGACGACCCTCTGCATTGGCGATATTCAAGTGCACGAAACTATGCCGGGCAGCCAGGCTTAATCGAGGTTGTGACAGACTGGATGTAACTCGCGGAGAAGATACATCTCGTGACTTCCCACCTCGCTCCGCACCTACACCTCGTTACCAAGCTCCGCTTGGTAACGCGATTATGGAAGCTCCGCTTCCTGTCTACGTGCCCTCGATCTGCTGCCTAGCTCCCACAGTGCCCCGCAAAACCAGTGCCACTCGAAGCAGAGCTTCGAAATCTCACGTTACCAAGCAGAGCTTGGTAACGAGGGTAAAGCAGAGCTTGGTAACGAGGGTAACGAGGGTAACGAGGGTACCAGGGTGCCCCAGAGCTTGGAAACGAAGGCTCACCGCGCGTGCCGGGCCTCGTGGTCCAACAACCATTTTTTGGCCGTGAGCCCACCGCCGTAACCTGTCAGTGCTCCATTCGCACCAATCACCCGATGGCAAGGCACGATGATGGAAATCGGATTGCGTCCGTTGGCCATGCCGACGGCCCGCGATGCATTCGGATTACCAAGTTCTCGCGCCAACTCTCCATAGCCACATGTCTTTCCATAAGGTATCTGGCAAAGACCCTTCCAGACTCGTTTTTGAAACTCCGTTCCCGCCGCAGCAATAGGCACATCGAATTGAATGCGCTCACCAGAAAAGTACTGGTTCAATTGAAAAACGGCGTTTGCAAACGCGTCATCATCGCTCAGACTGTCCCAGTCGATCGCAGGTGTGTGCTTTTGATTGCGGATGTAAACACCGAAAAGAAATTGCGTATCGCCAGTCAAAAGCAATTCGCCGAGTGGTGACTCAATGCAGCGATACAACATTTTCGTTCCCATTTTTGGTTTCATATCATCTCTCATTGGTTTAAATGGAAGAAGCCCGCTCGCCTAAGAACTCTTGTTCGTAACGAAAGTGAGTGCTGTTGGATACTGGGACCGCAGTTTTTTGAATTGTTTTTGCTGGGAACAGATATGAAATGGATGCGAGCGAATCGCGAATCGAGTAAATTGCTTGTAGCACTGTGGTAACAATGTAAGAATTCCTTCCAAACCCATTCGAGAATTTTGCTATGACACAATCATCACGTCGTCAATTTCTAGAGCATAGTCTTCTTGCAACTGCAACCGCGATGGCCGCTCAATCGCGATTTTCGGGTGCAGCCGTGGCCGATGACAATCAGTCTCCCAAGATCGGACCAAACGATACCATTCGAGTTGCCGTGATCGGGGCCGGTGGTCGTGGCGGATCCCACATCGGAGGCTTCGCTGGCATGCGTGGTACACAAGTTACACATATTTGCGATTGCGATGAAAAAGCAGGCCAAAACTCATGTGAATCAGCCGGCGAGCTACAAAACGGAAAGAAGCCAAGTTGGGTCAAGGATCTCAGAAGACTCCTCGACGACAAATCGATCGATGCTGTCAGCATCGCCACACCTAATCACTGGCACTCCTTGGCTGCCATCTGGGCGGTTCAAGCGGGCAAAGACGTCTATGTCGAAAAACCTGTTTCTCACAACGTTCTCGAAGGTCGCCGACTTGTTCAGGCAGCACGCAAACACAATCGAATTGTCCAAACCGGCACGCAGAGCCGATCCAACCCTGGGATGCGAGACGCCATGGCCTTCATTCATGCGGGCGGAATTGGTGACGTTAAGATCTCGCGAGGTTTGTGCTACAAACCCCGTGGTTCCATCGGCCCAAAAGGAACCTACGAACCACCCAAGGACGTCGACTATGACCTGTGGTCTGGCCCTGCACCTATCCTGCCGGTTACCAGAAAGCGATTTCACTACGACTGGCATTGGCAATGGGCTTACGGGAACGGCGACCTCGGAAACCAAGGCATCCATCAAATGGACCTTTGCCGATGGGCGCTCAATGAGAATCGACTGTGCGAGCGAACCTTCTCACTAGGGGGGCGATTTGGTTACGAAGATGCAGGTGAAACAGCCAACACTCAAGTGGTAGTGCATGACTACGGACCGCGTCAGCTCATTTTCGAAGTGAGAGGTTTGCCAACCGAAGCCTACAAAGAAGCCAAAGTAGGCATCATCATCGAAGGAACCAAGGGCTACCTTGTCATGACCACCTATGACAACGGAACCGCTTTCGATCTGGACGGAAAGCCGTTCAAGCAATTCAAAGGTGGCGGTGACAATTACCACTACAGCAATTTCCAGGACGCAGTTCGAAAGCGCGACTACAAAACGCTCAATGCGGACGTCGAAGAGGGGCATTTGTCCAGCGCCCTATGTCACTTGGCCAACATCTCGCTCCGACTTGGTACGGAAGTGAATTCGTCCGATGTCGCGGGCATACTCAAAGATGTCACAGGACCCGAGAACATGCAAGCTTGCTGGCAGAGAACGGCGGACCACCTCGCGGCAAACAAAGTTGAGAACTACCGGGTGCAAGTGGGACCTCGGTTGGTTTTCGATCCGATTTCCGAAACGTTCCCGAACAATGCGAAAGCCAACACAATGCTAACGCGGGAATACCGTCGTGGTTTTGAAATCCCAACCGAAACGGCAGTCTAAGTCACACGGACGATGATCAAAACAGTCAAGCAGAACCCGAGCGGCACGATCGCGTTAGATTACCCCACCACGCGAAACGCGTTGTCGCGTGAAATGGTAGCGGCGTTGATCGAAGCCTTCTCCGATTTCCATCGAGAGAAATCGGTGCGTGCCGTCATTTTGACGGCCAAAGGGGCCGTTTTTTGTTCCGGAGTGGACCTCAGGGAATGGCATACCATTGCGAAAGAGAACGAACCGTTTGAGCAATGGCAAGAAGTCGCTTCGGAACTTCAGGAGTTGGTCGAAGTCATGCTGCGATTTCCCAAACCGATCATCGCTTCCATCGATGGCTCGGTACATGGGATGGGATTGGCGCTTGCCCTTGCAAGTGACCTAGTTGTTGCGAGTCCGAGTTCGACTTTTGAATTGTCGGCATCCAAGCTTGGGCTTATTTCTGGGCTGGTTGCTCCACTGCTTGCGTTTCGATGCGGCGGTGGCGTTGCGGCCAAGCTACTGCTTGGTGGTGATTCGATGGATGCTGTCGAAGCATATCGATTGGGTGTGGTACATCACATTGTTGCTTCCGAGTTAACTTGGGCAAAGGCTCATGAAATATCGGGCAAGATAGCTCAATGCGCGCCCGAATCGATTCAAATGACGAAGCGACTCTTGAATGAAATGATCGGTGAATCGCTGTTGACACACTTGGTAAGCGGTGCTGCGGCGATGGCGACAGCTTGTACTACCTCCGCTGCAATCGAAGGTCTAGCTGCATTCTCAGAAAAACGCGAACCTAAGTTTCCTTGACTTGCACCCAACTGGACGGACCATATCCCTTGTTCAGGAGTCGGGCGAGCGGATCGGCTGTTAGCCCGGAGGGCGACATATCTCTGCCGACGGATTTGAATTTGATAGTCCGGCCAATCCGCACTACGATAGTGAGATGAGTTCCCATCCAGACAAGCACATTCGAGAGGCGATTGACTTCGCGGAAAGTCTCGGTTGGACTTTCGAAAAATCAGGCCCTCGCGCTCATTCTTTTGGGATTCTGTACTGCCCGCACAATGAACGCGGGGCTTGCAGGATTGTGGTCTACTCCACTCCCAAGACACCTTTCCTTCATGCCCAGCGAATTACCCGGGCAGTCAACAAATGTCCTCATGGAGAAGAACAAAATGGCTAACTACTCATTCGAAGTGGTTCTAATCGACGCAACGGAAGTGACGGTGGAAATGGCTGACAAGCTTTTCGAAGCCGGTGGGGACGACTGCCTTGCATCGAGTCGTGATGGAATTGTCACTATCGCCTTTGATCGTGAAGCAGGCTCGACGGAAGAAGCGATTCGATCCGCTCTTCAAACGATCCACCACGCGGGTTATGCAGCCAAATCGGTCATCTTTGAACCGGCTTCTTTTCAGGTCTAAGTTTCTGGAACCACGAAAGGCACGAAAAGCACGAAAGAATTAGGGCATGAGAAAAAAATCGATTGACGCAAGGTTCGAAGCGGGAGGTTTGGTTCAGACGACAGCAGAGAAAGAATCGACATCCTTGCTGCTGCATTCATGAGTCGGCTGCTCTTTCCTTCTTCTGTTCGTGTCTTTCGTGTTTTTCGTGGTTAAAATCCGATCCCGGAGGAAGCTCCGATGATGACAGCAGTTCGATTCGGTAGAGAGTTCATGAAACGCCTCTTCGGGATGTTGCTCGTCTCGACTTGTAGACTTATTGCTATAATCCAGCGATCGCGGTCCACGCCCGCCTTGAGTTTCCTTCGTTTGTGCATTGAGTTTACCAATGGTCATCATCCTTTTTCGCTTGCTGGGCTTAGCCGCCCTCGTCGTTTCGTTCGTCAACTCCACAACTCATCCCATCTGCCTCGCATCCGACGTTACGAAAATTGAATCGTTCCGCGCCACCGCAGTGGATGGCCGTAAAGTCGAATGGGACAAGTCGGCGTCGATCCACATCTACTTCTTTCTCGGCACGGAATGCCCTGTCGCTCGTCTTTACGCCAATCGCATTCAATCCTTGGCTGAAAAGCTTGAGCCTCGCGGGGTTCGATTTGTAGGACTTAGCAGCAATTCGCAAGATTCAGAATCCGATCTGCTGAAATTTGCGAAAGAACTCGAAATCCAATTCCCTCTCATCCAAGATCTCGGCCAATCGCTTGCTCGTTTCTTTCACGCATCCCGCACCGCCGAAGTGATCGTAGTCGATCGTTCCGGGACCATTCAATATCGCGGTCGAGTCGATGATCAGTTTACGCCCGGTGTCAAACGTTCCGCCCCTAGCTCAAGCGAACTGACACGTGCCATCGACGAAATACTCGACGGAAAAACGGTCGCGATCCCATCAACGCCTCCCGTTGGATGCTTGATTTCGTTCGAACGCTCCGAACAAAAAGATGCGCCCGTAACATTCACCAAAACCATCGCTCCCATTCTCTATCGGCATTGCTTGGAATGCCATCGAGCCGGTGAAATCGGGCCGTTTGACATCTCCGAATATTCCGAGCTACGAGGTTGGGCCGACATGATCGTTGAGGTTATCGACCAAAAACGCATGCCGCCTTGGCATGCAAGTCCGGAACATGGGGCATTCAAAAACGCTCGCCAAATGACTACCTTAGAAATCGATTCCATTAAGCAATGGGTTGCCGCTGGTACTCCCTACGGCAATGCGGACGAATTGCCTGAGATGCCCCACAAGGTGGAAGGCTGGCGACTTGCCAAAGCACCAGACAAAATCGTTGCGATGCGAGAACAACCCTACGTCGTTCCAGCAAATGGGACAGTCGACTATCAGTACTTCGTCGTCGATCCAAAACTGACCGACGATTGTTGGGTTTCGGCAGCCCAAGTTATCCCAGGCAACGCTGCCATCGTCCACCATGCGATTGTTTTCATCCGCCCGCCCGATGACCGAGACTTCAATGGCATCGGTTGGTTGACGGCTTATGTTCCTGGTCAGCGCGCAACGCAATTCCCACCTGGATATGCGAGACGCGTGCCTGCTGGTTCCAAATTCGTATTTCAGATGCACTACACTCCAAACGGGCGTGAGCAATCGGATCTTACGCAGATAGGTATCAATTTTATCGACGCGGCAGCGGTTACCAACGAAGTCTTCACGCTGGTCGGTATCGATCAAGAGTTTGAGATTCCGCCCAGGTCGGCCAACCATCCGGTGCATGCAAGTGTGCCTTGGTTTCCCAAAGATGGCGAGTTGATTGCGATCATGCCGCACATGCATTTGAGAGGCAAGGCATTTCAGTTTCGTTCCAAAACGGGCAACAACGAATCCATTCTGCTGGACGTGCCTCACTATGATTTTAATTGGCAACACACTTATGAGTTCACCCAACCACTGCCATTTCAAGACGTAACAGCCCTCGATTTTACAGCAACTTTTGACAACTCAGCGGCGAATCCATTTAATCCCAACCCCGATGAATACGTGATGTGGGGTGATCAGACGTGGGAGGAGATGGCAGTCGCCTTCTTCGAAGTGGCTCGACCGCGAAAGCAAAGTTCCACCGACGAGGTGCCCGAAGACGCTGCTAGAAAACGCATAGCCAAGACGAACGACGACGCGCCGAGCCCCGCTCAAGTCGCCTTTGCGGACGCATATCTGAAACGATTCGATGCGAATCAGGACTCGATGGTTTCCTTCCTGGAGGTACCGCGGATCGTGCAGGATTACTCTTTTTATCGGATGGATCAAGATGGCAATCGGCTGATCACACGAGACGAATTGATCGCTGCGGCAAAGGGACGACGTGCAAGATAGTTCGAATTCGAATGTGCCCATAACGGCAAAGATTTTCGCGTCGGTAATCGATTATCCTCGATCTTGTTTGTCGATCTTGTTTGTCCTAACGATGATCGCGCTGGGTGGCTATTATCGACCGACGTGGCCCAAGGAACTCTGGAAATGGGCAGCCGGCTCGAGCGTCGAATCCGCAGCCATAGACGCAGACGAACCCAAACCGGGCGAGTCGCGCGGCCCCAAGCGGCGGTCCCGATCGGCCAACAATCCAAAAGCATCCCTTGGCCGAGCAGATGCTTTTCTAGTGGTTCAATCGCCGCAAATATTCACGGCCGAAGGGGCTACAGCCCTCAGGCATGTCATTGAACGATTAGAGTCGCTCGAGACGGTCGCGAGTGTTCGCTCGTTGGACCAAGCTCCGCCGCTCAATATCTTTGGGCTACCTGAACCGATTCTGCCGCGTGGGCAAGCTTCCGAACAACGCTTTGCGATGGCCAAAGAGCGGGCTATCAAACATCCATTGGTGGTTGGTCAATTGCTTTCACCCGATGCGGAAACGTTGCTGATTGAAGTTCAATTCGATTGGATCTTTGTCAATGAGGATGCGGACTGCACGACGCGACTGCTTGAGACAGCTCGCAAGGCTGCGGCGGAGCATCCCCAAGTGAAGATGCAGATCGATTTGACCGGTCCTGTTCCGTTTCGATTGATGCTTCTGGAGAATGAAAAATCCAACGAATTGAAGTACCAGTTCATTGGCTACGGAATGATTCTGTTGATGGCCATCATCCTTTTCCGCGGCTTAAGTGTCGTATTGGTGGTAGCATCTGCACCTGTCATCGGTGTCTTTTGGACGCTAGGATTCCTGCGTTATTTTGGTTTGCAATTCAACCCATTCAGCAGTGTCATCTTGCCTGTATTGCTAAGCCTGGTCGGATTTACCGATGGCGTACACATGATGGTGCATATTCGCAGTGAACTCAACCAAGGGAGATCGCCTCGCGATGCTTGCCGAAATACATTGCGGCTGGTCGGACTAGCTTGCTTCTTGACGTCGTTGACGACGGCGATTGGGATGGGTTCGTTGGTCGTTGCCCACCACTCCATTGTTCGCGAATTTGGTTGGTCTTGCGTACTCGGAGTGACTGCGACTTGGGTCTCGGTGATGCTCGTTATTCCGTTGGTCTGTTGCACGCAATGGAGTCGACGACTGGCCAAGGGGGCTGACCGAGGATTCATTGATCAGAATCTGAATCGGATTGGACCCTTCATTTCGAAGACCATTCGTTACTCACGCCCGATCAGCTACATGTCGATTCTCATGCTGGTTGTCATGGGCGCCTATGCGTTAACCTTGAAACCGGATGATCGCAAATCGAATGCGTTGCCCAGTGGCAGCGAAACGCAGCGCGCTTTGGCTCATTTGGACAAAGCCATGGGCGGACTTGATATGTGTGAAGTGCTGTTGTCATGGAAAGATGGGACTCAGTCCGACGAGCAGGTTGCAACCCTCATCTCCCGGATGGATGTCATCTTAAGGAAAGAGCCGCTGGTCGGCCATCCGCTTTCCTTGTGCCGATTGCTCGAAGCGTTGCCCGGTGAGGGTACAGCCGTTGAAAAAATTTCGATGGCTGAGCTGTTACCGCCGCCGCTCAAACAGGCATTGTATTCGGCAGAGGAAAAAACGGCGAAGATCGTGTTTCGATGCCAAGACTTGGGAACAGCCGCATACAAACCGACCTTCGAACGGATCGAAAAAGCCTTCAAAGACTTGGAGACAGAAAACGGTGCCGCGATACGTATCACGATGTCGGGTGAACCGATTTGGCGTTGGCGAGACCTTTTTCAGATCGTGACCGATTTGATAGCAAGTCTCGGATCTGCTGCCATTGTCATTTTTGGGGTAATGGGAATTGCCTACCGTTCCTTGCGAATTGGGCTGATTTCGGTCATTCCGAATCTCATACCACTCGCAGCGTCCGCAACTTGGATGGCCATCACAGGGCAACCGCTTGAAATCGTCGGGGTGTGCGCATTTACCGTATGTCTTGGAATTGCCGTGGATGACACGATCCATTTCTTGTCGCGTTATCGGGAAGAGCTTCGCCTCACGACGGATCACAATTTAGCCATCGAGAGAGCCTTTCAAGGTGTCGGTACGGGAATGATCATGACGACGGTTGTACTGGTGGCGGGGTTCAGTTCGGTGTTGACGAGCGACACTCGCGACCATCGAATTTTTGCCTCCCTCGGGATCATCACCTTGGTTGCGGCGTTGTTGTGCGACTTGTTCATGTTGCCAGCCTTGTTGGCTCATTTCGATCGCCCTAAGGCGATCGGCAGACCAAAAACTACCTCGTAGCACAGGCTGCCAGCGCTGCCAGCCTGCAATAGTCTAAAAAGCACAGGCTAGCAGCCTGTGCTACTGGCATATCTCATGATGCCACTCGCCTAAGAAAACGACTGGGTGAAATACGCCAGGTATTTATCGAACTGCAAGTCGCTTTTTCAATGCCGAAAGTGGCAGCGCATTGAGCACTTGGCTCGGCACAACACTTGCCCGCCGGGCTTGTGTGATTCCGTACTTCATCAGATCAAGGTTCGCGATGCTGTGTGCGTCGGTGTTGATCGCGATCATAACGCCGGCTGCAATGGCGGACATCGTGTTAACGTCATTTAGATCTAACCTGGACGGATTTGCGTTCAATTCCAAAAACTTGCCATGCCGCTTGGCGGATGCGATGACCTCTGCAAGATCTACATCATAGGCATCTCGGCGTGAAATGAGCCTGCCTGTGGGATGCGAGATGGCGTCAACATGTGGGTTCTCGAGGGCGCCCAAGATGCGTTGCGTGATCTGTTCGCGAGCTTGCTTTTGGCCATAATGGATGCTGGCAGTGACCCAGTCGGCTTGCGTTAAGCATTCATCCGATAGGTCCATACGACCATCTTCGAGAATATCGCACTCAATCCCCTTGA
>Ga0247837_1006243_pt1 | contig 16959 bp, 13 predicted proteins | sample LaCtaG_2_FD_187115 | JGI IMG/M metagenome (GOLD analysis project Ga0247837, IMG submission 187115) | Freshwater microbial communities from meromictic Lake La Cruz, Castile-La Mancha, Spain - LaCruzMarch2015_14.5m | ecosystem: Environmental > Aquatic > Freshwater > Lake | place: Spain: Castile-La...
TTTTTTTTTTTTTTTTCTTTTTTTTTTTTTTCTTTTCTTTTTTTTTCTTTTCTTTTTTTTTCTTTTCTTTTTTCTTTAAATTGTAATATGTTAAAAAATATTAGTTGGTGCATCCAAAGGAATATTAAATAAAATATCGTTTGAAAAGTTCAATGACTTACGAACAAGAAAATCTTTAGAACATGCCCCAAATGCTTCTATGCCGCTACTATTAGTATTATTGTTATTATTTTGATACTTCTCAAAATAATTATCAAAATTTTCAGTCATTAAACACTTGTTTTTAGCATAATCATATACCATAGAACCGTCACAACAATCTTGTCCTACACATGTTAATGTTAATGACGTCAATGGATTCTTCTTCCTAGTAAGTAAACCAGATTTTTCTAATTGTGTTGCTGTTCTATCATATGGAATACGAATTTTGTCAAAGTCCATATTATCTCTCATATAAATGTCTATAACCTTATAAAAAATATAAAAACTTGCCAAAAATAATAATGTGACCAATATTATTAACGTTATGTTATTTGGTAGCATACTATTTTTGTTAGCAATTGCTATAGGAATAATTATAATACAAACAAAAATAATAACTAAAATTATGTTTAAATATTCTTTATTCAATTTATCGTCATAATTTATTATGTCAATATGCCTAAGTTTATTTTGATTTGATTGATTTAATTTGTCATACACATTTTTAATAGTAGACTCTTGCCCGTGTTCATTATTTATCATATAATCACTTAATACATTTGTAAAAATATTATCCTTTTTTATTAAAAATTCACTAACAGCATTATTAATTTCTGTTTGCACTAAATCAGGTTCAGTATACACATCTGCCTTATTTAATATATCTATTAATAAATCATTATCAATTTCTACATTTGACATTTTATATACTTATTATAACATTATAAAATATAGTATATTAAATATGTAATTTTCTTAGTAAAATTAGAACCATTAAAATAAAAATTACAGCTAATATAGAGTATATTGAAAAAAAGATATTATTTGAAGCGGTTGTTTTTTGAACACTTTTTAATCTCTCTTCATATAACATAGTATTATGTTTTAATTTGTCAATATGATTGTTAGCATAACTTATTTCGGTAACTTTTCCTAAAGGGTCTACATATAACATAGTATTTTATATTTTTACAATATTATTTATAAATACTATTAGTAATATAACAAAAATAAAGTAACTAAATAATATGAATTCACTTATAATATTTGCATTGTACAATATTAGTAATAATATTGTTAATACCATTATAATTAATAAAATTAAATATACAGCGTTAATAGAGTTATGATTGGTTAATAATGTATTTTGTTTATTATTCAATAAATCCGAGTTATTATTTGTAGTAATTGAGTCATTTATTAATGTAATAAATGACATATCTCTCGGTTGTGTAAGCAATATATTAGAATTAATTTCATTATGGCTCAAAGAATGATTAAATAAATCGGTAAATAATATATTTTTACTATTGCTAAATATACGACTATTTACATCATTAATAGCATTCAAAATATTATTGTATGCACTAATTTTTTGAGATTCTAAATAATCATAAAAATTTTTACCATTTACATTAGTTAAATCTAATCTGCCTGCTTTTTTATTTAAATAACTTATATAAGATAAATCGTCAATAATATATTCGGTTTCTTCTAAATAACGATCAATATATTTAAATCCATTGCTATTATCTTGAAAATAATTTTTATTTACAAAACCATAACCATTATACTCTCCATAATCGCTTTGTGGTAATATATTAGATTCACAATTTAAAGTCAAAGATATGTCATATGCGCCTTCAATATCATTAAATAAACTGCATGTTTTCATAGTTGAGTTACTTAAATCCTTTAATAAAAATATTTCGCAATTGCCTTCACTGCATAATATTTCACATTCAGAATTACTTGAAACACTGAAAGCATTTGACAATTTTGATTTTTTAAGATTATAAAAGTGTGTTTTCCTATTTTTACATATATCATGATACTTTTCTATATCAAAATTCTCTATTATATTAGGTGTAATACTTGTACTTGAGGCATACAAAATCAGACCTAATAAATATATATTTAGTCCAATAATAATAATAAAAAATAACAAATACAATATGTTTTTTATATTAGAATTAAGACCTGTCTTAAAATTAAGACCTGTTTTAGTAGTAAAATAAGTAAATTTATTATTTAATTTATTGTTCATTTATACTTAATATGTTAATATATTTTATTTAATTGTTTAAAATATATTAAGACACTTATAACATAGTAGCAATATATATTTTATAAAAAATATAAATTAATGTAATTCCTAAACAATGTATTAAATAATAAGGTGCTTTATTATATACAATATGTATAATTAATATTATTAATATAAATATAAATAAAAAATCAATTAATTTGGATATAAAATTGTTACCATTGTTACAATTGTTACCATTATTACCATTATTACCATTATTACCATTGTTACTATTGTTACTATTGTTACCATTTTTACTATTGTTACCAATACAATTACAAGGCTCGTTAGGTTTACATTTACATTCTATTTTACTACAATTTCCATTAATACATCCTAAATAGTCAATAGAATCAACAATAGACATATAAGAAACATTATTTTCGCTAGTATGTGTTGGTTTTAGTGTATTTTTGTTACTTATTAAAGAATTATTTTGATGAACGTCAAAAAATAAATCTTCTTCACTTATAGAAGTTAATTCTGTAGTATTCATAGTAATTATTAATTAATATAATAAAATATTATATTAAATAATTTATTTTTAAATAAGTCATTAATAGCAATTACTATATTAACAATTCTATTTTTTACACTGGTTAATTATCAAGTTAATTATCAAGTTAGTTATTAATTTAATTAATAACTTTATTTGTTGTACTACCTGTACCTACACCCATAATTGCACTTATATTGCTTATATTGCTAGTTTTTAAATTCCTGGTTTTATAATACATAACACATGCTACAATCATTATAACTAATAATAATCCATTTTCTATTATCTTAAATTGTGTTAGAAAGACATTATCACCTAATCTACCATTGTTAGCCCCACCTGAACCCAATAAGTTGGTTAGCTCTTGTTTTTTACTGGCTATTCTGGCATTTAATGCCATGATTGTATTGTTGTCGCCGGTTTTTAAATAATTTATATTTGATAAATCAACACTAATGTCATCTAAATGATTTATTAAAGAACTATATTTGGCTTTTAGATTTGTTAGCTGAATATCAAATAATCCCTCATTTTCTTGCGTAGGATTGCAAATAAAATTTTTAAATGTATTATAAATGGGACCACTGGCTGCAAGATTATTTTCATTAATATACAATAAATCTTTATAAGATGCTAATTGTGTTAATTTAGCCGGGTCACTATAATAACTTGTGCTACGTGTTTGAATACTAGATGCTAATGCTATATTGGCTTCATTTAATATTGGCTTTTTATAATAAGCAACCTTACTTTTTGGAGCATATACTTGGTTATCTAATGTATATTTAAAACATTTTTGGCTTTCGGGTGGACTACTAGGAGTCCTTCTAAATATCATATTATTGCAAATATCGTTGACACTTATTTTATTTGTTGTAAATAAACTACTAAATAACTGCATGATACTATTTTCGCCTATTAATGACCCTACGTTTTCACTTAATGATTTTGGAACATAGCAATTACTATTATTATTAGTTACGCTTGTTGAAGAAATATCATTCATAAAAAAATAATTAGTATTTTTTTTTATAGCCTCTGCTTGACACTCAGCAACACTTAAAACTACTGACTTATAAAATAGTGAATTTAGAGAAGCGTCAAAATTAGGAGTACTTGGTTTGCTATAACATCCATCAAATTCATAAAAATTTACATTAGCACCAGCATTCATTCTTAATAATATATAATAATATATACTATAATAATATATACTATAATAATATATACTATTATATATTAACTTATTTAATATATTTTACAAATTCTATAAAAGTCAGAGTTTATAGATGTGCGACTAGCTCTCTCAATTTTAACAATATCATTTGGACGAAGTCCAATGACAATTGAAACCGGACTAAAATAGGATATATCGGGAATTTGTGAATTATCCAATATATTATATTTTTTCATAAAAAGTTCTTTCTCATTTTCATTTAAGATTGTATGCTTTGGGACTAAAGTATGTTTTAATATATTAAATTGTAGTCTTTTTATATTTACTAATGAAATATAAATCTTTTCAGTAACCCAAATATCTTTAATATTTTCTAATAATGTATCATTGGGTTCATCTTTAATAACAATCATTAAGTCATCTTTTTTTTCTAATATTGATTCTAAATGAAATAAATCCTCTACAATATCATAAATATTTTGAGGTTTAATTAGTTTTGTTACATAATATTTAACATATATTTTTTTATTAGAAGTTGCGTTTTCTAGTAACATATCCAATTGATTATTTTCTGCTAAAATACCAACATCAGTAATACCAAAATTAGAATAATTAGCAATTGAAAACCCGCGCTCTTCCAATATTTCTAATAAATTTTTTCGCGAATTATAAATACTAATTATAGTACTATTTGACATAGTGTGTTAATATTTATAATATACTATTAAATTTTATTATTATATCAATTATATTAAAAATTAAAATTAAAATTAAAATTAAAATTAAAATTAAAATTAAAATTAAAATTAAGCTCTAAATAGCTATTTTATTGTCCACTAAATTTTATTGTTTTACGCTTAATGGTATCATCTTTTTCTTCAGTGTTAACTTCTGATTCTAAATTTTGCTGTATAATTGAATCGGTAACCTCTTCCAATTTTGGTTCTATAGTTTCTTGCATTTTTTGCATTGTTGGATTCGTTGTACTTGTTGGATTCGTTGTACTTGTTGGATTCGTTGTACTTGTTGGAATAGTTATTATATCATCTAATATGGGACGCGGTAAATCGCTATTATCAACACTAATAGGTTCTTTGTACCTATCTTCTTCATCTTCTTCGTTATCAATGGTTTCGGCCGCTAAATAATTTTGATATGCTTCTTCGGCAACTCTGGTAGCTTCTAATGATACAGGGTCAATCGAAGATTCATCCGAATCATCGTCATCATCGTCATCATCTGTTGTTTTTGTTTCTTCCGATTCATCTAAACCTTTTAATTTGATTGGTTCTTTAACAATGCTTTCTGTACTAATAGCTTGATTATCTTGCATCAATAATGGTTTTTCGTAACGTTTAACAAATTCACTTGTTTCTTTAGCTGTTAATTGTGTTATTTTAATATTTTCTATTGTTTTAGAATAGTTCATAGAAGTTAATTGGTCTATATTGTCTTCGGTAATAATGCGCATTTGAATATTCATTACTTGCAGTTCTTGCATCAATAGTTTAAAGCTATAAGGTACTCGTACAATACTAAATGATTTTCCATATTTGCTGATTACTTGCAAATTCATTGATTTTTCCATGGCATCTGCAAATTTTAATGGCCCATCAGCAAAAGGACTAATAAAAACATTTTTAGACTCATTATAAATAGCAATTGTACCGCTATTATTACATATTGCAATATAATAATCATCACCCCGTGTTAACATTGACTCTTTCAAAAAACGGGTTGCTCCATGCGCAATAATACTGTCGCGCTCCATTTCACCAATACGAAGCCCCCCATCATTTGCTCTGCCTTGTACTGTTTGTCGTGTTAATGCTGTTCGTGGTCCTTGTGCCCGATAATTTATTTTGTCTTTAACCATATGTTTAAGACGCATATAATAACATGGTCCAACAAAAAACTCCATACTTACTTGTTCTCCTGTTTCACCATTATAAAATAATTCATTTCCACTGGAATGATATCCAATATTTTGCAATAGTGAGCCAAATATTTCATGCTTTGGTCCCTTATTTACAAAAGCAGTACAGTCACCAAATCCACCATAATGAGCACACGCTTTACCCATTAATGTTTCAACTAACTGACCAATTGTCATACGACTAGGTAGCGCATGTGGATTAATTATTAAGTCGGGTCTTATTCCTTCACTTGTAAAAGGCATATTTTCTTCTGGAATAATTAGTCCAAGTGTACCTTTTTGTCCACATCTACTGCAAAATTTATCACCTTGTGCGGGTATTCGTTCTTCACGTATTCGAATTTTAGCAACTCGAAACCCTTCTTCTCCTTCGGTAATAAATGCTTTGTCTACAAACCCTAATTGTCCTTTTTTTGGCGTAATTGAAGCATCACTAAATATATTAGGATTTGCCAAATTATTTGTAACCTTTCCTATTACCACTTTTTTATCATCTAATGGTGTATTTTCACTTATTAAGCCATTACTATCTAAATGTGAATATTCATAACCTGGTTTTTTTCCAATAACATTTAATGTTTCAATATTTACAAATTTAGAGTCTACATTAGAACCTGCTACTTTTGTACTTTCTTCATATGCTTCATACATATTAAAGTAAGTTGTATTAAACATGCCACGCTTAATTGAACCTTCATTAAATAATATTGAGTCTTCAACATTATAACCACCATAACACCCAATTGCTACTATTGCATTTACCCCGTAAGTATGCTCTTCATTATAAATATACTTTAAATAACGACTCTTTACAAGCGGTATTTGGCCATTATTTAACACAACTCCCATTTTATCAATGCGATTTTGATAATTTGTATTGTACAAACTTACACCTTGCTTACTTTGACCACAAGAAAATAAATCACGCGGCAATTGATTGTTTTCAGGAAACACAATTTGATTGCCCATGATTCCTAACACTAAAGAGGGATGTATTTCAATATGAGTAGTAAATTTATTAATAGTTTGAACATCCATAGCAATTAAAGATGTCTCTGTTTCAGATGTATCTAAAAAATCAATAATTCCTGCTTTTTCTATTAGTTCATCTAATGAGTCAGGAAGACTCCCAGATTTATCATATACATCTTTGTAATGGAAAAAAACCTTGTTTAATTTTATAAAATCGCTTAAATTAATTGTTAGCTCTATTTTATCTTTAGTCAATAGTTTTAATGGATTAAAACCAATTAATAATTCGTTAAAATTAAAATCCCGTGCCATTAATTTATCGTAAATAAATTTACTTTGATATGAAACAGCCCCATTTTTTAAATAAAATACAGGTCTCGTTAATCTACCAGAATCACTATAAATATAAATACTATCTTCTTTAATAGACCAACTTATGCTTGTATAAATAGGTAGTAGTCCAATTCTACGATAATTTTTCAATAATTCTACTACTTCAACTGGTTTAGTTATAATACCCACCCATGCACCATTCGCAAACACTTTTGTACATTGCGCAATATATTCGATTGTACATTCTGTCAACAATTCCATAAAAAAAACTGTGCGCAATAATTCAATAATTGGTTTGCTTGAATATCCACTTGTTATACAACATCCTATTGACATATGTTTATGTAATCCGACATTACCACCATCGGGAGTATCTACCGGGTCAATAATACCCCATTGTGTAGAATGTAATAAACGTGGTCCTATTATTTTTGCACTTGAATCAAGAGGCAAATTTAATTTGCGCAAATGAGACAAAAAAGAATTGTACGATAAACGGTTTAAATCTTGAACAACTTCTAAGCGTTTAGTATGCGCTTCAGCTCCCCAATTTCCTTTAAATGCCTTTCTAAAACCACCTTCCAAAATGCGCTCTTTAAAATACTCAAAATAATTGTTTTCAATTAGACCTACAAAGTCATTTTGATAAAGTCCCTTTTTATAATAATATTCTTTGTCTATTTTTTGAAATATGTGTTTCTGCTGTAAGCTATAATATTCTTTAAACAAGTCATATATAAGAGTTCCGGCTAATTCTACTCTTTTAAATTTAAAACTATCACGATCTGTTGAAGTTTTATCATTTTTATACACTTGCAGCAATTCTTTAACCATATAACCCAAGAAGAACGCCTTATTTAAAAAATTATTATCTCCAATATGAGGTAGTAAATAATCCATCAAAATTTCTAGAACATGTGCAATTGTTTTACCCTTTGTAAATGTTGCTAAATATTTTAGCGCAACTTCTTGATTAAAAATATTACCAGCATCATGTATTGATGGAATAAAAAGAGCAACGTAATTTGCGTATTTTTCTAAATCTAATAAACACATTTTAATTATTTCTTTGTCGCTTAAAACACCTAATGCGCGCATTAAAATAAATAACGGCACGGGTTTTCGTATGTTAGGAACATTGACTAATATTTGATTATTGCTATATTTAGTATCAGGACGCAATATTCTAATGCTCAATGTTCGTATTGGTTTAGAAGCATCTTCTGAAACCGACCTTATTTCTGCTGAGTGACTATATAAGTCATTAAAATCATCTTTAACATATAGCATATTATCGGCAAACTTTTCCTGACTTATTAATACTTTTTCTTTGCCATCAATAATAAAATAACCACCATAATCATTTTTACATTCACCCATGTTAAATTTAACTAATGGACTAAGACTATTTAAAATACACAAATCAGAGTTTAACATAACAGGAAATTTTCCTAAATAGATTTTTTCTAATACATTTGTTGTTTCTTTAAGTTCACCTTCTTCGTTCATCATTTTATAAATTACTTCAACGTCAACATGAATTGTTATAGCATATGTCATATTTCTTAAACGTGCTTCATTTGGAAACATAAAATGCTCTCTGTGCTCATCATATATTATTGGTTTTCCATAATATATACGTTTTCCATCAATACCTCCAATGTATAATTCAGCTCTATAATTATATTCTTTTGTAGTCTCATTTTGCTCTTTCATAATTAATATTGGATTTTTTTCTTTGAAAATATTATGAATCTTATTATTGAAAAAATCATTATATGACTCTAAATGATGTTTGACTAATATATTTGGATCATTTGCAAAAAACTTATCAATCACTAACCAGCCCAATTCTTCATGGTTAAATGTATCGGTAGTTTCATTATTATATACTTTCTTAGTTTTGCTAATTGTGTTTTTTTTTGTTATTGACTCAGGTACCTTTGCTTTGGATGCTATTGATTCAGGCGCTATTGATTCAGGCGCTATTGATTCAGGCGCTATTGATTCGGGCGCTATTGATTCGGGCGCTATTGATTCGGGCGCTATTGATTCAGGTTCTATTGGTAGTTTCTTTGTTCGAGGTGCCTTTGTTGACATTAATATTAGTAGTATTAATTAATATTAATATTTTATATGTTAATTAATACATATATAAATAGTTGTAAATTTACAAATGAAATAGTTTCAATTGTACAAATGAAATAGTGGCTAGTTAAGTTAATATGCTAATCCTATTTTACTATAAGAAACTATTACTAACCCTAATATAATAAACATTAGTATAAAAGGTAATAATACTAAAAACCATGAAACTTCTTTATATCCAGCTTTACATAATGAATTTAATATAAACGTCCAAAATAAAATATAAACAGCTTTGAATATAAACATTATATAAGTGTTTGGTAAACTACACTCGTAATTACCCACACAATATTTGGTTGTATTACCAAAATTTTGAACAGCAATTACAATAAAAACAATTACCGATATAGCTAAATATATAAATGCGGGGGTGCACAAATTCCTAAAATCTTTCGCAAATTTGTCATAATATGCCATTTTATATAAATATAAAAATATAAAAATATAAAAATATAAAATTATAAAATAGTTTCAATTACTTGATTTTAGAAGAGAATTAATATTGTTTGTTACAAATACGGTTGACTATTCATATTACTACTCGGTTGTGGTGAGTAACCAAATAAAGTATTATAGGCATTAGTAGCACCACCATATATAGTATGATTTAGATTTTCAAGTGGTTGACTAATAGGATTTACACCACCACCCATCATAATTTTGTTCCTATTATTTGAACACCCAATTTGTAGTCTATTTGTAAAATTAGAACCTCTAAGTTTTTTAATATTTTTTCTATGTTTTGTTTTTCTATGTTTTGTTTTTCTATGTTTTGTTTTTCTATAATTCTTAGAACGCATTGTTTTATTATTTACCATAGTTTATTAATATAATAAACTATAGTAATATTTTAAATAGGTTAAATTAAATAAGTTAAATTAAATAGGTTAAATTAAATAACAAAATTGATATTATTTTTAATATTATAATAAATAATAACTATTAATATATATTATTATATATTATGATTGCTAATCCATTAGTTAATGAATCAGATGACAATAAAAAAGCTAAATTAAGCAAGCAATTTATTAGCTATATTGATACTTATTTATCAACGTTTTCAAAACTAAGTGAAAAAAATGTTCCAGAATTTGAAATTCGTTTTGGAACAAAAAAAAGTAAGAACATCAACAAAGTAGACTTTTACAATATTATAAAAAGTTTGCTAAATTATGATTTTAAATTAAATAATGAAAATTATTATTTGAAAATTATAAATAACGCTTCAATTAGAACTCAAATAACTGGACTACCAAACATTCAAAGTTATTGCAAATTAGATAATTTGTCAGGAATAGTAGATGAGCATAATCTTAGTTTTATAGAAAAAGAGTATTTTAAAAATGATGAAATGCAGTTAATGCCATTAGATTTTGATGATTATAATTTTCGTGTAAGCTATCAAGTAGAAAAAGGATATTCAAGAAACAATCCATTAATTGAAGAAATGTATAGTCAATGGAATTCAACAAAAAAAATCTTTAGATATATTAAACGTTATGAATATACTCATCCAACATATCCATTTTTAATTCATTGTTCCATTGTCAAAACATCTAAAACAAATAATGGACGATTTATACAACAATTTAATATAAAAGATGCAGAAGTTTTTAGTTCATTAGAAAACTTTGAAGTAGAAATTGAGTTAAATAATGCCATTATTAACGCAAATAAAAGTATATATACCAAAGAATATTTGCACACTAGTTTACGAAATGTTATTAAATATATATTGATTGGTCTACAAGAAACAAACTATCCTATTGGTTTAAGTGAGAAAAACAATGTATATACTGAATATTTAATGTTAATAAAAGGAGCCGATTTCAAACAGCATGTTACACACAATCCAAGTATGAAAGTTAATATTAAGGATTTTATTGGGCCTTCATCAAGCACTTTGCAAATGATAAATATTTTACCTGAATCAGAAATTAATGACACAAATAATACAATACCAAATATTAGACAAAATTATACTGTTACAGATAAAGCAGACGGTATTAGAAAATTGTTATATATTTCATCGGGTGGCAAACTATATTTTATTGCTACAACTATGAGTTTACAATTTACTGGTTGTATTAGCACAAAAAAAGAATTATTTAATTCAATTATTGATGGAGAACACATTTTACATGATAAAAAAGGCACCTATGTAAATACTTTTGCCTGTTTTGATGTATACTATTTTGGAGGAAAAGATGTAACCGGCTTAGCATTTATTAATTTAGACCAAAAAGACCAACAAGGTAACGAAGAAGATACATCAAAACACGAAAGAGAAACTATTAAAAAAGATTATCGTCTAGTATTATTAAAAAGTATGATAGCATCATTAGAGTTAAAAACAATTAATGGTTCTAAAACACTACCACTTAAAATAACTGTAAAAAAATTTTATGGACCGCATATATTTAATGGTTGTGCTACAATTTTAAATAATATTAACTCGGGTCTATATGAATATAATACAGATGGTTTAATTTTTACACCAGCAAATACAGGTGTAAACTCTAAAACTACCAATGTTAAAGCACCTAATTATAAAACCACTTGGAATGAATCTTTTAAATGGAAACCACCACGCTATAATAGTATTGATTTTCTTGTTAGGTTTAAGAAAAACGAATTTGGTGAAAAGTATATTGGTTCAGTAAATAATGAAGGCATAAATTTAGAAGATTTTAATCAGGTAAATAATTATTACACTCTAATTTTAAACGTTGGTTTTGATGAAAAGAAACACGGCTACATTAATCCATATAATAACATTTTAAATAATGAAATTAAGCGGGATTTAAAAGAAAGTTATGTAAATAGTTATAAACCTTGTCGATTTTACCCGACAAACCCAAGCTCTATTAATGCTGGATTATGTAATATATTAGGAAAATATGACCATTCAAACAATTTTAAAATTTATACTTTAGAAGGCGAAGAAATAGAAGATGATACTATTGTAGAATTTGCTTATAATATTGATAAACCAGAATTGTGGAGATGGGAACCACTACGTGTTCGTTTTGATAAAACATCAGAATTACGCTCGGGAGTTAAAAATTACGGCAATGCTTATCATACAGCAAATGCAAATTGGCAATCAATTCATAATCCAATAAGCGAAGAAATTTTAACATCAGGAAACGGAGTATCAATAAATAATGATGAGGATGTTTATTATAATAAAATTTCTAAAACATCTGAAACCCAAGCACTTCGTGATTTTCATAATTTATATGTGAAAAATATGTTAATTAATAATGTTTCTAAATCGGGATATACACTAATAGATTATGCAGTAGGTAAAGGTGGAGATTTACCAAAATGGATATCCGCAAACTTAAATTTTGTGCTGGGTTTGGATATAAGTAAAGATAATATTGAAAATAGATTAGATGGAGTATGTGCGCGTTATCTAAATTATGCACAAAGGTTTAATGTAATACCAAAAGCACTATTTTTACACGCAAATAGTGCGAAAAATATTAAAAATGGTTCTGCTTTTTACGATGATAAGACAAAACAAATAATGAAAGCACTTTATGGTGAAGGAACAAAAAACGAAATTTTATTAGGAAAAGGTGTATATAACAATTATGGAATAGCAAAGAATGGTTTCAACATTAGTTCTATACAGTTTGCTCTTCATTATATGTTTGAAAGTGAAGCAATTTTACGTGATTTTATTACTAATTTAAAACACTCAACCTTATTAGAAGGTTATTTTATAGGAACTTGTTATGATGGACAAAAAATATTTAATATGCTAAACTCAACTGCTCCCGATGAGTCAATAAGTATATTTAAAAATACTAAAAAAATTTGGCAAATTACTAAAAAATATGATTTGCAAGAGTTTAAAGACGATGAGTCTAGTTTAGGTTATGCTATTGATATTTATCAAGAAACTATTAATAAGACGTTTAGAGAATATTTGGTAAATTTCAAGTACTTTATTCATATTATGGAAAAAAATGGATTTGTGCTATTAACAGAAACAGAATATAAACAGTTAAATATGCCAAATAGTTATGGGTCATTTGAACAATTATATAATTATATGACAACAGAATTGAAAAAAAATAATCAGTTGTTAAAAAAAATAGGAATGGCAAATGCTTTAAGCGACGAAGAAAAACAGATTTCATTTTTAAATAATTATTTTATATTTAAAAAAATTAGAAACGTTAATGATTCAGTAGAAAATGATGAATTAGAAGAACAAGAAATTGCAGAAAATACAGTTGATGAGTTTCAAGAACTAGATAAAGAATTGGAAAATGAGCAAGCAATAAAACTAAGTGAAAAGTCTAAAAGATTGGCTGAAAAATATTTACTTGAAAATCAAGACTTAGACTTAGAAAATAGAATGGAAAAATCGTTACCAGACATTCCAAATACTAGTAAAACTATAAGCCAAATGAAAATAGCAATTGATGAAAAAATTAGAATTGCAGAAGAAAAGAAAAAAATTAAATTCGAAGAAAAATTAAAGTCTCAACAAGAAAAGAAAGCAATGAAAGAAGCAGAAAAAAGTAAGAAATTAGAAGCAAAAAGCAAAAAATAAGGAGGCAAAAATAAATATTATATGTGTTCATTGTTCATTTTTCATTTTATATATTTTATAAACATATAAACATATAAACATATAAAACTATAACATATTAGTAGCAATAAAAACATATTAATGACATATTTAAATCTACCAAATTTAAATAATAGTAATTTAGATTTTAATATTATATATAAACATCAACTTACAAATAGTGAAAACAATCTTTGCAATTCTACTATTATATGTCCTTCATTATATAATTATTTAACAACATTAAAACAAGTTATTAACAATTATTCTGAATATTGGGATATTGTTAAAAAATTAACAAACCCATATGAATATATACATACTTGTGTCCCTAATTATAAATTTTCCTTGTGCAAATACAAACCATTATCTCGTGCGTTTTTTAAAATGATAGAAATAGTAGATACATTTAATTTTTTAACTGAAAAAACAAAAATAAAATCATTTCATTTGGCAGAAGGACCCGGTGGATTTATTGAAGCATTTAACTATATAAGACATAACAAAGAAGACTTATATTATGGTATGACATTATTAAGTGATGATATAAATATTCCATCTTGGAAAAGAGCATCACAATTGTTAAATAATAATCCCAATATTATTGTTGAATATGGTGCTTCTAAAACAGGAGATTTGTTTTTGAAAGAAAATTTAATCTATTGTTACAAAAAATATTATAATTCAATGGATTACGTTACTGGAGATGGTGGATTTGATTTTTCAATTGATTTTAACAATCAAGAAGACATATCTTTTAAGTTAATAGTGTCGCAAGTATTTTTTGCACTAGTAATGCAAAAAACAGGAGGTAATTTTATATTAAAAATGTTTGATATTTTTAAATATAAAACATTAGAAATTATTTATTTATTATGTAATTTATACGAAAATGTGTATATATATAAACCAAATACAAGTAGAATAGCCAATTCTGAAAAATACATTATTTGCATAAATTATAAAAATAATAACAAAAAAATTATAACAAATATTATAGAAAACTTTGATTTGATTATTAATAATATTGATTCTATTTCAAGTTTATTTAATCAACGGTTAAATAAATATTTTCTTACAAAAATTCAAGAAATTAATGCAATTTATGGAGAACAACAATTGGAAAATATAAGTGCTACATTAAACTTAATTAAAGAATTAAAAGTATTAAATATAAAATATAACTTAATAAATAATGAATATTCTTCACTATTTAAATATTTACATATACACACTAAATATATAAACGCCAACTGTTTATTAAATGAAACATATAATGATTGTCTTGATATATCAAGTAATATTATAGCGAAAAACAGTACAATGAAAAACAGCATAATAGATAATAATCATTATGCAAATCATTATGCAAATGATTATGCAAATGAGTATTTTACTAAATTAAATACAATTGTTATTGCTAATATTCATAAATCTATAAATTGGTGCAAAAAACATCAATTTGCAATAAATAAAGAATTTTCTTGTTACTAATTTATGTTACTAATTTATGTTACTAATTTATGTTACTAATTTATTTTAATATATTAATGCGTTTTCTACGTATTGTAGAAGGGTCATTTATGCAACCCACACATATTGCCGACGGATTGTTTAGTAATTTTTTCAATGTAGCACATTCTTGGAGAGACATTGTAGGTGGACAATTATTAATTGACACTTTTTTGTTACAAGAAGCACCGTCCATGCAACCATATTTTAAACTGTATGTTCTTGCACTCGAACTAACCGGTCCCTGTGTTTGAAATGTTTTGTTTGATGGATTAAAAGTAACACAATTTGCATTTGAAACATCATTACAATAAAATGTTCGCGTTCCATTCTTCTGTTGTGATGGCAAATTTTGACTAAAAGTTTTACATTTGTTATATAAATATTCTCTCGAAGATGAACTATAATTATTAGATAATACAGTAGTAGCTCTTTTAATTACTAATGCTGATGAACATAAATCACTAGTACAATCTGTTAAAGTATCAAAATTAGTTATTATATTTAAATTTGAATTGTTTGCAAGGCTTGTGCAATCATTTTCATTAATTAGTGAATTAATAGTGCCACCTGGTTTATCCATTAAGCCTATTAGAGATAATTTGCTAAATGTTGAAGGCGATAAATTAATATTAGTATATTGCTTTCTATAGTGTTTGATTGGGTTGGCATTAAATTTATATTTTTTAATAGCACAATCATCATTCCAAACTGGATAGCTAACATTATTGATTGGAATGTCATTTTTAATATTTTTAGCAACAATAGTTACTTTATTGTTTGTACTATCTTTCCAAGATTGGTAATACTTTGAAGTTAACAGTCTCATATTATAATTTAATATATAAAAATATTAAATTTTATTACTTTTTCATTTTAACATAATAAAATTTATAATACTTAAAATAGTTATAATATTATTGTGTTATTTATATAACGAGTAAGTATGTTAAAAAATGTAAATTTAAATTTACATTCTCATAATAAATTATTAAGTCGTTTATTAATTATTTTTAAAAACATAGTGATGCTATTGTTTATAGGATTAATTTTTTTCTTTAGTATTTCTTTATTTTCTAAAACAAATAACAAAATTATTGAAGGCAATTGCTGTGGGGCAGGGAGTTGGTTTGAAAGTGCTGCTTCTCGCAGGCGTAGACGCGCGGAAGAAGAAGCACGCAGACAAGCGATGATTGATAAATATAATCGCTGTTTAAATCCAACGGCGGAAAACTGGTACGACTGTGGTCCTAAATATTATTTTCCAGAGAAACATTTAGAAGCAGGTGCACAAGAAGTGACAAACGCATTTGAACGAAAACAGAATTCTAGCAAACAACCAGATAAAGGAATGACAACAAGTCTCAATAATACTGTAAAACAATATTAAACAATATTAAACAATCGTTTTTAGAAAAGTATTTGTTAAAATATATAATATATTATAGCAATATATTATATATTAACAATATATAATATGCCTCAATCGGCGCTAAAC
>Ga0247837_1006246_pt1 | contig 16945 bp, 12 predicted proteins | sample LaCtaG_2_FD_187115 | JGI IMG/M metagenome (GOLD analysis project Ga0247837, IMG submission 187115) | Freshwater microbial communities from meromictic Lake La Cruz, Castile-La Mancha, Spain - LaCruzMarch2015_14.5m | ecosystem: Environmental > Aquatic > Freshwater > Lake | place: Spain: Castile-La...
TTATATCTCCCAGTAATCCTTCCCTATATGAGAGTTGAGCCTACACAGAAACCCAGTCCACTTAGTCGTTGTTTACAACACATCCGAAGCAGGCACTGTACTATGCGACTTGAACTTGTCGGTAAACAGAGCAGCAGCCCATTATTGTTAGTTCCTATGCCGGAGAGATGCTAATGTATGCGAGAGTTAGTGGAAAGTAGGAAGTGGAGGTTCGGATAAGTCGAGGGTGTTGCCGTCTATGCGGAAAGTGGCTTTAGAGCCGATGGAAGTGCTATCGAAAGTCGGATTTCTGCTTTTATCGGTAATTTTGAGGGTAGTTTCGTACTTTAAAGGAGTTACTTGGGCAGTCCTACGACGTCTGCAAAGGAAATACTCATAAGTAGTCATCGATTTGGCCCTTAGAAAAGCATGAAAACAAAGCAAAAACCCCAGAATCACAACCAGCACCGCTAAGCACAGTTCAATCACTACCACTCCAGTTATCATTAACCCCCACTTCCTATCTCTCTCTGTCTCCTTCCCAAGATCTGTTAGTCCCACAGCTCCACATACCACTTGCACCGAAGTAAGCGCTTCAAGTGATATCAGCAAAATTATGAAATATCGATAATTGGCACTGCCGATACAGATATTGAGCCAGTCACAGTGATGGTCGAAGCCAGCGATACAGCAGCCACAAAGACTGCAGTGTTTGGAGGACAGCCGGACCTGTCTTTTGCAAAGTTGGCATTTGACCATATGTTCCAGTCCGAGTTTCGTCCATTGATCACTGGGGTCCTTCACAGTGCACATAAAGCCGCTGACTAAGGCTGAGGTCACTAGAACGGTGTAGCAGGGTAAGACTACTTTTGGGTGCCAAAAGGCTGCTAACAGCCCGTAATAGGTGGCTAGTTGTAAAGCGAAGGCCAGCCAGCCTACTACCTGCATTTTCCCAGGTGGACAGGCAAAACCCCCTCTGAGGCTGCATCTCATCATTTATCTTATCATCGTAGTAGACCCTGCAGTATGCTTGCCAAATGCCTACTTGCCCCTTCGCGCCTGAAAAAGGTAAAGAATAGTCCCTGTCCTTGCATAATGGTAGAGGACAAAGAACTCCTTTCAACGCCCCATCACTTCCGCATTACTCCTCTGCCCTACAGCCTTCGCAGCGAATCCGATCTCCGCACTCAGCTGTTCCCAGCGACTACTCCAGGACCAGACCTACGCCTAGAGGTGCAGTTGGATAGAGAGGGTAGACCGGAGGGACATGCCTATGCACGGAGTCCTGCCACTATTGCACAGTTGCTGGCTTGCAGTGGCAGGGAGTTGCTGGGAGAAAGAGTCACAGTGGTGCCTGTGGAGACTGGGACTCGGCTGTGTTTGCAGGATCTTGACCCCGCCATTATCGCGATTTCGGATTGCAAAGTCCCGGCAGGACCCACATACATCATTCGAGTACCCTCTAAACAGCACCATGCGCCCAAGTCAAAGACACATGAACCTAAGCAGTAGCTACTTAGCTGATTTACTCCCTTGAGAGAGAAATAGGACTAATCTAGGCGTCAAACCGGTCTGGGAGCAGCACAGGCGCCAGCAGCGTCCACAGAAACAGCCCCGAAGCCACACACTGAGCCGCGAACTTGCCCCACAGCAGGAAATCCGAGTCTACTGCGCTGGTGTAGGTGAGGGAGCGGAGCGACACTGTGAAAAAGAGCGAAGTGAGTAGCAGGACTAGGTGGAAAGCCAGCATTTCCCCTGAGCCGTCTGCCTGCTCCTTCCTTTCCTTGTCTACCAAGGGCTCAGCTATTTCCGAGTCCTCGGCCAGGCCCCACGTGCTAGTAGTCCATAGCAGTATCCCTGCAGCAATGAGGACTTCCAAGCCAGTAGTAACTTCCATCCAGCCCTCCTTTCCTACTGTATGTCTCAGGTAGTTAAGACATAGGTAGCTGATGTATGTGCCTGTCACACTGCTTGTTAGTAGGGAGCCGTTTTCGAAGCAGGGCAGTTGGGAGACCAGTGCAAGGAGTATGATTTGCCCGGCAGTGAAACAGAGGAAAAAGAGGACTAAGTCCTCCAAAGGGTAATAGTGCCATAGAGACAGTCCCAGACAGGCCACAGAGCCTAAGACCGCTAGAATAGTGGTTCCAAAGAGGTAGAACACGGAGTCGTACGCATACAAGTAGTCATTCAGACTATAGGAGTGCACGACTACTAGCACGGATTGAAGGATGTAGAAGAGTAAATAGGCTGCGTCACTGCTCCATACGTACCACTGCACTACAGCCTCAGGTAGCCACAGGGAACCGATAAACAGTCCAAGGTATATACAGAACTTGATAAAAACGCATCCGTCTCTATATATGAGCACCAACAAGGCCTGCAAAACACTAAGTCCAGCGAAGGACAACCACAGTAAAGTCACAATTCGCCCACTGCATGCAGTCCCGCAGTCCAAATTGGCTGCAAGTCCGAGCAAGTCGGCGGATAGAGGGAAGTACAGGAAGCACAGAGAGAGGAGGACTGTGCTGAAGAGGAGCCACAGGTAGCTGGCTTTGAGGGCGGAGTTGGAAGTGGGCTGGCAGGAGCTGAGGGCGAGACAGAGAGCGTTGCAGGAGCAGCACAGGACACTGCCCATTATAATGGACGCATACGAACTCAAGCCTGAGCCATTATTCACGAACGACCAAACCCCAGTCAAGATCTACTCCGCCCGGTCCAAAGCTTTAAACGACGAAGTGATCATCAAGCGCTACGAATGCGAAGACATCACCGTAGTCCAGCGGAGAGTCCTAGAAGCCTTCGTGCAGACCCGCGTGGAGCACCCCCATTCCTGCAGGCTAATCGAGCCTATAGTGGAGTATGTGAAGGGTCGGCACTTCGTGTCGCTGGTTATGGAGAAGCTGAGTTCGGACGTGAGCAAGGAACTGGAAGCGAAAAGGAAAGCGAGGGAAGTGTATACTGAGGAAGAATTGAGGAAGTTTTTGGACCAGGTGGGGCAGGCGTTAGCCTTTGCACATGCGAAGGGGATTGCTCATAGAGATTTAAAGCCGGACAATGTCTTTCTGGATAAACACGGGAATTATGTGCTGGGAGACTACGGAGAGTTCTGGCAAAAGCAAGGCCGAGTTGATACTTGCTCGCATGCAGGGGCAATTGCATACACAAGTCCACAGAGTCGCTGCATTATAGGGGGACAGAACATCCGCTTTAATCCACTTCTTTCAGATGTGTATTCGCTGGGAATCACTGTTCTGCACATGGCTTCTCTTGAGTTTCCCGACAATTTGAACCTAATACCCGACCACGACCTGCACATGGCAGAGGCTTTGGCCAGGCTACAATGCTCAGAACTGCTCAAAGGCCTGCTGAGACGCATGCTATTGTTAGATGAAAATCAGCGTCCTTCGATCGAAGAAGTCCTCAGACAGCTCCATTATGAGCCTCGAGCTCCTCCGACTAGACAGTGGAACTTGTCTCAAGCCGCACCCACAAGAACCCGCTTCGTCCCTATGCCGGAGTCTGTAGCCGCTAAGGCGGCTTTGCAGAAGCGAGGGCCTTTTCCGGCCAGAGACGAAGAGAGCAGTTTGGCCAAGCGAGAGGCCGTGGTGGTAAACAATGGAGTCTATTTGGGACAGTGGAATGGGAGGGAGCAGAGGCATGGCTTTGGGAAGCAGGTTTGGGAAAATGGGAATTCGTATGAGGGAGGCTGGAAGTATGATAATATGCATGGGAGAGGAAGACATGTGTGGGCAGACGGCCGTATATACGAGGGAGATTGGGCGAACGGTACCCGGCACGGCTTCGGCAGGGAGGACTTTCCCAATGGAAACATCTACATAGGTCAGTACCTAAACGACCGCAAGCACGGCATAGGGTTCAAATTCTACGGTGAGGAACCTCGACAGGGAGATGTGTACATCGGTGAATTCGAAGAAGACGAAAGAAAGGGCAGAGGCTGCTACTACTTCAGCACAGGGGAAATGCACGTGGGGTATTACAGCGCTTCCGTTGAGTCCGGGAAAGGGGTTCGAAGTCTACCGCGAGGCGCAATGTGCTGTGGAGACTTCGAAGACGGGAAGTTAAACGGACAAGCAATGTATACACATGCAGACGGCAGGGTGTACAAGGGCCAATTCCGCAACGGAATTGCAGACGGCAGAGGGAAACTCACGATCCCGGGAGATTGGTATGAAGGTGAGTGGGCAGATGACAACTTCCACGGGGAAGGCGCATACCACTCTAGCAGCACTAATCGCACGGAGCGAGGGACCTACAACTATGGACGTAAGCTCGATTAGGTAGGCTCATTAGTATGAAAGCTATAGAGTCGGACAGTTCAAGTGAAGTGGCATCCAGCAACCCCAGCCCTCCTCACTCTCCTAGTCAGTCTCTGCCCACGCTCACAGGCGCTTCCATGGGACTGCGAGTTCTGGAGGCCCGCTTGCAAGTAAATGTAGCCCGCCTCGGCAAAATGAACCCATTCGTCAGAGTGGTCTACGACCAGCAAGTCTGGAGCTCGAGCATTTCCTCTCGCCAAGGCACCAAGCCGAAGTGGAACGCTTACCATGTCTTCGAACGTTCAGAAGCCCAATTCGTAGTGATCGAAGTGTTCCACCGAGCCCTCATGCTGGGCGACGCGGAAGTCGGCAAATGCGTACTGCAGCTTAGCGACGTCCTGCAAGGACATCAAATCGACTGGTGGCCGTTGCAGCAGTCCAACGGAGAAGTCGCAGGGACCATTCTGCTGACCTTTGAGTTCCCGCAAGACGACAGTGTGAGACTCATTACACTCAGTTCGCAGGGTTCGCTGGACAGGGAGGACTTGGGGCTGGAGACGGAGAGGGGGGATCCGCTGCATTTCCCTTCCCAGGACTTTCGCTTTGAGAAAAGCCGCCCACGCAGTGGACTGCCGGAAGGGTCGATAGCGCTGCACGAGGAGAATCAAACGCTGAGGCAGAAACATATGGACGTGAAAAGCGGCTTTGATCGGGCGAAGGAAGATGACCTAAAGCAGCGCAAAGTCAAGGCGGATATTGCGAAATTCAGAGAAAACCTTCGCAAGCGGGAAGCAGCACTCATCCAGGAAGAGGCCCGGCTGAAATTGGAACAAGAGTCGATTAGGAAGCAGAAGGAAGAACTGGCGGCAATGCGCGGACAGCTCAGTCACGATGCTGCCAAACTGCGCCAAGAGAAAGCGAAGTTACAGCAACTCACTCAAGAGGTGGAAAGCGCAGCCACCGAGGCAGGCCGCGCTTCCGTCAAGCTGAACCGCGAACTCGCCGCTCTGAAAAAGCAATCCGTCACCCGGCCCAAAGACTCCGCCGAAGACGTCAGAGAGCAAATCCAGCTCCAACAAGTCCGAGACACCCTAGCAGACAAACAACGAATCCTGCACGAACACTTAGAAGAAGTCCGACTTCAACGCGAACTAGTGAAGACGGAGAGGGAGCAGGTGAGGAAGGAAAGAGACGCGCAGCCGCTGAGTCTGGAGGAGCAGTGGGGAGTGCTGAGTCAGCAAATCGACCTGCAGCTTTCTCCTGTGCACGATTTGATGCGCTGTCCGTCATCGAGAGCCTAAGGGACTAGGACTACTGCAGTGCTAAAGGCAGGGTGGTCGAGAGTCAGAGTGTCGAGAGCAGCTATCACTCCACATAGGAACAGGTCGCCTCGGATGAGGAACTGACAGGGCTCTGTGAGGCTCAGAGTCGATTGGAAGGCTTCTTGTTGCATTTCTTCTCCTAACATCGCTGATAGGACTTGGGGAGGGATGAGGCAATCTAGGGCTAGATAGAGGGAACTTGGAAGGGAACTGCTCGTGGCAGCTTCCCATATAGAAGCCGCTGAGGTTGCTATACGATGTGTCAGAAGCCACCTGGCAACAGCCCATCCGAAGTCCTTTACAGAGACATTGGCCGGTTTAAGGTGGGCAAATAGCGCAGTCCAGGCAGGTAGACTGGAACTACTGCGGATTACCCTGGGAACCATGGCTTTCAGCACATCTGCCAAGCTGGCCTCACAGCAGACACTGTTCCAGGAAGCAGGCATATCTGTTATTCTTGCATAGGCCAGACGCTGGAACAGCTGGCGATAGTAATTCACCACAAAGCACGACTCAGCTGACAGTCCTTGTTCTCCAAACAGCCCAAAAAGCCTGGCAAATACTATGGCTTGAGGTTGTTCGTGTCCATATAGTCGCTGCATAGCGGCTGCTGCTTTCTTGAAGTCAGGGTATTGGGAGGTTAGCAGTGAATACGGACTCAGTGGCTGGCCTGAGTACAGTGCTTTCCTGCCGTCTTCATAAAGTTGTCCCAAAATACTGTCAAAACACTGAAAAGCCTGCAAAGTGGGCAAAGGGTCTACCTGCCGAGCCGGTAAAGTAGTAATACAGCGAAAAGGACTAAAGCCAGGCAAGTCCAAACGAAGAGCCGAAAGTCCCCTATCACTGACAGTAGGGCCCCCCGGATGCACGGCCCTCGCAGTCCACGCAGCAAACATGCTCCTAAGCTCCTTCTGCCAGACTTGCTCAATTGCTTGCGTGTAGCACTGCAGCCGCTGGTGGTAGTGCTCGGCAGTAAGAGTCTCGAGCTCGGTCGACACAGCGACGTGGCGGGAGTGCAGGTCCGCTAATGCCCGAGTTTGGGCTTCGAGCGGCAAAGGTTGGATGGAAATGGAAGGCGGGAAGTCAGGGACTGGTAGTGATACTGAGGCTTGAATAGTGGCACTGAGAGTAGCACTATTGCAGCTAAGTCCATTTCCAAATCTGTCCACACATACTTTGATTTCCTCCCAGATTTCCCTTTGAGCATCGATAGAGACCGAATGCAGTTGCTGCAGAAAGTCGCGCAGGCCAGTCTGAGTGCTAGTGAGCAACTTCGATAAAGGCGTTAGCTGCTGAGCCAGGTCAGAAGCGTGCAGGGCGGAGGCCTGTTCCAGCACCTCATCAGAGCTTTTGCCCAATGCAGCTATAGGCTCACTGAGCAGAGCAGGACACAGCTTGCAGAATTGGTCCAATGTGCACTTCCTAGCTGCTTGCAAGGCGTCTTGATTTACCCCGAATTCATCGTAAACGGACCGAAACACGCCACTGAGTTCATCCCGAAAGGCGGAATAGCAGGCCAAAACAGCATCAAAATCACTCCACTTCTTCTTAGGCACTGCAGGCTTGCAGGTCTGCACCCAACTTTCCACCGCTATCAAATTCGGCGACTCAATGAGTCCTTTCAGGGATTCGATCACTTTCCCAAGACGCTCGTCGCCCAGGGCCAACACCTTCTCTAGTTGGCCGAAGGCTGAGTCTACTACATTGGTCAGGAAGAGGGCGGCGCGACTGCCGGCTTCCCTTCGCAGCCGGTCGTTGGCCTGTCTGAGCTGAGTCTTGGCAGCGCTCCACCCTGGAGAGCGCTCTTCTTGCAGAGGGAAGTGGGAAGACAGTGCAGTGAGTGCGGATTGAGTGTCACTCAGGTGGCAGATTTCAGTCTGTAGTGTATCTAATCCTGCAACTACTTTGTTCAAACGACTCAAGCCTTGTTCGAGACATTTCTCACTTTCCTGCTGAAAAGCATCGAAATGTCCCAAGTCCTGAGAGCCTTTGGTGTGCAGGCCTTGAGTCAGATCCGCGCACAGGTCACTGAGTCGCGCTTTGTGCTGGTTTATGATTTCTCTGCAGTATCGTTCCAAATTGTCCTGCAGCTGCAGATGTGCCTGAGAGAGAGCTGTTTCCGCCTGCTCCGCCCTCAGCTCAGCAGCCTTGAGCGCAGTCCTGAGACCGTCACAGTTCTTGTGAGTACTCAGAGTCTGCTCCAGCAGGGTCACCCGGCTAGAGAAATTGGCTATCTCTGCAGTCTGATGGCTGACTTCCTGTCTCAACTTCGCCTCAATGGTCTGGTTTCTAAGGCTGCGGGGCAGTTCTCTAGCGGCTTCCTTCGCAGCGCTCACACAGCTCTGCACTGTCCTCAATTTCTCTCTCAACGAGCCTGTCGCCTGAGCGCCAATGAGCAAGTCGCAGACTGCTTCTGTGTCGGAGTGATCTTGGCAGACTGAATTAAGGGTCTGAGTGAGTAGGAATTCGGCCTGCTTCATACAGTTTGCTAGGGAGGGAGGGAGACTTAGCTCGGTGAGAGTGGCGCCGAGGAGATGGGATGTGCCTTTGCAGCTGCTGATCATGCGCTGAAGACAACTAAGCATTTCGCCTTGATCCAGCGGTACTTCTGCAACATCTTCGCTGTCGAAAGTCTCTTCCTGAAGCGAAATCGGCGAAAACACACTCAAATGAGTACTTTGGTGCACAACCTTGACTAAATCCAGTTCAGCCAGGCGAAAAGACAGTAAATTTTCCCTCCTTTCCTTAACAATCCGCAACTTTTCCAGTTGAGTCGGCTTCAAATCCAGTTTCCCCCTCAACTCCGCCAAATCCTTCTCTAATCCATCTCTGCAAGTCTGCAGTCGCGAGGCCCAAATCGCCCTAAACCCCTCCACATGTTGCACTACTTGAGCCACATACAGTTCCAACTTCCTCTCCTCAGCTGCTACTCCCTCGACATTGGCCTGCAGCCAGTCCAGCACTTCGGCGATCTGGGTCTCTCGTAGGAAGCTGCGCTGGAAGTCTTGGGGAGTTTTGAGGGTGGAGAGGTACTTGACTGGGAGGAGGGAATGGAAGGAGACGGATTTGGTCTGGTGCTGCACACTGCAGTCCTTACACAGTTTCGGCCACGGCGTCCCGCAGCCACACAAGAAGTCCGCAGGCCTGACCTTGCACTCCCCACACTGTCCAGCGCTAGTTTTCATTAACTAGTCTTCATCTCTCATTTGCCCTCTATGCCGGAAGGTGTTCGACAGCAGAAAGCCCTTGTTGAAGTCTCCGTCCACGAAGGCGGTTTTGTCCACTTTTCGCATGTTTTCGAGACGAACTCGTTCGGAAAGGTCGGCTTTTGCCTTGCGTTCTCGGGCAGAGGCGCCTCCGAAGCCCCAGCACTCGATTACTGCGATGCGCAGGTCTTTTCGGATTTCTTCAGTAGGCAGCAGGACTCCAGGCTCGAAGGTCTGACAGGCAGATGTGACGTAGGACTGCTCCAAGTCCAGTCCCAGCCACAGTCGAAACCCGTCCTGCGGATTCCCTCCGAACCCCAGGCCTGCAGGGTACTTCACAGACTTCAGAATTTTAGTGTTGCAGTACACAAAATTGGCTTCAGCAGAACTAGATGTGCTGCGAAAAGTCCGGAACACTGGGGAAAACGAGAACAGGTAAGTACTGGAAGTCCCGTAAAACTCAGCCTTATCCGCAATTCCTTCCCCCAATACTGCACCCAGCACACATCCACTGCTTGTCTTTATAAACAGCACTAGCCCGCCTTGATACCATAGAGCCGCCTGCACGATTTTCTGCAGACTGAAGCCGTGGTCTTCCGTACTGTACAGCAATTCACAGCCTGGAGCAAAGGCCAAGTCCAGCGCAGACATAAAAAGAAGCGGCAGTGCGACTTCGCCCACCGAGCCCTCGGAAACAGGAATTAGGGGAGAGGGTAAAGGCCGTTGTTCCACTTGAGCCCGGATAAGTGCAATTAATGCGCTTTCCAGGGCGGGTAGGTCTCTAGCTAGGATTTGGACTGTTTCTGGCCAATTTCGCTCTGCAAAGTGTGGGAAACTGGAAGGACACTCCAAGCCCCAGGCCTTGATCAAAGCCTCTGCAAGCGCAAGTCCACTGCCTGGCTGCTCCTCTGCCAAGCCCAATACATCCATAGAACGCTTGCTCAATCCTTGCGACAAATCGCCTCTTCTTCCATGCAGCAGTAGTCCCAACAGCGCTACAAACTCCTGCACTGGTTCCTTGCTTTCAGTCACAGGCGCGAAATAGGCTTCCAGGCGCTGGGGCAGTTCCGGCAGTCGCTCAGAGCCGAAGCAGGTCCGGAAGCCTGAAGACACAATTCGCCCCTTGCTGAATAGACTGGAAAACAGGCTGCGCAGAGTATCGATTTGGCGGTCGGAGAAGCCGCCAGTCCCTGGGGCCACTTTGTCTGAGGTTCCGCCCATACTACTTAGCTCTAGCTGAGCGCCGAGCGTGCTGGTAGAGCAGCATTAAGGTCGTCATGGAGATGCCGGGCAGACGGCGAGCTGCTTCGAGGGTCGCTGGACGAGCGGTCTGCAGCTTATCAAAGTCTTCAAGACTCAGCAGTCCTTGCAACTGGCCTAAATCGCACTGCTCAAGAGACAGATTCGCCCCCAGCATGGCCTCCGCTTCTTGCTCCAATTTGGCGAGGTAGGGACTATACTTGCACTCTATTTCCAGGTGCGTTTGCACATAGGCCGGTATGTCCAAGCCCAGTCTGTGCAAAGTAATCTTAGGATGTGTCAAAACTTGTGCAGCGGAGCGAATTTCAGTCTCAGGGAAGGTTTCTCCCAGCTGAGCAGTCCATAGTTTGCCCGTTTTCTTCGTGTTTTGCAGTAAAATCCTGCCTTTTTCCACTTCTCGGCACTTTTCCTCGAACCCAGCTTTGTGCTCAGGACTGATAACTCCAGCGGATATGGCGATTGGGGTGAGACGCAAATCGCTGTTTTCCGCACGTAGTCTTAAACGGTGTTCTGAGCGAGAGCTGAGGGCTCGATAAGGCTCGCGAGTGCCCATCGTCACAAGGTCGTCTATCATTACCCCCAGAAAGGCTTGCTGTCTGCTGAGCGTTATAAGCGGCCTGTCTTGCGCATAGAAGCCTGCATTGAGGCCTGCCAGCACCCCCTGAGCCCCAGCTTCCTCATACCCAGTTGTACCGTTGATTTGCCCGGCTAAGAACAAACCCGGTACCTTTTTCACCTGTAGAGTAGGCTGTAATTGTCTCGGGTCCACAAAGTCGTACTCAACTGCATAGCCAGGCCGCACCATATCGACTCGCTCCAGGCCTTTGATTGTACGTAGGAACTGATGTTGTATTTCAGGGGGGAAAGCTGTGTTCATACCGTTTGGATACACAACATGTGTGTTGAGACCTTCGGGCTCGAGCCAAATTTGGTGCCATTCTTTGTCAGGGAAGCGGATGATTTTCTTTTCAATTGCAGGGCAGTAGCGCGGCCCCATTCCCTTCCCTTCATTGCCCTCGAAGGTAGGAAGCAGGTGGCGGTTGCGAGCCATCAAGTGATGGCCTTCTCGATTTGTACGGGTGAGGTAGCAGGTAATTAGGCGATTTGGAGGAGTAAAGCCTTTGTATTCATGTGGATAGTGAAAAGGACGTACCGGCGTATCGCTAGGCTGCGGCTCCAACACATCCCAATTGATAGTGCGGCCGTCCAACCGAGGAGGCGTGCCCGTCGTCAGACGGGAAAGCGTGAGATAGCGCTTGAGCGTATCAGCCAAGGCGATGCTTGGTGGCTCGACGTCACTGCTGTTTCTGATGTGTCGCCCCGCCCAGTAGGAAGTGGGACCGATGTGCACTTTCGCTCTAAGGAAAGTCCCAGTGCAAATGACAACAGAGCGAGTCTGGATTTCCTCCTCCCCGCACTTCACTCCCTGGACACGAGAGTTCTCGAGTAGTAAATCAGTGATACTGCTGCAGTGGAGGGAGAGGTTTGGAGTGGCTTTAAGCAGGCTTAGCATGTTGGCGGCGTAGAGGTCTCGGTCCATTTGCCCTCTGGGGCCTTGCACTGCGGGGCCTTTGGAAGCGTTGAGGACGCGGAAATGGATGCCGGAGAGGTCGCTGCACAGACCCATCACCCCACCCAAAGCGTCGATTTCTCGGACAAGGGTGCCTTTCCCCACTCCGCCCATGGACGGGTTGCAGCTCATTTCTCCCACTGTACTCAGTTTCTGTGTCACCAGCAGAGTGCGGGCGCCCGTACGAGCAGCAGCATGGGCCGCTTCGCAGCCTGCGTGGCCTGCGCCCACCACAACCACGTCCACCACTCTCCGCATATCCTCACAAATATGCAAGTTCTCGAAGCAGCTCTCTATATAGCTACTTGCTGCATACACTATTCACTTCTTCCTCGCTTACAAGGAAGCGTCTAGGGGGAAAAGCTAATCTTTGACTATAAGGCTAAAATACAAGTTGATGGAATGTGGACATGGGAAAGCGTAGTACTCGACAGATGCAGCGAATTAGTTTCGCTGCCTTTCGCAGAAGTAGAAATACAGAAACAGAGTTGAAATATATAGAAAATGGAAAGGCAGAGTCTCTACTGGACTTCCCTGAGTCATTGGACTCAGCTCTACGCAAGTCAACTGAGTCTGATCGGTCAGCTGCAATACCAGGAGCCCCGCCCACAACATCCTGAAGTCGCTGTGTCCAAAACCTACGCACGCATTGAAAGGATGATGAGGGCTGATCCGGACGGTGAATCGGATAAAACGATTCGATCTGAGCAAGATGCGCACTGCCAAATTTCCCCCCTCCACGCCAATATACTGAAATACTTCTTTTGCCTAAACACTGCGGAAAGCACGACGATTTACATGGAATACGCAGACTATGGAGATGGGGAGAAACTGATAGAAACGTTGAAGACGTATGGAAGGTACAATGAAGCGCAAGTGTTAGACATGATGGGGCAGCTGACAGCTGCTTTAGCAGCCATGCATAAGGAAGGCTGGGCCCATCGAGATATCAAGCCTGCGAATTTATTCATATTTCAGACTGGCTTGATCAAGTTAGGCGATTTCGGCTGCGCCAAACGCATTTTCGACCCGGAAAACCCCAATACAGTACTAGGCACGGAAGCTTATATGGCGCCAGAAATCACCTCCGCCGTGGCTCAAAACTGCACAATGTCTCTCTATGATCCCTTTATGTGTGATATTTACTCGCTGGGCAGCTGCTTCTTCACCCTCGCCACTCTTCGGCTGGTCTCTGAGTTTGGGGATGTGCTAGACGAAACCAATGAAATCCTTTTCCAGCAGTTCATATCCAGCGCCCTACTCGAGCTGTCCTTCTCACAAGACCTAGCGGCCCTGCTCAGTCGGATGCTCGCCACCAAAGCACAAGGCAGACCCAAGGCTGATGAAGTGCTGGCGGACATACAGCGACTTCAGGGTCGCCACCAGAGCATTCGGCCGCCGCCTTCGGCCCCGCAACCTGTCAACTGTCTCAAGTGTCATACCCAGAAGCCGGGTGATCAATTTCTGACGCTTAATTGCGGAGATCGCATGTGCCATGCCTGCTATGCACTTGGAATTGAAGCGCAAGCTCCTCATCTTATGAACCTGAAAGAGTTCAAATGTCCACAATGTGCTTCTCCTCTGAACCCCTTTTTGATCACAGCAAATCAGAACTTGCTCTCTCGCGCAAGTCAGCAGGAAATCTCCACAGTAACTTTCCTGTCTATCGAAAGTCCCTGTCCCGGGTGTAAGCACCGCGTGCACCCAATGTTCGTTCGCGGAATCAGGATCAAGAAGGTGAAGCCGTATCAAGTCAAGTGCTCTTGCAAGGTGAAGTTCTGCTCCTTCTGCAGCCACAAGGGGAAGCACAGGAAACTGCTGATTCTGCCCACGACGCATTGTCCATTCTTCGACCCTCTGCAGTACCTATGATAATATGGCTGCCACGTACGCGCTAATGGCAGGGGCGGCTGCAGGGCTGCTGCTCTTCCACCCCAGCCTGTATGCGCTGCCGCTAGCTGCGCTGTACCCCGCCTTGCTCATCTACGTGATCGTCACCTTCCGCCTGTCCTTCGCGGATGCAGGGTTGCTGAGAGCGGGCCTGACTTGCTTCTTTCTGTCCTTCCTAGACAGTCTGCTGACAGCCGTGCTCACTCAGCAACCCCTCCACCCGCACTTCCCCATACTGGTGGGCGAGTTCCTGCTGCTCTTTGTGCTGATCTACGCCACTCCCAGAACCCGCTTGCTACAAGCTATGGACATCGAGGCTGTCCGAGGGGTGTTATTCCTACTTACAGGCTTCCTCAAGAGCAACTCACTGGGAAGGACAATTCACTCCATTCTGGCCCAAGGCTTCTTTCTGAGAACCGCAAGCTTCGCACTGACACTGGGAGTGATTAAAATGCTGAGTGGACCAATCGTGTACTTCACAGACGGACTGCTGGTGGCAGGGAAGACAGAACTGCGGAGTCTACAGCGCTTTGCAAGGGTGGGAGCGGTGCTTTCGGGAATAGTGCTATGTGCAGTCGTCTGCTCCATGTGGGCGGAAATGCATACTTCTACGCTAGCCAACCTTACAGCCAACCTGGCTTGTGTGGTTTTCTACGGGACTGAAGCGATGGCGTATGGAGGACGTGTGAAGGAGAGTTAGTCGAGAACGATTTTTGGCACTTTCGGCACCAAGTCATTTTTGCGGTATTTCTCCAGATTGCTGAACTTCTCGTTTTCCACTCGAAAGACAGCCCACAGGCCTCTCCGCAGTAGCTCCAGCAAGCTGACTCCCAGTAGCACCAACTCCACTTCCAGTTGGTCATGTCCTAAAAAGTCCAGGGGAAATAGTGTAAGAATCCATACGCACCTTAGCAGTGCATCAATTAGGCCTCCAGCGTAATACACCCACCGCGCAAATGCCCTTTCCTGAGTATGCACCTTCATCAGACCGAAATCCACCACCAAGTCCCAATACGCGCAGTACGCCGTCGCAAGCACTGAAAGACCCAACCAGACTGTCTTGTTAGCCGCATTAACTGCGAAAATAGGCACATACAAAACCAACACGACTAGCAGACTGACCAAGTACTTAGCCAGGTTGAAGAGGTGGGGGTATGCATTGCCAGTTGCTCGGTACTTTACGATGCACTGTACAGCCCGCCAGTATAGTGGCAACACCGTTATTAGGCAGAGCCAGAAGGTTTCATGCGGACAATGCGGCGGAGTGCTGAGCAGCCAGGAGTCACTGGCCAGGTAGCAGCTCGACCTAGCTATATCCGACAGCGGCTTTGCCAGGGAAGTCAGTATGTCCGCCAGAAAGAAGTGACGGAAGTCCACACTCCCGAAAGGACTAATGAGGATATTCCCCAGTGCAGCTGCGAGTCCTTTGCGGACATCCGGATAGCCGGGGAATAGACAGTAGCAGAGACAAAGCGTCATTGTGGCTAGGGACAGGAAGTCGCGGTGTTCGTCTTCTGAGCCGTAGCGGAGGTGCCAGCTGTGCAGCAGCAGCAAAATCGCCCACAGGACGGTTAGGTGGGACACTATTCGCATGATGTTCAAATAGGAGTACTCGATTTGGGATTGGATGTCGAAGACGAAAACCCAGTTTATGTTCCGAGTTTCGAAGAAGTATAAAACAACTGCACAGACCCAGCCAGCCACTAACAGGCAGAAACTAAGGCGGAAAACAGGCATGGAAGGCACTAATAGGCTGTAGTTTTCCACACCTAGGATTAGAGACACTGCCCATAGCACTAGGACGACCGCCATTCCCAGTGAACACGCCACTCTGCATACGTCTCCGGGGTTGTAGTATGTCTCACTGTCTCTTAGGAGCTGCTTCGCTGCATTCACGTCTCCATTAGTGATATTGTCAGCAATCAAGCGATACAGTCGCTTCCGATACCCTTGCAATTCTAACGTGTGCGCGAAGTCTGCTCCCTGCAAAGCCTTCAAAGCCCTTTCTGCGATTTCCGGGTGGCGCTGACGCAGCAGGTCCACAAAGCGTTGTCCTGCCAAAAGGTTGATTTCGCAGAACACCTCGAGACACCAGAGATTCCGATGCACTTGGTGAATTGCTCGCCAAAGACTGGGCAAGCGATGGCGCAGGTCAGTGGACGATGACAGCATTAGCAGCTTTTCCTTCGAACATTGTAGATGTGTGAAAATGCCGTTGATGCTCGTTTCCAAGTCCTGCCGTCTGACTCTGTAGAAGGCTGACACCTTCTCCAGTTCGCTCTGAAGCAGTTCCTGAGCAGACTGGCGTCTAGACTCTTGCGGAATAAGCGGCTCCACCGCCAAAGAGTACCCCTTGCTCAGTGCCGGAGTTTCAGTATGCTCATGCGTAGTAAGCCGATTAAGTCGCAGGGTTTTAACTGCCTCCTTCAATCCCTTGTAGTCGAGATAGTGCGCAGTCCACTCTGGAAGACGGTACTGCGCGAACTGCCTGCCGAACCCCATTACTAACTCTGCAAGTGAGCAAGCCGGGCCTTCAGCTGCGCCACGTCTTCTTTGAGAGCGAGTTGGGCCTGCAGTCGTCGACACTGCTCACTGTGCTCCTCTAATTCTCTCTGCGCATTTTCACGCCGCTCTGCCCATACTCCACGCTCCCGCTCATATCGGACTTGCAGCTCCTCGAACTGCTTGCGATGCACATCTGAGTCTTTACGTGACAGCAGTAAGGCATACGACTCTCGCAGCTTTTTGAACTTCTCCTGAGATGTGCGGATTTCCTCACGTAAACGCCGAACGTGTGAAGCGTTATCTGTCACAGACCTGCGTTCGCTTACAGGCTGCACCTCTTCCAGCGCTGAGGGCAGCAATCGGAGCAACGGTCCACTCATATTAATCCTACATAGTTGCATTGGACAGATATCGACTCTGTGATATGCTACTGGGGAGTGTGGAGACAGACTCTTTCACACTTTTGTCGGCTTTAAAAGAGTGAAGTGCAGCCGAAAACTGCAAATTCCATATTGACACGCATCTATTACGTTCTGATAATGCAAAGCGCCTCTAGCTTCGTTTACTACGCTCGGCCCTCAGCTGCACCCTCTGCAGGGCCGGTGCGCGGACCTCAGCCTGCGGCCGACACCAACGTGTTCGAGGTAAAGCTGTACCAACTGGACCAGGAGTCGGCCATAGCGGAGGGAACTCCAGTTTTCTGTGAGAACTGCAAGGCTGTGAGGAACCTTTACAGTCAGACAGTGGAGGAAGAGGGACAGAAGCGTTGGGGCTGTGAGTTCTGTTCGTGTCCCAATATCCTCCCTGGCGAGACTCCGAATGCTCCCTCTGATGAGGTCTGCACCTACCTCCTGGACCCCACTATTCGCACTCCCACTGCACCCACTACTAGCAGTTCTCTCGATGACGACAGCACCACTATCTTCTGCATCGATA
>Ga0247837_1006267_pt1 | contig 16903 bp, 17 predicted proteins | sample LaCtaG_2_FD_187115 | JGI IMG/M metagenome (GOLD analysis project Ga0247837, IMG submission 187115) | Freshwater microbial communities from meromictic Lake La Cruz, Castile-La Mancha, Spain - LaCruzMarch2015_14.5m | ecosystem: Environmental > Aquatic > Freshwater > Lake | place: Spain: Castile-La...
TATGTATGTGAATAGATGTGTCCATATGTGCCAAATGCTGGGCTATTTCCTCACAAAAGTGATCTTTGCGGTAACCTCAACTTCCATTCCGAAGTTGCTAGTGAGCATCCATACAGAAGAATAGCCTAAGATTGAGCAATCGACTGCGTAGGAGCGTGGAGAGGCACTGCACCTAGACGGAAAGCAGGACTAGTGTAGGCAGCCCGTTCCTCAGCACTCAGTTCCGAGTCCTCAGAGAACATACTCGAAGCTGCCACACTGCTTTGTTCTTGCTGGGGTGTGTACGTGACTTCAGGCCTGTTGTTGGACTGGGATGGAGGTGTGAAGTTGGAGTGCTGTGGAGGTTGCTGGCTGAAGCCTCGAGAGAAGGACTGGGGAGCGGCTGAATTGAAGCTCGTGGACGGGTTGTTGGAAGGACCGAAGTCAGAACTTGGACCAAAGGCAGGCTTGGGGTCTGAGGTAGATCCGCTTTGAATTGGGAAAAACCCTGTTTGAGGGGCTTGCTGCGCCCTTTCTGCGAAGCCACCACTGCTAGACATCTGCTGGAAGCCGAATCCACTGCTCTGAGGGGCCTGTTGAAAGCCGGAAGCGGGGTTACTAGGGCCTCTAGCGGATGGTTGAAAGCCTGATTCATAGTTTTGAGGAGCCATAAACCCCCTTCCTCCAGCATGTGGCAGCCCTGCTCCTTGCTGCCCTGCAAAGCCTCCTTGTTGAAACCCTCCGTTTCCTTGCTGATAGTTTTGAGGAGCCACAAAGCCCCTGCCTCTCCCCCTTCCTCGGTAATTTGACTGCGGAGCTGCACCAAACTCCCCAGTCTGCGCCAACCCTCCCCCTTGCTGCCCTGCAAAACCTCCGTTTCCTTGCTGAAAGCCTCCGTTCCCCTGCTGTCTCCCGTAGTCTTGGGGTCCTTGGTAGTTGTGCCCTCCTCTGCCCCTTCCTCGGTAATTTGACTGTGGAGCTGCACTAAACTCCCCAGTCTGCGGCAACCCTCCCCCTTGCGGCCCTGAAAAGCCTCCGTTTCCTTGCTGAAAGCCTCCGTTCCCCTGTTGTCTCCCGTAGTCTTGGGGTCCTTGGTAGTTGTGCCCTCCTCTCCCCCTTCCTTGATAATTTGACTGTGGTCCTGCTCTAAACCCACCAGTCTGCCCCAACCCTCCCCCTTGCTGCCCTGCAAAGCCTCCGTTCCCCTGCTGTCTCCCGTAGTCTTGGGGTCCTTGGTAGTTGTGCCCTCCTCTCCCTCTCCCTCTCCCACGCTGTCCAGAACCTCTGCCTTGGTCCTGACTTTGCGAAAAGCCGCCACTCTGGACATTACCAAACATTGCTATATGGACATATCGAGGTAAGTTACTCTATAATTCCTTCCTATGTACTCGGAATTGTAAAAACTCCAACTAGCAGAGCAATGAGTTCTACATGCCTTCAGAGTTTGCCATCATTTTGTATTTCGGGTCAGTGCAAGTATGTTGGCTGAGGCATAACACTGCTTTCCAAGGGTTGTTTCAGTGTATGAAGTCTTATTCTTATTGGTGACTTAATCTCTCTATTTCTATCTCTGCAAGAAAGGTCTTTCTAAGGACTTTTCATTGCGGTTTGTCTCTATTCACATATGTAGGTAGTCGAAGTACTTATGACTGGTTCAGACAGCTTCTATTGCATTAGAGGTGTTTTCCCTAACACGTTTCGCACTAATATGAAAAGAGACGACCGAGTGTACAGGCTGTACCGCACCTGCAGGGATGGAAGTCTCGCTACAGTGGTACGACGCAGAGCCCTCAGACCCTCCTCCCCCTCCCACATGGTCCTTTCCCAGCCCAAACTCGCCTCTCTCGACTGTGCAGAATCAGCCCAAGCCTCGCGGGCGGATAGTCGGGAAATGAACTTCCTGTACCCTTATCAGACCTTCACTTCCATGATAGGGAACTCAAAGAGCAAGTCACATACCAGACTCGTCTCCCCCAAAGCCTTCAGTCCGACTCTCAGTCTACAGAGCAGACATGAAGACATAGTGGGGAGGATGGACCTGTTGGGGCGCAGTAGGAACCAAGCATTGCCACCCCTCCTAGTCAAGCCTGATTTTCAAGTCCAGCCCTACTCTATGTCCCCCATACTCGCTAGTTCTCCGCAGGTCAAGGTCAGACGGCGTCCAGCGAATTTCAGTGAAGCGGAAGAAGGACTGAAGGCGCTAGGGTTCGAGGGAGACTGGGAAAAGCGAGAGCGACTAAGGAAGTTCGAGAAAGTGAAGTCCACCTCTCCAAAGGGAGAAGTGCTGCCTCTCGAAAGAGAAGTGCAAGAACAGCAAGTGATAATGCGACAGCACGAAAGGCCGAGACTGACCAAGAGTGAAGTGATGCGAGAAGAAGCGAGTCAGTACTTGCAGGAAGAGTTCCGCCAGCGACTGACCTCAGGCTATCTGCGGAAACTGCACCCAACAGGCTCGGGCTTAGGCCTGTTGGGCTTCCGCGGGTTGGAGCTAGTTTAGCGTATACTGCAACTGCATGTGGTTGGGGACCATTAGGCTAGGTTGAGGACCCCGTTTAGGGCTGTTTGGATCTGCGTCTGGGCGTCCGTCCACTCGTCGCGCTGAGCGAGTTCCGCATTGGAAGCCTGTTCCTGCAGGAAGGCCTGCAGGTCCTCCACAGCGTCTTGCAAGCGCTTCTTAGTGTTGGGCAGCATGGAAATGGACTCCTGGATGATGTCCTGCTGCTTCTTCACGGAGTACTCAGTAGCGCCCGAGGCACTCAGCTTCTGCAGACGGTCCCGCTCTGTCTTCAGCTCTTCCTCGTAGGAGTGGTACTCGCGGTTAATACGCTTCACTGCGCCTGTCTTGATCTTAAGCTGCTTCACCAAGTCAGCTTCCATTATAACCTAGCGAAGGGCTGCGTACTTGCCCGGACTGTCCTCGCCTTCCCGCCACACCCAAGTCACCACTCCAGTCCCCACCAGCACTCCCGCAACAATGAAGTTCAGTAGACTCAGCACACGCAAGGCCAGGCCACCCACTAGGATAAGGAAGAGGGCTCTGCCAGTCCTCATTTCCAGAAATTTGAAGTTGTCTTGCACGTACTGGACCTTCAATTCGCTGAGAATAATCACAGCTCCAAAGAGCACGTAGTAAATGGGCACCACGACATCCACCGGGGCTTCAATGTCAGGAGACACGAAGAAGTACACAGCCAGCACTCCTAGACTCACTCCACAGGCCCAACTCAGCAGCCGCAGGAAGAAAAGCCGTCCCTCCATCTATTATTCCTGCAGTCCCTAGTTCAAAATAAAATGACCACTGCGCCGATCAAGCCACTGAAACTTGCAGTGCGCTACGACCCGCCTGTGCTTGCGCTGGTGTACAGTGCAGGCTCCAGCAAGCGCTTTCTGCACGAGTTCCCGCTCTCTGACGACTTCTTGCTTGCGCATCCTGATGAAGTGCTGGGACAGCTGATCCACGACCACCCCGGGTACTTGGAGAAGGTCAACCCGAAGCAAATTGTGCGCCTCATAACGATGGTGCAGGACCAGTACGAACAGGACCCCAACTTCGAAGACCAGCAGGGCATGGAGGATTTTCTGCAGGAAATGCGCAGCAAAATGACAGAGGAGCAGTACAATGAGTTCGTCGCCAAGTTGGAGTCGGGCGAACTCGTCTTGGACAACGGGGAGTATGAGGAGGAGGAAGACGACCGCTTCAATGACCGCCTGCCTCGAGATAACCGCAAGAGGCTGAGTCCCGGGTCCGAGGAAGACAACCTGTCCGAAGGAGACTACGGCTTCTAGCTAATTATAGTTCCTCGGGACTCCCTACACTGCTTGGGATGATTAGTCTATTGAATGTGTGATTTAGATATCCCGCACTGCAGCCACAGCTAGGCTAATCAGCTTAATGAAGCTGCGAAGGGTCGCTTGCGTTGGGACTGGGCGGCTCTGGCTCTCTGCGGTTTCGCAGTGCGGTTTCCACCTCTCGCTCAATCTTCGCAATGATGGTGTCGAGACTAAGACTGAGACTTTCACGGTACTCTTCGTAAAGAGCGTCATATAGCTCTCTGCCCACTGTCTCAGGAGTATCACTCCCCGGGTTAAACGGAAACTCGATCAACTTCTTCGGCTGTGCCTCTCCGACTGTGAGTCGGAGCGATACCTGCACCGGTTCGTTCCTCACTACCACTCGCAGAGCCCCGTTGCTATTGGCCCCCAGTTCCCCCGCCTCACGCAGGGGCACGGGCTTGTGCATGCGCTGGTCGTCCTCGTCTATGTTTTGCAGAAAGGGACACGTGAGGAGTTCAGAGGCGGTGGGTCGGTTGTCCTCAAGACTGATGCAACACTGGATAAAGGTGAGGACTTCCGGGTCGTCTATTAGCTGCAAGCCCTGTGGAGGTATTCGTTCAATGACTTTCTTGTATATGGACACAGGGTTCTTGCACTCACTGTAAGGCGCTTTCAGCGTCACCATCTCCATCACACACATCCCAAAGGCATATATGTCAATTGCGGGTCGATAGTGCTCGTCATACACTTCAGGCGCCATGTACTCCGGAGTGCCGAGAATAGTCTTGTTGAATTGGCCTGTCATCACTGTGGAAAGTCCCAGGTCGCCAATGCGAATATCTCCTGTGTCGCAGTTGATGAAGATATTGTCGCATTTTAGGTCTCGGTGAATGATGGGCTGGGGACGAGTGTGCAGGTACTCGAGACCTTGCAGGATTTCCTTGCACCACTTCTTCAGCACTCGGAGTCTCGGATACTTGATCTTCTTTAGGTACGTTTTGAGCGAGCCCCCTGTCAATATCTCAGTGATAAACACCACCTCGTTCTTGTCCTTGTTGAGCCACACAGAGATGAAGTGAATGATGTTGCGGTGGTGCAGGTCCTTCAGCAGTTTTATTTCGTCCTGCAGTCTGCGCTTTTCTGCTTCTGTCAGCGCCATCACTTTCACGACGTTCCAGGCGACCTCCTTTCCTTCCTCGTAGTCATAGCCGCGAAAGACGGTCTTGTACGCTCCAGAGCCCAGCTCTTCATTGAACTTGGCGAAGCGACGACGAGGGGAAATCTCCACAATCGTGTCCTTCCCTGACTCGACCATTATGACGGCGCTATCTTAGCAACGCAACTTCCCCTCACAATAAATGTCCATCCTCGACGTGCAGCCACTGAACATGGACCGCTCCAGACCGAAGCCAGAAAGCAAGTACCACTTCTGGCTGAGTGCAGGACTCAACTTGTGCATTACCATCCTAATCATCGTGGACATTAGTCTTCAACAATGGTACCACTACTGCTACTTCGACTTCGGACTCACTACCGCCCACACCTGGATGCAGGGACTCAACCACCGTCTGTCCGGACACACCTACTCGGACATTGACAGTGGCCTGTGTGAGGGGTACAAGGTGGTCATTGAAGCCGCCTGCAACGACTTCTGTGTGTCTCTCGACTCTGCCTGGCGAGCAGGCATTGTGATGATCATCTTTGCAGTGCTTTGCTTGGTGTGTACAATTGCGTACGCTGTAGTGCATGTGTTGCTGGCGCGAGGAAGGCGCTATATGAGTTGGCTGCTGTATGTAAGTCCTACGTAGTATGGCATCTGGGCCAGTCCAATGCTCTTCCTGATGGGTGTCATTTGCTATGTCAGCATTGCAGATGTGTACGGCCTAAATCGCCCTTGGAACGACAGCGAGGAAGTGACCACAGGCAGCGGTTTAAACCTCGCCTACTCCATAATAGTCTTCAGCCTGGTCCCCGCCCTACACAGCTACCTCTTCACTTCTGCCTACCTCATCGGTCGTAGCTAACCTAGGCTTATCTCAGACGACGGGCTTCGCGCTCGCTTTCCAGCAGAGCCAGTTGGTCGCCTTCTCTGACAGGACCTTTGACGTTGCGGATGAGGGAACGGCCTTTGTCGTCCCCGAGGAGCTCCACACGTACCTGGGTAATGCCGCCGCGGGATCCAGTGCGGCCGAGGATTTTAGTGACTTGGGCGATTGTGTGTTCCTGCTGCTCCATTATTACCATCAATCTGTCCCTGCTGTCCCGTGCTAGGTAATAATGAGCGGCCAGCCAGAAACCATCCTCAACCAAGTCTATGTGCAGTTGATGGTGCAGAGTATGACTGAGTGCTGCTTTGATGTGTGCGTCGCAAAGCCTGGCAACCAGTTGGACTCCAAGGAAGCGCGCTGCCTTGCTATGTGTCAGGACAGATACCAGGAAGCCTACGAGCGCACCTTCCAAAGACAACTCAAGAAGGTCACAGACAGTGCTGACGCCCAGATGAACAAACAGCAGTTCAATAGCGAATAATACTCCTAGACTCGCCCCACCTCCACAGACACTGAAAATACCAGCGGAGGGAAGCTCATAGACTGTACCCTCGAATGGAGCCTTTGTAGTGAGGCGGTAAGTTCTACAATCGTAATATGTGACTGAGGAACAGAGTGTCAATGTTTACAGAGCGGGCTGATGTTAATGAAGCGTGCTGGATGCTGTCTCTGGTGCACAAGGACTCCCGGTGCAGCCGCTCTTCCGCATCTACGATATCTACGTTGAAATCCATTTACACACTAGCTATAATGTGCATCTCGGGCAATCGCTAGTTTTATCTCTACTACTTCGCCCGAATAAAACTGATAACGCTCCAGATCGAAACCATCCATGAGGCTAGTAGGAACTCAAGAATCATGATCTCCAACAACACTTCTTGAGTGTTCTTGTCCAGGGATTTTCTGAAGGAAGAATGTGACGAGTAAGGGAACGAGAACCGGAGTTTTCCACTCGCCTCAGCAGATGTGAAGGTAGCTAAAGCCCAAACAGGACGAGGAGAAGAGAAAGCAGGTATGCGCTGTAGTGTTTTGAAGCAGGCCTTGCAGCTCCTTATCTCCGCCCTCCGATCCCGGCCTCTCCTTCGCATTTAGTGGAGCACTGAGATCTATCATATTACAGACTGTATCTAGAGCAAAGGTGACTGCCCATTGCAAGCGGTTTCCTTTGTTGGACGTTTCCAGTCCGCAGACCTCGCTCTGACGAGAATTCACCACACGGGCAGTCTCTTGTGCCTCTCCTACCTGCCCTTTTCTTCGAGCGAGATTAGCATTAGTTTTTCTCTTCCAATTTTCGTCGAATTCCAGAGCCTTCTACTATCTAAGTTCGTTGGTGCTGATTTACCATCACTTGAGACGGAAAATAACCGAGATCATTAGACTTCTCAAGCCTAAATGGAAGGCAAGAAGGCTTTGGGAGGGACGCTGTTATTGTGGAGCCGTTACAACTCCTCCATCCTTCGCAAACTAGTGCTTGGAGTGCTGCGAGAAGTCTGCACTTATTTCGATGCGAAGAGACTGCCTGACATTGCCGGTAAGCACTTGATCCTATATGAGATGGAAACTCGAAGGAGGCTCTCCTTTCCTTTGTCTATTCAGGTCAAAGGAAGGCCTCCGTTAGTGTGGATCGGGGAAACGGCTCTTATCTTCACGTGTGGACGAGCAAGTACATCTTAAGCTGGAAATAAGACCTATAGAATTGACTTTTTCGGTCAAGCGCAGCCTCTAAGCGATTTTCCTGTGGGTCTGGACAGTCCCGCCCCTCTCTACGATTCGGAAACAAACTACATTTACCTATTTGGAGGCGCTAACAAGCGAGGGAAAACACGCAGGTATATGACCTGCTCGCAGACCGTTGGACTGTCATAAGGGCAGAGCTCTTGTACCCTCGCAGTCACTTTTTCGCAGTGAAGTTCCAGCGAAAGGTGTATCTCTGGGGAGGCTGTGCCGCCCACTCCGTCGAGACATTCCACTTAGATAGCGGAAGCAGGGCGGAACTGGCTCCATTCCGAAGTGATTTGCTGGACAATTGTGGAGTGCTGATGATGGAGTTTATAGTGGTGGGCCTCAGAAACGGCCTGCCAGTGCTTGTGTATTTGGACTCTCTGGGGATTTGCGACTTTACAGAAGGAGCAGCACACTGGGCGGGTGTGTTAAAGCGAATGTGAGCGGTGGATGATCGAATTGTAGTGATGTTTGACTCTGGAGTGGAACTCATGCAGCTGCCCCTGCATATAAGACTTCCTTGCAAGTCCTAATTAGCGCTGTAATCTGCCCCTTTGCAAACAAATATCCTCCTATACGCGAGTTAACAATTGGAGTGAGGGTGAAAGCTAGTGCAGTCTTATAGCCACATCCCAATCATTGGAAGGGAGCGATACAGGCGAAGTCCCTACCCTCGGAAGTATATGAACTGAAAGTTGCTTCGATATGTGCGTAGTTGGACTGGTAGGTAGACAGGGACTTCTTATGCCAAGACGGATGCCAGGAGCCTTCGTGTGAGCTTTAAAGACAACTCGAAAAGGCCGCAAAAGCGTAGAACACGAACCACTCCAAGGCAGTTAGTAGACAATAAAACTCACAGATTTGTCTATTCTCTCACACCTACTACTCCCAGCAGAGGCCAGTGAGTGCCGGGCCTGTGCAGTCCTCGTAGGGCAGAATAGCCGGGAGTTGAATGTGCATTTCATGCCCAGAACAATGAGCGCTGGCTTTGTCCCTGCTTTTCCTTGATTGCACAGGACTCTCTTCGCTTCTGCGGCATTTCGGTTCTTTTCAATTGGTGAAACTGGAGATCGGCAGGGCTGATCTTATGCAGTGGAATAATAAAGGGTTCAACTATTTCGGGGAAACGTTGCGCCGACTGCCGCAGACTCTGTCTCTGAGTACTTTGAGAGGCGGTGAGGGCTCCCACCTCAACAGATTCCTTCCCTTGTCAACTCGAGTCATGACATGTGCACTGATTGCAGGACTGCACCCTTCCACTCCCAGTGACAAGATGAGTTTCCCAGTGGCTGTGCTTGCCTCGGCGAGAGTTCCCAGTGAGGTAGGCGTGAAGGCAGGAAAGTCTCAAGTGAGAGCGGAGGAGGTCTGCTTCAGGGCGGAAAGGGGGGAATTGTTCCCAGTCAGTTTGGTCTACTCTACTGAAGACTGCCATTTTCGCTCACCGGGATATCAGTCCTGACTTCAGAAAGCACCAAGCGGGCGTTTCACCCCAGCCGAATGGTAGGAAGTCACCTCCACAGCCAGCCCGATACACTCTGACCTGATCCTGCCCAGTGTTCAGTCCCGCTCCTCATCGCTTCCTCAGCCCAATCACAATTTAGAGTCGAGTCGCTCGACCTTCCAGATCCTTCCCACGACGTTGGCAGTGACTGCGGCACTTGCTGTCTCTCGCCATCTCTATTTGGCCGTTTGTGGCTTATTTCATCAGCCTGACCAGTCAGTGTCATTCCCGATGCAGCCAGCACTTGCTTGGCTCAGGCTGCAGTTTTGCCTAGTGTGCGACAGAAGTGCGAACCTGGACTGGCTGTAGGGCCGAGGACAGTGGACTGGTCTGGGCTGGTAATAGTGATTAGATGCTCAGTCGAAGATGCATATTGGAGGTGGCCAGACTGCTCCCTGTGGAGGATGTTCTGCATAACGTAGTGCAAGTTTCCAGCCTGTGGTGCGAAGTGGGCAGTTCAGAGGAACTGTGGCGCCTCTTCCTGCCTGCCTCTGAATCCGCCTCTGAAGCTGTCCTTCGCCTCACTGCGAAGGATCGATATCGGCAGATTCGACAAAAGAAACAGCGACTGATAGTACTAGGAAGGGAGGTTGTATGCGTTTTCGACTGCGCAAATGAGACGTGGACTGAAGAAGTGCCGCTGTCGAGAGAAACGAATGTAAACGAGTGGTCTGCTTTCGCCTTCCTGGAGGACGGGGCAATACTCGCCTGTGGAGGGGACAGAGGAGCGCCGGGAGACCCAAAGGCCTTTTGCTCCAACAGAGCCTTCTTAGTGAGGGTGGAAGGAGCCACAAGACTGAAAGACATGACATGTAGTCGCGAGCGGCATGGACTGATCGTGTTTCAAGCCACAGCCTATGTCTTCGGGGGTCGGTCAGGCGACGACCAACCGCTACGTTCCTGTGAGTCGCTGTCTCTGGGCTCCCTGACTACAGTGGCTGAGAGGGACTGGAATAGACTGCCTGACATGTTCGCGCCCCGATTCGCCTTCAATCCCTGTGAGGACGGGAAGCTGATTTACCTGTGTGGCGGAGTGACCAACGCAGCAGAGACCTTCTACCCAGCCACCCAGACCTTCGCTCCTCTGAGCTTCAAACTGCCAGACGAAGCCTTCAGTCACTGCGCTGTGCTGATACAGGGCGAACTCATAATCCTTTCCAGACAGTATCTCAGCAGGTGGAATCTCAGGAGGAAGAAAATGGATTGTGTGCGGCACAGAGGACTTCGGGGCAATGTGAGTGGCTATATGAACAGTGTGTGCATCCAAGGGGTCATTTACCGTCCCAGCATCGGTGCAATACTCAAGTTCAGCCTAGCCAGTCTCACAGAAAGCGTTCTCGATGCCAGATAGAGACTTAAAAGTCCGGCTCCAGTTAGGTAATAATATGAGCAAGTACTTGCCTCCCAAGCCAAGGAACACCCCGCTAGTCAGTTTCTACTCCCTCGGCGAAACCCAGCCCTTCCCTGCACCTACTCGCTTTTCCACGCACTCCGCAGAGCCCGGCCCTGCTGCTACTTTGTCTCAGCGCAACCCTCACGCTTCTGAGGACATGGTGGTGAAGCCACACGCTCCAGCGGGGCCGGCAGCGGCGTACAGGCCAGGGATGTATTCCAACAGGAGCCTGAGTCATGTAGGAGAAGCCACTTTGGCGCAGGGAGTGAATACGCTGGAAGCTATGAAAATAGTGAAAGCCAGAGCATATGCGGGGTAGGCACTACACAGGGTCGCTCAAAGCACGAGGACAGCAATCACCCAGGCGGACTTCTTTCAAAGGAAAGCTCAGCCGCACCTGCAGGCCGCAGTCTCTGTGGAGCCTCATGACTTCCACATCACTATGAGGAAGAGAGAACTGCAGCAGCCGTAATGCAGAGGCAGGACGCAAGCTACTGCGACTTCGTCCAGTGCACCCGAGTGGTTCTCCATCCCAGCCAACGGAGATGTGACCAAGGCTCCTGGGTATGATGGCACTGTCACTTTACTGAGTGGCATCAACGGGTGGATCACTGTGACACCCAAGACGAAGGACCGTTCGCACAGAATCGGACGCAACGGCCCTTTCGACCAAAGCAAGAAGAAGTACACTTTGCATGCTGTGTCGGACCTGACTCCCAGTTGGATGCAGACCCAAGCGCAGCACCCCGCCCAAGACTCCTTCGTCAAGGCTGGAGGCACTGCTGCCCTGCGCGAGGTAACTTCCACTCAGGGACAAAAGCGCTTATTCCTTATCGACGCTCAGCAGCCTCAGCGGTCTCAGTTCAGTATCGGCGACTTCCGACATAACGTGAGGACCTCAGAGGAAGCGCAGACGTATATGTCCTCTGCAGTGCCCAGACCCAAGGAGTTCTTAGGGTGGAAGGAGGGCCCCAATCAGAAGTATGACAAACCAGTGGCGAAGAAAGTGGGCGAACTAGCTTAGCTATAGCCTGCTTAGCTCGGGTACTCTAGCCATTGCATCTAGTGAGGGTTGGCTCTGCACAGACAACCCGCAAATCTGTGGGCTAACACCTGTCCTAGGCTCCACAATTTAGCCCGCTGTTGATTTAAAGGCATGGAACTTGGCTGGCTTGGCGCCCAGGACAATGAGTGATTGAGTAGAATTAGAAGAGCAGTACACTTGTTGATCTGCACTACTGTGCTAGTGCTAGAGTAATAGGATGGACAGACTGTGGAAAGGCTGGATGACTGAGAGGGGTGAGAATCTGCCTACCTCCGGGATATCTCCACTGAAAGGAGGACAGGGCAGTCAAATGCCCACTCCAAGACGATACCCCACGCCTACTCCCACCCAAGCCAAGCAAGAATCATCCAGGAGCGAGCTTCGCAAGGGCGAGTCCAGCAGAGCACCTTTAGAGGCGTTGAAGCAAGGCAGGAGAGCAGAGTGCGAAGCCTACGCAGCACTGTTGAAAGAGAAGGAAGCCACTTGCTCCCACCTAACCCGCTCCAACGACCAACTCAAGTGTGCTTGTTCCAAACACACACAGGAGCTGGAGCACCTCCGCAGTCTCGTGGGCACTTACGAAGCACAGCTGAAGGTCTTCTTTGCTGCGAACTATGAGAAGCAGTTGACAGCGAGGGAGGCGCAGATACACTTGCTTTCAGCGGAACTGGCGCAAGTCAAAGCAGTCTATGAGAGGGAAATTGCTCAGCTAGGCTCTCGCCTCTCCGCTGGCGAAACACAACTCAACGAACTCCGCTCTCAGCTTCTGTCCCTGCTCAAGCAGCGTTCCAAAGCCTCCGCCTTTCCTCTCTATGACACTCTGGACAAGCTGCAGCAAGAAAACCAGGCCCTGAGACAGCAGTTGGAGAGACAGCAAGGGTTGGAAGTGACGAGGGAGCAGTTCGAAGGGTTGGAGCGGGAGTTCAGAGCAGTGGAGCAGATGCAGGAAAGAGTGCTGCGGGAGAATGGAGCGCTGAAGGGGAAGTTGGAAGAGTTGGGGTTCAGTGAGCAGTTGCTGAGGGCCCACTTGCACAAGTGCCACACCTTCCTGATTGAAGCAGGCTTCGATTTAGCGCAAATGCAACTCGCACTGAAGTGCATCCGAGAGGGGACCGACGTCAACCCTGCGGCTCTGCTCACTTCCGCGACACTGGAGACACAGCAGGACCTGGACTCTATGGACGCCCTCAGTAGCGCCCTGCACTCCGCCAAGTCTCACCTCTCCGCCCTCAAGTCCCTGCTTACTGAAGCCTACTCCGACCTCTGTTCCTCCCGCTGCAGCCTTCAGTAGACTCCTAGTGTCATCATATCTCCACCTATGTGTCTGCAAAACTACTAGCAATAGTGGGTTTGGCAGGCTGGGTCTTGCATGGCCAAGCACATTAGCGGGGGACATATACAAACGCTGATATGGGCGAATGTCCACTATTCGTCCAAGAACCCTTCGCCAGTGAACTGCGCCTCACACTGTACAAGACCCAAGACCAAGTGCTGTGCTCCTCCCTTTGTCCTCCCTACCTCGTGCTGGGCACCCAAAAAGGCCTCATTCACACACTCAACTTACTCGAAAACAAAGGAACTATAGAGGCTGATTATCACACAGCGATCCTTGACTTGCATTGCAGAAAGACTAAAGTGGCTATCTGTCAAGTGAACCGAGTGGCTATTCAGACTGTAGGTCAAAACGGCGGAATGTCGCACAGCTGTGAACTGGAGGGAGTGTGCACTGTGCGAGCGGTGGAGACGGCGGATGGGACCTACCTGGTAGCAGCGAGCAATTCAGTGGTCTGGCTCGTATATCCCTCCAGCTATTGGTCTGGTGTGCGCAAGCAGGTCCTTCGCACCTTTGCATCTAGTCCCATCCTCTCACTCGCCATTCACCACCAAGTACTAGTCATACTGACGGCCCTGGAAGTCGTGCTCCTCGCCCTACCCTCCGGCTCTCAAATCTACCAGTCCAAAGGCTCAGCCTTCACTAGCTGTGCCTGGGTCAATCCTAACCTAATGGTGCTCGCTACCTCTCGGACCTACCGCTACTTGCACCTCTCCGAGCCGCTTCCTGGAGAAATCGAGGTTTCCTTTGACCAGGTCGTCCACTGTTCCTACGAAATCAGTCATATCGCATCCTGCTACAAGCAGTGGATAATAACCTATAGTCCCGACCGGACGCTGAGAGTACTGAGTCTGGAGGGCAAGCTAGAGTTGGAAGTGAGGAAGCCAGGCAGAGTGACAGCCTCTCTGAACTCTGAGTGTTTCTTTGTGGTAGCGGACCTAGAGGTCGTACGGGTCCGAGAGATTACAACACAGGAGAAAGTGGACTGGCTCATCAACCGCAAAAGTTTTCATGATGCGCTGGACTTGCTGCGGACTCAATCCTCTGCCCCGCAGACCACTCGCTTGTGTAAGGAATGGCTGCAACACACCTTGAGCACGGAAACAGAAGCTGCTGCCCGTAAACTCTGTTGCCAGCTCATCGACACGGGCAGAATCTCTCAGAAAAACGTGTTGGAGCTGATCTGTGCAGATTCACTACTGCTTCCGCTGCTCACAGAAATAGCGAACACTGATGTCACTTTACAGGAAGCCCACCAGCTGCTTCCCAGTCTGCTACAGAGAGGAGACGAACAGTTGCTCATCTTCTGTGTGCGGAACTGGACACTGTCTCTGCTCAATGACGACTTGCTGGTGCAGCCGCTTCTCTGCAGTGCACTCACAGAGACCAAGTTCGAACTCTTCAAGCGCCGAGGACAGTTGGAGGCTGCTTTTGACATGCTGCTCACTGCCAAACTTAGCCGCATCTTCCGAGCTTTGCGGGACTACCCGGAGGACGCAGCCAATTATATGTCCAAAATGAACTCCCGGCAAATTGCTGTATTATGCGAAATTGACACGATGGAGGCAATCGAACTGCTGGTCGGGAGAGATGACATGAGTCAGGATCGACTCCTGCAGATACTACCAGTTGCAGTGCACTTGACATATGCAAACAGACTGCTGAAAGAGGGGAAGCGCCGAAGTACGAAGGTCGACTTGATTCTGCTGGAGGAAGATTTGAAGCGGAGCAGTGAGGAGGTAGTGAGTTTCCTGCACAACTCCTGCCTGCAAGTTAACCTTCAAGCCTTGGAGTTGTGCCAGCGCTACAGCCACATTGAAGGACAGATCCTCATTTTGTCGCGCTTAGGCCGAATTGGAGATCTGCTGCCTCTGCTGAAGGCAGACATTTCCATTGCTGTAGAGTACCTACAGCGTCATTGGGACTCTGCACTTTGGCAGGGCCTAGTGGCGGAGTTGGAGGGTGACGACAGACTGCAGTGTCTGCTGCAACTAGCCCACACTCATCCCTCTTGTCTCGAAATCTGCGAGACCATCCCCTCTGCCTGCACTGCATTGCCTCACTTCGCCCTCATGCTTAGCCACATGCAGCAATACAAAGCAACACACACTCACTCCCTGACTGCATCCCACCACCTGCTGTACAGGCAACAGGTTCAGACTGCTCATTCTCTGCGCAGAGGGAAAGTGGTTTCACGCTACTTGTGCGCCTTTTGTGGGCTGGAAATTAGGGAGCTGGGGCTATTCAGGGAGTGCGGACATCATATTCACCTCGAGTGTGAAATAGATGAAAACTGCAGACTGTGCGAGAAGCGGTAAACAGTAATTACATCGAGATGTTACGGAGGGTTCAGAGAGTCGGCCTCCTATGAATTCGTCTTTTAAAATAGTCTTCTGTATGTAAACTCTGCATGTATGCAGTCCAATAGGTGTGCGGATGCGATCTGTTCCTTCACTCAGGAGGCTCGAAGTTTCACTTACTACTCCATGAATTTGGGCAATAAAATTCTCAAGACTTAGCACAGTCTCGCTATGCAGCGATAGACAAATCCTTGGTAGTGGCGTACATCATCCAGCTAATAATACATGGCTTCTAGCTTTGCCAACGAAACTTGTCAGAGCTGCAGGGCCCAACTCGCAGTTGTCTGCTGCAAGTGTTCTTCTCCTCCGGCTCTCCTTTGTTTCAGTTGCTCGGCTCTTCACCAAGCGAAGAACCCGAACACCGCGCATCTCATCATGTCCATAGCGGCTCTGGGTCACGATTCAGTGGATTACACGCGTAAGTTTAACGCGTTAGCCGAGGGTAAGGCAGAGCTACGCAGAAATGTGAAGCAGATGAAGCAGTTTGCAGATGAACTAGCAGCGTCCGTGGATGCAGTAATGGCGCAGATGATGTGGTATCGAGACTCGTGGGTGCAGTGGATTGAAGGTCAGCTGGAGGAAGTGGGCACTGCAGTGGAAGCAGCAATCCAAGAAGCAGATGCCTGTCTCTCCCAAGGCTGGAGTCCATGCAACCCGTTGGCACAAGCTCTCTTGGCTTGGACTCCTCAGCAACTCCAATTCTTCACTTCCGCTGTCACTCCCACGACTTCCAGTCACTTACTCGGAACTGGGCAGTCTGTCAAAATCACTTTCAGCGTCTCTGTAGCCCGGTCTCTTCGGATGTCCAGCCTTCTACCACCAGCCAATGTCTCGCCTATGTGACTTCTAGCCTTGTCAAGGTGTATGACTGCCTTAATTCGACTTGGTCATGGCATCCTCTCACTTCCTCCATAACAGTGGATGACGATAGTCAATATTTATGGGTGGATACTGCCTTATTCTGCAGCGGAGGTAATAGTGAAGTAGGAAAAGAAGGCAAAGCAGAAAGCTATTTACTAGGCAGCGGTAATGAATGGACTGTCACTCGCTTGGCAGATATGCTTGTACCTAGGGGACATCATGGTCTTTGGTATCAATCAGCTCACTTATCAGTCCTAGTATTTGGAGGCCTCACTGGTTCTGGTATTGTTTATTCAGAGTGCAGAAAAGAATGTGAACTTCTAAATCTGCAAACTGGAATTTGGAGAGCAATTTCCAATATGCATGAATCGAGAGCATACCTCCACCCATGTGAATTTGTAGGCATAGTTTACTTATGTGGAGCGTTATCTAGCATAATGGAGGCCTATAATCCGAATACGGAGGCTTTTCTGTCGTACCACTATCTGCTTCCAGAGTCAGCTTTATGCTTTGCCTTTGAAGAAAAAGGTCAATTAGTAGTACTTAGCACCAATCAGATGTCGAAGTGGGGATCTGTAGCAGGCCAACAACTTATGCAGTTATCAAATACGCGGAACAACAAAACAACATTGTTTGGGAACATGAGACCCGTACTGGATCCAGGAAAAGGGTTGGTTTACGTCAGCTTAGGAGGAAGATTTTTCAGCGTCAAATTAGACGGATCTGAACAAAGAGTAATTCAGGAGGATAAGTAGCAAACTAAGTAGGAGTCTTTCTTGATTAGCAGAATAAGGCTTAAACTCAAATGAGCTTTGAAGCTTTAATAGAAAAGACTAATTTATAATTCAATAACTAATAATGCTCGGTTAAATAGAGAAGCAGAAAAG
>Ga0247837_1006270_pt1 | contig 16899 bp, 9 predicted proteins | sample LaCtaG_2_FD_187115 | JGI IMG/M metagenome (GOLD analysis project Ga0247837, IMG submission 187115) | Freshwater microbial communities from meromictic Lake La Cruz, Castile-La Mancha, Spain - LaCruzMarch2015_14.5m | ecosystem: Environmental > Aquatic > Freshwater > Lake | place: Spain: Castile-La...
GAGGCGTCGGTGCCTGCGACGTCTTCACGGCCCGGGTTCCCTGCGGTGTCGACGACGAATGCGCCGCCAGCGAAGCCTGCGTCGAGGGGTTCTGCGCTCCCGACGATGGGCCCGGACGCGAGGGCGAAGGCGAAGGAGAACCCGGCGAAGGCGAAGGCGAAGGCGAAGGCGAGGGCGAACCCGAAAGCCACCCCCTGCGCGGCACCGAATGCGCCACCATCGGCAGCAAGAACATCAGCGACGACGGCCTGCGCTGCTCCATCTTTGGCGTCTTCGAGGAGCCCTGCCTCATCGACGGCGACTGCGGCGACCCCGCCGCCGCCCACTGCGTGGACCCGGGCCCGGGCCCGAAAATCTGTGCCGCCCGCGCCGACCTGCGCCGCAGCGCCTGCCCCGACGCCCCCGGCGACGCCGACGAAACAATCGACGGCAATGTCGAAAGCTTCTCGGGCTGCATGGATGGGTCCCTCACCTATGCGCCCGGCAAGGTCTGCGGTTCGTCGGCAGTCGCGTTTTCGGGGCCGAGCCTCCTCGGTGGCGACCTCTTCGTGCGCCTCAACCCGCGGGCCGGCGAACCGGAGTCCTGCAACACCATGGAGATCGTGCGCTTCGGTCCAGTCGCCATCGGCGGCACCGTCCACATCGGCATGGACGACGACGGCGCCCTCGGTGCGGTGCTCCCCCGCCTGGTGTCGGTGCCCCTCGACGGCACCGTTGCCATATTGGGCTCGTACATCATCGAGCGCACCACCTCGATCCAGGTTCCCGTGGGCAACGACCTCGAGCGGGTGCTGGGGGACTTCGTCCTCGTCGACAACGCTGCCGTCGACACCGTCAACCTGTTCTCCCTCATCGAAGTCGGCGGCGACGTCGTCATCGAGAACAATCCGGCCCTGGACACCATCATCAATACCGAGCCGTCCCGCATCGGGGGCAACCTGGTGGTGCGCAACAATCCGCTGCTGCCACGCTGCCAACTCGACTCCCTCATCGCGGCCGTCGAGGGCTCCGTCACCATCGAGGGCGTCGACGACGACGCCACCTGCCCATGATCATGGCCCTGCTGTGTGCCCTGCCCCTGCTCGCCGCCGAGCCGCCCCGCGTCCTCGTTCTCGAGCCAAAAGCCGTCAACGCCAGCGCCAACGACGTCACTCTCTTGCAGCGGTTGTTGGTGCAGGAACTCTCCCGCGCTGACGGCGTGGTCATCATCGGCAGCGGCGACCTTGCCCAGCTGGCAGAACTTGGTTCCTCGAAGCTGAGCGCCGGCTGCGACGCCGACGCCTGCCTCGCCGAACTCGCCGACGCCATGGGTGCTGAGGTGGTGGTCTTCTCCGAGGTGGGCCGTTTGGGAGACCGCGCCTTGTGGCAGCTCGGCCTGTGGGACCAGCGGCAAGGCGGTATCGCCGCCCGCCACACCATCGAGGCCGACGCTGTCAGCGCCCTCGGCGTCGGCGTGCCCGCGGCGGTCGACGTGTTGCTTGGGCCCCTGGTGGATCGCGGGGTGACCTACCGCCGCAGCGACGGCGCCACGCCCCTGTTCATGGGAGGCGTTGGCGCCGTCAGCGTCGGCGTGGGCCTGGCCCTCATCGGCGGCGTCGGCCTCGGCGTCGGCGCCGTCGTCGTGCCCAACGCCGGCTACGACACGGGCTTGCGCCGGGGATTCCAGGATGCGGCCCCGGCCCTGGTGGCCACCGCTCTCATCGGTGTCGGCGTGGCCATCGTCGGCGGCGGCCTCCTCGTCGCCGACGCCGTGCAGTAGCCGGGCGGCGGCTCAGTTCACGGGCCACATGGTGATGAAGGTGGGAATCGCCATGGAGCGTGCCCAGCTGGCGTCCTCGTCAGCGAGGTTGTTCATGATGACGCGGGCTTCATCGAAGCGCCCCTGCTCGGCGTGGGACATGCCGGCGAAGTAGCGGCCCAGGCGAGCGAGATGCTGGGGCTCGTCGTCGGGCCAGGCCCTGGCAAAAGCCTCGCAGCGACGAACGGCGTCGTCGTAGTCCTTGCCCTGGTACACCACCGAGCAGCGGCGAAACTCGAAGAGGCGCTGCCGCTCGCGCAGGTTCTCGGGGAGCTTTGCCTTCGCCATCAACTCCGCCTCGTCGTCGTCAATCTCCTTCAACGCTGCCGGGATGCCCGCCACGGCATCCGCCCGGCGCTGCCGTTCGCCGATGAGGCCCTGCAACTGGCTGTCGACGCTGCCGCTGTAGCTGCCGATGGGGTGGGTCTTCAGGTGGGCTTCACCAGCCTGCAGAGCGAGGTCTGTCTCTTTGAGCATCAGCAGCGACAAGAAGCGGAAGTAGGAGACGAACTCCCGGGTATCGATGGCCGCCGTGCGCGGCAGGTCTTCCCTCGCCAGCAACGACGTCGTCAGCGACCGCAACGTCTGCCACCGGCGAGACGAACTGTAGGTTGGCAGGGCCGTCATCAGGGCCGTCACCCGCTGCTGGGGATCGATGGTGACGTCGAAGGCCTGGGCCACCAACTGCTGGCTCGCCTGGTCCTGCAGCACGGCCGCATCCTTGCGGTAGCGACGCAGCCGACTCTCGAGGGCGGCGAGGTCGTCGGAGGCGTAGACGAAGTCGGGGTCGAGGGCGACGGCCTCCTTCAGGTATTTGACCTGCTCCGCTTGTGACGACGTCGACAGCGACAGCGCGTAGACGCGGAAGGCTTCAGCGCGCTTCTCGGGAGCCCGGGCCTTGGGTCGTGGGGCCCGCGCTGGCTTTTTGAGCAGCCGAGCCACGATCTGGTCCTGCAGGGCGAAGACGTCGGCGACGGCGCCGTCGACCTTGGCCGTGTCGGTGACGACGCCGGTCTGGACGCTGACGAAGCGGGCCGTGAGCCGCAGGGTGATGGCCTTGCCCAACCCCGAGGCCTGATAGCCACCGACGACAACGGTCTCGGCGCCCACCAGCTTGCCGGCGCGGGCGGCGAGGCCGTCGTCGCTGCCCTGGCTTGCCTGCAGGGCCAGCTCCGCCAGCGCCCGATCGATCTCGGTGCGCTCCACGACGGGGCGTGAGCCGTCCTTCTGCAGGTCGGCCATCAGGGTCTCGGCGATGCCGAGCTTGAGCCAGTCGAGGTCGGCGTTGCCCGACAGGTTGCGAAACGGCATCACGGCGATGGCCCCGGGCGCCGCTGCAGCCGACGACGACGACGTCAACAGCATCACCATCAACGCAACGATGGCGGCCATGCCCCTCATGGCCGCACCCGCCGCGTCACCGTTGGCACCTGGGCCCGTACCTGGGCGCCCAGCCTGTCCTGCAGGCCAAAGACGTCGTCGAAGGCGCCGTCGACCTTGGCGGTGGCGAGCACCTCGCCGGTGCCCACGTCGACGAAGCGGGCCGTCAGGCGGGCCTGGCCACCAATGGCGTTGACCGAGCCCAGCACCACCACCTCGGCGCCCGCGATGCGTCCGATGGCCGTGCGGGTGGCGGCGTCGACGTACGCCGTCTGCTGGAAATCCAGCTCACCAATGTCGACGTCGATCTGACCGCGCTCGATGAGGCGAATGCCCGCAGCGCCCGACAACTCCGTCACAAGGGCCTCCGTGACGCCGTCGCCGAGCCCCGGAGCCTCGGGCGCAGCCCCTTTGAACGGCAGCACGCTGAGGCGGACGGGCCCGGTCCGATCGATGGGCACCGCCGGGACCGTCGCCGCCGGCGCAGCCGGCACAGCGACTGTCGACGTCGACGCCGCGACCACCGCGGGCGGCGTCATCGGCATCGGCGGCGAATCGCGCCCGAAGCCCACGGCGATAACCGCGGCGACGAGGCCGACGACGGCGGCGGCTCCCGCAATCTGGATCGGCCCGACCCCGCTCCGCGTTGGCGACGAAGTTTGTGGCGACGGCAACGACGACGATGACGATGACGATGACGATGACGATGACGATGACGATGACGATGAGGGCCCGGGCGCCGACGCCCGCGGGCTCGAGACCTCCGCCGATCGGGTGCGGCCGGCTTCGGCGACACCACGCAGGGTGAGGGGCAGTGGTTGACGGGGATCGCCAAACAGCACGTAGCCGCCAAACGACAGGGCCCCGACGGACTGCTCCCGCAGGGCCACCCGGGCCCGCCGCACGGCCTCACCGACGGGGACACCGGCGATGGCGGCCTCCGTGAAGCGCAGGGCGAAGGCGCGGGCATCGGTATCGGGGACCCCCCACAACGGCGCCACCACGTGGGACACGCCGGCGTCCAGCAACCCGCGGGTGAACGTCGACGTCGCCCACGGCGCGTCCACCGCGGCATGGCAGGCGTTGGCGATGACGAGCCCGGGGGTGTGGACGGCAAAGGCTGCGCGCAAGGCTTCGCCGTCGACGACGCCGTCGGTGACGACGAGGCCAAACTGCCCCCGCTCGATGTGGGCGGCCAGGTGCAACACGGCGGCGTTGCCGACGGCGCGCAACACGTCGGCGCGGGTCTGGGGGCCGAACAGGCGACGAACGGTGGCCCCGACGCTCTCGTACAAGCGGGCCACCAGCTCCCCCTCCTCGCGGGCCGCGGGCAAATCACCACTGGGGTCGGCGATGACGACGACCTCGGCGCCGCAGGCCGGCGTCACCGGCAACGACGCTCCGACATCGGGAGCGGAGATGATGCGCCCCACCGCAAAGGCACAGCCCAGGGGCTGCAGGTCCGCTGGCGACGACGACTGGGACGTCTGCACCATGGCCAGCTCGAAGGGCACGCGGGCGGTGGCGTCGTCAAGGTGCAGGCGGAGCGCCCGGTGGCTCGTCGACGCCAGCCGTTGCCGCACGCCGTCGGGCAGCGCCGCCCGGGCCAGGGCCTCGCCCTTGTCGCGCACCGCCGCCACATACGCCCGCTGACCACCGTCGTGGCAGAGCAGCCGCAGCTCGTCGGCAATGGCGTCGAGAGCCGCCACCTGGGTCGCGCTGTCGACGTGGCGATTGACCGTGCCCTTGCCGCTGTCGCCGTCCATGGCACTCACGCGCAGACCAGAGGGTCCCCGCTCGACGGACAGCATGAACAAGCGCGTGGCGGCGTCCCGCGTCTGAACCTGCGTGAGCTCGTCACGACGCCACAACACCGCCTGCACCGGCACCGGTTCGGCCTTGCCCTTGGCAGCCATCGCTGGCCGCGGCGACGTCGACAGCCCATGCCCGGCGGGCAACGCCGCGATGACGGCCTCGGTGACGAGGACCTCGTCTTTGTCGCAGGCGCTGTTGACGCGGGCAGCGACGTTGACGGTGTCGCCGAAGACGTCGTCTTTGTCCTTCAGCACCAGACCCGTGTGGATGCCGATGCGAATGTGGATGGCCTCCCGACCGAGGGCCGCGTCGTTGGCGAGGGCTTGTTGCATGGCCATGGCCGAGGCCACGGCGGCAGCGGTGTCGTCGAAGACCGCCATGATGGCGTCGCCGATGGTCTTGACGATGCGCCCGCCGTGGGCGGTGACGAGAGGAAAGAGCATCTCGTTGTGGCGATGGACGAGGGCCAGCCCCTCGACGTCGCCCCGCTGCTCGAAGTAGGCGGTGGAGCCCACGATGTCTGTAAAGAGGACGGCCATGGTGGCCGCGTGCTTTTCCTGCAGAGCCCTGTCGATGGCACGGCGCTGCTCGAGGAGGTCGGCAAGTTCGGGCTCAGTCACATGGCGATGCTACCGCGCGCAGCACACGTGCGCCTGCTGTGCCGCACGTCAGCGGATCGACCCATCACGGGCCCGCGTGACGGCCTCATCGAGGGCGACCTCGAAGCGGGCGCGGCTGCTCGTCACCTGGGTCCCACCGCCGCTCAAGGCGTTGGCGACGGAAATCGCCATCACCACCAGCTTCGATCGAAACAGCACCAACTGGGTCACACGCCCTTTCACCCGGGCCTGCCACTGGGTCATCTGCTCGCGGAAAATCGTGTCGTGGCTGGCCAGGTCCTCGACGTCCGAGAAGAAGTAGACGTGATCGGCGCCGCTTGTGAGTTCCTGTTCGACCATCAGGCGCTGCCAGGCACCAGCTGCTTCATCACCATGGCCCCGCAGCACCACGTGGACGACCCCGGGGGCGGGCACACGGGCCAGGCCACGGACGCGAGGTCCCACGTGCACGACGTCGCCGCCCGCGTCGGCCTCGGCAACGTCGGCAGACGGCTCGAGCAACGACACCCGTTGCGTCATCGTCGCATCCGCGTCCGCGATCGGTGTGTGTTCGGCGGTCTGTGCGCGCTCCTGTTCGACGGCCATCTCGTCGGCAAAGCGGTCCGCCATCACCCGCGCCATGTCGACCACGGGAAGACGCCCGGCCACCTCGACGAGGGCTGCCTGCATCTCGGCACAACTGCGGTACCGACTGGCCGCAGGCTGGAGCGCGCGGTCGATGATCGCGGCCAACGCCTGGTCGAGCTGCCCCAACCCGGCGGGCCTGAAACCACCCTGGCCCGCCAGGCGCCAGACATCGCCGACAGGGAGCCGCCCGTAGAATCGCTCCCCCACCAACACCTCGTACAGCATCACCCCGGCGGCAAAAATGTCCGCGCGGGCGTCGACGTCCTCGCCGCGCGCCTGCTCGGGCGACATGTACGCCATCTTGCCGAGCACCACGTCGGGCTCGGTCTTTTCGATCTTCAGCCGTGAGGCCGCGAGGCCAAAATCGATGAGTTTGACGACGCCATCGAAGCCCACCATCACGTTGTGGGGCGAGACGTCGCGATGCACGATGTGCAGCGCCTCACCCGTCTGGGGATGGGTGTGCTGGTGGGCGTAGCCCAGGGCGACCAGGACCTCGAGGACAACGTGGATCGCCGCCTGTGTCGGCAGCGGTTGCTGGGCGCTGCGAGCGAGCACGGCCCGCAGGTCGCGGCCGGCGACGTACTCCATGGCCAGATAGTGCTGGTCGCCGACCCGCCCGACGTCAAAGGTGCGGCAGATGTTTGGATGATGGAGGGTGACCGCAACGCGGGCTTCGTCGACAAAACGCCCGACCGCCTGTCGGTCTCGAGACAGCTCGGCGCGCAACGTCTTCAGGACGCACCAACTGTCGGTGCTGTCCTCGCGAATCCTGGCGAGATGGACCTCACCCATGCCGCCGCGGGCAAGCGTCTCAACGATGACATAGGGGCCGAACGCACCAGACACCGCCGCATCATCACGCAGGATGCGGCGGATAACCAAACGAGCGTCAACTCACGATGTTGGCGTCGTAGCGGGCGGTGCGGTCGTACATCTCGGCCCGCTGCTTATCGACGTTGTAGGCGCCGTCCCACAGGGGAATGTAGGGGTTGCTCCACGTCTGGTCCGACAGGTAGCGCGCGTTGTCGGCGAGGCTGATTTCCACCCAGATGTGGAAGCCGCGGAAGCCGCCCGACGACGTGTTCGCCGACCCCGACGCGAGGCGCGAATCGATGCCCGCCCGCTGCAAGAGCAGGTGCTGGGCGATGCACTGGTGGCGGCAGACGCCCTTCTTGATCTTGACCAATTCGCCGAGATCGAAGGTGCTGTAGTTGTTGCCCGTGAGGCGGTGGTATTCCTTGCTCTCGGCGTCCGTCGCCGTCTTCGCATCCGCCGGGTACTTCATGTTGGTGGCCGCGTACTTCATCAGGGCTTCCACGCAGGACTTCTGACGCTTGGCGAGCTGCTCCGTCGACAGGCCCAGCAACGTGCCGTCGGTGGGGAGGTGGGCCTTGATGATGGGGTCGGCGGCCTCGAGGAAATCCTTCAACGCCTTGTCGGTGTTGATGTTGATCTTCACGTCGGAGAAGTTCGACGAGGTCTCCTTGAAGTAGTGGGGGTGGTTGTACTTCTTGAGCTCGTCGATGGTGACGGTCTTTTGCTGCTCAACGCCCTGGGGGTCCTTGAAGGACACCTGGTAGTTGCCGGCGGCGTCGAAGCCTTTGACGGTCCCGTGGGCCACCTTGAATTGGGTGTCGAAGGGCTTGCCCTCGTCGTAGGCGTTGGCGGCCTTCATGTCGCGAAACGCGATGTCGACGCTGTCGCCGACGGCGTAGGTGGTCTGGGTCGGGTATTTGCGGGTCGAGGTGGCCTTGACCTGCACGTCGTAGGCGCCGTCGTCGCGGACCGCGGCGGAGAACAGCAGGGGCTCCAGGCCGAAACGGCGGGTATCGTAGGCCTGCACGCGGCCGTCGCTGGCCTCGGCAAAGACGTTGGTGCCCACCTTGAACAGGAAACGCTCGTGCTCGCCGTCCTTGCCGGTGGCGAGGACCTCGACCTTCTGCCCCGGGAACTGCTGACGCAGCACGTGAACAGGGCCCTTCTGCTCGGCGGTCTGCTGGGCGATGACGTCGAGGAGTTCCGCCGACTGCTTGGCGCGGATGCCCCAGCGCTGGCCGGCCCAGGGATGCTTGATGTCGCTGGTGATGGACGACGCCACCGACGTGGCCACCGACGTGTAGAACTCGGCGAGCTTGACGGTCTGGCCATTCAACGTCGACAAGGGGACGGTCTTGCCGTCGACGGCGAAGCTGGCGATGCGGCCGAGTTTGTTGAAGTCGAGGAGCTGGGCGCCGGGGAACTCGGCCATGTAGTCGCGGATGATGGTGCCGAGCTGGGCAGCCCCTGGCCCGTCGAGCCGACCACCGTGCTTGGCGGCGACGACGGCGGCGGCCCCCATGAGGTTTGTCACCGTCATGGTGGATTTGGCGTGATCGAGGATCAAGGCCTTGAGTTCCGTCGCCAGCTGGGGCGAGACGGGAATCGACGTGCCGCCGTCCTTGATGACGCCGGTGGCGAGGGCCGTCAGCAGGGGCTTCACGCTGTCGCCGAGGGCCGTGGTCTCGCTGCGGATGCTGGTCTCGAGAGCCCGCACGTCGATCATGCCGTCAGGGGTGCCCGAGGCGCCCTCAAGGGCGACAGTGGTGGCCCGCTGAAAGGCACCGAACGCGGCGGCCGACAACGGCTGGGTGGGCGCCTGGGGCGTCCCCCACGACGACACCGTCGATGAAAAGGCGGCGTGGGCCTGGGTGAGTCCCCGCGTCAACGCCGTGACCGCCGCGTCGTCCTTGAGGCCGGCAGCGACGGTGCGAATGAACGTCGCCTGCTCTGCCGTCAGCGGCACGCCACCAATGCTGGGCTTCGACGCCGACAGCAGGGGCTCGAGCTTGGCGACGACGGCGGCGTTTTGTTCTTTGGCGACGGCCTTGGGGGCTCCCTGGGCAAAGGCCCCAAAGACCAGGTTCGTCGTCGACGCCTGGTTGATGTAGGGCTCAAGCATCTTGAGGGCGCCCCGGGCTTCGGCGGCGGAGAAGTCGCTGCCGTTGCCGGCGTCCATCTTGGACCAGGTCTCCAGGCCCTTGCTGATGTTGTCGACGGCGCCCTGGTCCTTGGCAAAAGCCAGGCAGGCGAGGGCGGCAGCGGCGGCCTCGCCCTTCACGTCGGTGAAGCCCACGCGGCCGGTCTCGCCCCGGAAGGCATCAAACGCCGTCAGCAGCTTCTGCTGGTCAGCGGATGGGAAGCCGGCGACGGCGGCGGCGATGGCCGGCGTCTGCGGCGCTGCCTTCAAGGCCTGCAGCAACAGCGCTTCCTGGGCGAGGGACGGAGTCTTGCCGACCAGCGCCAGCAGATTGTCCGCCGACGTCGACGACAACGACGGCGCGAGTTCCGCCAGGGCGCCGAGGGACGCCAGGCTGCCCACGGCCGGCTGGAACTTGGTGTCGGACGTCGGCAACAACGGCAGGGCTCCCGCCAGACCGTCGACGAGGGCGCCAGCGAGGGCGGCCTTCTGGGTCCCATCGAGGCCCGCGAGCTGGCCTGGTCGAACCAGGCTCAACAGCGAGACGCCGTCGGTGGTGGACTTGAGGTCCGTCGACAGAGCAGCGCCGCCCAGACGCAGGGCGCCCGTGCTGCTGACGTCGAGGGCGCGGCCGTCGAAGCTTGGTTTCGGCAGGTTCGTCGTCGAGGTCGGCGGCGTGGGCGTCGTCGTGCCACCAGGACCGGGGACCACGGGACCAGGCCCCGGGGGCGGGCCCGGCGGAGGTGCCGGGGCGGTGCCACCACCGGGGGACGGCGGCGTGGGCGGCTGGGCGCCACCGGCGGCGCGGGCCTGCAGCAGCGACAGCCAGGCGGTGCTGCCGGACTGGGTGAACTGGGTCTTGTCGGCGATGGCGCCGGGGGCGAGTCTGTCGACGGTGTCGAGGAGCTTCTGGATGCTCTTCTGCTCGCGGGGAGCGCTTGTGTCGTAGCCGGTCTTCAGGGCCTCCACGAGGGTCTCGACGACGACCTTGGCCTCGTCGGGGGTGACGCCGTCCTTGCGCAGCTCCGTCAGGAACTTCGTGACCTCGTTGTTGGAGAGGCCAGCGCGCGACGCCCCCGCGGCGGGGTCGAAGCTTTTGCTCTGGATGGCGGCCAGGAGCGCAGTGCGAAGGGCGGCGGGGTCGTTACGGACAGGCATGGGGCTGTCTAGCGCGATGGCCGGCCCTTTGGCGTCATCGCCGCCCGCCTCTCACGATGACGCGCCGCATTATGTCAGCGAGGACGGCCGAGGGCGCCAAGGGCCGGCGGGGCGCCGCGGGGAGGAACCACAGCCGTTGCAGGCGCTGCTGGCGCTGCTGGCGCCTGAACCCGCGGCACGACGCGAGACAGGCCGTTGGCGGCCGCTGGCGTGGCTCTGGGGCCCACCAGGAGGCCATGAGAGGGCAGATCCTTTGCCGTGGTGTCGCCAAAGCGGGTCCCCACCAGGCGGGCCACCACCAGTGATCCAACGCACACCGGTGCGGCCACCGTGGACCGCGTCCACCGCTGCAGCACCGACGACGCCAGGGGTGCACACAGGGTGCCGTTGGCAGCGTGCGTCGGCGGCGTTGCCGGCGTCGTCGCCGGCGTCGTTGCCGGAGTTGTTGCCGGCGATGGTGTCGGTGCCTCGAGCAGCAGGGTTGGTGGGCTGCCGTCGACGTCGGCGCCGACGGAACCAAGGGCCACAGGCCCCGCCTCGGCGACGGAACGCCGCCAGGCCACCGCCACCCCGGGGATCCGCAGCCCATCGGCCCCATGAAGGGAAGCCGGTCCCACCACGCCGTCGACGATGGTGGGCACAAAGAGCCGCAGCGCCGTCGGGCCAGCCACCGGCAACGAAGGCGCCGGCCACGGCAACGTCGACGCCAACGCCTTGGCTTTGGGCACCTTCACCGGGCGACCCTTGGCGTCGAGCACCACGGGGGGCGTCGCCACCGCGAACAGGGGCACCCAGCTGCCGGCGTCGTCGATGGTGACGATGACGCCGTCGACGGCGGCGTTCAGCCCGGCCCCGAGGGGCGGCAATGGCCAATCCGCCCGCACCATGGTCGAGCGACCACCGGCATCGGCGAGTTGCATGGTCAAGGGGGCCTGATCGTCGTCGACCATCACCAGGGTGACTTCGCGCGCGCCGGGTCGCTCCACCACCTGCAGCAGCAGCGATGGCAGCGTGGCGTCGTCGGCCACAAACAAAATGCTCAGGGCCAGCACCGCTGGGTTCATCGCGTCCCCTCTGCCCGACGAAAGTCACGGACCCGCAGCTGCACCGTGGTGTTGCCCCGGAACTCGTTGAGCTCGGGGACGGCCAACAAGTCGACGGGCCCCTCCCATTCGGCAGCGCGAGCAGCAGCCCCGAAGGCGATGACGTCGACAAAACCAACAGGACCCGCGCCGGCCGCAAACGAGCGGGGGTCGATGCTGCCCTTCAGGTGCTCTTCCTTGATGACCTTGATGTTGCGCAGGCGCACGCCCTCGACGACGAAGCAGGGCTCGGGGTTCTTGCGACCAAACGGCGCCGCCACCGACAGCTGCAGGATCGCGTCTTTGCGCATGGTCTCTGGACCAATGGCCCCGTCGTGGAAGGCCACCCGCTGCAAGTCTTCGGGCTGCAGGGTGTGCTCCGCGTACGCCAACAGCGCGTCGCGAAAACGCTCGAAGCCCCCCGGGGCCAGGCGAACGCCGGCGGCGTGGGCATGGCCGCCGAAGCCAGCAACGACGTCGCTGCCGAGCTCGGCGGCCACGCTCCGCAGGGCGTCGTACATGTGGAAGGCCTCGATGCTGCGGGCACTGCCACGGCCGCCTTCGCCAAACACGACGGCGGGGCGTCCGAAGCGATCCGTCAGCCGCGAGGCAACGATGCCGACAACCCCCGGATGCCACCGTTCATCGCCGACGACGATGGCCCGGGCGGCCCGCAGGGTGACGCTCTGTTCGACCTGTTTGATGGCCGCCGCCACGATGTCTTTCTCGATGGCCCGGCGGGCGTGGTTCTCGGCGTCGAGGAGGGCCGCCAGCGAGGCCGCGTCGGCGGCGTTGCTTTGCAACAACTGCACGCCCTTCATGGCGTCACCAAGGCGACCGGCGGCATTCACCCGCGGCCCCAGCTGAAAGCCGAGATCGCCGGCGTCCACGCGGCCGACGTCGACACCGGCCACCTGCAACAAGGCCTGCATGCCGGGGCGCTTGCCCTGGCGCAGGGCCTTCAGGCCGTTGTGCACCAGGATCCGGTTCTCCCCCACCAGGGGCACCACGTCGGCGACGGTGCCCAGGGCCACGAGGTCGAGGGCGTCTTTGAGGTCCGGCTCCAGCCGCGTCGACGAGAACCAGCCACGATCCCGCAGCCGACGACGCAGGGCCATCACCAGGTTGAAGGTGACGCCGACGGCGCACAGCATCTCGCTGCCCCGGGTGCAGTCCGAGCGATGGGGGTTGATGACGGCGGCGGCTTTCGGCAATTCCACCGGCACCGTGTGGTGGTCGACGACGACGACCTCGATGCCCCGGTTGCGCGCATAGAGGATTTCGTCGTGGTTGGTGACGCCGCAGTCAACGGTGACGAGGAGCTTGCAGCCGGCGTCCACCAGGCGGTCGACGCCGGCCCGCGACAGGCCGTAGCCCTCGATGAGCCGGTCGGGGATGGTGCAGGCGGTCTTCACGCCGACGGCGCGAAAGAAGTCGGTCAACAACGTCGTCGAGGTGACGCCGTCGACGTCGTAGTCGCCAAAGACCCCGATGGGAGCATCGTGATCGATGCTGTGCTGAATGACGTCGACGGCGACGTCGAGGCCTGCCAGGCGGGACGGATCGGGCAGCGATTTGAGGGACGGGTGCAGGTAGGCCTGGGCCCCCGCCGACGACGTCACACCCCGACCCACCAACACCCGCGACAGCGCCGTCGGCAGCCCGGTGGCCTGCTCAACAGTGGCCAGGTCGGCGTCGGTGACGTCGCGGGCCTGCCATCGCTGGGGCGGGCGCGGCAGGGGCGGCAGGGTTCCTGCGGGCAGGACCGGGTCGGTGGGCTCCATGGGGTGACTTCCTTGCGTCCTTGCCGCATATCGGGCCCTTCGGGCCCGAATAATCAGTATTATTCAAATACTTGGCGAGGCGCCAAGTATTTGAAATCATGGCCCCATGCGCGTCGCCCTGCTGTTCGCACTCCTCCTTGGCACCGTTACGCCGACCCTGGCCCAGACCGGCAGCGACAGCCGCCTGCGCACGGTGGTGTTGGGGATTGCCGGTCGCCGTGGCGTCGAGGACCGCACCCTGGTGGCCGCCCTGTCAAGCGTCGTCATCGGCGTCTACGGCAACGACCCCACCCGCCTGGTCATCGGCCCCGACGACATCAGCCGCGCCCTTGAGTGGGAGGCCTCCAAGCAACAGGCGGGCTGCGACAACAGCGCCTGCCTGGCCGAAGTCGGCGCCGCCCTCGACGCCGCCCGCATCGTCACCGGCACCGTCGACGCCGTCGGCGAGGTCTTCATCCTGAGCCTGACCGAAATCGATGCCCGGACCCTTGAGCCCGTGGCCCGCGGCCAGGAAGAAGTGACCAAGAACGAGGCCGCCCTCCTCGACGCCACCAAACGCCTTGCCACCGACGTGCTCAGAAAGAGCGCGTCCCTGGCGGGCAACACCACGGGTGGCGCCTTCGCCGCCAACGCCGGCGGCATCGAGATCGCCTCTGATCCCGGCGGCGCCCAGATTCTGGTGTCGAACAACGTCGTTGGCAGCACCCCCACCCGCATCGACAACGTCGCTCCCGGTCGGCACATGGTGCGCCTGACCCGCCCCGACTACGAGACCGTCGAGTTCGAAGTCCCCGTCCACGCCGGCGGCACCACCCAGGTGAAGGCCGAGCTGCGGCTCATGCGCAAGATCGCCGAGCAGAACATCGAGATTCGCAACGCCCGCTGGCGCGACGAGGACCAATGGAACCAGATCGGCGGCTGGACCAAGGTCGGCATCGGCGTCGTCGGCGTCGGCGCTGGCCTTGGCATCATGGCCTCGGGCGCTGGCGACGGCGGCCTCGTCGGCGGCCTGTTGGTGGGGGCCGCGGGCGCTGGCGTCATCGCCTGGGGCGCCGGCGGCCTGTTGACCCCACCACCACGCCCCATCCCCGAGTGGGAACTCGAGCGGAAGGTCACGGTGACGCCGCCCAAGGACAAGGGCGACATCGAGGTCAAGGTTCTGCAAGAGGGCCGCGCCCCCAACGCCACCCGCTGACCTGCCACGACGGTGGCGCCAACGAGACGCGGGGGACAAGCCCCCGCCCTACGTCCGGCAACACCTGGCACGCGCCAACGAAAAAGCGGGGGCCAAGCCCCCGCCGTTCGTCAGCAGATCTCAAGGCCCGGGCCCGTCACATGCGCTGCTCAGTGTCGTCGGCGGCGGCTTTGGCGTCCGCCAGCAAGCTGTTGACCAGGGCCGCGATGGTGGCGACGGCCTCCTGGACGGGGACCTTGCGGGTCTGTTCCTTGGTCTCGGTGCGCAGCTTGATCTCGACGACCCCCTCCTTGAGGGACTTGCCACCGACGGCCACGCGGACGGGGCAGCCGATGAGGTCGTGGTCCTTGAACTTCACGCCGGGGCGCTCGTCGCGATCGTCGAGGAGAACCTCGATGCCCATGCCTTCGAGGGCGCCTTCCATCTTGATGGCGAGGTCCATGGCGTCGGCTTCGACGCCCAGGGCCACCAGGGCCACGTGGAAGGGCGCGATGGGGGCAGGCCAGCGGATGCCGTCGTCGTCGTGGTTCTGCTCGATGGCGGCCGCCGCCGTGCGGGTCACGCCGATGCCGTAGCAGCCCATCACGTAGGGGTGCTCGGCCTTGTCTTCACCCTGAAAGGTGGCCTTCATCGCCGTCGAATACTTGGTGCCCAGGAAGAACACATGGCCGACTTCGATGCCGCGGGCGGCGTCGTAGACGAGGCCGTTTTTACCGCAGACGTCGCCCTTCATGGCGGTGGTGAGGTCTGCCGTCGACGACGCCGTGAAGTCCCGGCCCTCGGCCACCTGCACGAGGTGCTTGTTCCAGGTGTTGGCGCCGGTGACGAGGCCCGCCAGGCCCTGCACACCGAGGTCGAAGACGATGGTGATCTTCGCCGCAACCTCGGCAGTGAGGCCGACGGGGCCAACGTAGCCGGCGTGCAGCCCAAGGGCCTTGCCTTCTTCGTCGGTGAGCAGGCGGACGTCGGCGCCGCCCACGGCCTTTTTGAGCTTCACTTCGTTGATGTCGCGGTCGCCACGGCACACGGCCATCACGGCCTTGCCGTCGACCATGAACAGCACGGTCTTCAGCACACGCGCGGTCTCGACGCCGAGGAACTTGGCGACGTCGTCGATGGTCTTTTTGTGGGGGGTGTCGACGGGGCACATGGCCATGGTCGGCACCTCGGGCTCCCGGGCGGGGGCCGCGATTGGCGCCAGTTCAACGTTGGCGGCGTAGATGGGGCGGCCTTCGGTGTCGACGGTGAAGACGATGGCGTCCTCGCCGCTCTCGGCCAGCACCTGGAACTCGTGGGAGCGGTTGCCCCCGATGCTGCCGGTGTCTGCCTCGACGGCGCGGAAGCGCAGACCGCAGCGGGCAAAGATGCGGCTGTAGGCGCGGTACATGTTGTCGTACTCGCGGTGGGCGTCGGTCTCGTCGACGTGGAAGGAGTAGGCGTCCTTCATGACGAACTCGCGACCGCGCATCAGGCCGAAGCGGGGGCGGACCTCGTCACGGAACTTGGTCTGGATCTGGTAGAGGTTGATCGGCAGCTGCTTGTAGCTTTTGACCTCGTCACGCACGAGGGCCGTGATGACCTCTTCGTGGGTGGGGCCGATGACGAAGTCGGCGCCTTTGCGATCCTTGAAGCGCAGCAGTTCGGGGCCGTATTGCTCCCAGCGACCCGACTCCTGCCACAGCTCGGCGGGCTGCACCGCGGGCATGGTGAGTTCCTGCGCGCCGGCGCGGTTGAGCTCCTCGCGAATGATGTTGGCGACCTTGGTGAAGGTGCGGTTGGCCATGGGCAGGTAGGTGTAGATGCCCGCCGCGAGCTTCCTGATCATGCCCGAGCGGAGCATGAGGCGATGGCTGACGACGACGGCGTCAGCGGGGGTCTCTTTGACGGTGGGGATCAGGAGCTTGGAATAGCGCATGGGGGCGCGTTAGCAGGCTCGGGCCAAAACGGTCAGGCACGCTTGTTCGGAGGGGCACCACCAGCACCCACCTGAACATCCATTCACGCCGGCACGTACCAAAAACATGAGGCGCCATGGCCTGTTACGCTCGACGCGATGTTGGCGCTGGTGTTCGCTTTGTGTGCGGCGGTCTCTGGTGAGCCGACACCAGCCCCTGTGCCAACGGATGCCGAAACCGTCCGCATCGCCGTCGGTCGCTTCCCCGATGCCGTCATCGTCGAAGGCACCGACCTGGTGGTGCGCCGCAGCGATGGCCAGGCCATCGGCAAGAAGGCCAACCGGGTGAAGATCAGCCTCGGCAAGAGCGGGCTGTTCCTCGACGGCAAGCCCCTCGATCGGGACATCGCCACCATCACCGGACCGCTGTTGAAGCTCGCCGGCCACAGCTACCGCGGCGCCCTGGAGGTCCGCTTCGCGACCTACAAGGGCAAGGTCGAGATGTTGGTCGTCCACCCCCTGGAGTTGGAGACCTACGTGACGGGCATTGTGTCGTCGGAGTTGCCCCGGGGCTGGCCCCTGGGGAC
>Ga0247837_1006275_pt1 | contig 16890 bp, 9 predicted proteins | sample LaCtaG_2_FD_187115 | JGI IMG/M metagenome (GOLD analysis project Ga0247837, IMG submission 187115) | Freshwater microbial communities from meromictic Lake La Cruz, Castile-La Mancha, Spain - LaCruzMarch2015_14.5m | ecosystem: Environmental > Aquatic > Freshwater > Lake | place: Spain: Castile-La...
CCGAACCGCCGCGGATGTATCCCGGGAGCGGCACCCGTCCGACCCGGTTGAGGATCTCTTCAACGGTCTCCAGAGGATCGGCGACGTCAGGCACGGCCAACCATGCCCCACCGCCGGAGCGGCCGACGAGTGTGAGCGGCATGGCGTCGAGGCCATCGAAGCCGGTGAGCATCACGCGTTCACCAATCTCCGGACGGCCTCGGGTGCTGGCAAGCAATTCCCACGCACCGCTGGCGGTGTCGACCCGCAGGAAAAGTCCCTCCCAGCGGCCGCCGGTTTTCACCCGGCGGCCAATCAACCTTGCTGGCACGACGCGTGTGTCGTTGACGATGACAAGATCACCGGCTCGCAGGATCTGCGGCAGATCGCGGACGTACCGATGCTCAAGGCTGGCGGTCGCGCGGTCGACCACGAGCAGCCTCGCCGCGGCACGGTCGGCAAGGGACTCCTGCGCGATCAGGTCCGGCGGCAGTTCGTAGGCGTACAGATCGGCGTCGGCCATGAGCCTGCGGGCACGTTCTTGGCTGTGAAAAGGGCCTCGTTCGGAATTCTTACCATACGCCACGCGGCACAGCACGACACAACCGCTCACGCTTCCCATACAAGCCCCCAACGCAAGCCGGGGGATCGGAAGCCACGTGGGGAGAGAGTCGGCAGAGCCGGGATCGGCTGAAGCTCGACGAGCGTTGGAATTTCGCCCACAAAGAAGCCCCGGCACCTACCGGCCCCATGGCGAAATTCCCCGCGAAGGAGACTTCTGCCGGCCCGGCGGTGGGATACCAAGCGGTGCGAGGGGCTTTGTCAACTCCCGGACAAGTTAAAAACTTGCCGCCACGTGGGGAGGCGGTGGGATACCACGCGGTGCCAGGGGCTTCGTCAACTTCCGGACAAGTTAAAAACTTGCCGCCACGTGGGGAGAGAGTCGGCAGGCCTGAGACACTGGTAGACTCTATCGCATGTCGACCAGCATCCATACGAGCGTTCTGCCTGCCGAGGTCATGTCGTTCCTCGCCGTCAAGCCGGGCATGCGGGTCGTGGACGGCACGCTGGGAGGTGGGGGCCACACACGGCTTCTGGCCGAGGCGGTTGGCCCCACCGGCCTCGTCATCGCCATCGACCGCGACCCGGAGGCGATCGACCGCGGCGCGAGGGAGTTGGCCGGCCTGCCCGTTCGCTTTGCCCAGGCCAACTACTGCGACATCCCCGAGGTGCTCGACGCGCTCGCGATCGACAGAGTCGATGGTGTGCTGCTCGACGTCGGCCTGTCGAGCGACCAGTTGGCCGACCATTCGCGTGGCTTTTCGTTTGAGTCGGACGGTCCGCTCGATCTGCGGTTCGATCCGACGGAGGGCGAGCCTGCCTGGAAGCTGGTCAATCGCATGAAGCCCGAAAACCTCGCCGACATCATTTTTGAATTGGGCGAGGAGCGCTACAGCCGCCGGATCGCGCGGCGGATCGCGGCGGTTCGGGAGAAGCAGCCGATTCGATCGGCACGCGAGTTTGCGTTGCTCGTGCGTTCGGCGATTCCGCGGCAGAAGCCTCCCCCCCGGATCCATCCGGCGACCCGCACCTTTCAGGCTCTGCGGATCGCGGTCAATCAGGAGCTCAAAAGCCTGCGGATTGCGCTTGAGAGGATTCCGACCCGCCTGACGGCACACGGTCGGCTGGCGGTCATCTCATTCCACTCGCTCGAGGATCGACTCGTGAAACAGGCGTTTCGCAGCCCGCAGATCTGGGAGTGCCTGACGCGGTCGCCCGTCGAGGCATCCGACGACGAGGTGCTGCGAAATCCCCGCAGCCGGTCGGCAAAGCTCCGGGCTGCCCAGCTTGCCCCGCCCGCCGGCGATGCCTGAGCGGAGCCTGGCTCCGACCGCGTCCCCGGTCGGATCGATCTGGCGGCAGCGGTGCCGATTCACGACACTCCCTGTCCCTTCCGCCTGCAGGCTGACACACGATCCATGGGACGCGAAACCAAGATTCTGCTGGCTCTGCTTGCCACTCTGGCCGGCGTATTTCTCGGCGTGCTCTCGGTGAAGCTGCTCGTGCCCCGGCCCCCTGTGAACGTCGGCCCCGACGTCACCACTGACGTCGCGGGCACGGGCATGAACGAACTGGTCGACCCGCCCTCGCTCTCGCCTCGGCTCCCCGGGCCGGCCCCCTTCGAGCCTGCGCCGGCCATGATCGACTCAGCAGCAACCGCGTCTACCGCGGCCGATTCGCTGCCCCCAGCCAGAGACCGCGAGAGCCGCTTCGCTGGTGGCTCCAGCCCGCTCTTGCCCGCTCCACCCCCCTTTGAACCGGATGCAATCGTTTCCCGGGCCGGCACGGCACAGCACGCTGCGATCGATTCCAGCCCGTCTGAAACCCCCTCATCTTCCGGCGTGCCGCCTCCGCCACTGCGGGATCCCTTCGTGGCACCTGCCGGGCTCGATATGCCGGTCACCCGTCCCGATCTGCAGGGGGAAACAGAGCCGTCCCCGCAGACTCAGGCACAGCCGCTGACTCAGGCACAGCCGCTGACTCAAGCGCAGCCGCTGCCTGCCGCCGTCGCCTACGTTGCGAATTCGGGTGATTCCTGGTGGGATCTCGCAGAGCGGGCCTATGGCGATGGCCGCCTGTATCGGGCGTTGTTCGCATGGAACCGCGTGCTCGATTCGCGGATCACGCTCGCGCCGGGCACGAGGCTTGAGATACCGACGCGTTCGCAGCTCGAAGCTGCCTGGCCGAAGCTCATGCCGGCGGAATGATCACGTTCTAGCCACCATATCGCGATCCCCCGGCTTACGCCGGGGGCTTGTATTGGGGGGAGAACGGGCAGACAAGCCCGGAGCGTCAGCGATGGGGTCGGCGGGACGATCGACGCAACGCCCGTTGTGGCATCCGATCCCCATTGCCCCATACAAGCCCGGAGCGTCAGCGATGGGGTCGGCGGGACGATCGACGCAACGCCCGTTGTGGCATCCGATCCCCATTGCCCCATACAAGCCCGGAGCGTCAGCGATGGGGTCGGCACGACGATCGACGCAACGCCATGCGTGGCATCCGATCCCTCATTGCCCCATACAAGCCCGGAGCGTAAGCGATTGTGTCGGCGGGACGATCGACGAAACGCCCGTTGTGGCATCCGATCCCCATTGCCCCATACAAGCCCGGAGCGTCAGCGATGGGATGCCCGTGCCAGCGACTGGCGGCCGAACTACTTCGCGCCAAACTTATACGCCGTGTTCTTCGGATCGAAGTCGGCGTCGGTGAAGCCGTTGTTGGTCTTCACGTTCATGTAGGTGTATTCCTCGAGGAGCACCGGCTGGCCGCCTGCCTCCTGGGGCCAGTCATACGCCTCGTAACGAATCGGTATGGTCAGTTCGTCATCGATGAACACGCGGGCCAGATGAAACCGGAAGTTCCGTCGCGGCACCGGATGCGACACCTGCACGCAGGTGCAAATACGGCCATTGACCTTGGCGTTGGGATAGAAGTTCACGTCACACTCGCCGAACTGCTTGTCGTGTTCGGCCACCTCGACCAGTCGCCGCGCGAGGTTCTCCACGCCGATCTCAGTCACCGGATAGCGATTGCCCTGCATCGCGAGCATGCTCTGCGGCTTGAGCGAGACGGTGCCAACCATGGCCCGCACGCCGCTGCCGGCATGGGCCAGCATGTTGCCGTCGTTGTGGCCAGACACGTAGATCACTTCCTGGCCCTTCACGCTGTCAGGTCCAAGAAAATAAAGGTAGACGCTGAACGGCTGCGACCGGATCTTGGCGAACATGTATTCATGCTCGCCCAGTTTGCCGTCGATCCGCTCGCGTTTCACGATCGTGCACGAATAGTCGCGGACGTTGGCGTTGATCTTGACGAGCCCCTGCTGGGCGAGATCGAGCGCCGGTTGGAGCGGATGGACGCCTGTTGCTGCCTGGGCAACGCCGGCATTGGCAGTGGCCTGAGAGAGGCCGCCGTTGGGCATAAGCCCGGGACCGGTCAGCGGGGCATTGGCGTCTGTTGCGGCAGGCAAAGCCGAACCAGGCTGCTGGCCTCCTGAAGGAGGCTGCGCCAGAAGCGGGCTCGCGAGGGGGAGCATGAGGACAGCAGCAAACGCGGCGACCTCGCACAGGCCGCAACGACCTCGCGACGTGGCAACTGAAAGCATGCGAGCGAATCCAACCATCTCTCCCTCCATACATCACATTTGGACATCACATTGGAATTTGCGGGGCCTGTCTCCGCCGATACTTCATGGCATCGCGAGTGTGATCGGCACGAGTGGCGAAGACAGGGGCCGAGTCTAGCGACCCCCACGGGCCACCACCATGTCATTTCCATGGGCTTTTTGGCTGCTTCAAGGAAAAGTCTTGCTTGGCCGCCCCGGGCCAACCATGCTCCTTGAACCGTCTGCGATCGCCTTCGCCGCGACCTGCCGCTCCTCAACCCTCTTTCGACCGCGCTCAATGGCCACAACCAAACTCCTGCCGACCCAGCCCGACGTCGTGGTGGCACGCATCGAGTCCGCCCCCTTCGGCGAAAACACCTACGTGCTCAGCCGTCGCGGCAGGCCGGAGTGCCTCGTCGTCGACCCGGGCTTCGAGCCAGAGGCCGTGATCGACTGGGTCGAGCAAAATGGCCTCCTTCCCGAGGCGATCCTGCTCACCCACGGTCACTCCGATCACATCGCCGGCAACGCCGCACTCCGCGAACGCTGGCCCGCACTCCCGATCCTCATCGGCCGCGACGACGCCTCGAAGCTCACCGATCCGGCCGGCAATCTCTCCGGCGGATTCGGACTGGCGCTGGTGAGCCCGCCGGCCGACCGGCTGCTTGCAGACGGTGAAACGCTTCAGATGGCGGGATTCGCCATCACGGTCGTCGCCATTCCGGGCCATTCATGCGGCCACGTCGTTTTCCGCACCGACGACACATCCCCCCAACTCGTCTTTGGCGGCGACGTGCTGTTTCAGGAGGGCATCGGACGGACCGATTTTCCGGATGGGGATTTTGCGGCCCTCGCAGCCGGCATTCGCGGCGGACTCTACACGCTTCCCGACAACACGGTCGTGTTTCCCGGCCACGGCGACGCAACCACCGTCGGCCACGAACGCCGCCATAATCCGTTCGTCGCGGACGAGGCACGACGGCAGAATACCGCGGACGGAAGCCACTGATCGCCGCTGATCATTGACCGGATGCCCGTCGCCCGTGGAAGATGGTTGCATGTTGTCGCCAGCCGACCTGCAGGAACCCGCTGTATCCTCTCCACCGCCCGAGCCACCGCGTGCGACGACGGCAGGCCGATCCGCGTTCTGCCGGGCCGCCGGATTGTCGCTGGCGGCGCTCGCCCGCCTCCTGGCCGGAGCCAGCATCCGCTGGATCGCCAGCCAGCCAGACACATGCCAGCGGATCTATTTCGCCAACCACACCAGCCACCTCGACGCCCTGCTCATCTGGGCCTCGCTGCCGCAACCTGTGCGGGAGGTGACACGGCCTGTCGCCGCCAAGGACTATTGGTCGCGCGGAATCGTCCGCCGCTGGCTCGCCGAGGAGGTCTTCGACGCGATCCTGATCGATAGGACCTCCATCAAAGTGCACCAAAGCCCGGTCGACCTGATGCTGCGAGAGGCGGGCACCAGCCATTCGCTGATCGTGTTCCCGGAGGGCGGTCGCAGCGTCAGCGGAGAGGTCGACGAGTTCAAGAGCGGCCTCTACTACCTCGCGAAAAAACGTCCCGACATCGAACTGATCCCTGTGCACATCGACAATCTGAATCGAGTGCTTCCGCGGGGCGAATTCCTGCCGGTGCCCCTGCTCTCCTGCATCAGCTTCGGCCCGCCCTTGTGGCTGGAGCGCGGCGAGGCCAAGCTCGACTTTCTGGCCCGCGCCCGTCGGGCCGTGCTGGCGCTCAAAGAATAGCCCGCACGCCCTGGCACGTAGGTCCGCCCGTTCATGAACGACATCCGCACCATCGCCCTGATCACCGGCGTGCTCGCCCTGCTCACCGCGGCCACGGCCGTGGGGCAGTTTCTCAAGCGGCATCCCGACCGCGGCCTCGACCCCGCCGCCGTCCGCACGTTCAATCTCCGAATCCGCGGCTGGTGGGTGCTCTGCACCGTGCTGGCCGCCGCTTTCTGGCTCGGCACCACGGCCACGGTCGTGCTGTTCGGGCTTGTGTCCTTCTGGGCACTACGGGAGTTCATCACGCTGACGCCAACCCGGAAGGGTGACCACCGCGCACTGTTCTGGGTCTTCTTTGCCTTCACACCGCTCCACTACCTGCTGGTGGGCCTGAATCGCTACGACATCTTCAGCGTGTTTCTGCCGGTCTATGCAACCCTGTTCGTCCTGGCTCGCGTGGCCTTCGCCGGCGACTACAAACGGTTTCTGGAACGGACGGCCAAAATCCAGGCGGGGCTTGTTGTCTGTGTCTACTGCCTGTCGTTCGCCCCGGCGCTCCTGCAGATTCCGATCGAGGGTGCGGGGGCGGGCGGCCGCAGCGCGAATTTCCGACTGTTGTTCTTTCTGATCCTGCTCGTGCAGTTTGCCGACTGCATGCAATATGTCTGGAGCCGGATGCTTGGCAGGCGGCTCGTGGCTCCGGCCGTCAGCTCCAACCGCACCTGGGAGGGACTGCTTGGCAGCGCGACGAGCACGGCCCTGCTGGCCGCGGCACTCTGGTGGGCAGCGCCCCCCTTTCAACCATGGCAGGCAGCGCTCGCCGGACTCGTGGTGGCGACGATGGGCTTCGCCGGCGGCATGACGATGTCGGCCATCAAGCGGGACCGCGGCGTGAAGGACTATGGCACGCTCGTGGTCGGTCACGGCGGCGTGCTCGACCGCATCGATTCGATCTGTTTCGCCGCGCCGGTCTTCTACCACATCACGCTGCTGGTGACCGGCGCCGGGCTTTGACGGGCCGGCATCCAGTGGTCCGGCATCCAGTGGTCCGGCATCAACGCGCCGGCTGGTTGCCGTCTGACTCTGCGGGGCGGCGGGCCTGCGAGGCGTAGATCGAACGGCGTCCGGCGGTGGTAGCGAGTGTTGCGGGAGTCGCGGCCAGCGGCGTGGATGGGACGGAATCGGGGCTCTGACCCCGAGGCGTTCGCGACACGTCAGCCGGCTGAACCTGCGCGACCGCCGCGGCCACGGAGGCGGGCGGGGCCGGGCAGCCCAGCTTCACCCATTCCAGCCACTGATGCTGCAACTGCGGCACGCCACCGACGCCGTAGTGCTTCGCGAGGGCGCCGGCCCAGTTATCGGAAGCGAGGCCATCGCCGACGAACGCCACATACCTGTGCCGGCCGCCCCGCTCGATGAGATATCGCGCCAGCGAATACCCCTGCGAGTAGAGCGGGAGCACATCGGCGGGATACTCCCGCATGGCAAACATCTGCGGAAAGGAAATGCCACGGCCCGTCGTGAGAAATTCGATCAGCAGCCGATGCTGCCGGGCCCGTTCCACCGGATGCTCGACCGTCGTGCAGGCGCCCTCGTCGGCCCACCGCGGCAACGGCTGGCGAAAATAACTGGCGAAGACTGTATGCGTGATCTCGTGCGGCAGCACCGAGTCAAGGATGCGTTGCTCGCTGCCCTGGATGGTCATCGTCCAGTTGAAGACCTCGCCATTGTCGAAGACGAAACTGGTCGCGCCGCCGGCTCCGAGGTTGGGTGCCACCTGAGCCTGGATCGGACAGGGCCGGCTCCACCGCGGCAGCGGACTGCCGGTCCACTCGATCGCCAGGTCGTGTCGATACTGTTCAGCGGCATCGCCGATCCGACGGGCCAGCGTCTCGGTCGGGGCCTCGACCACAAAATTGGCGGTGCGATGGCCCGCGGCCATCGCGGCGGTGGCTGACCACGCTCCGCAGAGAACCACCAGCACCATGCCCGCTGCCAGAGGGCGGCCCGGGGTCCGCCAATCGACACTGCTTCCGACCTGCATCCAACGGCCTCCTTGACTGTGTTCTCGATTCCGGGCGGGTTCGTTCCCGTCGGCATCGGCTCACGCCCGGCGGATTCCCCCCGGAACGCCGTGCGATCGGGCGATTTCCTGCCCGCGAGCGAGGCGGACACTAGCGGTGGCCGGCCCGCGGGAGCCAGACCGCTTTTCGCCTTCCCTGCATTGCCCTGTTTGCCGGGCACGCGGCGAAAACAGGCCAGTTGCACGCCGCTGCACGCTCCTCCAGCCTGGGCATCACCGCTGCGGTCGGTAGACCGTCGTCGCCGCTGCGATATCGACCGCGGCGGGCTGCCCGGCCGCGGCAGACTGGGGACGGGGCCAGGTCCGCATCAGCCCCACCGCACCACCAGCCACGAGCAAGACCCCGGGCCAGACTGGAAGAAAAAAAGCCGCCCACACGATGCCGGCCACTATGCCGAGCACGGGCCCGAGACGAGAGAGCCCCACTCCCCGCGGCGACCAATGGCTCCGCGCCGCCATCCAGGCGAGTCCGCCGCACACGAGCAGCGTCACTGTGGCGATGGCCCGGCCCCGTGTGGTGGGATCGCGTTGTCGCACGGCGCGGATCGTGAGCCGACCGGCGTCGGGGCCGGTCGATGCATCCGCCGCCAGGATTCTCAACGGCGGCGCAGGCGGCAGGGGGTTGGAAAGCGTTGTCAGCGGCCGTGCCCAGGCCCGTTCCCAGGCCCGATCGGCCAGCGGCATCGCTCCATCGCGGCGCGATTCGAAGAACCCGCGCACCCGCTCCTGCTGCCAGCCGGTGCTGCGATCGAGAGCCTTTTGAACATCGGCCTGCAGCCGCTGCTGGGCGGCGTGTCGTTCGACCTGAAAATCCTCCGCCGTCACGAGCCTGGCCGGCGCGGCGACCCGCAGGGCGATGCCCGCGGGCACCTGCAGCGTCCAGATCACCTGCCGGCTCGGCAGCCCGACAATCACCGGCGGCGACAGGCTGAGCGGCTCGCCGTCGAGTTGCCGGCGGCCCCTTTCGCCGACAAACAGTTCACCGACCGACAGTTCGCCGACGAACAACACCACGATGGTCCGCGGCCGGCCCGCATCCAGAAGCTGCAACTCCCAGACGCCATCGGGATGCGGCGTTGTGGGGACAACGCAGTCGACGGAGCGACCGTCGACGGTCGCGTCGAACAGCCGCCATGTCCGCGGCAACTGGATTTGGACCGTCTGCTCCGACGGTACGAGTTCGAAACAGGCCAGACCCCACATCCGTCCGCGTTCGTCCGCCGACAGCCGGATGTCGGCCAACTCGACCCTCCCGGCCCCGATCGCGACATCCTCGGCCGATGCCCCCGGCGGCTCGGCCGACGTAGGAGTCGTCGCCGTCGTGCCGCCGGCCGCCGGTTCCAGCACGTAGGAGGGCAGCGTGTCTCCGGCAATAAACTCGACCTGCCCGCTCCGCAGTATTGCGTCGGCGTCACGCCCGGCCGCACCGTCGGCTGCAGCCGGCTGCAGCGTCGCCCCGAGGCCGCCCTCCGCCCGCCATTCAATGAGTGCTCTCGATCCGTCCGCGAGCACAACACGCAGTCCGGGAAGGGTTCCCCGAGGGGCGGGGCGTCCTGGCAGGCGGGCATCGATCTCCAGCCTGAATCGCCCGGCCCGCGGGCGTTGGACGACCACGGTAACAGCCGTGTCCGCCGGGCGACTCCACCGCACATCGATGGCGCTGCGGTCCGCCGTTTCAGGATGGAGCATGTCGTCCTCGAAGAGTTCGATGCGATCGATGACGCAGGATTCGGGCACCTCCAGCGGAATCGCCACCAGCGCTGAGGAACTGGCATCGAGACGGGCATCGAGGTGGAGCAGCACCTGGGTCTCTGCAAATACGATCGATTCCCGTTGGGTGCCGCGAATCTCCTGACGACGGCGTTCGGAGGTGAGCCGGGCACGCGGAGCGGGCATGGGGGCCGCGGCGCCGCTGCCGGCCCGGGCGACACCGCCGCTCCAGAATCGTGTCTCGAAGGAGGCCTCCCCTTCGGGGACGGCCGCATGCGTGAGCCCGGCAGGCAGGTCGATCCGCACCGCGAGGCTGGGGCTCGCGACGAACCGCACCAACCTCGTATCGACACCGACATCTTCGATCCATGCCTCGGGCACGTCGAACACACCGACGGGATCGGCCAATGCCATTCGAAACGGCATTTCAAACCGAAATTTTCCGCGTTCTGGCCGTTGCCGCTCCACGAGAAACCGTCCCTCGCCGAGCGCACGGATCGAGACGCCGTCGGTGCGATCTCCGTTGTCAGTCAGCCGGGACTCTTGCTGCTCAAGCTGCTGCGCAAGTTGCTGCGCAAGTTGCTGCGCAAGTTGCTGCGGAGGCTGCTGCGCAGGCGGTGCGAGCCACTCGAGTCCGGCATCCGCCCTCACCACACAGGATCGCACGATGGAGTTGCCGGCGTCCAACTCGTAGATGCCCGTCACCTGGCAGGCGTCGAGATTCCAGAAAATATCGTTGCGGCTTGTGGCGGTCGCGGGCAGCGCGGTGAGATCGATGCCTGGCACAAGCGACCGGCTCAACCGCACTTGAACCGACCGCGAAACGTCGAAGACGACAGCGAGTGAGTCGGTTTCGCGTCGTCGCGCCGCTAGAAAGAGACCCGGCACAGCCGCCTGCTCGCAGGCCATGCCGGCGGAGGCAGACGCTGCGGCCGCGCGGCCAGACGCTGACAGTGCCTCGAGCGTTGCCACGGGAGCTGGCGGGAGTGAGATCGTCGCCGTTTCCACGTCGCCGCGGCGCCGGACGGCCGGATTGACGTCCACGGTCACCGTGTGGCGACCGGGTTCTGGGACCAAGATCCGCAGCAGTCCGCCGCCTGCATCCCCCCGAGTGGCCGCTGCCCCGCCGTCGATCCGCAGCGAGCCGGGATCGAACCGCCCGCCGCTCGCGGCCTGATCGAGCAGCAGAAGGCCTCCGGTGTCGGCATCGATGTCGATCTCCAGACGCCATGCGGGCCATGGGCCGTCGCTATCAGAGGGGGCCGCCGCGGTCACGCGGACAGCCATCACCCGCACGGCCGCGGTGGCCCGACCGTCTTCGCCACGGATCAATGCCCGAAACAACTCCTCGGGCACGAGCACCGTCGCTTCGCCGCCACGGTCTGCCGACTGGCCGCCTTCGAGCGGCGTCACGAAGACCTGCAGCGGACCGGCAGCCGGCCCACCCTGCTCGTCAGCGGCACGCAGCGGCGTCACCATCTGGCTGAGCACGACAAGCAGCAGGATGAGTGGCCGGCTTCCCGACGACGCACCCGCAGCGAAGCCGGAAAAAAAACGGCCGTTGACGGCCCACGCGAGAGCGGCCAGGGAGGCCCACCAGGCCGCTCGTGCAATGCCGTCGAAGGGCGCGACGATCCAGAGTGCGGCTACTCCGGCGAGCAGACAGATCAAAACCGCTCCCCGCAGCCGGATGCGGGCCACGAGCATGGTGCCGAAGCCGACCAGCAGGGCGGCCACCACCGCGGCAGCGACCACGATGCGGGCCTGCACCACCACCACACGCACATCACCTCCGGCGGCCCCCTGGGGCACAACCAGCGGCACAAGAGGCACGACGCGATAGCCCTGCAGAAGTTCGCCGGCTGGTGCAGATGCCGCCCATTCCGAGACTGACGCGGGAGCGGGGGGTTGCGGCTGCAGGGCTGGCATCGGTGGCCGCAGTGCCGCGGCCAGAAGCCGGGCGGCCCAGTCGCGGCTCCCGCCGGCTTCCCCACCGATGCGGACCGAGCCGCCCACCACCGCGATCTCGAGTTCGGGAGGCAAGAGCAGCCGCCACTCACGCTGCAAGACGGGGATGTCGAGTTTTGGTCCCTCGGGATCGACCCGCCAGGCAGGCCACGGTCTGCCTTCGATCCGGCCCGCGACGGCCTCTCCATCGGCAACCGTTCGCACGAGGAGGGTCACCAGGGCCCTGCCCACCGGCAGTTCGATCGGCACCTCACCCCCTGCGGCGATCCGCGCCCCGAGGGGCAGTCGCACGCCGTCGAGGAGCAGCCCCTGCAGGCGGCGGCCGGCCGGAAGGCTCAGCGACAGGCTGGTGCGACCACGATTGTCGATGTCGAAGAGCGACTCATACTCCGTCGCGCCGGAGGCATGGCACCACGACGTTGTGATCTCGCGCCACGCCCATGCCCTGGCATCGTTGCTGCCGGGCACCAACTCTGCGGCGGCGATCCCACTCGGATCGGCGGCCAGCACCGGCGTGAAGGAAAACTCCGCCACGGTGATTCCGCCCGGTTCGACAACCGCCGATTCGGGAGGTACTTCGGTGAGCCGTTGGTTGACCACCTGCGGTGGCGTGCGGCCGACGTTCCGCACGATGCAGTGGCCCACCGTCGACGTGGCGCCGTCCACCCAGGCCAACACCACCGGTGTGGCCCGCACGAACGGGATCGTCCGGTTAGCCCGGATCGTCACCGGCCCGCGGGCCGGTGGATTCAGTTCGACGAGCCAGCGTTCGATGCCATTCACGCCAACCCCACCAGGCCCTCCAGCCCCGCCTCGCCGATCGAAGGCATCCAGCCGACGCGCGGTGACGGTGCCGACCGCAGGCGGCAGCAGCGACCATTCGAGCGGATCGTCCACCGGTTCCGAAAATTGCACCACGATCGAATCGAGGTCCGATGCGGCCGGATGACACTCAAATGTCACCGACTCGGTGAGCCTGTCATCGCGGACCGTCAGCCGCACCTGGGTGCGGGCATCGAGGGGCGGCCGCCGGCGGACCAGCCGTCCGACCCGCGCCGGTCCGCGGAAACCGGCCCACAGCCGCGCCCGCGAAGCCCCCTCCTCGACGAGCACGGCCAGCCGGCCATCAGGCCCGATGGTCTGAACGTCAGACTGCGGAGCCTCCGCCGACGCAGACCGTTCCTGCGGGGGGCTGGAGTCGCGATTGAACTCCACCGTCGTCTCGGGACTCGTCCGCAGGTCGAGCAGCGTGGAACGCTCCGATTCGCCGTCGAAGCGGACCATGTCGAGCTCCGCCGTCGAGAATTCCTCCCGCAGGCCGATGCCGGCCCGGTGCCCCGTGATTCGCAGACCGAGTCCTCGGGAGGGTGTGATTGCGGAGATCAGTCCGATCCGCAGCAGGTCGCCGCGGGTGTCGCGCAACACCTTCCAGTCGAGTCCTGCGGCTGGTTCCTCGGCAGTGCGGTGCCGCACCAGATCGGCCAGTTCAGCCGGTGTGGGCACCGCGATGGCTTCGACGGAATCGATGAACCAGCCCGGCGTGATCCGCGCTAGCAGGTCGAACGATTCGCCGCGATGCACCCGCACGTCGCATGCCGCCCTGCCGACCACGACACCCGGCGACAGATCGACTGTCGTGACGCGTGCAACGTCCAACTCCGCGGTCCGCGGTAGCAATGACACCGCCACCCTGGCATGGGGCCCCTGCTGCTCCACGAAGAGGCGGGCCGGCAGAACGTCGACGCCGGCAGCGGCATGCGGCCTGTCTCCGTGTGTCGGTGGGACGGGTTCCGACGAGACCTGAACAGCAGCCATCTCCGCCGAGCCGCTGGCAGCAGGCAGGGGCCACCGGGCGGCCACCTCGGGAGGCACGACCACGCACTGTTCGAGCTCAATGGATGCCAGGGAGAGCGACGCCGCCACGTCGATCGTGATGCCACCGCCGGCCCAAGCCTCGGCCAGCGGCCGTAGCAACGGCAACGTCGCACCGCGGTCCGAGATCGGAGCCACCGCAGTGATCAGGAGCGGCTCACGGCCGCCGACGCTCGCGGGGGGCAGATCGATCAGGAGCATGGTGCCGTCAGCGGCGACCGTCCACGAGACCTCGGACTGCGGATCAGGCTGACCGAGCCCCGCGGCAACGCTGGTCACCAGTATGGAGGCGTCTTTGTCGAGCCGAACCCGCCCGGGCAACCACGGCATCATCGGCTGCACGATCACGGCCAACGACGACTGCCGTCCGCGGATGCCGACGAGAGTCCATGTGGAGAGCATGGGAGCGGGCCGACCGTCCGCCAACAGGATCAGATCCACCGTCTGGCGAGGTCCTGTCTCGATCCGCCACGTGACGGTCTCGGGCAGCAACGGGCCGGCGCTGTCTGCCGCGTCGGCCGTTGGCTCGATGGCGTTTCCGACGCGGACGTCGCCCCGAATCACGGGCCGTATGCCGCGAGGCAGCGTGACGGTGATCGACGACGAGAGCGCCGGCACGAGGGAGAGCGAAAACCGTGTGGCAGCATCTGTCTCCGCCACGGCAGCGCAGCGGAACTCGCAGGCGTAGGTGCCCGGCTCCGGGGTCGCCATCGCCAGTGAGCCGTCGCGACGGCCGAAGACGACCGCCTCACCCATGCCCGCGGCCGTGCGCATCGACCCCGAACGCACATCGAGCCTGCCGAGCGGCATCTCCCGCGCCATTCCGCCCCGGGGCAATCGGCTTCCCCCCGCGGCCTCGGCAAAACCGCCGACATCGAATGAAACCGTACCGACCAGGCTGCCGTCGTCGGCGCGTGCGATCGAATAGCGGGCGGCATCGGCAAGCGGAATCAGCACCGGCTCCACGGCCCTGCCGCTGCCACCAGAATTATCCGCCGAGAGCCTGGCGACTCCCTCCTCGAACTCCCGGGCCGACATGGGCACATACCGAGTTGTCCCCAGCGGAATGTCCGAGAGCCTTCCGGCGGGCACGTGCACCCGCGTGAATTCAAAGGACTGATTTGGCGCTGGCGGCTGGCCTGGCGGTTGCGGTCCGGTCGCCTTCGTCGAGGCGGACTCATCGGCCCGACTCCAGGCACACCCGCCGTCCGGGCCGCCACCCACACCGATGATGAAACCACCCATCAACGCGGCGAACATGCCCCACGCACGGCCGCTGGCACCACGGCCGCGCCGCGACAGGAGACCGCCTGCATGCCCGACACGGCGGAGATTCATGGGTGTTCTCGTCCGGCGGCCGTGGCCTCCTCACGCTGCGATGGCGAGGAGGCCGCGATGATCAGGGACGGCAGCGGCGCGACCTGTGTCAACGAACTGGCCGAGCCAAGCACCACCGCGCCGCGGGCCGGCAGCGAAACCACGCGGCGGTCGACCATCTTTCGCAACACGGCGGCGAGCACCGCCAATGCCGCGCCGGGAATGGCCGCCTGCGCGACCAGCGGAGCCAGCTGCGGAAAGGCCGCCGCCGCGAGACTTGCCGCGACGGCCGTGCCCAGCACCCACGGAACGCTTCGCAGCCGCGGCCAGTAGACGCTCAGCACACCGATGGCGAGCACCGGCCCGGAGACACACAGCACCAGCAGCCATGTGGGCACAACCCAGATTCGGCCTGTCCCCGGCGACCCCACCCCCGAAAAGACGGCCCGCGGGCCAGCCGCCGGCAGATCGACGGGCAGCCCAGTCGGCGACAGCGAGCGCGCTCCGGGCACACCCCCACCCACTGCGGCCACCTGCTGGGCGACCGCCGAGCTGGCGGTCAACCATGAGGCAATTGCGTCGGATGAAACGATCGGCACGCGGTGCAGACCGAACGGGCCCCACTCCCACCGCTGTTGCGACGTCCACCCGCCCGGATGTCCGATCGGGTGTTCGTCGGGTTCGAGGACGAGTTCCCAATAAAACCGCCGCTCGAGCGTGCCGGTGGGAAACGTCGGCGGCTCGAATGACACGGCCGTCGGCAGCCCTGCCCACACACCGAACCGCCCCGCCGCGTATTCCCTGCGCCGGCTGGCCGCCACCTCCACCAGCCAGGCCGCGTTTCCGGCCCGCTGCGGGAGTTCGACGACCACTGTGCCATCAGTCCGCGCGGCGCCGGGGAGTGACTGGCCATTGAGACGCACCTCAACCGTTTGGGCATCCGTGCGTGGTCCGGCAAGAGCCTCCGCAGATTCACCTGCATCCGCCGTGAAACTGGGCGGGAGAGTCAGGATGATCTGGTCGGCAGAACTGACGATCGCGTATCGATAGACGTCGTCTCGCCGGTTGTCGAGGAGTCGTGTCTGAAACCAGGCCGCATCGACCACCGTGTCGCCAATCGCGGATCTCTTGCGGGCCGAAATCGCCAGGGGCACCGACTCCTGCGCACGGGCTGTTGTCCAGGTGCGGCTGGGAATCGACCCCAGCGAGGCGACTTCCCGCTTCCAGGCATCGCCGCGGACGTCGAGCGACAACGTCTCGGGCACGGTCAGTGTGATCGATTGGCGGCTGATCCTCGTCGCTGCCGGCAGCACGAGCGGCAGATCCTCGGCCACGGTCGACTCCGGCGCGATGCCAGGCGTGGGCAACTCATACTCGACGGTGATATCGCCCGCTCCCAGCAGCGGCTGGGCCAGCATCGCCCGCAGCCGGACCCGCGGCGTGGCCAGGCCTGATGGTGAATCCGACATCGGAGCAACGGCCCCGACACCGTCCGCCGCTGGCTCCCCCTGATCGACGGCATCTCCATCCTGAGCCATCTGATCCGGATTGAGCAGCAGGCCGTTTTGCCGGACTTCCAGCGTTGCGGTCTGCATCACGCGCTCGGGCACCGACAGGGTCACAAATTCCAGCGGCACGTGGGCGACGTCGAAGCGAATCGTCTCCCGCACGATCGTGTCCGACTCGTCGATGTCGGCCTGAGCCGTCACGGACGCGTCGACCCGTCGGGCAAGAAAGCGACGGGTCGCCTCGAATGTGCCATCCGTGCCGTCCAGCCGGTAGGCCAAGGCGACCCGGTCTGCATCGGAACGCGTGGCATTGGATGTCAGCTGCCGCACCAGTCCGCGGACACCGTCGGCATCCGGCAGCAACTCGATGTCGCTCTGGGAGGCGATGATGATCGCGGCGGGCCCGACAAGATCCGCCTGCGGCGCGGGAATCCGCCAGGCCACCCGGCTGCTGTCGTGGATGAGCGGCCGGCCGCAGCGGACTTCCACGACGGCGTCACCGGAGAGCGGCTGCACGAAGGGAATCACGAGCCGTCCGTCCTGCATCGA
>Ga0247837_1006284_pt1 | contig 16865 bp, 16 predicted proteins | sample LaCtaG_2_FD_187115 | JGI IMG/M metagenome (GOLD analysis project Ga0247837, IMG submission 187115) | Freshwater microbial communities from meromictic Lake La Cruz, Castile-La Mancha, Spain - LaCruzMarch2015_14.5m | ecosystem: Environmental > Aquatic > Freshwater > Lake | place: Spain: Castile-La...
TCGATCATCGCCGCCTGCTGGATGCAGGCTACGCTGTGGTGATGTCATGAATTATGAAAGTCTCAATAATGAAGCGGTGCCAAGGTCGTGCCATTGTTATTCATCCTGGTTCGGGGGTGGAGTCGGGTAACCAGGCAGTGACCCGGTCGTGGAAAAAACTTCCACCTGTCAATCACAAAGGTAGACCCGCGCCGCGACAATCGTCGGAGCCGTGCCCTCATTGGTGGTGGCCGCCTTTCGACAACCGGGTAATGTGGCATCAGACATATTCGACCAGACGGATGCAGGGAGCCCGGTAATCACCCGTGTTTTAGCCTTTGAGCTTTGGTCAACGGCGCCGATAGATTGAACTGAAACGGTGCCATCCTGACGTATGGTGTTCACACCGATTCTGTTGGGAACCTCTACACGTTGTGGTGGGACAGCCAGGAGCTCCGCCGCAGAATCCTTCTGCATCACGGGGATGCCTCGGGCGCCCAATACGAAATTTCCTTCGACCGAATTTGCGCGCGCATTGTGGAGGTAGACACCTTGCCCCGCATTGACGATCACATTATTGACAACTGTTGTATTACGCGTCCACTCATCCAGATAGATGCCGGAGAAATAGTCGTTCACACTGAATTTCACCGTGGTATCGCCCCGTACTTCGATAATCGCGTTCCCGGATATCTCCACGGCGGGTCGCACATCGTTGGGGTTTCGGCGCCAGGTGTAAATGGCCCCACAGTCTGCCAATAGCTGGCATGTGGCCTCGACAAGATTCCCCCTGATCCTGGCATCGCCGCCAAGGCGGATGCCGATATAGCCAGATCGGGTGACCCTGTTTTCTTCCACGGTTGCGGCATCTGTGCGGTGCGCATTGATTGCCGCAAGGCTGGAATTGGGCCCCTGATACAGGCCGGCATCAGTGACAACATTGCGCCGCACGACAGCGCGCTTCACCTCGGCAAAGAAAATGCCGTCGAGGGAGGCGCTGGCGATGGTGGAGTCTGTGATCTGGGCAAAACTGGCCCCGGCAATGGATATGCCATTCCCGTTTGCATACTGGATAGCAACATTGTTGATGTTTACAACGCCATCCAGTTTGAGATTGATGGCGTCACCACCGGCCGCGAAGAACGCTATGCCGTTGATGGCAACCGCGCCGCGGCCTGCCACCTGCAACAGCGCAAAATCATGGGTGACAGTGATCGGCCCGCCACTTCTCACATGCAGGGCGTTGTCGGCATGGTCGTAGGCCCAGCCATCGTCTGCGCCGAGCATCCAGGCCTTGCCTGTCAGGTAGAAACCTGCTTTCGGCCGCAGGGGATAACGAAGCGGGCTGTCCAGTTCGGCGTTCGCCGATGTCACCCGCCGTTTTTCGAGGATCCACTCCTGGGTGCGTGCATGGACGACTGCACCCGTCATGTCTCTGCCTGCCAACATGGGAACGGGTGGCACGCGATCCGCAGCGGTTGCCGAGGTGGCGGGAAGGATGATGTAGGCCGCTTTCGGGAATCGTGCCCGCGGCAGGGGAACATCACCCGCAAAGACCTGCGTTACAGGCTGGCGCAAGGGGATTGACTGCATTTCCCGCCCGGGCAGGCTGGGGATTGTGATTCGACCGTCAATCAGCGGCTTATCTTTGCTTTGGCAGTCGCCGAACTGCGTGATGGTCAACACACCTGGCAGTGTGCTTTGCAAGGTCAAGTCCAGTGGCCCTTGAAACCGATCACCACACGCCAGAAGGATGCGATCACCATGTTGCAGATTCAACCTGGAGAGCCGTGCGAGCGTGGCAAAGGGGCCGACACCCGCATTTCCGGTAACCGCTGCGCGGCCATCGTTGTTGTCGCTACCGCGTGAATCCACGTAGTAGTCTGCGGCACTTGCAACACCCGCCAGGACGGTGAGCGCGGCAAAGCCGATCATCCTCAACAAGCCAGCAGTTTGCATTGCAGAGTTCTTCATGTGGCTTTCTCCAAATGGCGTCGCAGCCGGAGCTCAAGTCGCAGTGCCCAGTGCCCCAGGAGCCAAAGCGGCCGCCGGCAATACCGTGCGCGCACCACATTGCGCTCAGCCTCGCTCTTTTCATGGTTGAGCACATGCGCCCCTGCATCATGGAACAGCGCGATATCCCGCGGTACGTAGTGCAATTGCGCGCCGCCGCGAAATGCCTTGATGAACCAGTCAAAGTCCGCGTTGTATCGCAGTGTCGTATCGAAACCACCCTGGGCGACGAAAAGATCGCGCCGCACGAAGGTGGCCTGGTGACAGAGGTCACCAAACACAAGCCGACTCCGTGTCAGCCAATTGAAGCGCCGGCGGCGTCGGCCCTTGTCGCCGAAATAGACGACGTCGCCATAAACGATGGATGGCCGAATGGCAGCGTTTGTTGCCATGTCGATTTCTGCCGCGATATCCGCCAGGACACGCGAGTCTGCGAACCGGTCACCCGCGTTCAGAAAGAAGAGCCATTCACCTTTGGCGGCCGCAACTGCCTTGTTCATCGCGTCGTAGATGCCGCTGTCCGGCTCACTGGAAAAAAAGTCCGGCGCCTGGTCTTGGAGCCACGCCACAGAGCCATCGGTGGACTCGCCGTCGACGACGACCCATTCATACGCTTTGCATGTCTGGTTTCGCAAAGATTCGGTCGTAGCGGGCAGAGCCGACATGGCGTTGTAACTGACCGTGATGATCGAAAAACACGGTGGTGCGCCACCATTGCGCCGAAGCGGAAGGTCAACTGCCATGGTGCTTGCGCTGATAAATCGGTAGCAATTCTTCGATGTGTTGGCGCACATCGGCTGGCGAACCTCCATGATCCACTGTGAAGTCATTTTCAGATAGCAAACCGGCTACCAAGGCTTCGAGGTCGGGGAAAAGCCTCAACTGGCCTGGTGAACCGTAGCGAGTGAGTTCCGGGGTGCCACCTCGATCCAGCGAGAAGCACATCTTCCCGAGACGAAGTGCTTCCAGAATGACCGTTCCACAGGCCTCCTCCAAAACTGATGGAACGACGACTAACGTGGCGGCTTTTGTGGCTGAAACAACATCAACATGAAGTTGATGCCCATGAAGGTGCAGCGAGGGGCTGCTATGCCTGTTCTCGATAGCTTTTCGTAAGGGCCCGTCACCATATACGTTCACATGCCAGTCGCTAGGTAATCTCGGTATCAGTAAGTCCAGCAATTGGCCTACTCCTTTCGGTTCATCTAGGCGCCCAGCGACATGAAGCACAACGCTGGGGCTGATGCCTTGCCCCGATGCAGGTGATACAACGCCAACCAATAGCTTCTCATCCACAAAGTTGTGAATCACGGCACTCCCACGAAGGTCAGCGTCCGGCATAGTTTGGAGATAGTTTTTTCGCAGGAAATCTGAAACGAAGACCACAGGGTGCGCTGCATACGCGAGCGCTGTTTCCCGGCGATAGCGGCTGACCGCCATGCTGCTCAGAACCGTGCGCAGGGGACCTGGGGCTGGGTGAATACAGGCTGCGCATTTGTCCGGCGACCGGTCGGTACAGACGTCGCCGTTTTTGAAACGGACATTTGTGATGCAGTCCCCGCCTTGATCGTGCCGCGTTTGAACAAAGTTCAAGGACGCTGGGATGTACCGCGCAACCATTGGTTGGTGCCCGTGGTAATGCACAACATCATATTCAGCGGCGTGGTTCACTATTGCCTTTGCCATGCGTTTGGCAAAGTAGGGTCTTTTCAACGGATTGAAGAAACCCAACTGCTCCTCCTTCCAGCCTCGCAATGGAATGCCGAGCCCCGGCACGAATCTGCCGTGAAAGCCAACCTCGGTCGCGCAGGCTGCGTAGTCGGGCGAATCCTTGCCCATCAAAAATACCTCATGCCCCATGGCGATGAGTGCGTTACCCAATGCAACCACATGTTTGCCGAGGCCCCCCAGCTTGGGCGCGGGAATGTCTTCGCTGACCAGCAGAATTCTCATGGGGTGTGCGCGCCTTTCTGCGAGCGAAGCTGTCTGATCAGGGTCAGTCGATGTTCCTTCTTGCACACCAGAAACAAGCCCGCCAGAAGCAGGTAAGAGCCAATTGTACCACCAGCCCCAAGCAGATGCAGCCAACTCCCGCCGACATGCGCTGCGAGCCAATAACCGAGCCCTGCAGCCGGAAGCAACGCCGCAACTGCAGGCAGATAGGCGTTGCGAACAATCTCGCGCAACGGGATTGGCACAGTTCGGCCATGCACATACCAAACGAAGATCGTCGACATCACGATAGCTGCCAGCAAATGGGCACCCGCAGCACCCTCGATACCGAAATGCGATACCCCAATCGCTATCAGGCCCAGCCCGAATGCTGCACGGCCGAGCGCAAACAGGCCACTCACTTTTGGATGTCCCAATCCATCATTCACAAGAGACGGCAAATTGGTGAGGGAGTCCACCCATTGGGCCATGGCGATCATCACCATCACCGCTGTGCCGGCTTGTGCAAACGAGGGGCTGAGCCACAAGGTCAGAATAGGCCCCGCAAGTGTCGCCAAGGTCAAGGCAATGGCGCCATTGATGAACAACATATAGCGCGAAGCTGCCAGGTAATCACTCTTCAATTCGGCCAGGCGGTTCTGTGCAGCAAGACCGCTGGCGTGGGGAAACATCACGCCCGACAAACGGAAGATCAGCGACATCACGCGGTTGACCAGAGTCGTGGGCACCACGTAATAGGTGAGCGCCGACACGCCAATTCGGGCGCTGATGATGAGTTTGTCGGCATTGGCATAGGTCAGTGCGGCCAGCCGGCTCAGGAATGAATACGCGCTAAAGGACAGCAGGAGTCGTCGCGTTTCCTGCCCTGGCCTGGCCCAATGAAATTGGGGTAACAGCCGGCGAAGCAACTGCCAAACAAGCAGGCCCTGCAGCAGACTTGCGCCAACGCGCAGCCATACAAGTTCCACCAAACCGTATCCTGCGTACAGCAATGCCACCGTGGCCATTGGAACGGCTGAACCGAATCCGGCTTCAAGCCGAGCGGAAATGTCATACCGCATTAGGGCGCCCGGCAGGCTCTGCAGATACGCCTGGACTTGACCGATTACAAAGCCGCCTGCGGCGATTTGTATGGCCAGTACCGCTTCAGCCTGGCGATCAACTGCAATCTTGAACACCTGCGCGACCAAATAGGGAGCGGTAATCCAAAGGCAGGCCATGCCAACGATGCCGATGGCGCCATAAATCAGGATCCCGAAGCACAGGGTTTCGTTCATGCGCCGGGTGTCACCAGCCGCATGGTATTGGGCAACATATTTGGTGGAACCGGCCGTGACATTGATATCGAGAATGGCGAAGTACCCCACTATCGATGTGACCAGAACCAGCAGGCCGTAAGTGCCTACCCCCAGCGTAGTGACAACATAGGGAATGGTGACGATTGCCAATACCGCCGGGAGTGCCGCACCCAGGAAATTGAATCCCGCATTCCGCAGCAAAACCATGCAGTCAACCTTTTGGCTGATGTGCCACTGCAATCGCCATATAGGGCAATGCAAAGCAAAGAGCCATCAATTGCATGGTTCTGTATTCAATGACTGGCGTGCCAATCAGCCAGTTTGGAAGCATGAACAGCACACCCGCGACACCCGCCATCATGATTCCGCGCTGTGCGGGAGGTACGGAGTCCCTGTGGCGCCAGACATAACGACAAAGACCAAAAAACACAAACACTGTGATCGCGACGCCGATAGCGCCAGACTTGAGCGCAATATGCAAGACGCCACTGTGCATCCAGCCGTAGTCTCCGCGGTGCCAGGCCAACTCTGAAAAGCGTGAGCCATCGTATTTGCCCCATGCGCCAAGCCCCAGCCAGGGGCTTTCTTTGATGGACAGCCCCGCTGCATACAACTCAGCGAAGCGCCCTGTGGTCAGGCTGAAACTGCGCCCCTGCGCGACATCGGGCAGGATGCGTTCGAGAAACGAGACGCTTTGCCCACTCGTACCTGATCGCAGCGTGAATTTGTACAGCAAGGCGGGCAACCCGACTGTGGCGTAGACAACAAGCAGGCTGTTTCGCAATCCGCGGGTTTGGCAAAAGGCAAACAAAACAGCCGCCAGAGCAATTCCGCCCCATGCAGTGCGGCGATAGGAGAAGAAGATGATAAAGAGTTCGAGGGCAATAATGGCCGCATACATGCACTTGGCAGACACACTCAAACTCTTCACATTTACCAGGCGCCACGCTGCCACGAACATTGCCAGCGTTGCGATCAGGCTGTCATTGATATCGAAGAACGTGAGCTTGATATCGAGATTCTGAAAGTTAGCGTACACGTTTGCTGGATCGCCACCCAATGCAACAAATCGAAATACGCCCCAGAGTCCACGGGTTACTGCACAGAAGAGCAATACCGTTATCAGTCGGTCCAAGTCCTTTGGCGAATTCACACACGCCATGAAAACGTAAAACCCCAACATGAAGTTGGCAACGTTAAGCAGACCCGAGTACCCAATGATCTGGTACCAGTAAACATCATCTAAATAGGAGCCGAGCAATACATTGCCCAGCAGGATTAGCCAGAACAGGATCGCTGCCAATCGCAGGTTATGCCTTAGCGGAGGCAGTCGACCCCAAGCACGACCCACCAGCGCCTGCAGAACCAATCCAAATAGCAGGACATTGATTGCAGAGAAAAAGAAAGTACCGGTCGCACGGTTATAGAAGTCAGAACCATCTGATCGGTCGATTAACCCCCAGGATGCATTGGGGAAGTACAAGATGCAACCCAGGTAAAGGGAAACCCACAATAGTGCCGACCGGGCACCAGCCACTACCCAGGTGATGCCAGCCAACGGCACCAGAAGCGCCAACAGGAATGGCGTCGTGAAAAAAAGGGCCGAGATTGTTTGAACCATATGGTTGAACGCGACGAGGCAATTGCCTCAGCTTGGCAAACCCGCGCTTTGAATCCAGCGCCCAGGCTTTTGTAACGTCCCAAGCCAGAGTAATGGCTCTCTAGCTAAGAAGAAAATTGAGTCCCTTGAATTCACGGTGCATCCCCGGGCTTCTGCCCGACCACGCAAACGGTATGGCCGTTCGGCGCGAGCGGGAACCGGCCCAAACCCATTTTCGATAACACCTTGTTGGCAGTGTTGTTTCGAACAAGGCGTCGCAGCACGCGGGACAGGAAGTCATGGGCATGCAGATTCGTTTTCTGACCAAGAATGCCCCTGAGGGCAAACATGCTGAGTGTTGTCACATACCACTGACGGTGATACTCTGCAACGGGCTCATGCCAATATGCGACTGGGCTTAACCCGACTCGATCAATTGCAAAACCCAGTGCTTTATCTGACCACCGTGTCAGGTGGTGCGGCGGCATATTGAGAAAGCCGTTCTCCACGATCGACAGAAACGAGTCCTCCGAGGGTACTGCCACGATCAGCAGTCCGCCCGGCCGAATCAAAGCGGCGCATGCATTGAGAAAGGCAAGCGGATCCGTCACGTGTTCCAACACCTGAAAGTGGCAGACCGCATCGTAGGAAGCGGGGTACCGAGCGGCGTGGGCTTCAACTGTTTCGATATCGATCTGTAGCCCTTGCGCGCGGCCCTTGGTAACAGCATCCTGGTTGAATTCCAACCCCCGGTAAGCAATTCCTTGGGGAAGGAATGCAGCGAAAGCGCCTTTGCCACAGCCTACTTCCAGCAACTTGTCGCCACTTTTCAGATGCTGACTGGCGTATGCATACTCCGGCTTTTCGTCTTGGTAGTACCACTGGTGCTTTTGCAGCCCCTCATAGAACGCAGGGTCGCCACTAGGGGCGGGTTGGTACCACTTCAAATCGCAAGATTTGCAATTCAGCAGCTTGATCGGTGCACCATCTTGCGATAGCAATTGGGACACGTTCATTGAGAGCGAGATACGGTAGTAATCCCTGATTGCCGCCAGCGGTACCTCCCCCTCCAGGCTCGCATTACTGCTATCGCAAACAGGGCACTTATGCATAGATTGGATCCATTTGCGGCTCACTCGTGGTGTTCAAACGTCTGAAACCCCGCCAGCTTCACCAGCGCATCGCGCTTGGCGCTGGTGTAGTCGGCCTGCACCATCTCGGCCACCAGTTCCTTCAGCGTCGTGCGTGGCACCCAGCCCAGCTTGGCCTTGGCCTTGCTCGGGTCGCCCAGCAGCGTCTCCACCTCGGTGGGGCGGAAGTAGCGCGGGTCGACCTTCACCACCACATCACCCACCTTGCACTTGGCGTCCTTGCCGGTGATGGCACTCACCACGCCCTGTTCGTGCTCGCCTTCGCCCTGCCAGGTGAGGCTGATGCCCAGCTCACCCGCCGCAAACTCCACGAACTGCCGCACGCTGTACTGCACCCCGGTGGCGATCACGAAGTCCTCCGCCACCTCCTGCTGCAGCATCAGCCACTGCATCTCGACATAGTCGCGCGCATGGCCCCAGTCGCGCAGCGCGCTCAGGTTGCCCAGGTACAGGCAGTCCTGCAGGCCCAGCGCGATGCGGGCGATGGCCCGGGTGATCTTGCGGGTGACGAATGTTTCGCCACGCAGCGGGCTCTCGTGGTTGAACAGGATGCCGTTGCAGGCATACATGCCATAGGCCTCGCGGTAGTTCACCGTGATCCAGTAGGCATACAGCTTGGCCACCGCGTAGGGGCTGCGCGGGTAGAAGGGCGTGGTCTCCTTCTGGGGGATCTCCTGCACCAGGCCGTACAGCTCGCTGGTGGAGGCCTGGTAGAAGCGGGTCTTCTTCTCCAGGCCCAGGATGCGGATCGCCTCCAGGATGCGTAGCGCGCCGGTGCCGTCCACATTGGCGGTGTACTCGGGGCTCTCGAAGCTCACGGCCACATGGCTCATGGCGCCCAGGTTGTAGATCTCGTCGGGCTGCACCTGCTGCACGATGCGGGTGAGGTTGGCGCCGTCGCTCAGGTCGCCGTAGTGCAGCACGAAGTTGCGCTGGTCCACATGCGGGTCCTGGTACAAATGGTCGATGCGGTCGGTGTTGAAGGAAGAGGCGCGGCGCTTGATGCCGTGCACCGCGTAGCCTTTCTTGAGAAGGAACTCAGCGAGGTAGGCGCCGTCCTGGCCGGTGATGCCGGTGATGAGGGCTTTTTTGCTATTTGGCATGCGCTTGTCTGCAGGGCTTGATTCAAATCGGGGCAGGGTCACCCGCGAACCGCTTGCGAACTTCCGGGCCGATGGCCTGGATCATTTGCTGGGCAAACTGGCCCTGTATCGCATAGGCCCTGTCAACGTTCGTGTCGATGGAAGACATGCGAATCAGCATTCCATCCGGGATGCGGCCATTCAAGGCATACCGCATTTCAGTGAGCTTCTTGTTGATGCCGCTGGTGGTGATGCGGTCCCCCACCACAGTCCAATAGGTGATGGGCTCGAACCGTTGGCCGAGGCTGGTCTGCAACCGTGTTGTGGCTATCTGCGTGCCCGAGAGGTCCAGCGTGCTGGCTTGTTTGGCCAGCAAGGCAAAGCCTTGAGCGGGGTAACACACCTCCGGCTTGTGCAATTGAAGCGCGTCGCTTTGGTTTTTGCCATAGGCGATCGACAACATGATGCGATAACCGGCGTTGTTCACATAGGTACGCGTCAAGGTTTCGCTGTAGATTTTGTCGAGCATTTCCTTTTGCGTCGGGTCCACGATCGCTGCGCTGACGTTCTGCTGCTCGCGCCATTCGCCAAACTCGGCAGGCACCATGGTCTTGAGGCTGATGGGTGTTCGTTCGTCTGCCAGGCTGATCGTGGGGCGCAGGGCAGACGCCATGCCGGCTGACACCAGCATCAGCACCAGCAGGACGATGTGGGACACCGAGATCTTCATGGCTTGTAGCGCGTGCATGAATCAGGCCAGTTGTGCCGAGCGGCGCGCACGGAAGCGCTCGACGTTGTGCAACAACGTGTCGAAAGCAATGATCAAAAGCAGGGCACTCAGAAAAAGCACCATCCCGGCAAAGCCGTGCAGGAAGCCCTGGCCGGCTTCGTCGCCAAAGTGATAGGTGATGAGGCTCAGCACCATGACCCGGATGACGTTGGCCGTGAACGAGATCGGCACGATCAATATGGCGAGGCCGACATTGCGAAACAGCGAGTCGCGCCGCACCAGGTTCAGGTAGAGCAGGCCCAGTGCTTCCAGTGTCAGCAGGGTATGCAGCCCGGCGCAGGCATCTGCCACGAGCAGCATGTACTGGCCGATCTGCAGGATGACACCTGTACGGCCGATGGGGTAACCCACCCAGTACAGAACATGCTCCGCCACGTAGGACACGGCCATTTTCATGGGCATGGTCACCAGGTCCACCACCTGGCTGGGCAGGGGAATCATGAAGAGCATGAAGAACAGCGCAAACCACTGCGTCTTGACAGCCACCGTGCCGCGCACGAGCAAGCCTATGCCCAGCAGCAACCAGACGACCGATCCGATCTCGAAGATAAGGATGTCCTGCGAGCGGCCGAGCACATAGAGCAGCATCGCAAAGACCACAATCGGCCAGCCCCAGCGGTTCGATGCTTGCCCCTGGCTTACTTCCATCATGGTCGGCCAATTGCGGTACAACAGCCAGCAGGAGATACCGAGCACGATGGGGCCGTGCATTTGTTCATCCGACGCCCACACCCCCCGAAACAAGTCCACCAGGCTGGGCACATACAACACCACCAGCCCTGCAATAATCGGCAGCCACGTCACCAGCTCCGCGCGCCACGCCTGTGGCCCCGTGTCGGGTCCCAGTGGAGTTTGAGGAGTTTGCGTGTCCATAGCCGAGGGTTCTACCATGCGCGTGTTACAGCGCGTGTTGCGTGTGGTTGCTGTTCTGGCAGCCATCGGCCTGCCGCTGGGCCTGTACTACGGCGGCGCGCAGCCCTATGCCGTGGGCCTGATCCCCGAGCCGTGGGACAAGCTGGCCCATGCGGGCGTGTTTGCTATGCTGGCGGCGGCAGTGGGTTACGCCAGTGGCTGGCGCGGCCGGCCCATGTGGTGGCTGGCCTTTACCGTGGCACTGGCCGTGGGTGCTATCGACGAATTCCACCAGATGTCGCTGCCCGGCCGTGCTGCCGGCTGGGACGACCTGGCCTTTGACGCGCTGGGTGCCGTGGCGGGCGCCACTGCGCTGCGCTGGCGGCGGGTGGTCAAGCGGTGGGTGGAGCGCAACTTGCTCACATGACACACTGCACATACTGCGGCAACCCATATTCATGATGGTGTCCCGCGAGCAGGTTGGGTCAAGTGGTATCCGCCCGTCTTGGGCGACCCGACGAATTCAATCGGGTTTGAATCCAGCAGATTCTTGAGCGCTCGCTGCAGGGTCTTCCTGGGCGTTGCCAGTGCGTCAGCAATTGTCTGCGTGCGGTGGCCAGGATGGCTTGCGATGTACGGGAGCAGCTCGTCTTGCTGGGGATTTACTGCGCCACTTACTGCGCCATCTCGTGGCGGCAGCCGGAAGGTCACATTGACCGAGTGCACATCCGATGTCACGATGACCGGCGCCCTGCCTGCCTGCCGCAACAACTCGGCAATCTTGTTGGTGCCACGCCCCCAGGTCTCAATGTGCCCACGGCGGTAGAAGGCGCCGGCAATCGTCCGGTTCCAGGGCATCGACTCATGCGGCTGCTGCAGCATTTCAGGCGTCAGGCCAAAGTGCAGGCTGCCGGGCGAGATGATTTCGAGCCGGTCGTCATACAGAGCGACTCCGATGGACCCGCTGAAGCCGGCATAGTCCCGGTGCACAAACGCGTTGGCCAAGGCCTCTCGCACAGCTTCCACCGGCAGCGCGGGTGTGTCCTCCCGCTCCATCTTGCCGGGGATGATGCGCCCCGCTACCGGCAGCCAGTCGATCAGAAATCGCTCGGCCCTGCGCATCAGGTCAAACGCGTTGCCCTGGTATTGGCGGTTGTCCAGAAACTCGCTGCGCGTCGTGCCCTTGAAGCGGGCGACACGCAGTTTGAATTGGGGAAACTCTGCGCGCGGGCTGTCGGCCTTGCAAAACAGGGCGACCGCTGCGCGGTTCAGGCGGCCATCGGTGGTCAACAAGTTCAAGCCGCGCAAGATCGCCATGGGGTCGCGTGTGCCGGGCTCGTCGCTGCGGCCAGCGCGGTTGGCCTCTTCAATCGTCTGGGTGATTTCTGTGGCGTCGAGCATGTCGACGGTCCAACCCTCGGCGGGTTGCAGCTCCCATCGGTCAGAGGAGTTCAAGGATTCCACCAGCAGGCGCTGGTAATTCACCCGTGGCATGGCCCGTGTTGTATTCAGCACGCGTTCGTAGGGAACGCCCCTGAAAGTGATCGGCTTACCACCTTGGCCATTGGCGAACGCGCAGAGCGTGCGGCAGGCACGGTCCTTCTCGGCCGTAGACTTCTTGAATTCCACGGTCTGCGATTCGCCCTGTCGGGCCAGGCTGATCACGTCGGCAAATTTCATTGCTTTCAGGTCAAGGATGCATTCAGGAGCCGCGCCGCATTTGCGTGCAATAGTGCGGTCGCTGACCGCACTTTCTTGCCGTCTCGCTTGGCATGTGCAGGTCGAGAGATTGTGCGGACACTGCCCGCACTATTTGGCCTGCTTCTGTGGGAAGCATGCGGGTGAGGGCGGCGGTGGCTGTCATGGTGCTGGATGCCGCTCGTTGATGTCGAGGGAGTCCTATGCAACAGCAGCCACCAACCGTTGCACACCGAGCGACTCCTTGTGTGCCTGCATCTGCCAAAGATCATGGGCCGCTTGCGCGCCCAGCCAACTTTCTGCTGTCTTGCCAAATGCCAACTCAAGGCGCATCGCCATTTCGGGGGTGATGGCGGCCTTTGCGTTCACGATTTCGGACAACGTTTTCCGAGATACGTTCAACTGTTGTGCCGCCTGGGTAATTGACAGGTTCAATGGCGTCAACCACATCTCACGCAAAATTTCGCCCGGATGGGGGGGGTTGTGCATACGCATGACATTTTTCCTTTCTCTGGCTCAGTGGTAGTCGAGGTAATCGACCAGGTGAGCATCAGCGCCATCAAATTGAAAAATCAATCGCCAATTGGCCTGGACTGTGACGGACCAATACCCGCTCAAGTCTCCCTTGAGTGCATGCAGTCGTAGTCCGGGTGCATCCATATCTTCAACCACCCTGGCCTGGTCCAGCATGGCCAGCATGAGCCGCAGGCGGTCGGCATGAACAGCCTTGATTCCGGCCTTGCTGCCCTTCAGGAAAAAGCGTTCCAGACCTTTGTGTGCAAACGACTTGATCATCTTGGAGTGTAACCCTTGGGGTTACTTCGCGCTCAGTCATCATTCAGAATCGCCCCCACCAGCACCACCCCGCTGTCCTGGAGCCTCCGCGCCAGCAGCGCAGCATCCGGCGTGCGGGTCTTGTTTTTGCGCGTCACCACCACCGCAGCACCCGCCTGCGCGGCGATGATCTCGGCGTCGGCATAGTCGCTGCCGGCCGGGCTGTCGATGATGATCACGTCGAACTTCTCGGCCGCCGCACGCAGCAGCGCGCCAAAGGCCGGGCGGCCCAGCAGCTCTTGCGGGTTGGGCGGCACGGCGCCGGCGGGCAGCACATGCAGGCCCTTCAGCCCCGGCACGGGCACCGCAACCTCCAGCCCGGCGCGGTCGGCCAGAATGCCGGACAGGCCGGCGCTCTTGCCCAGCATGAACAAACTTTGCTGGCGCGACTGGCGCAGGTCCGCGTCGATCAGCAGTGTGCGTTCGCCCTGCTGCGAGAAAACGATGGCCAGGTTGGCCGCCACGAAGCTGCGGCCCTCGCCCGCGCCGGGGCTCACCAGCGCCACCACCTTGCGTGACGGGTCGGTGTTGAACCAGCGCAGCATCAGCTGGCTGCGTACCGCGCGCAGGTTTTCGCCCACCTTGCTGAAGGGCTTGTAGGCGGCCACCAGCTCGGGGCTGCGGCTGGTGTCCTGCTCGGGCAGGTACGAGTAGTCGAACTGCTTCGACAGCGCATAGTCGATGTCGGCCTTGGTCAGCAGCTTCAGGGCCAGCGCGGCGTCGCCAAACTGCGACTTGTCCTTTTGTTGGCGCTGCAGGATGCGCTCGGCGTCTGCCGCGCTCAGGCGGCCGCTGGCCACCAGGATGTCGCCGATGGAGCGGGCGCCGCCGGTGGCGGGGGCTGCTGCTGCGGGGGCGCCAGGTGGCGGTGTCTGCGGGGCCAGCTGGTTCATGGTGTTGTTGATGGTGCTCATGCTTTGGCTCCTGCCATGGCCAGGGCAGGGGCGCCGCCGGCTTTGCGCCTGACCATGCTGCCGGCAGCGGCAATGGTGCCCAGCACCGGCAGGTCCAGCGCCTCGGACAGGTCGTCGGCCGAGCGCACGCGGCGGTTGGCCAGCTCCAGCATCAGCGCCAGGCCCACGCCCAGCAGCGTGCCGAGGAAGATGGACACCAGCACGTTCAGGAAGACGCGCGGGCGCGACGGCTCCGTGGGCGCGGCGGCCGCGTTCAGCAGGGCCAGGTTGGTCTGGCTGTTCTGGCTTTCCACGTTCGACTGCGAAGAGCGCTGGCTGATCAGCTCGAATGCGCGCTGCGCGGTTTCCACGTCGCGGCGCAGCACGTTCAGTTCGTCGCGCTGCTTGTTGAGCGTGAGCACGCGGGTCTTCTGGGCGGCCAGGGCGGCCTGCAGCTGGCCTTCGCGCTGCTTGCCCACCTGGTAGGTGGTGTCGATCGAGGTGGTGATCTTGCGGGTTTCGGTCTCCAGCTGGGCCTTCAGGGTGGCCAGCTCGGCCTCGGTGCGCTGGGTCTGGGGGTGGTTCTTGCCCAGGTTGATGTTGCTCTCCTGCAGCCGGGCGTCCAGCCGGGCGATGTCGGCTTTCAGGCCGTTGACCAGCGGGCTTTGCATCACCTCGGCCACGGTGTCGGCCTTGGCGTTCTGGCGCTTGCTCTGGCTGTCGGTGGTCAGCGCCTGGATCTGCGTGAGCTGGCTGGAGGTTTCGTTGAGCTTGGCGGTTTCGAAGTCCAGCCGGTCGTCCACCGTGGTGATGCCGTTGGCCTGCTGGTAGTCGGACAGCGCCTTTTGCGCGGCTTCGAGCTTGTCGCGCATCTGCTTGGTCTGCTCTTCGAAGAAGGCGGCGTACTGGCGGGCAGGGGCCAGCTTCAGGTCGAGGTTGACGTCCAGGTAGGCCTGGGCGAAGCCGTTGGCCACGGCGGCGGCAAAGTCGGGGTTGCCGCCCGAATAACTGATGTTGATCACGTTGCTTTCGCGCGACGGGCGCACCTCGAGCTTTTTCTGGAGCAGCGCGGCCAGCCACGCGATCAGCTGGCCCTGGCCCTGGGTTTCCTCCTGCCACTGGGTGCGGATGGCGGCGCTTTCTTCCATGCGCAGCAGCTTCACCACGCGCTGGGCCACGCGCTCGCTGTTGATGATGTCGATCTGGGTGGCCATGTAGCCAGGTGCCATCATGCCCTGCAGCACCATGCCGCTGACAGGGTCGGGCGACTTGACGTCCACCACCACGGCGGCCGAGGCGGTGTATTCCTTGGGGATGATCAGGCTGATGACCACCGTGGCCAGCACCGTCACCAGCAGGGTGAGCAGCGCCACCAGCCAGCGGGCCCGCAGGATGAGCAAAAATTGTTGGAGGGTCATGGCGCGCAGTCCTTGTTGGCTTGTTGTTATGGCGTGGCCTAGAAAAGGCGTTCCTCGACGTAGATCACGTCGTTGGGTTGCACCAGGTCCGTCAGGTTGGGGGTGATCCGCTCGACCTTGCCGTCGGCGCCCTTGCGGTGCAGGCGCAGCTTGCGCTCGCTGCCGCGGGCGGTGGGGCCGCCGCCCTGGGCCAGGGCCTGCATGACCGTCATGTCTTTCTCGATGCGGAAGGAGCCGGGGCGCTGGGCTTCGCCGTAGATGAAGAACACCGGGGCCTCTTCGATGTAGATCACGTCGTCGGGCTGCACCGGGTCGGTCAGCTCGGGCACGCTCTGGGTGACCCGGCCGTCGGCAGCGCGGCGGTGCAGGCGCAGCTTTTTCTCGGTGCCGCGGGCGGTGGGGCCACCGCCCTGGGCCAGGGCCTGCATCACCGTCATGTTGCGCTCCACGCGGAAGGAGCCGGGGCGCTGGGCCTCGCCGTAGATGTGGAACACCGGGGCGCGGTGCACATAGACCGTGTCGCCCCCCATCAGAACGATGTCGTCTTCGGTTTTTTCGTTCAGGTAGATGGAGGGCAGGTCGATCACCCGGCGAAATTGCTTGCCGCCGCGCAGGCCGGTGACCACCACCATGTCGTCGCCGCCCTGGGTGGCGCCACCGGCGTTGGCCAGCATGTCGCTCAGGCGGGTGTTGGCTGTCTCCAGCGGAAAGCGCCCGGGCCGGTTGACCTGCCCCAGCACCGAGACCTGGTTGCCGCGGATCTGGATCAGCACGATGTTGACCTGCGGCTGGCGGATGAAGCCGCCTTTTTGCAGGGCGTCGGCGATCTTTTTCTCGGCCGCGGCGATCGACAGGCCACCCAGCTCCACCGCACCGATCAGCGGGTAGGTGATGGAGCCGTTCTCCGACACCCGGGTTTCGATGGTGAGGTCGGGGTTTTGAAACACCTGCACCCGGATGGCGTCGCCCGCGCCCAGCGGGTAATCGGGCTTGGTCTGGGCAAACGCGCCCAGGCTGACCAGCCCCAGCATGGCGGCCAGCAGCAGGTGGGTGATTCGGTAAAGGCGCATGGTCATGGAGACGTCCGGTTCGAGGGGGAAATTGGCAAACGGGCGGGGCCTTACTTGAGCTTGGCCACGCCCTTTTCGATCACGCTCTGGGTCTTGGCGGCGTCCGGGGCGGGTGCGGTTGTGGCGGTGTCGGTTGCTGCGGGTGCAGCGGCCGGCGCCGGTGCGGCAGCGGCGGGCGCAGCGGCCCCGGCTGCCGGCGGGCCACCGGCAAAGTCGCCCATGTAGGTGACGGTG
>Ga0247837_1006289_pt1 | contig 16855 bp, 14 predicted proteins | sample LaCtaG_2_FD_187115 | JGI IMG/M metagenome (GOLD analysis project Ga0247837, IMG submission 187115) | Freshwater microbial communities from meromictic Lake La Cruz, Castile-La Mancha, Spain - LaCruzMarch2015_14.5m | ecosystem: Environmental > Aquatic > Freshwater > Lake | place: Spain: Castile-La...
TAGCGTTCGAACGTCCGCCGCCCGTTGGCCCCGCCCGACAGCCCCTTCACGATCGTCAGCGGGTTCAGCGCGGAATTGGCCATGTATTTCTCGGCATTGGTGACCAGATACCGCTCGCGGTAGCCATCCATCCCGCGCGGGCCGTAAAGCCCGAACTGCGCCGCCGTCACCGACCCGCCCGACACCCCCGACACCAGCCGCACATGGTCCAGCAGCCCGTCCGGCGTGCCGGTGACAGCACCTTGCGCCGCCAACTCCTGCAGCATGCCATAGGCAAAGGCCGAGGCCCGCATCCCGCCGCCCGAAAACGCAAGTCCCACATACAATTCGCCCTTGCCGATACTGTCGGGGCTGACTTCGACAAGGCTCAGGTTCGCACCGGTGAGCGGCTGGTTGATCGGCTTGTTCCAGGCAGCGCAGCCCGCCAGCAGGGTCAGGCAGAAAAGCAGTCGTTTCATTGGTCACCCGCTCAGGTCAGACGCGCAGCTTAGGCCAGCCGATCTGCAGCACAAACCCTTTTTCGACCTCCGGCACGTCCAGCCGCGCCCCGTGCCGCGCGGCAATCGCCCGCACGAGCGCCAGACCCAGGCCATGCCCCGGCTTGGCCCGGTCACGGTCGGCGCGGACAAAGCGTTCGAACGCCTCGCCCGCCATCTCGGGCGGCAATCCGGGCCCGGTATCGGCCAGCCGCAGCAGATGCCGATCCCCGGCATCGGCCAGCGTCAGCCGCACCTGATCCCCCGGCGCGCAATACTTGATGGCATTGTCCAGCAGGTTCGACAGCATCTGCGCGATCAGGTTGCCGTCCCCCAGCACCCAGGCACCCGGCGCAATCTCTGCCTGGCAGATCAGCCCCCTGTCCTCGGCCAGCGGCTCGTAAAGCCCCCACACCCCGGACGTCACCGCCGACAGATCGACCGGCACCAGCCCGCCGGTCCCCTGATCCGCCTCGGCCCGGCTGATGTCCAGCAGCGCATCGAACACCCGCACCGCCGCCCGCATGTCGGCGCGCAGTTCCTGTGCCACCTCCTGCCCCTCGATCCGGCCCAGCTTCTGCATCATCCGGTTCAACGGCGTGCGCAATTCATGCGCGATGGTGTCCGACAGCCGGTGCGTCGCCCGGTTCAGCGCCTGGATGCGGTCCAGCATCGCATGCACATGCCCTTCCAGCAGCCCGAATTCGTCGCGTCGGCGCGGCCCCGGCAGGCGCGCGTCCAGATCGCCCGCCGCCACCCGGTCGGCCAGCGCGTTGATCCGCCCGATCCGCCGCATCACCCCACGCGCCGCCAGCCCGCCCACCGCCGCCCCCGCCCCCAGGAGGGCGATACCCAGCCCGACGATGCCGCGCCGCAGATCGGCCAGCGTGTCCGTCACCGGTTGCAGCGACCGTGCCACCAGCAGCGGAAATCCCCCCGGCAGCACCCGCGACACCCCCAGCCAATCCTGCCCGCCATCGGCAAACCGCACCGCGCCGTCCACCGCAAACCCGTCGCCCGAGGTTTCCAACACCGGCCAGTCGCCCCGGGTTCCCGCGAGCACCACCCCGCTGCGGTCGGCCAGCACCAGCATCTCGCCCCCGCTCGCCGCCGCCGCGCGATACTCGATCGCCTCGCGCAGCGCGATGATCCGCCGCTGATCGTAAAGGGTCGCAAACCCGTCCAGATCGGCGGCCAGCAGGGCGCGTGCCTGCGCCATCAGCCGGTTTTCGATCAGCCGGTATTGCAACCCCATCGCGCCCAACGACAGCGCCATCACCGCTAGGGCCATCACTGCCGCCAGACGCCACGTCACCCGCGCCTGCCAGACACCCGTCACGAAGCCGCCTGTTCCGGCCCCAGCGGCGCAAAGACATAGCCTTCGCCCCGCGCGGTCTGGATCGCCGCCGACCCCGCCTGTTCCAGCTTGCGGCGCAACCGGCCGACATGCACGTCGACCACGTTGGTCTGCGGATCGAAGTGCAGGTTCCAGACATTTTCCAACAACTGCATCCGCGTCACCACCTGCCCGGCATTTCGCGCAAGATAGGTGATCAATTCGAATTCCTTGGGGCTTAGCGGCACGTGTTCGCGCTTTACATGCAGGGTGCGCGCCTTGAGCCGCAGTTCCAGTTCGCCAAAAACCAGCAAATCGTTGTCAAAGCCCTGCATCGTACCCCGGCGCAGCAAGGCGCGAAGCCGGGCGCGCAACTCGTCGGGCTCGAACGGTTTGGGCAGATAGTCATCCGCCCCCTTCTCCAGCCCCTCGACCCGGTTCGCCGCCCGCCCGAGCGCCGACAGCACCAGGATCAGCGCGGTCGCCCCGGCGCTGCGCAGCCCGGCAATCGCCGAAACGCCATCACCGCCGGGCAGCATCCGGTCCAGCACGATGACCCGGAACTCCCCCGTCGCCGTCGCAATACCTTCGGCCAGCGTGCCGCAGACCACCGGCGCGCAACCCAGATCGCGCACGATCCCCGCCACCGCCTGCGCGGTTTCAACGTCATCCTCGACAATCAGAATTCGGTCCATCGCGGCCTCCTCTACCCCGACCTCAAAACACCGCCACGTCGGGGTCAAGCACATTCGCACCCCCCACCGCCCGCATCCCCGGCTTGGCGAACGGGTCGATCATCACATGCCGCGTCCGCCCGTCCGCCGCCCGAACCAGCAGCAGCACCGGCCCGTCGATCACCGCCACCGGGTCCGGCGGCCCGCCGTTGACCGTCAGCACGACGTCACCCATCGCCACCCCGGACGCGAAGGCAGGAGACGGATCGGCAATATCGCTGACCTGCCCCCCCGCCAGCGCGATCCCCAACGCCGCCAGCGTGTAGCCCTGCACCCGCAGCGCAGCCGCCGCATCGCGCATCGGCAGCGCGTCGGGGGGCGGGGTCAGGTCCACCACGGTCACCACATCGCCCCCCCCGCGCCGCAGCGTCAGGGCGGCGCAGCCACGCGCCTGTGCCGCCTCGATGGCAAAGGCCAGATCGCCCGGCCCCGCCAGTGCCACCCCATCGACCGCCAGCAGGATGTCGCCCGCCTGCAGCAGCGCGGCCCGACCGGCGGGATCCACCGCATCGACCAGAACCCCGCCGACCGGCACGGCCAGCGCGGCCGCGATCTGGCGGTCCACCGGGCGCAGGGTCAGGCCAAGCTGCGCAACCGGCGGCAAGGTTTCCGCGATCAGCCCCTCGACGATCCGCGCCAGATCGGCCCCGGAAATCGCATAGGCGATGCCGACATACATCCGGCTGCCGTTGGCGATCTGTGCGTTCATCCCCACCAGCCGCCCCTGATCATCGACCAGCGGCCCGCCGGACGAGCCGGGGTTGACCGCCGCATCGTGCTGGATCATCCGGATCGGCACCGCGACCTCGATCTGCCGCGCCAGCGCCGACACCCGGCCCGCCGTCACGCTGAACTCGATTCCCAAGGGCGCGCCAAAGGCCCAAACCTCGGCCCCCAATGCCGGGGGCGGGCCCACCGGCAGCCCCGCCGCCCCCTGTGCCACGGCAATCACCGCCACGTCGCGCACCGCATCCCGCGCGATCACAAGGCCCACCTGTTCGCCCCCCGCCGCATCGGTCAGCCGCACCTGGTCGGCGTCGCCCACCACATGCGCGTTGGTCACCGCCACCTCGCCCGCGCCCCACAGAAAGGCCGAGCCGAGAAAGCGGTCCTCGACACCCGCACTGTGCACGGTGAACACCGCCCCCATCACACGGTCCAGCGGCGGTTGGGCCCGCGCCGGGTCGACCGCCAGCACCGTCAGCACCACGGCCAGCACCGCGCAAATCTCGGCGGCAAGGGGAATACGGATCGGCAGGGGTCGCATCATGGCCTCGCGGGTTGCATCTGACCCCAGGCTATTGCGCGCGCCGATCCGGGTCACATGACAAAGACCGTCAGGAAAAATCTCATGTTTACAGGATGCCGCCCACCGATCATCTTCGCCCCACCGGTCCAACACAGGATGCCCCCGATGCTGCGCCCCTTTCTGATCGCCTGCCTGTTCGCCGTGCCTGCAGCCGCCGAACCAGCGTCGCCGGTGAAAACTGCCGAACTGTCGGCCCGGCTTTATGCCGTGGGCGTCGAAATGGCCGACCCGATGCTGATCGTGTCGGCAGCCAAGCTGCGCAAGACGATTGCCCCGACCCCGACCGACCGCACCGCCACCGACGGCACTCCAGCCAAGGATGTGCCGCTGTCCTGGGAAGACATGCTGGCCGACGCCGAGGCCCTGGCCGAAGGCGACGATGCCCTGCTGGGTCTGATCGCCGATATCCGGGCCGAAACGACCAAGGGCGTCGCGTCCGGCCCGGTCTACAACATCGGCGCGATTGCCAACGGCAAGACCGACACCTATCCGACCGTCGATTTCGTCGGCGGCGAATATGCGGAAGTCTATGTCGAGGCGAAATCGGCCACCGACCTGAACCTGACGATCGTCGATGCGCAGGGTCGGCTGGTGTGTTCCGACACCGACGCCAGCCACATCGCCTATTGCGGCTGGCGGCCGTCCGACACGGCGAGCTTCGTGCTCAAGGTCGAAAACAACGGGCCTGCCTCGGCCAACTATGCGCTGATGACAAACTGATGATGCGCGCCCTCCCCTCCCTTCTTGCCCTCGCCCTGCTTGGCAGCGCCGCCCTGGCGCGGGAAAACCATGCCCTCCTGATCGGGGCCAGCACCTATCCCAGCCTGGACGAGCGGTATTGGCTGAAAGGCCCCGCCAACGACGTGGCGCTGGTGCAGACCTACCTCACCACCGCCGCCCCGGTGCCCTTTGCGCCCCAGAACGTCACTGTGCTGGCCGATGGGGTGACGACCGCCCCCACCCTTGCCGCGATCCGCACCGCCTTTGCCGACCTGACCGCCCGCGTGCAGCCCGGCGATTTCGTCTATCTCCATTTTTCCGGCCACGGCACCCAGGCCCCGTCGCTGAATCCCGATACCGAGCTTGACGGGTTGGACGAATTGTTCCTGCCGACCGATATCGGCCCGTGGTCCGATGCGATCGGCACCGTGGAAAACGGGTTGGTCGATGATGAAATCGGCCAGATGATCGACGGATTGCGCGCCAAGGGGGCCGATGTCTGGGCGGTGTTCGACTCCTGCCATTCCGGCACCGTCACCCGCGCCGCGCCGTCTGGGGAAGAGGTCCGCACCCGGCAACTGCCGCCCGAGGCGCTGAACCTGCCCGAACCCGACCTGACCCGCAGCGTTGAGGACCCCCGCGCCGCTCCCGAAGCCCCGATTGATCCCACCGACCAACCCGGCAGCTTCGTTGCGTTCTACGCCGCGCAGACCAACGAGGTGACGCCCGAGAAAAACCTGCCGAAAGGCAAACCGGGCCGCGTGCCGCAAGGCGTGTTTACCTATGCGCTGTTCGAAACGCTGGCCGAATACCCCGCTGCCACTTACGGCCAGATCGGGCAGGAGGTTCTGCGCAAATACGCCACCAAGTCCCTCGCCCGCTCCACCCCGATGTTCGAAGGCGACCTTGATCGGGTGGCCTTCTCCGGCACGCCGGGGGAACGCGTCGCGCAATGGGCCACGACCCGCGACGGCGACACCTTCACCCTGCCCGCAGGCACGCTGCATGGGCTGGCGGCCGGCGAGGTTCTGGCCGTGCTGGCCTCTGCCGCCGATGAAACCACCGCCGCCCTCGGGTTCGTCCGGATCACCGACGCGCAAACCTTCACCGCCACGGCAATGCCTGTGGCGCAGGACGGCAAGACCCTGCCCGCCGATCTGCCACGCGGCCTGACCTTGCGCAAACTCGCCGCCGACATCGACTTTACCCTGACCATCGCCCTGCCCGAACCGGGCACAGCCCCGGCCGATGCGCTGACCGCCGCGATGGAAGCCCTGAAAGCCGAATCCGGCCCCCGGCTGATCTATGTGGCCCCCGGCGAACCCGCCGATCTGACGCTGGCCGTGCTGCCCGACAGCCCGCGCCCCGATGCGATCTGGGTGCTGCCCGGCACGGGCCTCGCCGATACCGACTATGCCACCCTCCCGTCGGTCACCACCGCCGACAAGGACGCCGAAACCCTGGGCTTCACCCTGGCCGACACGCTGACCACGATGGCCCGCGCGATCAACCTGCTGAAACTCGGGCAGGGCGTCGGGGTGGGCGATCTGGATGTGACGGTCGAAATGCAGACCCGAACGCCGCAGGACCGCACCCTGCGCGCCCTGCCCACCCGCACCGTCCCCCGCCTGATCCCGGACGACGAGGTGCATATCCTGGCGCAGAACCACATGGACATCCCGGTGGACGTGAACGTGCTCTATATCGGGGCGGACTATTCGATCACCCACTGGGCGGCAGAACGGATGCAACCGGGCGACACCCTGAAACGCGGGCTGTTCAAGATCGGCGACAGCGTGCTGGGGGCCGAACGGATGGTCGTGGTGCTGACGCCCGCCGCGCCGCAATCACCGGTCGAGAACCTCGACTTTCTGGCGCAAGGGTCGGTGGACTACACGCGCGAGGTGTCGCTCGGGCCGCAGGGGCTGACGGCCGCGCTGGCCGAGGCGGGGTTCGGCACCACCACCCGCGCCGCCACCGCCTTGACCGAAGAGGTGGCAAGCGGCCCGGCCCCCGGCATCCTGCAACTGGAGCTGCGCACGGTTCCCGCCGGGGACTGAACTAGGCCAGAACCTCGCTCACCTGCACCACCCGCCCTTCGGCCACCGATTTCAGCGCCGCCTCGGCCAGCGCCAGCGCCGCCAACCCATCCTCACCCGAAGGCGACGCCACGCCTGTGCCGCCCAGAACGGCGATGAACGCGGCGATTTCGGCGGCGTAAGCCTCGGTATAGCGGGTCATGAAAAAGTCGTGCAGCGGCGGGCGGGTATAGCCCGCGCCGGTCGCCACTTCGATCATCACCGGCCGCTGGTTTTCCGCCGAGACCGCCCCCAACGACCCGTGCACCTCGATCCGCTGGTCATAGCCATAGGTCGCGCGGCGCGAGTTCGAAATCATCGCCTGCTTGCCGGTGGCGGTTTTCAGCATCACCTGAACGCTGTCGAAATCCCCCGCGACGCCGATCGCCGGGTCCACCAGAACAGATGCCATCGCCGACACTTCGGTGATCTCCTCGCCCAGCAGGAAGCGGGCAATGTCGAAATCGTGGATCGTCATGTCGCGGAAGATCCCGCCCGACCGCGCGATGTAGGAAACCGGCGGCGCGCCGGGATCGCGGCTGGTGATCACCGCCATTTCCACCACGCCGATGGTGCCCTTTGCAATCTCGGCCTTCACGGCGGCGAAATGTGGGTCGAACCGGCGGTTGAACCCGACCATCAGCGTGGCATCGGCCTCGCGCACCACGGCCAGACAGGCCTTGACCCGCGCGAGGCTCAGATCAATCGGCTTTTCACAGAAAACCGCCTTGCCGACCTTGGCGAAGGCCTCGATCATGTCGGCATGGGTGTCGGTCGGCGTGCAGATCACCACCGCGTCGATATCCGCCCCACCCAGGATCGCGTCCAGCGTGCGCACCTGACAGCCATATTGTGCTGCAATCGCCTGTGCCGCTTCGGGCAGCGCGTCGGCCACCGCCACCAGCGTGGCGTTTGCGTCGCCGTTGATCGCCTTGGCATGCACGCGCCCGATGCGCCCCGCCCCCAGCAGCCCGAATCTGACCGTCATCGCGTTCTCCCCCTCCGGCCGGGCCGGGTTCCTGTCGGCGGCAATTTCCGCTGCCGGCCGGATCGGGTCAAGGGCGGGCGAGGCGGATGTTCGGATTTTTCATTCCACTTTCCGCGCAAACAGCAGAAACGTTCCGCTATTCCTGCGCCCGCAGCACTTGGGCGGGCCGCGCCGCCAGCGGCCCCCAGGCAAAGGCCAGCCCGGCCAGCAGCGTGGCCAGCACCCCGCCCAGCACGATGGCAAAGGCCGACACGGGTTCGAAGGCATACTCCGCCTCAATCACCCAGACCATCACCGCCCAGCCCGCCGCCCCGCCCGCCAGCACCGCCACCGCCCCGGCAGCCGCCCCCATCAGGGCCGAGCGCAGGGCAAAGCTCAGCAGAATACGCCCGCGCGACGCCCCCAGCACCTTGAGCAGCGCCGCCTCGTAAACCCGCGCACGCGTCCCCGCCGCTGCCGCCCCGATCAGCACCACGAACCCGGTCAGCAGGGTGGCCGACGCCGCCCATGCCGTCGCCTGCGCGATCGCCGCCAATGCCTCGCTGACCCGGTCCACCGCATCGCGCACCCGGATCGCCGTGATGTTCGGATAGGCGCGCGAGATGTCGCGCAGCAGCGCCGCCTCGGCCTCGGGCGTGGCATAGACCGTCGAGATATAGGTGTGCGGCGCGCCCTGCAGCGCCGTCGGGTTCATCGACAGAACGAAGCCCATCCCGGCCGTGGAGAAGTCCACCAGCCGGAAACTGGTGATCTCCGCCTCGATATCGCGACCCAGCACGTTGACGGTCAGAACATCGCCCAGCTTCAGCCCGATCTCCTCGGCCTCCTCGGCGGCGAAACTGATCTGCGGCGTCCCGGTGTAATCGGCAGGCCACCATGCCCCCGCCGTCACCGTGGCGTTGGACGGGGGCTGCGCCGAATAGGTCACGCCCCGATCCCCGGTCAGCACCCAATGCTCGCCGCCCACCTCGCGCGCCGGTTTGCCGTTGATCCGGGTGATCACCCCCCGCAGCATCGGCGCGTTTTCCGATTTCGTCACCGCCGCATCGCCGTTGACCCGCGCCAGAAACCCCTCGACCTGATCCGGCTGGATGTCGACGAAAAAGAACGACGGCGCGCGGGCGGGCAGGTCACGGTCGATCGCGGTGCGCAGGTTGGCGTCGATCTGCCCCACCGCCGCCAGCACCGACAGCCCCAGCCCCAGCGACAGGATCACCGACACCGCTTCCGACGCAGGCCCGCCGATCGCGCCGAACGCCAGCCGCCACGCGACCCGGCCCCGCAGGCCCCGGGTCAACCGCCGCGCCAGCGCCTGCAGCCCCACCGCCGCCACCGCCAGAACCGCCAGCGCCGCCACGATCCCGCCCGCCGACCCGAGGGCCAGCGTCGCGGTGCCGGAAAACACTACCGCCCCCCCGATCAGCAGACCCGCAAGCCCGGCAATCGCCAGAAGCGCCCCGACCCCGGGCCAGCCCGCCGCCGCCCCGCGATACAACGCTGCCGCCCGCACCCGGCGGCTGCGGGCCAGCGGCCACAACGTGAACAGAAACGCCGTGGTCAGCCCGTAAAACGCGGCCTCGATCAACGGTTCGGGGTAAAGCGCGATCTCGGCCGGGAACGGCAGCCGCGCCTCGATCAGGGGCGCGGCCAGCAACGGCACCCCGGCCCCGAGGATCAGCCCCAGCCCCACCCCCAAGGCCGCCAGCGCGCCGATCTGGATCAGATAGACCGCGAACACCAGGCTCCCCGTCGCCCCCAGAACCTTCAGCGTGGCAATCGTCGCGACCTTGCCCTCCAGATAGGCGCGCACCGCCGACGCCACCCCCACCCCGCCCACCGCCAGCCCCGCCAACCCGACCAGGATCAGAAACGCCCCGATCCGGTCCACGAACCGCTCGACCCCCGGGGCGGCCCGCCGACTGTCCGACCAGCGCATTCCGGCATCGCGGAACCGGGCCTCGGCCGCCGCTTCCAGCGCGGCCAGATCCGCCCCGTCCGGCAGGGTCAACCGATAGGCCGTCTCGAACAGCGTCCCCGGCTCCAACAGCCCCGACTGCGCAAGGCCGGCGGTCAGCACGATGGTGCGCGGCCCCAGGGCAAAGCCACCCGTGGCACTATCGGGTTCGCGCAGCAGCACGGCCCCCAGCCAGAACTCCTGCAGCCCCAGCCGGAACCGGTCGCCCACGGCCAGTTCCAGCCGGTCGACCAGAACCTTGTCCATCACCGCCCCCGGCAGCCCGTTCGCCCCCGCCAGCGCGTCGGCCAGCGTCCCCGCCTCCAGCGCCACCGTGCCCATCAACGGATAGGCCCCGTCGACCGCCTTGACCTGGGTCAAGGCGCGATCCTCGTCCTCGCCCGACCCGGTCACCACCATCGACCGGAAATCCACGATCTCCGAAACCGCGCTTGCGATGCCCGCCATCCAGGCCCGCTCGGGGTCGGTTGCAAACCGATAGGTGAACTCCATCTGCGCGTCGCCGCCCAGCAATACCGCCCCCTGATCCCGCAATCCGGCCTCGATGGCGCTGCGCACCATGCCGACCCCGGCAATCGCCGCGACCCCCAAGGCGAGACAGGCCAGAAACACCCGGAACCCGGCCAGCCCGCCGCGCAACTCGCGGGCCGCAATTCGCGCCGCCAGACCGATCATGGCCGCCCCTCGCCCACGATCCGCCCATCCGCCAGCCGCACCACCCGGCTGCACCGCGCCGCCAGTTCCGGCGCGTGCGTGACCAGGATCAGCGTCGCCCCGTGCCGGTCGCGCAAGCCGAACATCAGGTCCATGATCGCCGTGCCATTCACCCCGTCGAGGTTGCCGGTCGGTTCATCCGCCAGCAGGATCGCCGGGCGCGGCACCACGGCGCGGGCCAGCGCGACCCGCTGCTGCTCGCCGCCCGACAACTGGCTGGGGTAATGGTCCATCCGCGCGCCCAGACCCACCGCCTGCAATTCCGCCGCCGCCCGCCCGAACGCATCGGGGACCCCGGCCAATTCCAGCGGCAACGCCACGTTTTCGTGAGCGGTCATCGTCGGAATCAGATGGAAGCTTTGAAACACCACCCCCATATTGCCCCGGCGAAACCGTGCCAATCCGTCCTCGTCCATCGCAGACAGATCCTGCCCCAACGCCATGACCCGCCCCGCTGTCGCCCGCTCCAACCCGCCCATCAGCATCAGCAACGACGACTTGCCAGACCCCGACGGCCCGACCAGCCCCACCGTCTCGCCTGCGTCCACCGACAGATCGATGCCGCGCAAAATCTCCACCGGGCCCGCATTGCCTGCCAGCGTCAAGCCGACCCCGCTTAGTGAAAGTATCTGCGCCATGATCCCTGCCACCACTCTCTGTTCTGCGTCCCGTGCCTTTGCATATGGCGCGCTGCGGGTAATCCGCAACGCCGCAGTTGCCGCGATGGTGATCGCCCTGCCCGCCGGGGCCGAGACGAAAACCCTTCTGGCGCTAGGGGATAGCCTGACCCAAGGCTATGGATTGCCGCAGGAGCAGGGGTTTGTGCCGCAGTTGCAAAACTGGCTGCAGGCGCAGGGGGCCGACGTGGCGGTGATCAACGCCGGGGTTTCGGGCGATACCACGGCGGGCGGGCTGTCGCGGCTGGACTGGTCGCTGACGCCAGAGGTGGATGCGATGATCGTCAATCTCGGCGGCAACGACCTGTTGCGCGGCATCGATCCGACGGAAAGCCGCGCCAATCTGGATGCCATCCTCGCCACCGCAAAGGCGCGCGGCCTGCCGGTTCTGCTGATCGGATTGCGCGCGCCGGGCAATTACGGCCCCGCTTTCAAGGCGGCGTTCGATGCGATGTATCCCGATCTGGCGGCGCAGTATGGCGTTGATCTGGAGTTGAATTTCTTCCTGCCGCTGATCGACCAGACCACCCGGCGCTTTGACCCCGCCACCATGCAGCCCGATGGCATCCACCCGAGTGCGGCCGGTGTTGCGCGCATCGTGCAGGGCCTCGGCCCCAAGGTTCTGGCGCTGCTGGACCGGGTTCCCGACTGATCCCCCTTGCAATGGCGCGCGCCGCGTCGGATCAATCGCCATCCAGCGGAGCCTGCCATGACCCTTGTTGCCGACCTGACCGCCGCCCTTGGGGCCGACCATGTGCTGACCGGCGGCGACCTTGCGCGCTATCGCCCCGACTGGTCGTCGCACTATACCTCCAACCCCTGCGCCGTGGCCCGCCCGGCCGATACGGCTCAGGTGGCGCAGGTGGTGCAGATCGCCGCCCGACATGGCGTGCCGGTGATCGCGGTGTCCGGCCTGACCGGCATCGTCGGCGGGGCGATGACCGAGGGCGGTTTGATGCTGTCGGTCGAGCGGCTCAACCACATCCGCGAGGTCCGCGTTGACGCCCGTGTCGCGGTGGTCGAGGCGGGCGTGGTCCTGTCGCGGCTGCATGACGCGGCCGAGGCGGAGGGGCTGTATTTCCCGTTGTGGTTCGGCGCGCGCGGGTCGGCGATGATCGGTGGCGTGTTGTCGACCAATGCGGGCGGGTCGAACGTGTTGCGCTATGGCTCCACCCGCAGCTTGTGCCTGGGGCTGGAGGTGGTGCTGGCGGACGGGCGGGTGCTGAAGCTGATGAGCGCGCTGCACAAGGACAATTCGGGTTACGACCTGCGCGACCTGTTCATCGGGGCCGAGGGCACCTTGGGCGTCATCACGGCGGCGGTGATGAAACTGGTCCCGGCCCCGCTGGCCCATGCCACCGCAATGTTGGCCGCGCGCAGCCTGCCCGATGCGCTGACCCTGCTGAACCGCCTGCAACAGGCGACGGGGGGTCGGGTCGAGGCGTTCGAATTCATGCCCGAAAGCTACATGCGCCGTCTGGCCGAGGCGCGCCCCGACATCCGCCAGCCCTTTGCCACCCGCCACGCCGTCAACATTCTGGTCGAAGTCGGCACGACCGCCCCGCGCGACGCCATCCCCGGCCCGGATGGGGCGGTGCCGCTGGTTGACGTTCTGGAACAGGCGCTGGCCGAAATGATGGCGGAGGGCGCGGTGATCGAGGCCGAAGTTGCCCGAACCGAACAACAGCGCCGGGCGATGTGGCACATCCGCGAACTGGCCGCCGAGATTACCTATCACCGCAAACCGGCGATCGACACCGACGTGGCCCTGCCGCTGGATCAAGTTGCGCCGTTCCTGGACGCGATCCACGCCCGCCTTCCCGCGATCGATGCCGGGTTTGACAGCCTGACTGTAGGCCATCTGGGCGACGGGAACCTGCATTTCACGGTGTTCCCGACCCGTGACGACCCCACGCTGCAGGATGCCGTGATTTCAGCCATCGAGGACGAGGTGCATCGGCTGGGCGGCACATTCAGCGCCGAACACGGCGTCGGCCTGTCGAAACTGCCCTCGATGGCGCGGCGCAAGGACCCTGTGGCGCTTGCGGTGATGCGCAGCGTCAAGCAGGCGCTCGACCCCGGCAATCTGATGAACCCCGGCAAGGTGATCCCGCCGTCAAACGCCTTTTGACCCGCGTTACCGCCAGCTGAAGAACCCCGGCGGCACCTGCGCCAGCAGCCGGTCGGCCAACGCCTGCCCCAGTGCCGCCCCGTCCGCCACCGGCCCGCGCATCTCGCCGGTGATCACCTCGGACCCGTCGGGCCGCAACACCTCGCCGCGCAGCCAAAGATCGCCGCCGTCCAGCACCGCCAGCCCGGCGATCGGTGTCTCGCAGGACCCGTCGAGCCGGGCCAGAAACCCGCGCTCCGCCGCCAGCCGCCGCCCGGTTGGCACATGATGGATCGCCTCCAGCAGCCCCGCCACGCGGGTGTCGGCGCTGCGGCGCTCGATCCCGATCGCACCTTGCGCCACCGCTGGCAACATCTCTTCGGGCGCAATCGCCGACCTTGCCACATGCGCCATTCCCAGCCGGTTCAGCCCGGCCATCGCCAGAAAGGTCGCCACCGCAACGCCTTCGTCGAGCTTCTTCATCCGGGTCTGGACGTTGCCGCGAAATTCGACCAGGTGCAGATCGGGGCGCCGGTGCGCCAGTTGCGCCCGGCGGCGCAAGCTGGACGATCCCACCACCGCGCCCTGCGGCAAATCCGCCAGCCCCGCCACGCCCGGCGACACGAAGGCATCGCGCACATCCTCGCGCACCAGAAAGCAGTCCAGCAGCAACCCCGCAGGCTGCACCGTCGGCATGTCCTTCATCGAATGCACCGCGATGTCGATGTCGCCCGCCAGCAGCGCATCCTCGATCTCGCGGGTGAACAGCCCCTTGCCGCCGATGTCCTTCAGCGCCCGGTCCAGGATCTGGTCGCCCATTACCTTGATCACCACGATGGCGAACGCCGCCTCGGGCAGATGATGCGCCCCCATCAGACACCGCCGAACCTCATGCGCCTGCCACAGCGCCAGCGGCGAGCCTCGGGTGCCGATCCGCAGCGGGGCGTCGGGGCTGGGCAAGGTCATGCGGTGTCCTGTCAAATGATCCTGACACTTCCTGCCAAACCCCCGTCGCCTTGACAAGCCACGCCCGACAGGGAACCTAAAGGCCAACCCCTGCCGGAGACTGTCATGACCCCCCGAAAGACCATCCTGCGCGCCCTGTCCGGCGAAACCCTGCCCACCCCGCCGATCTGGATGATGCGGCAGGCCGGGCGGTTTCTGCCCGAATACCGCGCGACACGGGCGCAGGCGGGGGATTTCCTGTCGCTGTGCTACAACTCCGAGCTTGCCGCCGAGGTCACCCTTCAGCCGATCCGCCGCTTCGGGTTCGATGCGGCCATCGTGTTCGCCGACATCCTGCTGCTGCCGCAGGCCCTAGGGGCTGAGCTGTGGTTCGAAACCGGCGAAGGCCCGCGCCTGTCGACCATCACCACGATGGCGGGTGTCACGGCGCTGAAGCCGAAAGGGGACATCCACGCCACCCTTGCACCTGTATACGAAACCATCCGCATCCTGGCGCGCGAACTCCCGGCCCAGACGACGCTGATCGGCTTTGCCGGGGCGCCGTGGACCGTCGCCACCTACATGATCGCCGGGCGCGGGTCCAAGGATCAGGGCGCGGCGCATGCGCTGAAAGCGGCGGATCGCGCGACGTTCAGCGCGCTGATCGAGTTGATCACCGAGGCGACCATCGACTATCTGTCTTGCCAGGTGCAGGCCGGGGCCGAGGTGGTCAAGCTGTTCGACAGTTGGGCAGGGTCGCTGAAAGGTCAGGACTTCACCGATTTCGCGGTCAAGCCCGCCGCCCGCATCACCGCAGCCCTCAAGGCGCTGCACCCCGGCCTGCCGGTCATCGCCTTCCCGCGCGAGGCCGGCGATGGCTATATCGGCTTTGCCGCCGCGACCGGGGCGGATTGCGTGGCGCTCGACAATTCGGTGACACCGGAATGGGCCGCCGAGCATGTGCAGGTATCGGGCTGCGTGCAGGGCAACCTCGCGCCGGAACACATGGTCACCGGCGGGCAGGCGCTGGATGACGCGACCCGCCGGGTGGTCCGGGCGTTCCGCAACGGCCCGCACATCTTCAACCTTGGCCACGGCATCACGCCGGACGGCAAGCCCGACAATGTGCAGCGGATGATCGACGTGGTGCGGGGCGGCTGATCCGTGCTGTGGGTCTGGGCCACGCTGGCGGCCTCGGCCACCCAGACCGCCCGAAATGCGGCGCAGTCGAGCCTGACCGCGCGGATCGGCACTTTGGGAGCCACCCAGGTGCGGTTCCTGTTCGGCCTGCCGTTTGCGCTGGTGTTTCTGGGGCTGATGGTCTGGGCCACCGGCGAACGCCCGCCCCCGGTTCCCCTGAGCAGCTTCGCGTTCATCGCCCTGGGGGCCGTGGCGCAGATCGCTGCCACCGCCCTGATGCTGTGCAGCATGGCGGGGGCGGGGTTCGCGGTCACCACCGCCTGGATCAAGACCGAACCTGTGATGGTCGCGCTGTTCGCCGCCGCCGTGCTGGGGGACCCGCTTGGCCTGCCCGCGCTGGCCGCGATTGCCCTGGCGACGGCGGGGGTGCTGGTGATGTCGGTCAAGCCGGGGGGTGCCGGGCAGATGCGGCGCGACGGCAGGGCAGCGGCGATGGGGCTTGCCGCCGGGGCGCTGTTCGGGGTGGCCGCCGTCGGGTTTCGCGGCGGCATCCTGGCGCTGCCCGAGGGCGGCTTTCTGATCCGGGCCAGCACGGCGCTGGTGATCGGGCTGGCGCTGCAGGCCGGGCTTCTGGGCCTGTGGATGGCGCTGTTCGACCGCCCTGCAATTCGTGCCTGCCCGGCGGTCTGGCGCGCCTCACTTGGGGCAGGGGTGTTGGGGGCGCTCGCCTCGCAGTTCTGGTTCATCGGCTTTTCGCTGACTTCCGCCGCCAATGTCCGCACCGTGGCGCTGGTCGAGGTGGTGTTCGCGCAGGTGCTGGCGCGGCTCCTGCTCGGCCAGCGGACAACGGCGCGCCAGCTCGTCGGCATGGCCATCCTTCTGGCGGGCGTGGCGCTGCTGCTGCACCTGCAGCGCTGACCCCAAAAGGCGACAGCGGCGCCACCGACCTAATCCGCGGTCAGCATCCATTCAAACCGGCTGCCTGCCAGATGACCCCGGACTTCGGCAAAATTCACGATCACCTCGGACAGCGGCAGATCGTTGATCCGTTGCAAGGCCGGCTTGATCGGCACGGGCGCGACCTGCAGGAACTCGCAAATCTTGCAGTAGCCCACCTTGGGATCGGCCTGCACATCGTATTCATAGACGATGGCGCAGCGCGGCAGGCCGGCGCGATCGAGCACGGCCTCAAGCTGCGCATATTCATCATCTATCGCCTGCAGCAGGGCGTTCAGTTCGTATTTCTGCCCCAGATGCACCGATTTCGGCGGCAGTTTTATCCGCGGCACGGCAGGGTCATCACCGGGTCGCATCTGGTATTTGCCCCGACGAAGCGCAATCAGCGTTGAAGCGATCCGGCGCAGGCCATTGCGCCGGCGCAGGACAACGGCACTGCTCACCTGTTGCCTTTGCAGCATGGCGACAAAACCGGCGATGTCATAGGGCGTTCTCGCAAGATCAAGCGTCGAGAAAAACTTGACCTCGAAGAGATAATGCGCGTCGCGAGGCAGCTTTGCAGTGCGCTGGGCTCTGTTGCACAAATCTGGTGACGCTCGGACGTCCCCTTTCCCCGGACAGACCTATCCTACGACCTCTGTGATGGGTGTGCCGAGGGCGGTGAACCCGTTGAGGACGGCGACACGGACTTGGACC
>Ga0247837_1006290_pt1 | contig 16852 bp, 19 predicted proteins | sample LaCtaG_2_FD_187115 | JGI IMG/M metagenome (GOLD analysis project Ga0247837, IMG submission 187115) | Freshwater microbial communities from meromictic Lake La Cruz, Castile-La Mancha, Spain - LaCruzMarch2015_14.5m | ecosystem: Environmental > Aquatic > Freshwater > Lake | place: Spain: Castile-La...
TCAGGAACTTTCACAAGTTTCCTGAGGGGGTTCATTCTTTGGCCCGCAAGAAAATCGATCAGAAATTGGCAGACAGCCCTCGGTCCTCCAGCGGCTGCTCAAAGGTGAAGGCGAAGCACCCACGGTCACCGCATTCACCCCCGCCGATGGTGAGGCCGGTGTGGCCCTCAATGCCGTCGCCACCGCGACCTTCAGCGAGCCGATGGACCCAGCCACCATCACCGATGTCAGCTTCACGCTTGTGGAAGGTGTGACACCGATTGCCGGGGTCGTGACCTACGACGCCGCAACGGATATCGCCACCTTCAATCCCGATCTCGACCTTGAGGTTGATGCCGTCTACACGGCGGCGGTGACGACGGTGGCGGCGGACCTTGGTGGGACGACCATGGTGCTGGCCACCACCTGGTCCTTCAATACCGGGGTGGCTCCCGAGGTCTTGTCGACAGACCCCGTCGACCTGGCCGTTGAGGTGCCCGACGATGTGACGCCAAGCGTGACGTTCAACGAGGACATGGATGGCGCCACCATCACCGACCTGACGTTCACCATTGCTGATGGCCTGGGACCGGTGCCTGGAGTCGTCACTTTCGACCCACTGACCAACATCGCGACGTTGACCCCCGATCTCCCCCTCGACGGCGGAACCACCTACACGGGTACGGTCACCACCGGCGTGACCGACATCAGCGGCTTCGCCATGGCTGCGCCGTTCTCGTGGAGCTTCACCGTCGGCGTCCGCCCGGAGGTGATTGCGACGAATCCCTTGAACCTCGCCATCGATGTGACCGTCAACGTTCGCCCCAGCGCCACGTTCTCGAAGGACATGGACGCAACGACCATCACCGACCTCACGTTCGTCCTGACCGACGGTGTGCTGCCCGTCGACGGCGCCGTCAGCTACAACCCGTTGACCGACACCGCGACGTTCACTCCCGACTTCCCCCTCGACATCAACGTGACCTACACAGCGACCCTTTCGGGCGATATCGCCGATACCGGTGGCCTGACCCTCGCTGGCCCCTTCACCTGGACCTTCACGACCGATCCCTGCAGCCTGACCCCCATCAATCTGCGCTCGGCGGCCGCGTTCGCGATTCTTGCCGGATCGACCGTGACGAGCACGGGCAACACGATCATCAACGGTGACCTCGGCGTCAGCCCCGGTTCCGCAGTGACCGGGTTTGGGCCCGGCATCGTCAACGGAACGCAACATGCGGCAGACCCGGTCTCTTCTCAGGCCATTGCTGATGCCACCACGGCATTCATCGACGCTGCCGGCCGCAGCCTGTGTGCGGTCACGGTGGCCGGCAACCTCGGCGGTCAGACCCTGGCTCCTGGTCTGTACACGTCGACGTCGTCATTGGAGATTTCGTCGGGAGACCTGACGCTGGATGCCCAGGGACAAGAGGACGCTGTCTTCATCCTCCAGATGGCGTCGACGTTGACAACCACCTCCGGGCGTCAGGTGCTTCTCAGCGGCGGTGCCCAGGCGAGCAACATCTTCTGGCAGGTGGGCACATCGGCCACCATCGGCACCACGTCGTCGTTCCAGGGCACCATCATCGCCGACCAGGCCATCACCCTGAACACGGGCGCATCGCTGGGCGGGCGGGCCATCGCCATCATCGCGGCGGTGAGCCTCGACAACAACAACGTCGTTCGGCCCTGATCACCTGAACTGAACGACAAGGCCCGGGAGTCGGCACAGGCCGGCCCCGGGCTTCTTTCATTTTCTGGGCTGTTCATTCAGAAGTCGACGCCGTCGACCACGAACTTTCCACCCTTGAAGTGGAAGCGCAGCTTGCCGACCGGGACGCCCATGCCGAGCAAGCGAAGGCCAGGTACCCCGAGAATGTTGCCCGCGCCGACGAGGTCGTTGCCGGTCCCGTCGCCGACGAAGCCCCGCAGGTCAATGCGTCCATCGATGGGGCCAACGAGGTCGATCCGGTGCAGGAACTGCAAGCCGGGGTCTGGAGAATCTCCTGGAATGATGGCCCGCAGGTCTTCGGCCCGGGCCCCGAGCAGGGAGACCGCTGCCACCAGGTGGGGGAGACGGCCCCGCGCCGTCTTGGCGAAGTCGAGCGAGACGTCGCCCCGATAGGTGGACTGCCCCTTGTGCACGACGACGTTTTGGAAGGACAAGCGCGTTCGTCTGGAAGCGATGATCCCTGTCGCCCGGCCCAACAGGAAGCCCATGATGGTCAGGTTCGTGGCCCGCACCCGGGCGGTGAGCACGGCATCATCGTAGGGGCCCACGATGTGCAGCGAGCCGCTGCCGTGGCCCGTGATGGCCAGCAGGCCAATTCGCCTGTTGCCGGTGACCATCGAGAAGTGGTCGGCGACGACATCAAGCAGCATCCCGCGGTCCATGTCGAACCAGAGCTGACAGGTCCCGTGGGCGCGGGTGAGTGTGTCGTCGACGGCGCCGGCAAAGGTGAGGCCGTCGACGTCGGCGTGAAACGTGATGTCGAGGTGGACCGGCCTTGTCACGGTCAGGATGCGCTGTTTGGCGGTGGCCGTGAGGGCATCGACGGCGGCGACGACAATCTGGGTGGCCGTGCCAGTGCCGGCACCATCCAGCACAAAGGGAGCAAGGGTGCCGCCGCCGTGCAGAACCCCGTCAATGCGCGCTTCAACCCACGGGCCCCTGGACAAGCCCAGGGCGGCGAACAGCCCGTGGGCCGAGAGGCGCAGGCCTTCGGCCTCAACGACGAAGGGCAGCCCCGCATCAAACGCGATCGACGCTGCGCCCGTGATGATGGTGTCACCGATGGCCCAGGTGGCCCCTGCGAGTTCGAGGCGTCGGTCATCGACGTGAATGAAGCTGTGCAGCGTACCGAGACGCATCCGGTCAACGCCCAGATCGTTGACATCGATTTCGCCGTCGATGAGGACCGGTTCTCCCTCACGGACGACGATGTGCGCCGACCCGATGGTGTGCCCGCTGAAGCGCTGGGGGAGGCGCGCCGCCGCCCCCAATGCGCCAAGCTGTGCTTCGCCGTCGACGTCGAGGTCAATGCGCAGGGCGCGGGATCCGCGCGAGGCCGAGCGGGCAGGGACGAACTCGACAACGCCTGACGCTGACAGTTCGACATCGGCGGAAGCCACCCGCGCATCGAGAAACGACAGCCGTTCGGTGTCGAGGAGGCCGTCACCTTCGATCCAGACGACGGTCTGAAACGGCTCGATCGTCGTGGCGTCGTCACCACGGGCCAGGCTGGCCCGGGCAACGGCGAGGGACCCATCGTGGCTGCGGGGCGTGCGCTGATCCAGCGTGGCGCTGATACCCGCCATGGTGAGGTGGACCGTGTCGTGTGGCGACTCGGCGACGAAGGAGACGTCAAGAGCGCCATCCTCGATCCGCAGGTGGGCCACGTCGACCAGCAAGCGCGAGGGCGACTGGCCATCGGCCAGGAAGATGCCGGCGACCACGCCATCGACCACCCGCAGGGATGCCACGGGCTCGATGAGTTCAGCATCGCTGATCTGGACCCGCCCCCTCAGCAGCGGGCCCATGGGCACGCAGAATCGTCCCGAGCGGGCCGTGAACACCGTCGTGTGCTCCCGGTCCGCCAGCGCGATCGGTCCGGCGGTGAACTCAACCTGCAGACGGTCGAGGTACCGCGACAATCCCGCGCCGCTGTCATTCGCCACGCCAGGGCCTTCGACGATCCGCCAGCGGACGGCAACGATGCCGAGGTCTGCGCTGACGCCCGTGGCTGCCGTGATGCGGTCGGTGACGACGGCCACCAGCGGCCAGCCCGACGCCAGCACAGCAAGTCCGATGGTGGTCGCAAAACTGCCGACCACGACGAACACGACGGCGACAACGCGCCCGGGACGACGGACGCGCTGCATGAAGACTCCGTCGTCAGCGGCTCAGGACCCGGCCAATGACGAATCCGCAGGCCACCGCTGCCAACAGGGCGACGGCGGGCTTTTTGGCGACAAAGGTCCTGAACTGCTCGTCGAGGGCGGCAGCGTGCTCGGCGATGTTCACGGCAGCGTCTTCCATACGCGTTTCCAATGCATCTGTGCGTTCGTTCTCGGGTGCTGCTGGGTGGGTGGTCTGGATCATGGTCGTCCTTTGTTCATTGAATCTCTGCGATCACGATGAACGAGGGTTCATCTGGCCCGGTCGGTGGTTCTTGCGCAGGTGATGGCGATGCCGCCGGCGGTCCGGGAGCAGGGCCGACCTTCTCGTTCATGGCCGCCGACAGCACCGCTGAGGCCAGGTGGCGTGTCGCGGCGGCCATGGCGAAGCGGGTGCCCATGCGAATCACCCCCCGCGCGACCGGTGGCATGCCGCCGGCGACGACGCCGACAGCGACCGCGACGCCAAGGACCGTCCAGGGGCGCTCATTGAGCTGGCGCTTGGCGAGGGCCCCCGCCTGGCGCAGGACCTCGCCGCTGCTGGTGGCACAGGCCCGGGCTGCTGCGCGGGCCGCCAGCGCAGCAGCCAGAACATCGTCGATGACCACATCATCGGCGGTGGGAGAAGCGGGGATGGCAGTATCGTTCACGCCTTGTCCATGGGGACGCTGTTGCGGCCGGTGGGGCGGTGCTCGGCCACCAGGGTCCTGGCGGCATGCAGGGCGTGCTCCGCCGCGTGGTTGACCTGGCCGCCCAGTTCGCTGGCGCCTTCGCGCAGGTCACTGCGCAAGGCCCGTCCCGACTTCGGGGCGAGCAACAGGGCGGCGGCAGCGCCGACGGCAGCACCAGCCACCAGCAGTGCACCGTAGGTCAGGGCCCGCGATGCCGCGCTGGATTTGGGCTGGAGCCCCAGGGCGTCCAGGAGGGCGGCGCTCGACAGATGGGACATGGGATTGTGGACAGACATGGTGTTCTCCGGATGGGCGTGGTTTTGAGGCTGTGACACGCACCGTGCCGCGGCCTCATCGACGTGATGCGTGCCCCAACATCAAGCCGACTCCGATGCAGAGGCCGATGGCCAGCCAGGCATTGTGGTGAAGGACGCGGCGGGTCCCGGCGCTGGCCGCCTCGGCGGTCTGCTCAAGAACAACCGCCGCCACCCGCTCAACCTCATGGCTGACGTCGACCACCCGGGCATGGGCCAGCGCATCCAGGCGATCGAGGGCCTTGCGCAGGCGCTCGTCGGAGCGGGTGGCCTGGACCGCCAACTGAAGGTCTTGGCCGCTCATGAGGGCTCACCCGCGCCAGGCGCTGGCGATACCCGCGCCAGGACCAGCATGAGCAAGGCGACCAGGGCATTGAGACCGGTCAATGACGCGGCAGCGACGATCAATGACGTGTGGGCGGTGAGCCACAGGCCGACCACGACCTGGACGCCAATCCAGGCCGCCACCAACGACGCACCACCGGCCACAGACAGCAGCAGCCGGACGGTTCCCATCTTCATCTGCGCGATGAACCGCTCCTGCATGAGGTCCAGTCGAATGGACAGCGATTCCTGCAGGGCGGCCATGACCTCGGTGAGGACAGATGACAGCGTTGCCTCATCGTCCGCAGGGCGAGAAGGAATGGCGGGGAGGCGGTCCATCCGGGTCTGACTGCAAGGTGTCGGCCACTCCTTTCGCGGCGGCCGTGACCAAGGCGCCCCGGTGAGGCGATCGTGTGGTCGCAGAACACCGTCGTCGTCGTCAAGGGGAGTGCTCGATAGCCCAGCGCGAGGGGTCGTGCCTGCCATCAGCGCAGGGGCCGCCCGGGACCTGATCACGCGATCCGCGCTTGATGTTCATGCCAGTCGACCGCTCGCGGTCGGTCACAGGTCTTGGTGGCGTCGCTTCGGTGCCAGAAGGCGACGGGGCATTGCTGCCCCGGTGAGGCAGGGATGCACGACGAGATGGCGGAGGGCCGACATGACGGGTGGCACGACTGCTGCAGTCGATGGGCGTGCCGACGACGGCCTTCCCTGGAGACCCCATGAGACCCGCCATGTTCCCTGTCGCCCTTCTTGTTCTCACCGGGTGCGCCACGGCCACCCTTCCGGCCGATCGACTCACCTCCCTCGAGGCATCCATCCGCGCCGCCGACGAAGTGGGCGCCGGCCAACAGCCCCAGGCATCACTGCATGTCCGGCTCGCCGAAGAGGAACTCGCCCAGGCCAAGCAACTCGCCAAGGACGGCGACGCCGAACGCGCCGAGCTCTTCTTGCAGATGGCCGACGCCGACGCCGCCCTGGCCCTCGCCCTGACGCGTGCTGCCGACGCCAAGGCCGACGCCGACAAAGCCCACGCCGCCGTCGTCGCCCTCTCCGAAGGAAAGACCCCATGAAGACCCGCATCATTCTCCCCCTCGCCTGCTCTGCCTTTTTCGTTGCGTCGTGCGCCACGACCAAGCCCCCCGACGCCCTCTTGAACGCCCGGCAGGCCTACGACGTCGCCAGCCAGGACGCAAAGCGTGCAGCGCCGACGGAACTCCACGCCGCGCGCCTTGCCCTGGACGCCGCCGAAGCGAGCTTCGCCGAGGCCCCGTCCGAGATGGAGGTCAAAGACCTTTCCTACATCGCTCAGCGCCGTGCGGAGCTCGCGGCAGCTCGTGCCGCCGTCTTCATCGCCAACGAGAAGCGCGACGCCTCGAACATTCGCTTGCAGGCGCTGGGCACCGCTGCCGCTGGTGAGCTTCGAACAACCCGCGAAGACCTCAGCACCGCTGAGCAGCAGGCTCGTGCATCCGACAAGAATGCCCGCGGCTTGCAGAGTGACCTGAACGCGTCAGAGACCAAGGCCACCAGTCTTCAGGGTGACCTGGCGGCGTCGCAGTCAAAGACCAGCGGCTTGCAGGGTGACCTGAAGGCCTCGCAGACCCGTGCCTCGGGCTTGCAGGGGGATCTGAAGGATTCGGAAAGCAAGGCAACCGATCTGCAGGCCCAGCTCGTCAAGGAGAAGCTCGCCCGGCGCGAAGCCGAGGTGAAGTTGACGTCGACGCTGCAGGCGATGCGCGACCTGCAAAGCGTGAAGGAGGAGGCCCGCGGCCTTGTCATCACGTTGTCTGGAGCCGTGGTGTTCGCCTCGGGTCAATCCACCCTGCTCCCCGCAGCCCGTTCGGCCCTCGACAATGTTGCCGAGGCCCTGAAGGCCACCCCAGAGCGTGCCATCACCGTCGAGGGGCACACGGATTCCCAGGGTTCGGCGCAGTCCAACCAGCAGCTCTCCCAGAGCCGCAGCGAAGCCGTGCGGACCTACCTCGTGTCCCGTGGCATTCCGTCGGCCGGCATCAAGGCGGCGGGCTTCGGCCAGGATCGCCCGGTGGCCGACAACAAGACTGCCGAAGGTCGGGCCACCAACCGCCGGGTGGAGATCGTCCTCGCGCCTGCGCCCGAGAGCCGCTGAACCGATGAATCGATGTTGAGTGGGGCCCTGCGCGGCGCCCACCCAGACGTTGCATCCGCCCACCAAGGAGGTTCGTCAGCTGTGCGTCACTTCGAAGCCATCGCGTCCAACAGCATCACCACGCGTCGACACATTCGCACGTCGACATCACAGACAAGGGACATCCAATGAATCAAGACCAAGTCAAGGGCCAGTGGGAACAACTCAAGGGCAAAGCCAAGAAGGCCTGGGGCGAACTCACCGATGACGACATCCTCAAAGCCGAGGGCTCCGCCGACAAGCTCTACGGCGTCATCCAGTCCCGCTTCGGCGACACCAAAGAAGTCATCGCTGACAAGCTCGCCCAAGTGAAGATGCCGTGAGGAGCACGTGACGGGACGCCCTGCAGGGCTCTGGTCACTGACACGCCGCGGCGAGATGGTTGCAAACCTCTCCCTGCGGCGTCCTCATGTCCGGCTTCGGTGGCGTCCGATGGGCCCGACGGAGCCTGACGGAGCCTGACGGAGCCCCGATTGACCCAATGGGACGAAGCCGTACAAAAGGCGATGCGCCGAACCACTGCTTCTGTCGCCGGTCTCCTTCTCGCCCTCTGCACGCCCCTGGGCGTGGCGTGTGAGCGGCCCATCGGCAGCGATGGCACCCCCGATGAACAGCCCGATGTGCCCGGGGTCCTCAACGGCCGCTGCACTGAAGACGGCTTCTGCAACGACCCCCTCATCTGCGTCGCCGACGTGTGCGTGAACGACCCCAATGGCGGGGGAGAAGGCGAAGGAGAGGGCGAAGGCGAAGGCGAAGGCGAAGGCGAAGGCGAGGCCTGTCCCGATGCCGACGACGACGGCTCCTGCGACGACGTCGACTGCGACGACAACAACCCCTCGGTGTTCCCCGGTGCCCGTGAGCGCTGCGATCGCTTCGACACCAACTGCAACGGGCAGCTGAACGACGATCTCGATTGCACCTTTCTCGCCCACGATCGCGACACGACCTTCGCCATCGACCCCTTTGCCCTGACGATTCGGGAGCTCAGCCAGATCACGTTGCCGGGCAACAACGGCCTCCTCGACATCGACCGTGACGTCGACGGAACGCTGTTGGCGGTGACCGCCGACGGCATCTGGGAGGTCAACACCAACGGGACCCTGAGCTCCGTCGCCAGCATCGTGGCTCCCACCCGGACCAACGGCCAGTGCATCACGGGCACCGGCGTGCTGTTTCTCACCAACGACGACGGCGTCGACAGCGCGGCCTGGCGGGTCGATCGCCCGGCGGGCACCCTGGTGGAGGTCGGCGGCTTCTCGGCGGGCCTGGTGTCGTCGGGGGACTGCGTCGTCACCAAGGAGGAAGACCTCCTGATGAGCGCCAAAGACCCGGCCAACGCCGCGGCCTCTGACGTCCTCGTCGAGGTCGACGCCGACACCGGCGCCACCACCATCCGTGGGGGCATGGGCTTTTCCCGCGTCTTTGGCCTGTCGGCGAGCTTTGGCTTTCTGTTTGGCGTGACCCAGGCCGGCGAGGTCATCGAGGTCAATGCCGAAACCGGTGCCTCCACCTTGTTGTTCGACACCGACGTGTTCTTCAACGGCGCCGCCAACGGCGACTGAAGAGGTCCTGGTGCTTCGGTGCTGACACGTGACGCAGGGGACGATGGGACGATGTGAAGCTGTTCGCCGCTGTCAAACTCTACGCCATCGCGCTGGTGGTCTTCAGCGCCCTTGACCTGCTGTGGCTCGGCGTGGTCGCCAAGGGCCTGTACGCCGAATATCTGGGCTTCTTGCTGCGTGACCAGGTGCTGTGGCCTGCAGCCGTCGTGTTCTATCTGTTCTTCTTGATGGGGCTCGTGGTCTTCGTCATCGTGCCGGCCATGAAGACCAGGAGCGTCTCCCGGGCTTTGGGGCTCGGCGCCTTCTACGGCTTCATCACCTACCAGACCTACGAACTCATTAACTACGCGATGGTCAGGGACTGGCCGTTTCCCATTGTCGTCATCGACATTGTCTGGGGCATCGTGTTGTCCGCCAGCGTCAGCGCCCTCACCGTCGTGGTGGCCCGCCGGGTGCTCTAGGTTCGCTGTCTCCCCGGAGTGTCATGGCCACCAGAACGTCGTCATCGGTTTCCAGCGCGCCGGCAGCCACAAAGAAGAAGCCGGCCGCGAGGAGCGCGGCTGCGGCCGCGAGGAGCGCGGCCGCGGCCTCGCCGAAGAAGCCGGCCGCGCAGAGCGCGGCTTCGGCCGCGCGGAGCGCGGCTTCGGCCGCGTCGAAGAAGCCGGCGTCGTCGGTGTCGAAGGCGTTGCCGTGTTTCGGGACCGAGGCCCGCGCCCTCATCGGCGAATTGGCCCGACGGCAGGACCGGGAATGGTTCGCGCCCCGCAAAGAAGCGTTTCGCGAGCAGCTCACGGACCCCATGCAGGCGGTCCTCACGTCCCTGGGGCCCTTGCTGCTCGATGGGTTTCCCGCCGTTGAAGACGCTGTGCCCAAGCTGTTTCGCATCTACCGGGACACACGCTTTTCGAAGGACAAGCGGCCCTTCAAGGAGCACGTCGGGGGCGAGCTCTCCCTCGGGCGCGCCGGCTTCTACATCCATGTGTCGGCGACGGAGGTCTTTGCCGCCGTTGGCTTGTGGCAGATGGAGCCCGACATGTTGCAGCGCTACCGGCGCAGCATCGTCGACAACAACGCCCTCGGAGATGCCCTGCTCGGTGCCACGGCCGACCTCGAAGCCCGGGGCTGGGTGTTGATGAGCATGGGGGAACTGGCGCGGGCCCCGGCGGGCATCTCGCCGAGCCATCCCCGCATCCACCTGCTCAAGCACAAGGGCTGGGCCATGGCGTTGCCCCTCGACGGCGTCGACGTCGGTGCGCCTTCGCTGCCTGCGGCGCTGGCTGGCCGGGTCCTGCAGGCGCGCAAGGCCCTGTTGCTGCTGGAGCAGGCGGTCGCCGGCCGGTGAGGGTCGACGGCAGGCGCTGCTCTGGCGTCAGGCCTCGCTGCTCGCCGGTGGCAGGCACAGCGAAAAGGTGCTGCCCACCCCCACCTCGGTGACGACGCCAATGAAGCCGCCATGCTCGCGGGCGATGCGGCGCGCGACGGCCAGGCCGAGGCCGGTGCCGTCCCCATCCTTCTTCGTTGAAAAGAACGTGTCGAAGAGGTGGGCGAGATTGTCGCTGGTGATCCCCGTGCCGACGTCGTTCACATGGACGCAACAGTAGTCACGGGCCGGCAGATGCTCGGTCGACGGCGGCGTGACGTGCTCCTGGGTGATGCTGATGGTGACCGTGCCCCCCTTGGGCATGGCCTGGGCTGCGTTCATGATCAGGTTGGTGATGACCAGCGTGATCTTCGACGCATCCCCCAGCACGGGCGCGACGGTGCCGTCGTTCACAATGATCAGCTCGGCGTTTCGCTTGCGCGCGTCCATCCGCAGGAGGGTCAACATGGCGCGGGTGGCTTCGGCGAGATCAACAGGACCCCGGGGCCCCGAGCGGGGGCGGGCGTAGTCGAGCACGTCGCGGCACATCTGGGTCAGGCGCTTCACTTGCCGCACGATCTCTTCGGCGTCCTTGCGAGCCTCCACCATGTCTGTTTCGTCGTTGATGATCATCTGGGCCCGCGCCAGGGCGACGCCCAGCGGCGTGCCGAACTCGTGGGTCAACGCCGCCGTCAACGTGCCCACCGTCGTGAGTCGATTGGCGTTGTGCAGGGTCTCCAGGTCCGCGAGTCCCCGACGCGTTTCGGCGGCGACGCGGGCGTCGCGGTCCTGGCAGCGCGCGTCGAGGAGATCGAGCTCGCGACGCAGGACCGCGTACTCGTCATCAGGTGCCGCGTCGACGGTGGCGGCCTCGCCCGCGCGGGCGGTGTCCCCCCCGGGCGAGCCCATCGCGCGAACGTGGTCGATCATCTCCTGCACCCGCAGGGCCCAATCTGGTCCGGCGGCCGTCATGGATGCACCCTGCACGCCGTACGCGGGCCCGGACGTCGGTGATCGTGTCGGTACCGAGCCCGAAACGGCGCCTCCGGCGGACTCATCAACTGCGGACACATGGAACTTCATGGCGGCTCACTTCTCTCGGTCGTTTCGTGTTCGCCTGGATGACTGGTTCGTGGACCTTACTGGACACCGACCCTCTCCGTACTGGGAATGCATGGACCATGCCGCCCATCCGAGGGCCGAAGTTCGGTGATCTGCAGCTGCCATTGGTGCCAGACGCCACGCTGGTGGGGCATTTTTGCGACGACGAGCACATCGTGCATCGCGGTAACCCACATTGACCCTCGTCGGGGCGCGGATTACTTGGACAAGACGCTCATCTGCGTGGAGACGACCGCGTGAGTGCCAATCGACCAACCCCGGAGCATGTCGCGCTCGCCCGCTGGCTCCTCGGATACGAGGCTGCCGAGGGCGGTGACGCAACGCCTGCGGCCCGGGTCTACGACAAGCTCCTGACGCAGGTCACACCGCTGCTTGGTGCAGCGGGCGCCGAAATGCTGTTCGTGCGCAGCGCCAAACTGACCGGCGACGGCTTTCACATCCTGGCCAGCGTTCCCCTGCTCGAAGGCGAACCCGGCCTCCGCGCAACCCTCCACTCCGCAGATCCCGCCGTGGCGACGGAGTCCGCGACGAACCTGTTCGCCACATTCCTGCTGCTGATGACCACGTTCATCGGCGAGCGACTGACCGCCCAGGTGCTCCGCCGCGCCTGGCCGATGATCGAAGCCCGTGCAGGAGAGAACCAGTGAGCACTGATCGCGTTTCCATTCGACAGCTGCCAAGCGGCGTTCCCGGCCTCGACGAGGTCCTGGGCGGCGGCATTCCCGAATTCTCGTTCAATCTCATCGCTGGCGGTCCGGGCTCGGGCAAGACGACCATGGCCCACCAAATCATGTTCGCCAACGCCAGCCCCGATCAGAAGGCCATCTACTTCTCGATCGTCGGCGAGCCGCCCATCAAGATGCTGCGCTACCAGCAGCAATACGCGTTCTTCGACCCCGAGAAGATCGGCGACGGCTCCGTCCGCTTCGTCCACCTCGGGCATGTGGCCCAGGACGGCGGGATGCCAAAGGTCCTGGAGGCCATTGTCGCCGAGGTCGAACGCTCCAGCCCAGCCATCGTCGTCGTCGATTCGTTTCGTGCCCTCGTGCGCAGCACCCTGGATGGCAGCGGCGGCGAGGTGGAGTTGACCAACTTCATGCAGCGCCTGGCTCTCGTCCTCACGAGTTGCGAGGCGACCACCTTCCTCATTGGCGAGTACGCCGACGACGAACACGACAGCGCCGTTTTCACGGTGGCCGACGGGCTCCTGTGGCTGTACCAGGCCATCGATCGCAATTCCGTGGTGCGCAAACTCCACGTGATGAAGATGCGTGGCCAGGGGCAAATCCCGGGACTCCATACCGCGCGCATTTCCGACAAGGGCTACAGCGTCTTTCCGCGACTGCTCAAGCCCGCCGAGGTCATCGCCGACCATCCCCTCAAGCACCGCTTGTCGACGGGGGTCTCCGGGCTCGACGAGATGTTGGGAGGCGGAATTCCGAGCGGCTATTCGGTGCTCGTGGCCGGCCCTTCAGGGTCGGGAAAAACCGTGCTCTCGAACCAATTCATCATCGAAGGCGCCCAGCGCGGCGAAAAAGGCATCGTCGCCATCTTCGAGAAGCGGCCCAACGACTACCTGCAGACGACGCCGCGGGGAGAAGAGTTCGCCAAGCTCGTCAAAGAGGGCATGTTGGAGGTCATCTACCTCCGTCCCCTGGACCTCTCCATCGACGAGACCCTGTTGGAACTCCAGAGCGCCGTGAAGCGCATGGGTGCCAAACGCGCGGTGATTGATTCCCTCTCGGGACTCGAATTGGCGTTGGCGCCCACGTTCCGCGAGGACTTCCGGGAATCGCTGTATCGCATGATGGGCGCGCTCACGGGCCTCGGCGTCACCGTGATGGCCACCGTCGAGCAGGCCGACTCGTTCACCGACCTGCGCTTCAGTCCCCAGGGCATCGCGTTTCTCACTGACGCCATCATCATCCAGCGCTACGTCGAGCTGCATGGCGAACTGCGGCGGGCCCTGGCGGTCGTCAAAGTTCGCTCCAGCCAGCACAGCAAACAGCTGCGGGAATATGAGATTTCCACCAACGGCGGCATCGCCGTGGGGGATGCCCTCAAGGGCTACGAGGGGCTGCTGGCAGGCCGGCCTCGGGGTCGGACAGGGGAAGCGTGAACGGCTCCGACGCCTTCCAGGCATTTGACGACGTCGGCGCCCTCGTCGTCGTGCTCGATGGCACCGGCTGTATCGTCCATTGGAATCGCGCTTGTTCCCTGTTTGCGGGCGTTCCCCTCGAGGAGGCCTGCGGTCGACGGTTCTGGGACGTCGTCACACCCGGCAGTGATTCGCCGAACGGTCTGCATTCAGCGCCCCCCGATTTTTTTGCCACACCGTGGCTTTCGCGAAACGGTGAGCCCCACTGGATTGCCTGGTCCACCGCCGTGCGGGGTTCCACGGCGACGGGTGCTGGTGGTTTCATCATCACCGGGAATGACCAGACAGCCCGCAAGGCCGCCGAAGACGCCCTCAAGACGTCGGAGGCGAGGCTTGGTGGGGTGGTGGGCATCGCGGTGGACGCCATCGTCTCGATTGACGCCGCCCAGAACATCCTCCTCTACAACGGCGGCGCCGAACGGATCTTCGGGTGGTCGGCCGCTGAGATCGTTGGCGCCCCCCTGGATCGCTTGCTCCCCGAGCGCCTTCGCGCCGATCACGCCCAACTCGTGAGCGACCATGTGGCGGGCATGGCGTCGACGCGGCCCATGGGGGGAACCCGGGTCGTCGTCGGTGTGCGAAAAAATGGCGAGGAGTTCCCGGCCCAGGCCGCCATCTCCCGCCTCGACGTGGCCGGCCCACCCCAGTTTGTCGTCGTGCTGCGGGACGTCACGGACCAGACTGAGCGTGATCGGAACCTGGAGTTCCTCGCCACCGTCGGCGCCGAATTGGCAGCGACCCCCGACTACGATGCGACCCTGGCCAGCGTGGCCCGCCTGGTGACCCTGGCGTTGGCGGACTGCTGCATCATCGACCTCATCGACAACGGGGAGGTTCGGCGAGCCACCGTGGTCCATCGCGACACGGCGGCGGCGGCGGTGTGTGTGGCCCTGCGCGATACCCCCCTCGACAGAAGCCGTCCCTACCTGGGTTCTTCGGTGCTGGCGTCCCGTCGGGTCTGGATCCAGGCCGACGTGTCGTCGGCATTCCTGGCGACCATCGCCCAGAGCGACGAGCACCTTGGCCTGTTGCAGCGGCTGCAGCCATCGTCCCTGATGGCCGTGCCCCTGGTGGCCCACGGCGAGTTGTTGGGCTCCCTCGTCTTTGTGTTGTCCCATCCGCGGCGTCGCTACGGATCAGCGGATGTGCGGCTTGCCGAGACGTTTGCCCACATGGCGGCTCTCGCCATCGAGCGGGCCCAGCTCTTCGAGATTGCGCGGGTGGCCATCCACGACAGCCGCGAAGCCAATCAGCAGATGGTGGCGTCCACCATCCTGGCCCACGAGCGGACGGATCGGGCGCGCCTGGCCACCAAGCAAGCCGAAGACAGCGAGCGCGAGCTGCAGGTCGTCGGCGGGTTTCGGGAATTGTTCATCGGCATCGTCGGCCACGACTTGCGAAACCCCCTGGCCTCGATTCGCCTCAGCGCCGACCTGCTCCGTGGCCGCCTGGACGGCGACGGCGAGGCCGTGCTTGATCGCATTGTCTCCAGCAGTCAGCGCATGACGCGCATGATTGCCCAGCTGTTGGACCTCACCCGGGCCCGTTTGGGCGGCGGCTTTCCCCTCGAGACCAGGCGCGTGGACCTGCGCGATGTCTGCGTCACGGTGCTGCGGGAGTTCAAAGCTGTCCCCGTGGATGACATGAGTGGGCATGGTGGCGGCGGCGATGTCGAAGAACCCGTCCACCTGAAGGTCCAGGGGAACCTGGCCGGGATCTGGGACGCCGACCGCTTGACCGAAGCGTTGTCCAATATCGTGGGCAACGCCATCGAGCACCGACGGCCCGAGACGCCGGTCATGGTCGACGTCACCGGCGAAAGCGACGTCGCCCTCATTGAGGTGACGAATCAGGGTGATCCGATTTCGCCCGATGTGCTGCCCACGATCTTCGAACCCTTTCGCCGCGCCAACCAGCACCAGCGTTCGGCGACGGGGAACCTGGGCCTCGGCCTCTATATTGCCCACCAGATCGTGCTCTCCCACGGCGGGACCATGGGGGTCCGCTCCGAGCACGACAGCACCACCTTCTGGATGCGCTTGCCTCGCGGACGCGGGCTGCCAGAGGTGCCGCCGGTGGCGGCGGTGGCAGCGCCGGCAGTGCCGGTGGTGCCGCCAGCACCGATCAAGCCCGTGGCTGGTCGCGCGCCGCCCCGCCGGGTGGTCATCGTCGACGACAGCGATGACCTGCGCGAAACCTTTCGGCGGATTCTCGAACGCCGGGGCCATAAGGTGGTGGAGGCCGGCGACGGCCTTGAAGGGCTCGCCTGCATTCTGGCCGAGCAGCCCGACATCGCCATTGTCGATATCGGGTTGCCTGGCATCGACGGCTACGAAGTGGCGCGACGGGTCCGGGCGGTCCTTGGGCCGGCGATTCACCTGGCGGCCATGACCGGTTACGGCAGCCCCGCCGACCGGGAGCGCGCGCGGCAAGCCGGTTTCGACACCCAGGTGACCAAGCCCGTCGACATCGACGTCATTGAGCAGTTGCTTGGCGATGGCGGTCGCGACACAGCCCCCATGAGCCTCGGCTGACGGAGGCGGCCTCGACGACGAGGGGCCGAATCGCTACGTCGAAGCATGCAACGAACAACGCTCAACGCTCTGCTCGATGGGACCTCGGCACTGCTGTTTCTCAGCATGATGGCCACCGGTTTCGTCAGTCAGTTCGTCCTGCCCCCCGGCAGTGGCGGCGGGTGGATGTTGTGGGGGCTTCTGCGTCATGACTGGAACCAACTGCACGCGGTGCTTGGTCTGCTGCTGCTCGTTGCCATTGCTGTTCACGTCGGCGTTCACTGGAACTGGATCGTCCAGGTGGCGAGCCGCCGGTTCGGCATGGAGCGCGCCTCGCCCATCCGGGCAGCGGTGGGGACCGTGGTCATCGTGATCCTGCTGGGCGGTGGTTTCGCCGGGGTCACCTGGGCCACACGGGTCCCCGTGCCACAGGCGCTGGCGGCCGCACATGATGGTGGCGGCGTCGCTGATGGCGTCGCTGATGGAGATGGTGTCGGGAAGGGTGCTCCACAGCCTGTGGGTGGTGCGTTGTCGTTCAGCCACGACGTTGGACCCATCATCGGTGCCCGGTGCCTGCGATGTCATCAAGGCAATGAAGCGCGCGGAGGGGTGCGGCTCGATGGATATGACGAAGTGCGCCGCCAGATTGTTCCCGAGGCTTCGGCCCAGAGCCCGCTCATCACGGCCCTCCGCTCCCCGACCCGCGCGGGTCATGACGTCGACGTCGGCGAACGAACGCTCATCGAGGCCTGGGTGGGGCAGGGGGCGCCTCCGTAGCCTGC
>Ga0247837_1006292_pt1 | contig 16849 bp, 17 predicted proteins | sample LaCtaG_2_FD_187115 | JGI IMG/M metagenome (GOLD analysis project Ga0247837, IMG submission 187115) | Freshwater microbial communities from meromictic Lake La Cruz, Castile-La Mancha, Spain - LaCruzMarch2015_14.5m | ecosystem: Environmental > Aquatic > Freshwater > Lake | place: Spain: Castile-La...
CCTAACACTCTTTAAATTGTTGATAACATAAAGAATGGCAAAAATAATGTGATTCTTTTATGCAGGGAAAGTTATGTTTTCAGATAAATTAAATATATGAGAGAGTAATGAATATTAGCAGCAAATTGCGTAGTTTCGATTTTTAGTCTAAGCTGAAAGTAGAACTTAGCTAAATAATCGTTTTACATTACTTTACACTGCGTGAAGTTTGAAGAAAGGTGCAGCACATAGTGCCATTCGTTTATATAGAACAGAGATATTTGAAATGATCCACTGATAGTCTGTCTTCCACAGGGTTATTACTCCATTAGTATGAGTTACAGTCGAGTGAAAGTGGCAGTGCGAGTTCGCCCCTTCACAGCAGCTGAGAAGGTGATAGACCCTCGGGGCTGCGTGTTCATGCAAGAAAACGTCACAGTCTTATCTCGTGGAGCCGAGCGCAGACAATTCACCTACGATTACTCTCTGTGGTCACATGACAGCTTTGCAGTTGAGGAGGGAGTGTATTACAAGGACTCGGACGAGTCGAAGTACCAAGACCAAACTGCAGTGTTCGAAGCTGTGGGCCAGCCAGCTCTGCACAACGCCCTTAAAGGCTTCCATGCCTGTGTGTTCGCCTATGGCCAAACTGGCTCCGGTAAGTCCTACACCATGGTAGGTGACCAAGCCAACCCAGGCCTCATTCCGCTCTTCTGTCAAGAACTGTTCAGTTGGGCAGACGAGGCAGCTGCCAGCAATCGCAGTTTAGACGTCGAGGTCCAGATCTTCGAAATCTACAATGAGCATTTGACTGATTTGCTCAGTGAAGAACTGCCTGAGCCAGCCATCACTGTGCAAGAAACCCCTGCTGGTGTTTATATCGATGGATTGGTCTCCGTTGGAGTGAGAAACTATCACGAATTGGAAGAAGCCATGACTCGTGGAAACGCCAGACGCACTCAAGCTGCCACCGCAATGAATGACACCAGTAGTCGCGCTCATACGATCTATCGACTTGTACTGACTCAAACAGCCCAGCGCTCAGACGAAGTGCTGAACTGCGAGGTGAACTTGGTGGACTTGGCTGGGTCTGAGCGAGTAGGCGAAACTGGAGTCACAGGAGTGCGCTTTAAGGAAGGCACGCACATCAACCTCTCCTTATCCAACCTGAGGGCTGTAATAGCTGCGCTCACCAGCAACCACACCCATGTGCCTTACCGTGACTCACAGCTCACATTCATCCTCAAAAATGCTCTGGGGGGCAATAGCAAGACTGCGATGGTGGCCACGATCAGTCCTGCGATGCTCAACTACTCTCAGACCCTCAGCACACTTCGCTATGCGCAGCAAGTAAAGTTCATCGAGAACGCCGCTGTAGTCAACCTCTCTGTACTTAACCCTGAAACTGTTCGCATGCGCAGCGCAGTCGCTCTCGCCACTGAACAACTAACTCAGCGAGAGGCACTCATTGCCCAGCTTAACGATGAGCTCGAGGCTCTTCGCAAAGGAGTGGAGTCGGACCTGAACGATAGAAGTAGTCGGCTGCCTCGCTTGAATACCGCCTCTGACACAGCACGCTCTTCAGTGAAGCGTTCCTGCGCCTGCGTAGTTTTTTAATAGGCTGTTGCTTTGAGAGGGTTAGGTCTAGCTAGTAACGGGCGGAATTTCCAGCTCCTCTGCGAGAGGATGCATGAAGTCGCGGGCTTCAGCTAGCAGCTCCTTCTCCATCTCTACCTCCGTGTGCAGCTGTCTTAGTCTCCGGTTCCGCTCCCTGCGCTCCATCACGCAAAATAGCCCCACTTGCAGTACGGTGGAGACTACGACGATGGCCCCCAGCACTATCCACGAAGCAAAGTTGGTGATGATAAGGACAAAGCAGGTGAGCCATTGCAGGGCCAGTAGACACACAAGAAAGCCGATGATAGAGCCAAAGACTAGTTGACCGTGAGTGTTGGGGTTGATATAGTTCACCGTTAGCAAGTTGTACTTCTGAACCGCGGTTTTGCCTATCAAGAAGAGCGCACACATTGGAACAATAATGGGCATGATGACGGAAAAGCTGAGAGCCATGATCACGCACACAAGCGTCATGGCCATATCCCGTGGAATGTTGAACTCCACAGTCCAGTAAGCGCGGGCCTTGGTAGTGAGCAGCAGAGCCTTGCGCTCGCCTAGCTTGCGTCCAATCAACACTCCTGCTGCCAGTAACATCGAGCCGTTCTTGATGAGGGTTGCATGAATCATGTAGATGAAGAAGAACAGGCCTGTCTTGGTGAAGCGACTTTGCATTTTGTCTAGCAACCCGCCCATGTCGCCGCTCGCCACTACATCGACCAGCTCGATGATTTGAAAGCCAATGAGCGGGACGAGGTAGAGGTAGCCCACGAAGAAGGCAATGTACTTTCTCATTGCACTCACTCTCGATCCTGAGTGAGTGCGGTGCTGCTCTAATTTCACCAGTTTCTCGATGAAGAAGGGCAGCACGATTTCCATGTAAAGGAACATGCAGATAGTGGGCAGAAATTGTTCAATGAAGCCAACTGCACTACCGCCTGCGAAACTTCCAAAGATGAGGCCAACGTACTGCAGAAACCCTGTGGGCGTCATAAAGATGAAGGCCACTAGTATGAACGTCACATTGAGCACCACCCGTTTCAGCCCCAAGGTGCAGCCAGCTGGAGACAGACTCTCCCACAACACATTATCTCCTCCACTTGTAAAGCTTACCTGCCACTTGCGGGATTGCAGGTCAGAGTTCTGCACCTTCCCTGCGCGCAGTTGATGAAATAGAGACAGGGCTTCCACCTTGGAAGCAGTCACCACGAAAGCAGTTCCGCTGCATTGCACTTTTGGAGGCACCACAGCAGCGGTGCGTACCTTGCCCAAGAGTTCCGCTTCCTTCTTCTGACATGCAGCCAGTTCATCACTTTTGCGACAACAGCCTGTCCTTCTCTTGGGAGCTTCTGGCTTTTCAATGTAGTACGCTTCTAGTTCTTGTCTGCGAGCTCTCACAGGCTTGACAGCCTTGAACTGTCCGTAGGCCTTCGCCCAGTTGCGAGGCACTATTACTTGAGGAGGGCTGGAAGCCAGTGGAGTCAGCAGCTGTAAGAGCGCTTCTTGGCAGGCAATGGGGTCTGCTGGTCCAGGCACTCTGTCGATTGTCAGCACATTTTCAGGAACGCTTTCTGTCTGCAGATAATGCCGATTGATAGTGAAAAAATGATAAAGCATGAGCGAACAAATAGTAGTAAAGAGGATAAGACACAGGAAAGATGCAATGAGATGCTTTTCATCCCCTGAGACGTGTGAGTAGCCAGCAGCCTCCACATCCTCTTTGTAGTTGGAGTCTCCCTGGGTGTAGACCGAGACCAACACCACCATGCTGAAGACAGACATCACACAGAAGACCAAAGCCAGGAGTTTGTGCACTTTGTAGTACATCATTCCCTCCACATGGCAGTGCTGCAGCATGGCCGCCTCACTCGTTCCCCACACTTGCTTCAGAACTGCGAACAGTCCCACACCTGCTTCCTGCACCAACGGCGGGTGTGGGTCTTTGGCGCCCTCCACTTCCCAGCGTTTGGACCGGAGGCGTCGAAGTACGAGGAAAAGAAGCAGCAGTATGCTCAAGATAATCCCGTCGATGATGAACGTCAGCACTATCGACCAAATGGAGTTGTCCATTTTCTAGGTTAAAGCCAGCCGTTACTTAGTCGACACGAAACTTTGATAAGCGAGGAAACAGGGCAAACAGACAGGAAGCATAGCCTGCTCTCCTCGCGCCACTAGCTTGCTGACAGAGAGTCCGCCCAAGTCCTCAGACAGTGTTTTCTTATGACGACGGCCTCTGCCTTTGATGTCTGGACTAGGCAGCCGAGAATCAGTTGGCAGAACGCTGTCCTTGCCTGAGTCAATGACAGACTGAGAGAGGAGATAGCGAGCTGCTGGATCATGCACCCCTTCAACTGAAAGGCTGCAAAAGCGGCCCCAGCATTGACAGCCTTCATACGTTGGAGCAAAAGCATCTTCCATCCCCTGTGCCGGTCGAGTGAGAACAGAGCCACTGTATGACTTGTTGAGCTTGGAAAGACGCTTGGGCGCAGGTGGCAGTTGAAGGAAAGAGGCACCTCGAAAGGCACTTTCGTTAGTATGTAGTGTTGTGGTGGGCGGGCGAGACTCGGCCTTGTCCTTGGGCGCGGGAGTTATCATTTTGGGCGCACGCATTGGAGTAGAGTCCAGGAGAAACGTGCCTCCTAGAGCATGTCCCCAGGCGTAATGGATATGCTTCGCTCGACTAAGATCCCGGGGGTGTGGACGAAAGAAGCGAGAGGCAGTTCGAAGTGGTAGCGGACTGTGGATAGGTCTAGGGTGGGAACTCACAGTGAGACGCATCACTGACATGGAAGTGTGAGGTCCCCGGGACTTCCGTACACTGGGCTTGGTCAGCACACAGTCTTCCAACCCCAACAGCCACATGTCCCTGCTGCCCAGTTCCCAGCGATACAACAGCACTATGCGCCGCAGACACAGTCGAGAAGTCAAGAGCAGCTGCTCCACCAGCCGAATACTTGCCAGCTTGACCTTGGCCTGGGCCTCTTCTTCACAGTCGAGCTCTGTCTGGAGCGCTCACCTGCCTGGCTCAACTCCGGGAAGTTGCCCACTCTAACACTGTCTTCGTAGCCGCGGCCTGCCATTCGAATTTCGTGCACAAACACACGCTTGTCAAACCTGCGTCCAGGAGCTCTGAGCAGCACTAGTCCCTCCAGACCCGCAGCCACGAGAGTGGCCAATTCGTACAGATCTTTGACTCGAAGGACGAAGCGTGAGTTCTGACTCAGCCCCAGTGCCAGGCATTCACGAGAGTCTTTGGGCTGCATCAGTGCTAGTGCTGAGTGCACCACTTCGTCTAGGCTCAAATTACGCATGTTCTTGGAGCGCAAGCAGCCCTGAGGTGAAGTGCTGGCCCAGAAAAGCGGCCGACACACTCCAAGTCGGTCCAGAGCAATTGTATCCAGCACGTTGAGGAGAGCTGCAGGCCTTCGCTCACTCAGCTGTTCCAGTATCTCCTTCCAGCCGCGGTGCAGATCTGCTTCCATGCTGCTTTCAAATCTAAGATGCTTAAGTGACCTTCGCTACAGTCTTGGCATTAGTGAATTCCCTGATACCCAGCACACCTAGCTCCCTGCCTATTCCTGACCCCTTCGTTCCGCCAAAGGGCACTGGCACTAGACTTTTCACCATACCGTTGATGAAAACCATGCCGACTTCTAGCTGCCGTGCAATGGAATCTGCTCGGTTTTCTTGGCAAAACACTACAGCGCCTAGGCCGTAGTCCGAAGCATTGGCCACAGCAATGGCTTCCGCTTCGCTGCTCACTCTGCAAATAGGGAAGAGAGGACCGAACGTTTCTTCTCGCATGACTCGCATAGTGTGAGTGATTTGAGTGAGCACAGTAGGCTGGAAGTTGCATCCCTGCCAACTGCCGCCTAGAAGGACCTGAGCTCCCTGGGCCTGAGCGTCCTGCAGCTGAACTGCCAGTGTCTCAACTAGGTCTTCGCGGGCCAGAGGACCTAACTTGCAGGCCGCTTCCATCGGATCTGACACTTCAACTCCACGTAGTTCTGCCAACAGTGCCTCTGTGAATTGCGTAGCCACGCTATCCATAACAATGAACCGCTTGGGCGCAATACAAACCTGCCCTGAGACTGCCAAGCGCGCTGCAGCTGCAGCCTTCGCAGCCTTGCCCACGTCTGCGTCGCTGAGGACGAGGAAAGGGTCTGAGCCTCCCAACTCCAACACACACTTCTTGAGGCAGCGGCCTGCGGTCGCAGCCACCGCTTTGCCTGCTCTCACTGAGCCAGTCAAACTCACTCCCCGCAACAGTGGGTGCTCGATAGTGCGGTGCACTTGCTCCACTGAGAGCAAAGCGTGCTGAAACACATCCCCGAGACCAGCTTCTCTGGCGATGGCAGTGAGAGCCTCAGCACAGCCTGGCGTGTTTTCCGCAGGCTTGAGGATCACAGTGTTGCCAGCCAATAGGTGTGGCACAGAAGTCTTGAAGGTCATCCACAGAGGGAAGTTGAAAGGCATCACTAGCAAGAGTGGACCGAGAGGCTCGAACTGCACCTGCACTTTGTTGTACCCAATAAGCGGAAAATCCAAGGGTGCTAGCAGTTCTGCAGCCTGCTGGCTATAGTACAGACAGCAATCCACACACTTCCACACTTCTACCGCTGCCTCAACTATAGGTTTCCCCATCTCCGTCGTGATTTGCCGAGCTAAGTCGTCCTTGTGACGGTTGACTAGTTCCCCGAGTTTTTCTAGCTTCAGAGCTCTTTCTGGAACAGAAGAGTGACTCCAAGTCTGGAAGGCGGCAGCACTTCTAACGAGCACTGCCTCTGCTTGCCTGTCGCTGGCGAAGTCGAAGTGTTTGAGAACCTGCTGGGTGAAGGGATTGCGGGACTGAAAGGCTCTCATAATGGAAGGCAACTTGATGGAGCTGGACGAGGAAGTGTGGTCTGAAAGTCAGGTGTGTCCTGTGTGTCAGAGCGAGTCTTTCTCCTCGTACGAAATGTGCCCACATCAGTTAGGCCTAGATGATGACCTCAAGGCTTTCCTGAAGGAGTACAGTCCCAAAGGTAGCTTCTCCGTTCCGGAAGGCCTCAAATGTGAGCATTGCGATTCAGTCTGTAAGAACATGAAAGGCCTGCGGCAGCACATCGGGAAGATGCATGAAGTTAAGCGTAAGCACTCGCAGTGTCCGATGTGTGATAAGCGCTTCAAAAACAAGTACGCTGTTCGCTTTCACCTGCGTCAAGTCCACGACAAAACCACAAGAGCGGAGTGTCCTCATTGCGGCAAGTCGCTTTACAACAAGTACTGGCTGCAAGAGCACTTGCTTACCGTTCACCCCGGCTGCTAACTAGCCTAGCGCTTGCAGACAGCTGCCAACTTAAGTCTACTGAGTAATCCCGATTCCCTACTGAGCATCAGCCCCACGAGCTTAGTCTAGATCTGTGTTACTCACGAGTGACGCAGGTGGGTGGAAAGTAGCCGCGTCGTCCTGAGCCCAGCTCTTCCCCAAGTAGCCAACCTTGAGCTTCTCCGAGCTTGAGAATGCGGGCGCCCGCTGCAAAGCTCAACATCTTTGGGTGTGTGGAGGAGTTGGGGAGGATAGCCACCAGGATATCGTCCTCTTCCAAATCACCGCCTATGAAGTGCTTGGGACTGAAGGAGGGTGAAGGCGGACTCTGCTGCAGTGGCATTTCCAGTCTTTCCTCTGGCTCCTCGAGTTGCTTCAAAATGCCAGTGGTCTTGAAGTCCTTGCAAGGGTCGTTCAGCACCTCACTGAAGTCCAAGTCTTTGAGCAGTGCAGGGTTGGCGCGCACTAGTCTGTCAGTGACAACACTCAGAAAGCGCTTCAACTTGGAGTTCTGCTGCATCAGAAGGTCGTGCTCAACAGAGACTTGGTCACAAAAGGCAATGGACTCTTCCAGAGCGGCTTCTGTTTTGGAGGCCTTGTCGAGCAAGTAGTCGTTTTCATCTCGGAGACGCTCTACCTCTCCTGAGGTGAAGGGCGAAGCTGAGGCTATTTTCCGAGGAAGTTGACTGGCCCGAGTTGCTTCCTCGTCTGTACTGGCACGAAACAGCTCTTCGTCTGTATCGAAGACTGGCGTCTTCGACCTGGGTTCCTGGAAACGAGACTTGCCAAAGGCCAAGATATCGAAAGTAGCGGGAGCTTTTCTGGGAGGCCTCTGGGGCGGTGTGGGGTGAGAGCGAGGAGGCAAATTGAGAAGGCCACTGGGTCGTTTGTAGAACAGTTTGGCGAGAGGCTGTGCTTTCGGCTTGCTCCGAGCTTTGGCTGCTTGAGCGCTTCGAGCTGCTGCCAATTCGTCCATGCAGGCTTTCAGATAGGAGAGTGCAGGCACTTCCTCACTAGCATCCGTGCTAAGAAGACGCTCGCTGATGCGCTGCACTGCCGTGGTGGGTGAGTAGACCGGCGCGAAGAGCTCAGCAGAAAGCCGCACCCAGTCCTTCGCCTGTACTGTGACTTGGTCGAGGCGCACCCCTTCCAGTTGGTCTCCCACTGCCACTTGCGCCAGCCGTCGCTTGCACTAGGTGCCCGTCACCTTCAGGTAGAAAGGAAAGTCCGCTTCCTCCCCCGAACCCAGCCACTTTCTGAACAGTGTGAGTTCATACGTCTCCAGTCGCTCCACGGCCCCAGCGAAGCGAGCCATGCAGACTGCCACGGCTTCCAGACTGCCCAGCTGCTTGCACTGCGTGACTTGTACCGAGAGGGACAGGATGAACTCATACAGGTCCTCCTCTAGACCGCAGTTCACAAACACTGCCTGAACGATGCTGTCAGCGAAGGCAGCGTCTGAGTCTGAGGGAGAGTAGTCAGCAACGGGAATCCCATTTGCTTTGAGAAAGCGACTGAAACTGGCTTCAGGATTCATTATGCAGCTACAAGTAACCAAAGGTATGTGTCTATGAACTACGCAGGGTCTTGGGCACATCGATGAAGTTCCTGAGCGCTTCCTGCATCTTAACGACAGCCCTGCTCCCCACCTGTCTCGAGCTCTGTGGGAGTGACATGAGGGGTGTGGACAAGGTGTGTCGGTGCAGACATTGAGTTTGCCACTGTTCTTTGCGTGGCTGAGGCAGTTTAGCCTTGATGGTCTGCAATGCACGGGGACGAGGAATGGAAACGTGGTGAGAGGTGAGTGTGGCCCAGAGAGCGCGTCCCTGCGTCTCCACTGTGTGTCCTGCACCATTGACGGTGGTCTGCTTGCGACTTAGGTGGGCTCTGGGACGGAGGCTACTCCAAGAGCCCTGAAAGTCTCTGTCCAATCGCTTCAGATAGCCTTCTTCAGAAAGATCTCGCTTCTTCGCCTGAGTGATTTCCTCGACTGCGCCCAATCGGATTGCTAGGGTTCGAGCAGATCTCACCACCGTCACAGACTGAGAACGAGCTGGAAGCCGGGTCACAGGTCCTTGCTCCATCCGTGTGAAGGCTCTGCCTTTTTGTCTGCATCCACTGTGCTTGTGTCCCCTGGTCTTCGCTTTGGCTGCTTCCGAGCGTTTCTGCATATCCAAGAGAAAGGCTCCCAGGGCGCTCGGCTGACTCAAGCGTTTCGCTTTGCGTTGCGGCTTGCCCAGTAGAGCTTCGTCGTTCTCTACGAGGTTGAGTTTCCTCAGGTCACAGTGACCTTGAGGTGGCTGGAAACGGTGGTCAGGCTGCAGACTGAGGTGCTTTGCAGGGGGAGAGGCGAGGGAGAAAGAAGGAGAGGAAAGGGGAGACTCTGAACCCAAGGGAGCGGGAGTCAGTACGAAGTGCACTCCGCTGGAAGCACCAGTCACAGTAGTGCAGTCCATATCCAATGAGGCCATTGTTAGCTAGCGTGGGTTTCCGTCACTCTTTTTTCACTGAGAGATCTCTGCAGTTCCACATAACTAGGGCCTATTATAATGCGGTGCCGAGATATGAGACTGATCAACTACTTAAAAGCCATACATGTAACCACGAACTTAAAACTGGCATGGATGATCGAGAAAGCGTTGGCTGCACCAACTAACTTTCACAGCGAGTGAGAAAGGCAGGCACTCCAACAGCTTTAAGCTAGGGTTGGTGAGTTGTTTCCTAATTATATATTGTTCTAGTATTACAAAGGTACGCCAATGATCAGCTTGTGGCTTTGGACGCAGGCATCCAAGTAATAACGACAAAGCCCTATCGGCTACATCCCCAGAATGCTTGCACAGTAAGATGATGCATTGGCGAGCCTGCTTAAAAGCACAGGAGATGTGCTCTTGCATGAATAACCATTGAAAGGGAAATACGTAGGCATAAGTGACTCTGATGTCTTGTTTGCAGTAGTAGCACTCTCACTGTAGCTAGAAGGGATGATTGCGGAAGCGAGCTGTGTAGGACTAACTAAGAGCTCTGGGCTGCTCAAGTCTATCTAGCTTTGTGGAGAAACTCCCGTAGAGGTCCGTAGTCTCCACTCACCAAACTGCCCTGTGCGAAAGCCACTTCCACTCCTTCCACATGTGAGAACTCGAAACGTTCCTCGTGGCGGCCCACCTCCTTGACTCCAGTATCCTTCAAGCGCGCTGTTTTGATTCTCTCACTGTGTAAAACTCACATAGCTGTACTCAGTTCGCTCTCCACCATGATCACCTTCTTTGCCCCGGGTTTGTCTTGCTTGTTGCAGAACACAAGGATGCGAGGAGCAGCTTGGCCAACGAGGAGAGGGTACAGACCGTCTGCAGCGGCCCTGAAGCTTTCCTTGTCACTAGCATCCACCATGAAGATGATAGCCCTGGCCTCCGCTGCCTGGTCTAGGGTTTTCTTGAGAGTGAGTTGGTGGCCTGGGATGTCTACGAGCCGCACAGGTCCAGTGGGCAGCGGTAGGACGAAGGAGTTGCTGTGGAGAGATTGCACTGTATTGGGTAGGGACTGGCCTTGCAGCTGAGTGTCTTTTACCAGCGTCAGGAGACAGGTCTTGCCGCTCTCCTTAGGACCAAGAAGCAGCACAGTGGGCAGCTTGGAAGTGCGGCCCGACCAACACCAACGCTTGAGCAGCAGCAAAAGCACAACTACCACAAGAGCATACACGTACAGCTCCATTGCAAGAACCTAACTCGTACTTATTGCGTGCACTATCGGCAAGCAGATCTCCGCTGTGGGCCGCAGTCTGTCCTTGCAAGTCTCTGCCCCTGCTTTGGGTGGCGGAATGTGCACAGTGGAGCGTGTATGTACATAGCGGCGACTGGCTTGGGCACGTACTAGACGTTCTAGGAACAGCGAAGCCTCAGACTTGCGCTCTCCAGAACCAGTATGGCGGACTGGTCGAGGCGAGAGGATCACAGGTCCTAGGTACATTTGAGGTTCTAAAGGGATAGGACTGTGGAGATGAGAGGAGCGCAGTGGAGCTTTGCGATGGAGGAGTTGTGGCTTAGGCGTTGTGGGCTTTTCTGGGCCTAGCAGTAGTTCTGCAAACAGAGGTTGAGGACTGAGGACGAGGGGCGAACGTGGAGAGGACTGGAGCCTGTGAGTGGCGGGTAGCGACTGCTGCTTAGGCACGGGAGTAGTGCGGACCTTGCGAGTTTTGGGGTCGTTGCGGTTGTTGAGGATGCCTCCAAAGAAGACATTGGAAGCTGTCTGCGTTCTGATGGCAGGGGAGAGTATAGGTGCAGGGTGGCTGCTGTCATAGTATTTGGAGAGGAGCACCTCTGCGGAGCGGAGTTTCCGCAAGGAGCGGTTCAGATGGTGCTGCTTCATATCTCCCTTAGGTTTAAGAGCTAGACAGAAGGGGAGTGCGATTGGTAGCAAGGTCGAAGGAGGAGTTGGGCTCACGAGAGTCAGGTCCTTCCAAATAACTGGGCCGCGCCTCCTTAGGCCCTGCCCTGCACAGCAGAAGTCCGCAGAGAAGTGCAGGCAGCAGGTACAGCATTGCTGCCTGCAGAGAAGTCTGTGCTCCCTCACTCGCATGCACATGCAAATACTCGTACTCTCGGTCCAGCGCCACACCTACTACTGCCTGTATAGGTCTCACCAGGAGCACCAGCCCTGCTAGCGACACGAAAAAGCAGTAGGGCACACAGCAAGGGTCCATGACCACAGCTATAATGGACCTTCTCAATCACCGTTTCCTGCCACCCACCAAGAGAATCATCACTCCTGAGGACCTGGCCCTCTTCCACACTTCGCCTTGCAAAGCCAATCTTGTGGGCTTCATTCTCGCCCTTCAAGCCTCAGTCAAGTCCCGCCCTCGCAGCACTACGCCACAAACTCCCAATTGTCTGCCTGTCATGCAGTTGCTAGACACTGTGTCGCAGTGGGCAGACCAGGTGCCGCCTATTGCCCAGCCCATGCGCTTCGGCAACCGAGCCTTCACAACTTTCCAGCGTCTGGTGGAGTCCGACGGCCCCGCAGCGATACAAACTCTACTGCTCTCCAAGCCTGAAGGAGCTCAGTTCATCTCTAACGGAGCTCCTTCAGAGCTGAGTGTCTACCTAAGTCAGAGTTTCGGAGACCCAATTCGCATCGACTTCGGCACAGGACACGAACTAAACTTCCTCAGCTTCCTACTGGTCCTCACAGTGCTGGGCTACTTCACAGAGACGGACAGAGCAGCTGTGGTGCATCATGTCTTCGTTCACTACATGACTCTTATGCGCAAATTGCAGCGGCTTTACAACCACGAGCCAGCAGGCAGTCACGGAGTGTGGGGCTTGGATGACTACCACTTCCTTCCCTTCCTCTTCGGAGCAGCTGAGCTCTGTGGATCTGGCTACCGCCCCGACGTCATCCATGATGACAGCGTGGTGAATCACGAAGCAGAAAACTACATGTACTTGAACTGCATCAAGTTCATCAAGGAAGTGAAGCGAGCTGGGCACTTTGGCGAGCACTCACCCATGCTGAACGACATATCCGGCCTGGCTTCATGGGAAAAGGTCGCACAGGGACTCGTGAAGATGTACCAGCAGGAAGTACTCAACAAACACCCAGTCATGAAGCACTTCTTCTTCGGCTCTATCATTGACTTCTCCCCCTAGGTAGATCTTCTCCTAATGTCCTGTGAGAGCTGCAGCGGCACTGCCACTTTCTTCTGTCTGTGTCGCAGCTCCAAGCCAGTCTTCTGCACTCGTTGTCTCCCTGCACATGTGATTGCTGGAGGCGCGCATCTGACTTCTCCCCTGGCAGCAGCTGGCTTTATCGTGGAGCCAGGTGATATCCGCCGCTACAATGTGCGGCTGCAAGCAGTGGATAGCATGTGCAAGACACTGAACGAACTGGAAAGGAAAGTGAGAGCAGAGCAGGCCAGCGCAGTGCAGCAGCTACGGAGTATAGAGGACGAGCATGTGCAGGCTTTGAAACAAGCCTTCGAGCGGGTGAGGACGGAAGTGGAGACTAGCCTCAAGGCCCTGCTAACAGCACTGGGGCAAGTCAGAGAGGAGTTGGAGGTCTGTCAGAACGAGGCAGAGTACCAGTTTTCTCCCTCTACCCACCTCTTTCTGAATGCTGCACAGCACCTCTCTGACCGTCCGTTCGTGTGTTTGAGTCTGCCGATGGAGGTGGCGCGACGCATCCTGCTGAGCTTCAGTGCAGGCGACCAAGACTCCTCTCGGTCCTGGGAGCGACTAATGCGAGAAAGGCGCTGCCGTACCTTCGACTGTCCCAGATGCCAAGGCCTGAGGTCCAGTCTAGAGGTCTCCGAGGCCTACATCCCTGACAGGACGGAGGACTCTTCCATGTTCAGCACTTTCATCAGTCAGCGAGATGACGCTAGTGAGGACCTCAGCCTATAATAATGTTTCGGCGACTTCTCATGCCCTCCCGTATGGCACCTTCCTTCGTCTCTTCCCTCTTCTCTGACGTCAAACTGCTCAACGAAGCCGCCCTCGTCAGCATGGCCTCGCCCCCCTCGCTCGAGATGAAGAACAAGAAGAAGGAACTGGCCAAGCGCAAGCACCGCAAGCGCAGAGGCAGTCGCACGAGTGGCCAGTGGTAGTTAAGTCCCTAGGAACCTTCGAATGTTGGCTGTAGTGACTGTCTTCACCTCCTCTTCAGAGCGCTGTAGGAGACTTGCTAGTCTGCGGAGACTGCAGGGCAGGTACTTTGGCTCGTTGATGGGTGAGTCGTGTTCGTCTCGTTCGGGCAGAATGCCGTAGTCCGCCAACACTTCCGACTTGCATAGATATGGGGAGTCAGTCTCAACAACTATGCGATCTAAAGGAATTGCTGCGACGCTGTCAGCGCTCTCAGTGAGAGAGGCCTGCGACACAGAGAAGTACAGAGACTGAGGAAACGCATGCAGAAACTGCGTGACTTGAGCGGGGCTTCCTGACCAGCTGTGCATCAAAGTAGGCGGCTGGCTGGACAGCAGCTGCATTAGTTTGAGAAGCGGCTTATGAGCTCGGACGCAATGAACACTGATAGGCCTGTGAAGCTGCTCTGCGAGAGAAAGCTGAGCGGCGCACACCTGTGCTTGCAGCGGCTTGGGCGGACGTCTACATAGTGCGTACTTGGAACTGTAGTGGTCCAGTCCTACTTCCCCTAGCAAAACATGTTGCTGTTCTCTCAAAATCCCTTCCAGCCGCAGTTCCCAGCCCATCTCCAAGTCTCTGCAGAACCAGGGGTGCACTCCTATGCAAGGCACCACGAAGTCACTATAGGAGTGGTGCAGAGAGAGGACGGCAGTCCAGTCCTCCTCACAGGTGGCGTTGAGCAGAACTTGCTGCACACCTGCTGCTTGGGCGGAGGCAATAAGGGCGGGCAGCTGAGGACTCTGGTGGATGTGACAATGGGCGTCAATCATTGCTACTTACATTAGAACAACTCGCAGGAGGACACACACAGTGAGCCTTCCTCTCTAGCGCCTGCCTCCACCTGCACTCCTCCTAGGTTCACACTGCCACCCAGGTCCAGCACTGTCTTTTCCAGCCTGCTCACAGTTTCCCTCAGTTCCTCGCTCTCCAGTTCTCTGCGCTTCAACTCTGATTTTAGTTGATGCTCAGTCTCTCTGTCACTCACGCAGTCCTTCAGTCGCTCCAACTCCTTCGAATAGTAGTCTAGTCCCTCCCAACAGCACACCTTCGAAGAGTCATTGGCTGTCAGTCGGCCCTTCAAGTACGCCTGCACATTCTCGCTTTCCCGCCTGATGGTTTTCAGCTCCTGTCTGCGCTGTGCCACAGCAACCCTGGCACGAGCGACTTGGCTGTCAGTGGAGTAGGCGCTGGATGCAAGGGACAGGTCGGGAGTAGGGTTTTGGTCACTGAAGCTGGAGTGTAACGGCGAAGTTTCAAATCGAGAAAGGCCGGCACTGGCTGTGGAGGCAGAGAGACAAAGAGCGGCCTGCACAGGGCGCCTCACTGTTTTGCCCCGTGGACTCATTCCACTGCAGCGGGCCTTCACCCGTGGCTTGGCCATATTCAAGTCTAACAACTACTTCTTAGGAAGCACTGTCACGTCCAGGCGCTCTGTCTTGGTCTTGTCCAGGTGATCTGTGTTGCTGGTCTTACCCATGTGCTCTCCGGTACTCAGCGCGCCTGCTAGACGTCTGTGGTTTAGCATATCCACAACCTTGCGAGTTTCATCGTTGGTGTGGAACTGAAAAGCGAATCTGAAGAGTTGTTGAGTGTCCAGGCCTTTTTGCCTCATTAGCATTGCAGGGTACCGCAGCAACATCCAGATGAAGCCAAAACTCACCTGCAATACCCACCCCATAACTGTAATCAGCACCCAATATCCAGGCTGCAAGGTGATGTACTTGCTGATCAAAGCCAAGAAACTCAGCCAAAACACTATCACCAAACTTACACGGTGCCAGTGGGCTATTCGGCCGTAGTTGAAGCGATTTCGTCTGAACTCAAAAAGGAAGAAGCCAGTGAGCAGTGCTAGGAACAGCACTCCATGAGAGAGGGAGTTGGCTTTCTTGAGTGCCTTGCTCAGACCAATGATGAGCACTTGAAAGACCGTTTTTACCAAGTGATGGGAAGGGGCAATCTTGATGTGCAGTTGCGGCTGGAACTCCTGCCACAAAGGACGCAAGAGTACTGCGAGAGGAGCGTAGATTACCAGGCCGACAATTGCAAATATTACGTAGTACACATGTTCGTCCTGCCAACACCGCACATAGCAGTCTCTGCCTAGGACCGAGTCTGTGAAGGAGAGCGAGGCGGAGTCGATGCCCACTGCTTGGTCGCATACAAACACGTCCAGTAAGATTGAGATGATGGGTAGGAAACACAAATTGCCCAGGTACGGTAATAGCAGCCAAGCTATCCAGCCCAGATTGCCAATGCATGGCACATTCTTGAGCCGTTCATCCAACCTCATAAATACATAAATTAGCAGAAACACCCAAAGTCCACACACAGCCAAAGTCCCATTCAGACAAATCCAATACACTCCCTTCGAAAAACTCACTAGGTTGTTCAGACTCACAGCAAAGGCCTGGCCCAAGTCATACAGCAACTGGTTGATAGCTCTGTAATCAGGGCCTAAAGCTGCATATTGGAAGGCTTCCAGGACAATAGAAGTCATCAGCAGGAAATCGTCCACTGAGATCAGCTGCTTCTCAGTGAGAGGCGGAGTTTCTCGCTTCCAATACCGCATGTATATTGCTACACTAAGGACGGAAATGAGGAAAGCGATTGCAGCACATGTGGCGCTGGCGAGGGCTTGTCCTTTCGCAAAGTCATGCAAGTTGCGGTCTTTGAAAGGACAACCGAGAGTTGATTCAACCAGATTAGAGGGAATTATAGTTCCGCCTCCAGGCCAAACAATGGGTTGGTCGAAGGAAAAGAGCTGTACTGCGGTGGGCGTGTAGTAGCCAGATTGGATCAACTGGAGGTTGTCAAGGGAGCCTTGGAGGTTGATTACCACGTAGCCAGGGAAGGAGCGGTCGTTCGACCCAGAGTCAAACGCCACTACTCCGGAGCAGCCACGAAACTGCGTCTGTCTGAGCGCCTGCATGAAGATGTGAGGTTCCTCGTAGTTGCTGCCCTGGTGGATGAGGAACTTGAGTGTGTGGGCAAGGGCGAAAGCGGAGTCATAGTAGAAGCAGCTGTTGGAGAGAGGGTTGTGTCCGAATCGGGTTTTAAAGGCCTGAAAGGCAGCTTTGCCGATGGGAGTTATGTATGTGGCGGAAGTCAATTGAACACCGCCCAAACCGATTTCAACGGCTTTCGAAGCGTTTACCGGAGGAAGGAAGTTGAACAGGTCAGGTGTGATATCCCCAAAGTAAATGATGTCTCCGGCTCTCGCTCCCAGGTCGAAAAGTCCCTGGAATATATAGGTTGGCGTGGGCAACAACATGCCAATCAACAAAGGCCGCACATTGTTGCTGATGATTTC
>Ga0247837_1006305_pt1 | contig 16810 bp, 12 predicted proteins | sample LaCtaG_2_FD_187115 | JGI IMG/M metagenome (GOLD analysis project Ga0247837, IMG submission 187115) | Freshwater microbial communities from meromictic Lake La Cruz, Castile-La Mancha, Spain - LaCruzMarch2015_14.5m | ecosystem: Environmental > Aquatic > Freshwater > Lake | place: Spain: Castile-La...
GTAGCATCTACCTATGTGACTCTAGTACAATCCTAGAAGCGTTTTCTCCACAGAATGGCCTGATGCTGTCTTACCAAATTGACAGGCCTAACACTGAAAGTAACTGCTGCATGTATGTGGAGAACGATTTGTTAGTGGTGCACTTAAACTACAACATCCTCAAGTATAGAGGTGGAGAAATGGGGCTGGTGCAAGCCAGCAGAAGCAGCACACAGGAAATGTTATGCCCCAAAGCCAGTGGTGAATACAGCCCTCAGAGTCTACTATATTGTTGATGGCGACGCCTGCCACTGTGTCAACATGGACACTGGAGTCACAGGCCCAGCCATAAAGTAACTTCTTTAGGCGTCTCTACCTCTCACTTCGAAGCTGTGGATGCACTCCAAGTACCCGTCCATCTGCGAGACGCAATACTGGCCGCCCTTCATACAGCTCAGTACACTGTCATAGGAGCCTTTGCAGGCGGCCAGGTCGTTCTTCACTCTCCGCAGTGCTTGTTGGCAGCCACAGAGGCCACTGAGGCATAGTTGCCAAGTGCAGCTTATGTCTCTTCAGTCATGTAGGACGCTAGTTGGGCGGGAGATATTGCTATGTGAAGAGGTAACGACCTGCCTTTTCCAGTTATACAGTGACTTTATTAGGACTGACTTATCTCTCTATCGCTCTGCAGGGATTACTTATACGCTTGACAATGGGTGGAAGTGGTGTACAGGTCATTGCCAGCTGTCACTGCTTTTTGTCATGTATCCTGTAAGAGTGCCTTTGACAATAAAAAGCGGCTTCTAGGCAAGTGAAGGCACAGAGAAAAAACACTCAAAAGCAAAGTCGCCTCACAGTGCTTGGAATCAGTCCGTTTCTGGAATAACACCGATAGAAATGAATTAGGTTGGGAGAAATTGGTTTCTGAGTAATGAGTTACAGATATACGACTTTGGAGGCGAGAACTGTGGTAAGGTGGCAGAAATCGGAGTTCTATGTATGTGCACGACGCTGCTTACATGTCTCCATCAACTCCTATTTCACATGCCCAGCAGTCCTTCAAACGAACTAATAGCTATTGGCACCTTGGTGGCCATGCTGGTGACAGCGGTTAATCTCTAGCCTGGTGTGTCCACACGACTTGCACTTGCCCACGCCCGCAGAGCACTGCTCCTCATCAGGGGCTCCCGTAAGAAAGGTGGGTGTTGACATCTTGCCCCATGCAGACGCCTCAGCCCAGTTTATCCCATAGCAATATCTCCATGTAAGCATCTAGAGCTGCGTAGTGCAACTGAGCCTGGTGTAGTGGTCTCCTCATCCAATTCGACCTTTGTTCCCCTTTGCATAGCTTCCGCGGCACTAGCATCACCAGTCCTTCGCTGCCTTCTCCCCTGCAAACAACTCTTGGTACATCCGCTGTAGATCTCCATACGTCATGACCCCAACTTGATAATGTTGTTATTCAGAAAGACGGAACTGACTTTTGGTTAAGCAACGGACTTCCATTGAGTGCAATAAAGTCGAGGATGTAGACACAGTTGCGAGTAGCTATTTGGAAGATAGACACCGGTACTGGGTGAACTTGATGAAAGCAGGTCTTCACTCACAGTCAAAGCCCAGCACCGCTCCATCGAGGCCAGGCCTCCTCCTATATACTGGACTGTGCCAGTGTCTAATGGGTATGCCAGGGCTCCATTGCCCTTGGGACCAAAGTCTCCAGTATCCCTTTCCCCTACGATTTGCCTTATGTTGGCCAGTGTTTCCGTCTTAGTCGCTCCTGAAGCCATTGGTAATCCCTCCCTATCTGCGCTGCCAGTACTCCCAGTCCCTTCTTCCCCGCTCTAAACTAATCCACCAGAGTCTGTGCAACTCGGGGTCGTCCATTAGATCCACAAGCTAGGAGGGGGACAGGTCTTGCTGACTGTTCACATAGTAGCGTACAGCCCCTTTCTTCATACGAGTGATGACTCAGGGTAGTGAGTACTGCAGGGACGATTTGGGGAGTATATATGTGGACATTGAAAAAGTCGCTATTTGATCCTTAGTCATTTACAGACTCGTATTCTCAAAAATTCACATAATTAGCCTTTTCTCAAGTTCAGGAGGAGGGAATTAGGCTTCTCTCTTACGTTTCCGCAGTATGCCGGTCTGAGAGAAAAGCTAATATTGGAAAATGGGCAGCTCGCAGAGTGATTCGCGGCAACAAGCCAGAAAGAAGTACCTTCGAGTCATAGGAGAGCGCAAGCAGAAATACGCTCGACAGAACTCTCTATTCATCGGAGAGCCGCTGAGTGCTGTACAGTCCAAATAGGAGTGGAAGCTAGCAGTGGTGCAGGCATTGGACCAGGCTGGGGCTGAAGTCGACTGGGCCTACTGGCCGAAAGACTTGAAGACGTTCATAGTGGACTGGAACTCCGGGTCCGACTCGAAGTGGCGATCGAACGTATTGTGGTTCGACTACCTCCGGGCCTACACCTCCGAAACGCCTCCACTACAAGCCTGCACCTTCTCCACCCTGCAAGTCCCAATCGCTCCCCTGGTCTCCTCAGACATGCACGCCGGCACTCTCGTGGACTTCCTCAGAGGCCACTTCTCCCACACAGACACTCACGCGATAGCAGGAGTGATACAACTCTTTGCTAACTCGTTCGCCCACTTCTATGCAGACTTGGGAACGACGCGGAAAGAAGTGCAACTGGCGGTGGATATTGTGAGTATAGAGGATGCGCAGAAGGTTACAGGGGAGGTGAAGGCCTTTTTGTCTGTGGCGATATCAGCTTTTCAGAGTTACTACGGAGGGGTGGACTTTGGGAAGTTGATGCGGGGCCGGACGATAGGGGTATCGGACCTCATAATTGACCAAATTATGCATACGAAAGTGCACGAAATTCTGCTGCAAGTGTACAGCGCGGCCAACGCCTCGAAAGAGGCAGTCTATCAGCAGAAGCTGAAAGACTTAGCAGGGATCCAATGCAGTCAGCTAGGCATTGAGCCCCTCTTCTGCATAGACCAAGTCCGCACTCACAACTCCGAGCCAATAGGCTTCACCTGGGCAATCGACGCTTTGAGGGAAATCGCAACTGCCACTTCGCCCACTGCCAAACTGAACGTGATAATCACCGCCACTCGGAAGATATGTGAGTGCATAGATGAGTACTGGAAAGGCACTCCCCAGCTCCCTGCCCAGGAACTCGTCATCAACGCAGACCAGATCCTCAGCATTTTCGTGTATATCACACTCAAAGCGCGCGTCCGCAACTTGATGGGACATATCTTCCTTGTCTTGGAATTCGTGCGCACAGATATACAGCAGGGCAGTTACGGCTACTACCTGGCTACTTTGGAAGCAGCCATTGAGCACATTCTACTACTAGGAGAGCGGGTGGAGGGGAAAGGCAACGAGTCTTTCTTTACTTGTACGGGTGACTAACTAGATAACGGCTTATATTAGGAGTCTTCCAGGTCCAGAAGGGTCAAAGTGCGGTCTCCCAGCAGGATCGCAGCCAAGCCTCTGTCCTGAGACACTGAAATTTGCACGAGTTCCGAGGTTTCCAGTGTGCGCTTGTGAACAATTGATAAGGACTGAATAGGGCCTGGGACTGTCCCAGCAGTCCAAACCACCTGGGAAAGGTCGCTTAAACCCAGGGTAATAGTGGGCGTTGATAGGACTAGGAGGAGCCGGGGAGCACTGTGGTGGTAGGCTTCTGCGTACAGGACAGTGCTGGGGACCTGCACCACTGCACTTTCCTCCCTGTCTTTCCCGCTCTTGTACAGGTAGACCTGCAGCGGGTTCGCTAAAACTGCTGTCAGGTAGAGCGAATTCTCATTAGAAACCAGTCCCGGCTTGGGTGCATTGAGGAAGGGAAATCGCAAAATCTGTCCAATTCCTATCTGCCGAGATACGCTTTTCCTCACCTTTTCAAGCAAATTCCCCCACAACTCTCCCGCAGCGCCCAGTAATGCCTCTAAAGATGTATCCACCAGTTCAGTGGGCTGGAAGAACTCAATCGACCCTGTCGGCAGCACATCCGAGCCTGTCAGGTAGGCAGTGACTTGCGTCATGTTGTAGCTGTCTGCGTTTCTAACGAATTCGAAGATTTGCAGCATGTCAAAGGCCGCCCCGGCAAATGGGTTTTTCTCAGATTCTTCTTCTTTCGAGCCGCGGAAAGCCACTAAATAGGCGAATTACAGTAATTCATCCACAGCACAAAGTTGTGCATATTGCTTTGGGCCTTTTCTAGGCCTGCGAGCAGGGCATAGGCGATGTACTCGATGTTGGCAGCGTCTCTGTTGGGGAAGTACAAGTGATGAGGGTTGTGAGAAGGGGGTGGTCCAGGCCGAAGCCGCTGTAGGCCTCTTCGTACTTGCAGAGTCCTCGCAGTTTGCTCCAGAGCAGCACTAGGCGTTGAGAGACGTGCAGCAGTCCGTCTAGCACACTGCGGACTAAGTTCCTGGCCTGCACCCCGACTCGCTCGTCCAACTGCACCAAAGCTTTGAACGAGTGGATGTCGTTCTTAAGAAACTGACTCAGACTCGCACTCGCCATGCCAGTGGCAATAGTCTGCAGCAACACCTCATGCACCGGCATCTGCAACTGCCCCGCTTCCAAAGAAGCCTGAATCGCAGCCGTGAACTTAAGGTGAAAGAGGTGGGAAACAGCCCTCCAGTCCTGAGTGACTTGCTTAAGGTTGAGGGAGAGAATACGCAGCAGTTCAGAGGAGTTTGTGAGCAGGAAAGCGAGCGTGTTTAGTTCTTCTGTGTGGGTGGATAGGATTGTTGTGTCGAAGGGGTGGAGGAGTAGGCCGGAGCTGCCTTTACAGAGGACGCTGAGTCGCTTTAGGTCCTGGGAACAGACTAATTGGACTGCTTCACTTCTGGCTTCCAGGGGTAAGTCAGCGATAGGCAGCATCCCTTGCGCCAATAGTACTACTTTGTCTGTGACTCCCCACGCCACACTCAAAGTGTCCCCACTCTCCGCCAAAGCCTCGAGCATAGGACTGGCATAGGACTTCACTAGCAACTTGTCCTCACGCAGACAGGCCACTTTCACCTTCCCGCCAAACCCCACCCACCCCACAGCCCGCACAGGTCCGCTGCCCACTGTTAGACTGCACACTTCCACTACACTTGCACTGGACACGGAAAACAGCTTGATAGCGCCGGTTGCCAGGCCCACTATTAGCACTTTCCCGTTACGCCCAGAAGAGAGGGAGATTGGCTTGGCGTCCAGCTCCGCCGTTCCTATCTTTTGGGTTTTGTCTGCGATGCGCTTGACTACGACTGAGTCTTGGTCTGTGGAGTAGCAGAGGATGTCGCTGCCTGAGAAAAGGAGCAGTTGGTGTAGGTCAAAACGAAGGACCTTCGACGAAAGCAGCTGAAAAGAGTCCATTAATGCAATGGTGAAGCTGCTGGTCACTGAAAGGATGCGCAGTCTGCTGCCCGCCTCCCAGTCTCTCAAAGTCCTCAGCGAAATTGACTACAAAGCCCTCAAATCCGCAGCCCAGGCCGCCCAAGTCCCCTTATCCGCACTTCTACTGGGGAGTGAGTTCTGCTTTCCTCAAATACAGACAGTGGCGGAAGGCCCTGAGCCGGCCTTTCTGCAGGCTATTAAGCAGAAACGGCTTATTAGGGAGTATGGGAAAATGACAAATAATGTAGCTGGGCACGCTGAGAAGACTGATAATGCGGAAATGATGCAAAATGTGAGTTTCAGCGTGACGATGATTTCCTTAGTGTTTTTGGCCTTTTTAGTAGGCTACTTCGGGGCTGAATTGCTAGGCTTCAACGAATACATGGTAATTCACACACAGAAACTGGTCCTCGGCCTCATCTCTCTCGTAGCAATGCTCTACCTGGAAGTCTTCCTCCACATCCTCAAGTCCGAAAAGGCGACTTGGGTGAAGAAACAAGCCTAACTAGCCCTAGGAATGCTTACTACGAGTCTAGGAACATATTCTTCCTCGTACTCAGCATGTGGTCGAAGAACTCCACAATTGCAGGCATGGCGCTTCCAGTAGTGTACTCGTGCTTCTGGTGGCCGGAGGAGACACACACGCAGCTGTTATAGGAACTGTGCACCGACCTTACAGGGGCTTTGAGCGGGAGTCCGGAAGCCACGAAGTCCACAGCCACCCTTTCTAAGTGGGCTTGAGCTGCCTTTCCCCGTACTCCTCCATGCACTGAATCAGTAAAAGCCACCGCCTTCACTCTCTCTATGAACTCGTCTTCGAAGGCGCTGAGGATCTCAGTGGTGCACATACCTCCGCAGGAGTGGGCGATTATGAAGAGGGTTTGAGCGGGACACTTGCGAATGTAGTGCTTCCAGACGAATTTGCTGTGCGTTTCCATGGAGTTGCTGCCCAGGATAGGCTGGTTTTGCTCGTAGTTCATGTTGGGGTTGAAGATGATGGTGGAGAAGCCGTGCGACTGAGCATAGTCCAAAGCAGGGAATACAGTCCCTTCAGTCAATTTGGCGTTTATGCAGACACTCCGGGCCCATTGCCCTGCCCTAACCGCCCCTGCGCCCTGTATAAGCAGCAAGCACCTTTCTCTGTTCGTCTCAAAGTCCTCAGACACGAAGATATTGCACTTCGGCCCGTCTTGAACATTTTCCGGGATCCAGATTTCCCTTTGGCGGTACTTGACCCGCATGACTTCCTGCACATAGCTGAGGATCACATCTCCGAGCAGCTCGTAGTGCTTTTGCTCGATGAATGTGAACCCTTCGTCTTTGCTCACTTTCCGCAGTCTCCACTCCTCGTCATAGCGATATCCGAAGACTATTGCTAGGGTTTGCGTCCAGCTCCTACCCTCGTTTCTCAGCTGAGAAACTGCGAGTTTCAGCGTGTCGATAGGGACTTTTTTCCCATCGGCAGAGATGTGCCGGTCTACTACACATGGTGATCCCGCAGACAAAGGGTGGTGAATGGCTGCACTGACTGCCTTGCTTTCCTCAGAAGCCGCTACCAAAGGCGTGGATTTGGACTCTTCGAGGACGTTTCGGTCTCTTTCTGCCTGGGTGGGAGCCTGGTTTTCCGCTTCCTCGGCCATGGGCACGTCCTCCTCTAGCTTCTCAGTCGTGTCGGAAGTCTTGTCAATGTCCATTGGCTGGGCTTCAGGCTTCGCATCGTCTTCAACCTGTATGCGCTCTTTCTCTGGACTTCCTGTCTGCGGCTCTGAGACACAGTCTGCACTTGTGTCTTTAGCCTGTGCTTCTGTGGCTAAAGCAGTGTCCTGAGCCTTAGGAGCGATCCCCTCTCCTTCCATTTTACAGAAGCCATCGGAACTGCCTACTTCCCACTCAGTCCGCCTACTCCCAGTCTCCATATTTCAGATACACTCTATAATGCGTCCCCAGCCCAAACATGACTTCCTGCCTCCCCACCCCTGTCCCTCCCTCTACGACTCCACCTCATCTCTCAGGTACTTGGAGGCTTCTACAGCTGCAGTGTCGCCCACAGTCCTAAGGAAGTCTCGGCGCACTGTGCTCGCTTCTCTGACTTTCACTCGCTCTTTCTTCCCTAGCAGTAGTGTATGCAGTGGGAAAAGAGAGGATACGAGTCCGGGGAGAGAAGGGGAGTTTCTGACGATGCAGAGAGGGGAGGTGTGCTGGGGAAGAGGGACGAAGACGGAGTACGAGGCTGATAATTAGTTTGTAAGGATAGACCTATGGAAGCAGTATTGGGATGTCTAATAGCAGACAATATGCCGAATACAGCGATTCACTAGTAAATCTAGACATGATTAGGGACTGCCTTGAGTCGATTGGCGGCCCTGCGAGCTGTGTAGCGCTTCCAACTCCTCAGCACCGCCCGCAGCACAAAGGTCTATATGGCACTTACTCCAGGGAACCAATTGGCAGTGGTTTCCTCTATGAACTCCCTCTGCTTCCTCAGCACAGTGCGCAAAGGCCTGCCAATCACCTTGGGCTGGAATTCCTTCCAACCCTCGAACTTCCCCTTCAACTCCTCGACTTTCTCCCTAACCTCTAGCAGAGGGAAGCTACCCAGGCCTTTGGTCGTCTGGGGAATAGGCGGAATAGGGCATTCGCTGGCTGTTGCCATCTCTTCACAGTGAGGACTGGGCCGGGAGTCACAGCCCACTAAGACGGCTTCTTTGCTACTTGATTGGATCTTCTGCTTGTCCAAAGTCACATGAAACAGCGGCACTTTGGACGTCTTTTTTCTGGGACTAATAGCCAATTTGACGCGTACATGGGCGGAATGGGCACTTGCGGGCGGGGAAAGCTCTGGTCTGGGGGCGTTTCCCTCTGTTTGTCTGGTCAATAGGCTCAAGCTTTCTTGCAGGTCCGGGTCGGGAGACATGGAGAAGTACTTCTGTGTATGGAGGGAGTGGGAAGGAGACTTGATATTGGCAGAAGTCAGGTTCAGGGTCACTTTTAGCGTCTTCTTCTCTACGGATGACTTAGTCTGAGCAGTATGCATCGAAGTCCCCAGACTATTCCTCGAGTTCGCGACCTCAGGCGAGTCCTCACTATCACTAGTGTGTCCAGACTGCAGAGTGCAGGTCAGAGCTACGTGGTACTGCAGTAGGCAGGGCGCCTGCATGTGCAGCAGGAGCATGCGCTGCTTGTCTTCCAGGGGGATGGCGGAGTGGAAGGCTGCTACTGCGAGGTGCTTCAGGGAGTGTTCGAATTGACTGTAGGAGAGGCTGGACTTGTGGGTCTGGGTAGCGTGGGTTAGCCTATCGAGTAGCCTTTGCACCTCCAACATAGTCACCAAATCAGGGTGAATCTGCGCATTCTTGCAGAACTGAGTAAACTCAGAGTAAGCGATGCGGCCCTCTTTGTCAGGGAAGTGCTGGGAAAAGACGCTTTTGAGCTTGGATCTGTTGAGTCGGAAGAGACTGTCCAGGTCAGTCCGCGGGTTCATATTGGTAATGGGAAGAAGGAATTTGCAAGTGCGGAGGTGAACCTAAAGGCTGAATTCAGGACACTAAGGCTTGGAAATAGTGCTATTTCCTATATTGAGGCAATGACTACTGGATTCTGGCTCTACAGGCAGCTTTAAGTGTCAATTCCCGCCCACAGTCCCTGCTATAAGCCTCCCAGTATCTCTCTATCAGCTAATGTCCCCATTTCCAGCGGCAAAAGGGAAGTTCCCTCCTAGAAGTGACCTGGAAGGCTGGAAAGGCACTGGCAGTCCTGCCTGAGCCCTATCCCGCCTCCTGCCAGACTGCCAGCCTAATCGATTCCTAGTATAATCTCTGGTCCAAAATGTCCGAGAAGATCAAGCTGCCGCGCTATCAGGTCTGGTACGGGTCGTTCAAGAACACCTTTCTGTATCGATGGCTGCTGTCCTTCCGCTCTGCTTCTTCGAAATCCTGGACTTTCACCCGAGGTATGCTGTGGACGCTGAGTGCCACTGCTATCATCATTCTGCTGCCCTTGGCTATCGAAGCCACCATTGACGGAGAACTCAAGATGATGGAACTCAGCGGACCTGGCGCCATGAACCCTGATGTGCAGTATCGACCGTACTAGGCGTAGACAGATAGGTTGGGATGAAGAGTAATCATGGCATTGCGGTTCCGCAGAGGCCATATCCTCGCGCTCCTTCAAGGCTTTCAGCAGACCCACTTTACTCCCCTGGACCGCTACATCCGAGGCTATTTAGGCAGAAACAAGGCTATCGGGGCACACGACCGACGCGAAATCACCCAAATTGTGTATGAAATCACCCGACATCAGCTCTACCTCGAGACGATTGTGGGCTCCCGAGCCTGGGAACACATGCTTGATCAGTACATAGAGCCTGAATTCAATACCAAACGACTACAGTCCTCTTTCCCCCCTTATATAAAGCACAGTTTCCCACTAGACCTGTATGAAACTCTGCGGGAAACACACGGAGACCAGACAGAGGCACTGCTAGCAGCGCTGAATACCCGCGCTCCTCTCACTATCCGAGTAAACACGCTGAAAACCACCCTTGACGACTTAATACGGAAACTGGGGAAATACGGAGAACTGGGGGTAAAGAAGTGCGTTAGAAGTCCCTACGGACTGCAACTGGCCTCCCGCTCTATTAACCTCCTGGGCACTGAGGAGTACAAGGAGGGACTATTTGAGGTGCAGGACGAGGGCAGTCAGCTGTGCGCCCTGCAAGTGCAGGCCCAGTCCCACCACTCCGTCCTCGACTACTGCGCCGGCTCAGGAGGCAAGTCCCTCGCCATGGCCTGCCATCTCCTCTGTTCCCTCGCTCTCTACGACATCCGTCCCCTCTCTCTCATAGAGGCTCGGAAAAGACTGCAGCGGGCAGGAGTACGCAAGGCACAGGTATATACAGAGGTTGCAGACATAAAGGAGCGGTTTGACTGTGTAGTGGTGGACGTGCCTTGCTCCGGCACAGGCACGATTCGCCGTAATCCCGATCTCAAGTGGACTTTTCGCAAGGCGAATTTAGGGGAAATTGCAGAGAAGCAGTTGGAAATTGTATCGAAGGCTGTGAAGTATGTGAATCCGGGAGGGGAGTTGGTATATATGACTTGTAGTCTGCTGAGGCAGGAGAATGGTGGGCAAATAGGGGAATTAAAGGCTCGTTTTGGCTTGTCGGAGGTCGCTCCTGCTCTAAAAACGGACCCTGTTACCAGTGATATGGATGGATTTTTCGCAATTCGGATGAAGAGTGAAATTCATAGTTAGAAATAGCCAATTTAGGCTAAAAACCGCGTTTCTCGTCTCACTATGGAGTAAACGAATAGAGAATTCCTCCTACTTGAAGGACTGCTTTTCCCCTATTCGGGTGGAATTCAGCGCATACAGGTCAATTTGCTTCCTACACAGCCACAATAGACATATATAAGTCATATGGGCAATTGCTACCGTCGTCCGGCTCAGGAGATATCCGACCAGTTGCGATACTACGCCGAAGTCCAACTCCACGTGAAGTCCCGAGACGCAGGCAAAGGCAGCGACTCCACCCAAGCCATCCTAGTGCGTCTCGTGCCTCCCCAGAGTCTCAGCAGTGAAACTGTGCGAGTGGGCAGTACAACGCTGGAAGTGAGTGCCTGTGTGATGCCTGGCTGTGACCCTGTTGAGGGACTGGGGAGAGAAGGACAGGATGCGGTGCTGATCACTAGCACTGAGAACGGTGCTTTGGTGGCTTTGTTTGATGGACATGGGAAGGAAGGCAGGAAAGTGGTGGATTTCTGCAAGAAGTGGCTGCTGGAGCACTTCCAGCAGCACTCCGAGTACTTCGCAGAGTGTCCGGAGCAAGCAATTGTGCAGGCGTGTGAGTCTTGCGACGCAGTGGTGAAGCAGGACTTGGAGTGCTTGCTGTCGGGCACGTCTGCTGTGTTGGTGTTTATCTCGGAGCAGGGAGTCAGTGTTGGCAGCGTCGGAGACGCCAAGGCAATCGTAGCAGCCCTCCCCTCCCTCACAGGCGCAGTGCCTAGCAAGTCCTCCACCGAAGAATCCAAGCGACAATCCGGTCCCTACAGGCGCATTTTGGCTCCCTCCCGCGTCCTCGAGCCCATTCAACTCACAATCGACCACCAGCCCAACCACTCCGAAGAACTGCAAAGAATACTGGAGGCTGGGGGGAGAGTGTCGAGGCTTACAGACGATGCAGGGAACAAGGTCGGACCGCACAGAGTTTGGAAGAAAAACGGACATAAGCCGGGATTAGCGGCTTCTCGGTCGCTGGGGGACAAAATGGCGAGCGAATTAGGAGTTATTCCCACTCCGCTGACTAGGAGATACGAGCTGAAAGCCGGACAGGACCAATTCCTCGTCCTTGCGTCTGACGGCGTTTGGTACTTTCCAAGCAGGAATGTGATGACGGACCAGGAAGTGGTGAACTTCGTAGAGAAGTTCCGCAGACAGTGCTTGAAAAGTCCCACTACCAAGCCTGCCTACCCGATCCGGCCTGCGAACTCTGTTGTTAGTCAGCTCCTGTGTGAGGAGGCGCGGTACCGCTGGCTGGGCTTGGTGGAAGAGGAGTCGGTGGCAATAGATGACATTTCCTGCTTGGTGCTGGAACTGGATGGAACAACCGCGTTTCCTATAGACAGAACTAGCGACTGGCAGACTCCTGGCCGTCCACAAAAGCCTGTCCCCGTGCAGGAAGGCGAGGAAGCTATTCACTTCCCCAAGCAGATGGACCCTCTGCGACAGTCAATAATCCTGCCTCCAAGTTAGGAATAGAGAGGGAAATCGACTAGAAACAGTAGTGCAGACAGTGGCTGGGCCTCAGCTCCTTATCTGCTCAAAACTAGGCTAAAAGGCGCAGGACGGTCTGGAAGGTTGACCGGTCGGTCCATTTTTATAGTAGTCCGTGGATACCTGGAAAGAAATGGCTCTACTGCGTCCCCTGGGCCTTTCTGCGCCTCTGCCGGCTTGCCAGCTTTTCCACTGCCGTCCATTCCAGGACTTCGCCCATTTCCATACATTCGCAAACGCGTACATATGACCCACTCCGGCCTCAAGACATCCTACATGTGAAGATCTGCCATAATGACGCAAACTAAGGAGCTAGTAGGAGGACTGGATCGAGCCGATCTCAGGGGGTAAAGCGCTTGAGGAGTCCTGCACTGGGCGTGTGGAGGTGACCTGCGGTCTCTTCGGAAGTCAAAATGGCCATATAAGGTCGCGTTCCAAGTCCTCGTCTTCATATTCGTATAAATAGGCAGTAGCGGTTGTAGCAGCGATAATTATTGAATGGAACCGAACCAGCCTAATCAGCAACGGCCCCAGTCCCTCAGCAATGAGCAGTTCATGGCCTTCTACCAGCAGCTTCCCGTCTACTTCCCGGCCATGTCTCAGCCTGGGGCGCCGCCCCGGATCGGTGGGTTTCCGTCTCTCTTCGGCCAGCCTGGTTGCATTGCCGCTCCCTGGTACGGACCTCAAGACGTCAACAACATGTGGCCATTTTCGCAGATGTGGCAAAGAAGGAATTACATTGACGTGGTCGGCCCAGGCCCAGGGCCCCAAACGATACTGGGCAAGCCTGAGGAAATGCCGGGAGCATCTCGCAGTTCCGAAGTTGCCTCCAAGCCATATTTTACTTCAGAAGCCGTCCACTCCAGTCATCGCTGTATCAAGGAAGTGCGCAGCGCCAGGAAGCTCGCCACCGGCCTACAGGTCCGCTCCACTCCTACAGAGGCAGAGTGCAGTCGGTGCAGAGAGGGAGGCGCACTGTTGAACTGCGAGAAGTGTTCTAAGAGCTTTCACCTGGTCTGTGCTCACATGACTGAGGAAGATGTGCCTGTAGGGCCGTGGGTTTGCTTCATTTGTGGGCAGCTGGGGGACCAACGGTACAAGCCAGACGTGGGGAGACTAGTGAAGGACCAGCGCCAGGCCAAGGACAACGAAGTCAAAGAGGTGCTGTCGAGACTCATATCCATTCAGAAGGACAAAGTGGTGAGATACATCGCTGAGCGCTACCCCAGCAGCATCAAAGCAGGGCGAATCACATACCCCATTGAGGACTCCTTACTATTCGAAGACCCTGCCCTGCACCAACTCATCATCCCTCCATCCAGACCCATCCCCCAGCCGACCCATATCCCCCCACACCTACTTGGAGACTTGCTGTACATCGTCGACTTCTGCCAAACCTTCAGCGAGTTGCTGCACATTTCCCCCTTTTCAGTGGACGTATTGGATGCAGGACTGCTGTCCACTGAGGAAACACCGATTCTGAAGTCGCTGCTTCTCTGCTTCGTCAAGAACCTAATGCAGGGATTGATGGACAAGGAAGACCTTGGGGAGTTCTTGGAAGGCTCGGGGGAGTCTATTCGACTGCTGTCGGAAATGAAAGACTGCACTGATATGTTGGCACTCCTGCCGCTATACTATACCAAAATCATCCACGAATGCATCAGAATCCCTGCGTGGAGAGAAGTTCTGGACGACGGCAGTGCCATAGAGCGGCTTTTCGAGCCTGAATTCAGCGATACGGAGTTAGAACAAGGCCTATTTGGCTCTTTTGCCTATCAGGAAAAACTGGCTTTACTGGTCTTTCTCAGCTCCTGTCTCCTCAGCACCAAGACTTTGCACGAGGAAATCAACACACGACTCGAGCAAAAGGCAAAACTGCAGAAACAAAAGCACGACCTAAACCAGGAAAAGAAAGCCATCGAGGCCAAACTGAGGGCTGACTCCAAGAACTTAGTGGCTCCCAAGCCCACCCAGGCCCAGGAACAACTCGCTGCCCTGGGCACGCAAATCGGCAATTTGCAGAAGGAAATCGCTACGATTGTGCTGAGGACGGAGCCTTTGGGCCTCGATAGAGACTTCAATGAGTACTTTTTCTTCTCCTTCGACCGCAGTAAGCTGTTCATCAAGTCCATTGATCCGCTGGATGAGAGTCCCAAGGGCACGGAAAGCGGCTATTGGTACGTGTATCGGACGAGGGAAGAAATACTCAGACTGCAGGCTTCCCTATGTCAAAAGGGCATACGGGAGTCCGCCCTGCTGGACAACCTTAGCGCAACGATAGGCAAAATCGCCATTTCCGAGCCGGGAAATGAGGCTAGAGAGGGAAAAACTACCTACGAAAACCAACTCCACCGGTACCCAAGTCTGCCCAAAAACTGCTTTGCAATGATCAGAAGTCTGCTACTGAAAACTGAAAAGGCCTTTTCCAAGCATCTGCAAAAGTCCAAGAAACAGTGGGACATGCCCGAAGCACGCGCCGACTGGGAAAAGGGAGTGGAGACCTGTCAGACTCCAGCCGAGCTGAAGGACTTTTTAGTGTTGTTTGCAGGCCGCGCGAGCACTCCATACCGAACCACCCCTGATAAGAAGCGCTGTGACAAGCCGGAGTCGAGGGCAGTGCGGCCTGGCCCGGTCAAGTTCCGGAAGGTCGGGATTCGCATTTGGACGGACTTGCAGACTATGCACCAAATCTGGACTTCACTCGCTAAGGACTCCATCAGCTGCTCCGCTGTGGCGCTAGTCACCATCGTCTACTGCGAAATCATCAACAACTACTGCAAGAAGACGCACCAGTCCTCGGACGACGAGGTGGACAAACCCTCGAAGCGGAGACGTACAGAGAGTGACACAGAGCGCAGTAGTTCCTCGGACCAACAGGAAGAAATCGCACATGACGATGAGTGCTTCGTCTGCAGTGACGGTGGCAACCTGGTGTGCTGCGAGTCCTGTCCTCGAGTCGCACACCCCAAGTGCATTGGCTTGTCGGTAAGACCTATGCAGGGAGTGCCGAGGGGAGACTGGTACTGTGAGGAGTGCGAAGTCAAGCACGCAATAGATCAGTCTAAGCGCAGTCCCTGAAAGACACTTAGTTCGTACCTAAACGTCTTCTTTTAGCCCGGCACTCACATCAGTGCACACCCACAGTTCACCTTGTCCTCCGGCCCTACCTGCTGCACACTCAGCAGCATCGCTTCTCTCTTCAGCACCTCTTCATACTGATTCAGCTGGTACACAAAGCCGTAGTTCGGGTCCGTAACTGGGTGCTTTTCCTTCACCAGTTGCAGTGCTTGGGGTGCAGCCAGGCGTTGGCTGTGCATGAGATAGGCGCAAACGAGTGTGGTACTGCGGGAAACGCCTTTGAAGCAGTGCACAAGGACGCAGCCCCCGTGTGAGCGGGCTGAGTCGATGAAGGAGTTGCATTCTGAGAAGTGCTGGCGGATGTTGTAGCCTGGCATGTCCACTAGGTCGAGTTTCTTGTACACGAAGCTCTCTGGGAAGTGCTGTTTGAGGCCATATCCCGCCACCAGTATGTGCGTAACCTTAAATCTCTGCAGCACATCAATTTTACTGGATACAGCCTCGTTTCCCACATACAGTTCGTCTATGACTTTGTCGATTTCATACATTTTATAGCCTAGAATGCGTAGTAAGGATTGAAACAGTGGGGAGGAGTGGGATATAGGGGAAAAATGCACTGTAGGCAGGAATTAACGCTATAGAGAGGGAAACAATAGGGGATTTTTTGCTTTTTTCGCTGGACTTATAGACAGAAATGCACTTTCCTACGCATATTCACATAATAGATGATATACCACTCACATATCGCAGTAAAGCAATATCAGGCTATTATTTTTAAGCTAAAAGGACTAATTTTCTGTTTGATACAGAAAATAATGCCGCAGACTTTAGTGAAATGGGTCAAATTAGCTCTCTTTTCCCAGTAGAAAAGATGTTATTTTTGCAAAATTGATGGTCCAGTGTGCAGAATTAGGCTAAATAGTGCCTTTTCTACGCTTTTTAGCGAGCTTTCTTCCCAGTTCTACCCATTTGAGGCCATTTACTCCTACAGGCTATTCAGACTCCGTATATTGCCAATTGACAACTCTGCTTCAACTTCCCAAATCGCGTATAAACTCTTTAATTTAAGGATCCGCTCAAATATATAGCAAAAACAGTCCATTCGCAAGGGTAATCAGTGCAAAGCACTGCTCTGAAAGGGAGTCTGGAGGTAGTTCAGGCCGCAGTATATAGTAACGCTGGGCGCTATAACGGCTTTTAGCTCGGGGAGTGAGGAAAGTTAAGTCCCAATAAAGCCACTTTTAATTTCCAATTCGTCCGAATTCCGTCTATTTCTGATCAATAAAACAGCGGAATGCTAAAACCCAGACCATTGTAGCAGGAGCACTCGGCCTCATAATAGATGAAGAATGCTCGGAGTCATTGCAGCGATAGCCGTATCAATAGTTAGCAGGGTGAATGAAGAAATATAGTTTTTGCTTGCAGGCTGTTTTTGCTATCAGTAGAATAGAGGCTGACTGCATGAATAGATTGTTCGTCTTAATTTGTATTGATTACCTTCAAGGTGAATTATGGATGAGTTATATACTGAGATTTATACTTTAATCAAACAAGAGACGCTTGTAGCTGCAT
>Ga0247837_1006307_pt1 | contig 16809 bp, 16 predicted proteins | sample LaCtaG_2_FD_187115 | JGI IMG/M metagenome (GOLD analysis project Ga0247837, IMG submission 187115) | Freshwater microbial communities from meromictic Lake La Cruz, Castile-La Mancha, Spain - LaCruzMarch2015_14.5m | ecosystem: Environmental > Aquatic > Freshwater > Lake | place: Spain: Castile-La...
TTCCAAAATTCACTTTCTCATTGGGCAATAGCCGACTTTTGCACCCATGACCAAGAAAGAGCGCTACGAACGGGTAATTGACTATTTCCTTACGAACATGCCCGTTGCCGAAACGGAGTTGGAGTACCGCAATCCGTATGAGTTGCTCGTAGCAGTTATTCTTTCGGCACAATGCACCGATAAGCGGGTTAATATCGTGACACGTCAACTTTTTATGCAGTTTCCAGATGCCGAAAGCCTTGCAAATGCCTCGGTAGATGAGGTTTTTCAGTACATCAGAAGTGTGAGCTATCCCAACAACAAGGCCAAGCATCTCGTTGGAATGGCACACATGCTGGTGCATGATTTTGGGAGCGTTGTTCCTGCGGATGTGGACCAATTGCAAAAGATGCCAGGTGTGGGGCGCAAAACAGCCAATGTGATTGCTTCGGTTGTTTACGATAAACCAACAATGGCTGTAGATACCCACGTTTTTCGCGTTTCAGAGCGGTTGGGACTTACCGCAAATGCCAAAACACCGTTGGCTACCGAGCAACAGTTGGTGAAGCATATTCCTGAAAAGTATATTGCCACGGCCCATCATTGGCTCATACTGCATGGGCGCTACACTTGCGTGGCTCGAAACCCAAAGTGCGCAGCTTGTGGACTTACCGCTTTCTGTAAATACTATGCAAGCAGTATAAAGGCAAAAACAAAAACGTAGCCGTAACCTACTTTTCGGTTAAACGGTGCTAAAGTCGTTACGCTTTTGAGAATGCAATGGCTCCGTGGTTAATCACAGCGAAGGCTTGTCCCACCATTTCTGTATTCCAAAAAGGTGAATTCGATGATAACGAACTGGCGGTGGTTTCGTTGTAGTTCCAGATTATTTCTGGGCCAAACAAGGTGAGCTCAGCGGGTTCGTTTTCTGCAATCACGGGCAGTTTCAATCCCAAAACTTTACGCGGACCAGTAGTTAGTTTCTCTATCAAAACTTCCAATGGAATTCTGCCAGCAGATGCTTTTAATAGCACTGGGAATAGGGTTTCTAAGGCAGTAATTCCTGGTTTTGCCTGACCAAATTCCATTGTTTTTACCTCAGACTCTAAAGGTTCGTGGTCGGAGATAATGGCATCCAACGTGCCATCTTTCAAACCTTCCCACAATGCATTGACATGAGTGACATCGCGCAATGGCGGTTGAACTTTGTAGTTGCTATCAAAATCTTGAGTGCTTTCATCCAGCAAGGCAAGATGATGCGCTGGCACGCTGGCAGTAACGCTCATTCCTTGTGCTTTGGCTTCGCGAATTAGAGCAACGGCACCTGCAGTAGTGATATGCGAAAAATGGATGGGCGATTCGGTGTAGCGAGCCAAATACAAATCGCGGGTTACGGCCAATTCTTCGGCCAAAGCGGGAATTCCTTTCAAGCCAAGCATGGTGCTCACCACACCTTCGTGCATTTGGCCGCCATGCGCCAAGCGTTCATCTTCCGTAAAACTGTAAAATGGAACGTTTAACCCTTTGCCGTATTGCATGGCCACTTGCATCACTTTCGCATCAGCAATGGTGTGTTTGGCGTTACTCACACCCGCAGCTCCAGAATTAACCATGTCATACATTTCGGCCAATTCTTTGCCGTGCAGCTTTTTGGTTATGGCTCCAAGAGGTAAGGCATCCACAATATGCCCAGCAGCTTGCTTGAGCAGATATTCAATTCCACTTTTGCTATCGGCAGTGGGCAGCACATCGGGCGAAATCACAACTTTGGTAAATCCACCATTCGCAGCAGCATCCAAGCCAGAAGCTATGGTTTCGCGATGTTCTAAACCGGGATCGCCAATGGTGGCGAAGAGGTCAACCCAACCTGCCGAAACAAAAATGCCTTCACCTTCTACCAATTCATCCACTTCAATAACATCAATGGAAGCGTCAATTTTGGTGATTATTCCATCCTCAATCAGCACATCTTTACTAGTGGCATGATGGGACGAAGCTGGATTGATGATGTAGGCGTTGCGGATTAGTATTCTCATGGCTATTTGACGATGCGAATTAATACGGTTTCAGCGGCAAGAAAAAGCAGTGCAAGCACTAAAAACAACTTCCAAAGTCGTTTTCCCTCCTGAATTTCGTTTACTGAATTGGCAATGTTTCCAACTTTTTCGGAAACGAATTCTAACTGTGTTATCCCCACATTTTCTGCCAAAGTTTTAAACTCATCCTCCGAGTAATACTCCAATGCACTTTCCAAGCGGTTGTAATTAAAACTAACGGGTTGCAAGGTGTCTTTATTGGATAGCAGTAGAAAATGGCCATCATTTTTAACCTGACCGTGTATCATTATTCCCGTTAAATCACCTTGAACCACAAGTTCTGGAATAAATCGTTCGCCATTTTCGATGGCTTGAAGCGCGAGGTTTTCTTTCCGTTCAGAAATCAGCTTTACCGGAATAAGTTGGTCGCTTCCTAACGTTTCGGAACTAATACCATTTGCGCTGCTATTCAACGCCATGTTGTAAAGGGAGGGCACAAATAGCGCATGCCGCTGAAAATTACTCATGCTGGCCTGCAAAGACGATGAAAGCACATACACACTTCCTTTTCCAGCAGCATATCGACTTAAATAGGGGTCACCGTTGGCAAGGGTCATCAAAGGTTCTCTGCCGCTTTTTGCGTTTGTAGCTGTGCGAAAATGGCTACTCACATTGGGCAAGTCGATACGCTCGTTCCATTCTACAAACACATTTCGCATTAGGGCACTTTGCAAATTGATGCGTTCCACTTTTATAGCGGCACTATCTATTGAACCAAACAATTCAACTCCCAAGGTGGATAAAAGCTCGTTTTGCGCAATTTTATCAGCTTTTTCGGACGGAATAAAAAGCACATGGCCCCCATTGTTTGCAAACCGCGCCAATTCTTGATTTAACCCAGAGGATAGTTTCCGCAATCCATTCACCACAATGAAATTTTGCTGCGCAAACGCAGAGTAATCTACACCAGATGCCGCTGTTTCTGTAAAAACGCAATACGCATCATCCTTAAATAGACGACTGATGGCATCATCTCCATCTTCGCCTTTAATGTGCAAAATGGCCACCGACTTGGCCACATTGTACGATAGCAAGTAACGATTGTCGTACACTATCGGGTAATCTTCCACTTGAACCTCGGCCAGTTGCACTCCTCTATCATTGTTGGTGAAGGCCAGTTCTACGTTTTCAAACGATTTTTCGGGCAGATTCAACGTTCCTATTGCCCGTTGCGTGCCGTTGATGGTCAATTTAACCGTGAGGTTTTCGATGGCATTTTCGGAGGTATTTCGAATGCGTGCCATAAGCACATCGGGTTGCCCTGGAAGGCGCACTGGGCTTGTGAACCAACACGAATCCACATAGATATTATTGACAGACGAAGCCGCAACAGGAAGGATAAAAATGTTGGCCAGCGTATCCATTTTCACTTCGGCAATATCTGCTGCATTGCGCTGCAAATCGGTGATTAGAAAGATGTCGTGCCCATTTCCCTCGTTGTCATCGGCATAGGCGCGAGAAGTAATATCACTCATTTTTCGCACCGAAGGCGAAACAGTCACCCCAGCAATTTCGCTTTTGAACTCCTCTAAGCTCATAGTGCGTTGGTGCTTCGGGTCGAAATCGTTGGTTAATAGCCGAAGATTGCTGCCATTGGAATAGGCTGTGGCTACTTCCAACGCTTTAGCCTTGGCTTCATCGAGCAAACTGCCTTGTTCGCCTTCGGCATTCATGCTAAAGGAGTTGTCCAAATAAATTGTGGCCTGCGCAAATGGCGAACTGGCGCGGTTTCCATCTGCTGGAATAAAAGGCTGTGCAAAAGCTAAAACCAAACAGATGATAGCCAAAATGCGGGATGCAAGAATGAGCAAATGCCGCAACTGATTGCGACTGCGGGTTTGCATTTCCACATTTTTCAGGAAACGGATGTCGCTAAAGTACACCTTCCGAAATCTTCGGAAATTGAAAAGATGCACAATAATGGGGATGGAGATGGCCGCGAGGGCAAAAAGAAACCCGGGATAAACGAAACTCATCAAGGGTCAAAGATAGGTTTTTGAAAGAAGCCGTTTGGTATTGAATACCACTTCATTTACAATTTTGGTGAGCTGGCTGGAATCCTGTATTCTGGATGTTACCCTGTTATCTGACTATGGATTGAAGTCACGTGATGGAAGCGAATTTTTTTGTGTTTTCTGAAACTTACATTAGACGGAACATTTCTTGAAAAATTAGGGATATTCGCCACCTGCTTTGCGCCACGTATGAAGGATGTAAAAACTTATTTAGAAGTTGTTCGATTTTTTGCCAAAGACAGAAGTAAGGTAGTCGTTTCTCTTTTATTTGCAATCGCTTATGTTACGCTTTTAGCCATTCCTTTCGCACTTCAAGGGCATTCAAGCTCCATTTACTTGTTCGCGGTTTGGGCTGTTATACTCAACGTATTTCATTTTCTCGTTAAGTTCTTATCGCTCAGATTGTCGAATAATCGAGTTAATACTATTCGACAGGCCTTTGTAAATCACTTATCACAATCCGGTCTTGGTGACAATGAGCATCGTGGGGCCTCCACTAGAATCACCCTAATTTCTACAACAATAGAACATATCAGTGTTGCTGGTGCTGCACTTTACGGGCAAGTAGTTAGTGGTGCGGTTGTTTTGGGGGTTTTTGGAATTGTTTTAGCCTATTTATTGGGTTGGATGACGTTTTTTTTCTTCCCAACAGCTTTTGTGATTTGGCTAATAAATCAGGCGTCACTGAAAAGCGTGAAGAAAAATTTTGAAGTGCATCATGCGAATGGCAAGGTAATCAACAGCGAGATTATAAATCTATCAACAAATTATCTCTATTATAAAAGCACACGGTTATTCGGTAATCGTGCAAATCATTTGTACTTGAGCCTGAAGGGTTTTGGAGAAAGTATGGTGAGCATTCGGTCGATGCAGAATATCAGTTCGTTTGTTAATCAGAGCATCATTGTTTTGCTTTTTGTGCTCTTGGCTAAAAATTTTAAATCCGATTTAACTGTTAGTCAGGTAATGATTTGGACAGTTATTTCTTTTGAGTTTAAACGGCTTTTGTTATCCTTGTTCCAATCCAACGCAGCAGTATTTCAAGGAGGTTTATCATATTCAAAAATCAAAGAATTACTTCTTTTTTGTCAATTGGACGAAAATGAACAGTACCGTGAAACATACTGGGAAGCTATCTATTGGGACAAACTTTCTTTCCAGTATCCTGCAAATTCTAAGATTCAATCATTCGATGCACATAGTATTAGAAAAGGGAGTAGAACTTGGGTAAAAGGCCCCAATGGTGCAGGAAAAACAACGCTTTGGAAATTAGTTTTGGGCTTTTACAAGCCCTTACTCGGTAAAGTGAAAATCTCGCCCAGTAGCGAGGAAATAAATCCTTCATTCCTTAGAATCGGAATTGTTACTGAACCGGTGTTGATGTTAACTGGTAAACTTTGGGAATTTTTAGGTACGGAGAAATTATCGAAAGATGAGGTTGTAAAGAGTGTTGGTGATATGGGTTTTAGCGCCTTTATTGAACAAATAGGCGAAGGGTATGAACATGTTCTTGGAACGGAAAACAAAAAACTTAGTAAAGGACAAACCAAGATTATCATGTTTTTGCAAGCTATTATGAGTAATCCTCAAGTTTTAGTATTAGACGAGCCATTTGCCACAGTTGACGATTTTTGGTGTACCAAAATGGCAGACGCAATCGCCAAACTGCCTATTGAAACAACTATAATCTATATCTCACATCAGAATCTCCCAGTTAAGTTCGATTCGGAGTTAGAATTAAGCTAGAAGACCTATGCAAACACTAACTCCAGAAACAGAGCGCGACATAATTGAGATTATTCAACAGTGTGTTAATCAGGGCACCAGCCTTCGTGTAATAGGTTCTGGAAAATCCATAGCTGAAGTGGTTGCTTCCAATCACATTAGTCTCAGTATGAAACGATTGTCGTGTATCGTTTCAATTAATATGAACCGCAAAACAGTAACGGTTCAGCCAGGGTTGTTGATTGACGACCTCTGTGATTACCTGTGGGATAAAGGATTTACTGTAAACGGATTGGGTAGTGTTAATGGTCAAACCGTTGGCGGGATTATTTCCACTGGCTCGCATTCGCAAGGCGCTGAAATGGGTAATTTCTCGACCAATGTAGTGGGCATGAGATTGATTGACGGACTTGGCCAAGTTCATGTCTTTTCTAAAGAAAATCAATCCGATGTTTTTGACGCAATTCCAATTTCATTCGGATGTTTGGGAGTTCTTACAGAGGTTGAATTGAAAATAGTGTCCCGTTATTTTGTGCTGGACACTAGAAAAGTCTATTCTTTTCGGAAGCAAAGGAGCCATCTCATTAATATTTTGAATAGTACTTCTTCATTAATCCGATTTAGACCTGATTTGGGTTTGTCGGTTTCGCTAACATTAACTCGATTTGAGGAACATAGTAAGCCAGAACAGGCAGTCAAATCGTTTCAGGGTTACTTCATAAATTTCACGAGCTACCACAAAGACATAGTTTTGAGTAAGCTTCAAAAACTGAAAATGAGGGGAAGACTTTTCCCTTTTCGAATTAAGCGCTTTTTGCAGCAAAAAAAGGAAATTGAATTTTCTTACAAGTCTCTTGGTTACGCAATTCCAATAGAAAATACCGAGAAAGCGCTTCTGGCATTGGATAAGTACTTTAAATCGAATTTCCCAAATCTGCGCGGAAATTTTGGTGTTAGAATAACTAGGTCTGATGATTTGTGGCTGAGTCAGTCTTATCAACGGGATGTTTGCCATATTGGCTGTTATTGCAGAAGTTCAGGAGATATTATAGTTCACATCCATAATCTTGAAACGATTTTAATTGAACTTGGTGGACGTCCACATTGGGGTAAGTTTTTTACCATTGAACGACAAAATTTCGCCCAATTGTATCCGAAGTGGTCTGATTTTCTTGAATTGAGACAAAAGATGGATCCAAATGGCGTTTTTCAAAATGAGTGGACCAAAAAAATATTTAGCCTGTATTTTGGACTATGATTGGTGTTGTCTGGTGTGAAATTTTTTGGAAATTCTACCATTAACTATAGCAGTAAATGAATCAATATTGTTTAGGTAGAATAGTTGGTAATGATTTGCCACCGCGACATGGGGAAAATCAAACATATCTTAATCTCAAGTTTATTCTAGATAATGAACAGGAATTTGAAAACTGCACCAAACTGTGGATTGTAAATCGCATAATAAATAGGGAATCAGAAGCGTCCATTTTGGAATTATTAGTGAAACATGGACAAACGTTCGTTCATCTGCCATTTGAATTGACTTCCTATGATTTAAGTTGGGATTTTGATCAGAAACTCAATTATGCAATACAACTTAATCATGCCCGAAACATATTGATTACTGAGGGTAATAAATTTGCTAAATGGACTGTTTTGGCCGATGGCGGTCATTTTTTTCCTTCATCTGGATGGGAGAATATCCGTAAAGAATCGGATAACAACTCAGATGGACTATTCAAAATAAGCGTGTTTCGCCTGATGAAAAGCAACACGGAAGTCTATGAATTTAATGCTTCCAAGTATCATGTGGAAAACGAACCAATAATAGCCCTGCGTAGCAATAGCGACATTAGATTTGATGAAGCGGTAGCCTATGGAAGAAATGAAAAAAAAATCCTTTTGCAGGAATATCCAGAAGCATCTATTATTGATTATTCCCTTCGATTGTGCGATTTCAGTAAGTTTGGATTTATCAAAGAATTGAGATCTGTGCAACGGTATACAGCGATGGAAAATTTGGTGAATCTAGTTGATCAAATGCATGCGGAAAAACAATCGAAAAATGATTGAAATAGAATTACTTGAAATACATGCAGCCCATGGGTGCAATCTTACTTGCGACAGCTGCAGCCACTTTTCAAATCAAGGCCACTCGGGAATGCTTTCTGTAGAAAGTGCAGATTATCAAATGGGTCTTTGGAGCAATCGGCTTAATCCCAAACAATTCTCGATTCTGGGCGGAGAACCACTTCTGAATAAAGATATTGAACAGATTTTGGTGATAGCTCGTAAGCATTGGAAAAGGGAAATTCTGCTGATTACAAATGGATTTCTTTTGCATCGCTTTCCAAACTTGCCAAAAACGTTAGAGGAGCAAAATATCTTACTTGTTATTAGCCGTCATCACAATGGAGCGGAATACACAACTAAATTTTTGGAAATGTTTCGGCTTCTAAAATCGTGGAAAAAGAACCATGATTTTCATTTTCAGTTGCGCGATAGCTTTAACTCTTGGACTACTCGCTATCACGGATATGCAGATAAAGTGCTTCCTTTTGAAGATAATGATCCTCGTAAGAGCTGGGAAGTATGTCCAGCAAAAAAGTGCCGCCAGCTGCATGAAAATAACATTTATAAATGTTCTCCTATTACCTATTTGCAACTGCAAAAGAAGAAGCATGCTATTTCGGAAAAATGGGACCCATATTTGAAGTATACCCCTATCACACCCAATAGTACTGATGAGGAATTGATTGCCTTTTTTGAGCGGGAAGAAGAACCAATTTGCAACATGTGTCCAGCAAATCCTGAACATTTGGCAATTTCATCACCACTTGTTCCCTACGCAAAAAAATTAAAGGCATCCCAAGAATCATAAATGGACTCGGGAGAAATGAAGCCTTTCACGTATTCAATAATTCGCATTCTTGGCAATGATTTGGTGCCACGTCATGGTGTAGGACAAACCATAGCCAATCTCCAGTTTACCTTAGAGAATGAGTCCGATTTTGCCAATTGCAAAAAGCTCTGGTTGGTGAACAGAATAATAGATAAGGATTGTGAAATGGCTGTGATAAGCCTTCTCGAAAAGTATAATCAAACATTTCAAGTTCTTCCGTTCGAAACAGAGCATTACGAAATGAGTTGGACTCGCTACGAAAAATTGAGATATATAGTGAAGCTTAACAATGCAAGGAATTTAGCAGTGAGTGAAGGGAGGAAACTGTCCAAATGGATTTTCCCACTTGATGGAAATGTATTTATACCAGATGGCGGATGGAAAAACATCACATTCTATCTCGATAATTTGAGTAATAAATTGTTCAAAATAACGATGTATCGCATCAATCATTCGAATGATGAAGTATTTACTTTTGACCCCAAGAAGTATACAAATCAAGAGCCGCAAGTGATTTTAAGGTGTGACAATTTTGATGCTTTTGATGAGAGTTTGGCATATGCCAACTCGAACAAAGAAGAATTCCTACTTCGATTTCCTCATGCACCTTACCTTAACTATGTGATTCGTCTTAATGATTTTACTCAAGGTTATATTAATGATAATCGGAGGGACAGCCGATTAAAAGCTATCCCAATAATCGTTTCTATGGTTGATGCAAGAGTCACTTTAGAGCGCACTTCTAATTCAATTTAATTTTCACTGTTAATTTTTAAACTCAAAATCCCTAGAAATCTATGCACCTTTCACAACAATTTTCAATTCGAAACCAACAGGTTATCAATGAAACGCTCGATAACGAAACGATTATAATAAATCTTGAAACTGGGGTTTATTACAGCCTTAATCCCATGGGAACTCTAATTTGGAAGGCAATTAATGCGAAGTTATCCTTCGGATTAATTTGCAATCAATTGAAGGGAAAATACCCTGAAGCAGTTGAAATTGAAGGAATCGTGGAGAAGTATATTACTTTTTTAGAGTTGGAGCAGTTGGTTAAAAAAATAGATTTTTGCGAAACCAATCTTCAAGAGTTTGAAGTGATTCTGCAAAGTGAATTAAGTTCTTATGTTCCCCCTGCCATTGAAAAATATGAAGATATGCAGGAAATGCTTCTTGCAGATCCCATACACGAAGTGGAAGAAGACGGATGGCCGAAACTAAAGAAATAGAGTTGGGAGTAGTATTGCCCTCCATTAGCTTAATTCTTCCCGTTTTTAATGGTGAAGATTATCTTATGCAATGCCTAGATAGCATTGCCAAACAGTGCTATACGAATTTGGAGTTAATCATTATAAATGATGGTTCTACCGATAATAGTTTGCAGATTTTAGAGAATTATCCGCTAAAGAAAACTTTAATCACTCAAGAGAATAAGGGTGTTTATACCGCCCGAAATTTGGGTATTTCATTGGCAACGAGCGAATTTATCAGCTTTTTTGATGCCGATGATATTATGGCGGATGGCAATCTAATTGCGCTAAGTTCTTATCTCGTTAACCATCCCAATTCCCTAATCGCTAAAGGGAAAATGCAGCGATTTAGTTTAAAGAATGAAGTTTGGATAAATTCTGGAGAACCTCATGTACCAGATTTTTTTCTCAGTGTGGCCTTGTTTAGAAAAGAAGTATTCCAAAAAGTGGGACTATTTGCGGAGGAAATGAGATTGGCGGCTGATGCAGATTGGTACCTCAGATTGCAGGAGTTGGGAATAGAAGTAGCTATTCTAGGCCACTTGGCTGTCTATTATCGAATGCATCCCAAAAACATCTCGAATTTTACAGAAGAGGCAAAAAAAGCTCGGTTGGAAGTTGTTCGAAGAAAATTGCAAAGATCTAAGCTGTAGCAAATGCCAGTGACTCAAGCCGATTGGTTAAGCAATTTTAGTTCTACTGCAGTTCCTTTCATAGAGGTGAAAAAAAAGAACGGAGAACTTAAGCCTCGTTATTTTTCGATTGCTAACAAAAATATTTGCATCAATTGTTCAACAGTTCATGTTGCCGAGCAATTCACAAAGTCATTGTCGCATCTTCAAGTTTCTCCTTTTTTGGAAACCGATTTAGATGTTTTTGTTTGGGCGCGTGAGGATAATTTTCACAATAATGAAGCGACAAATTACGGTCCCGAAATAGATTACACTAGTAGCGATGGTATAATTTATCAGTTTAATGAACAGTCTATAAGTGTCTATGATTCAATTAAAAAACGCGCCTATTTTTGGGTGAATAGTATGGAATCGTTGGGGGATTGGAATTTTGCCAAACCCTTTAGAAGCATCTTCCATTGGTATTTAAGCCAATTTGATTTAAGCATGATTCATGGGGCAGTAGTAGGTACAGAATTAGGTGGAGTTCTTATAACTGCAAAAGGTGGGTCAGGGAAAACAACCACCGCGCTTAGCTGTTTTTTTGAAGGAATGAACTATCTTTCTGATGATTATGTGGCTATTGATTCAAGCAGTTCGATAGCGTACAGCCTTTTTAATTCGGCAATGCTCACCCAAGATAATCTGGTGAGATTTTCAAGGTTGGAAGCGTACGTGAAAAATCCGAAGCGACCTGCTGGAATCAAAGCATTGGTTTATTTGAATGAAGTGAATTCAGCATTGCTTCAATCACAAATAACATTGAAAGCGTTGCTTATACCCAAGATTACATTGAGTACAGTGGCTGAAATAATACCTGTGAATAAAGTGAATGCCTTAATGGCGATAGCACCAACCATTAGGTCGTTAAGAAACTTTGAACAGCAAAAGCTTACAGCTGCAAAACTAATTGCTAGTAATCTTCCATGTTTTGAGTTTCGATTAAGTTCGAATGTGAACGATAATGTTGCCGAGTTGAAACGATTCATAAATGCAAGAAATGATTGAGCTAAGTAAAATCCTTTAGTTAGTGTGATTATTCCTGTTTACAATGCAGAGAAATATGTAGCGCAGGCTATCGAAAGCGTCTTGGGTCAAACGTTTAATCAAATAGAAATTATTGCAGTCAACGATGGCTCTACCGACAACTCAGCGGAGGTATTGTCTACTTATTCAAATCGAATTCAGATTATTTCTAGTACAAACAAGGGAATAGGTGCTGCCCGAAACTTGGGAGTCTCGAAATCTCAAGGAAGGTTTTTAGCATTTTTGGACGCTGACGATTATTGGGATTTGAGAAAGTTAGAAGTTCAGATGGAAATGTTTGAGCAGAATCCAGGCCTTGATATTGTATACTGCAGTTTTATGGAGTTTTTGAGCCCAGACTTGAGTGCCGAAATGATGGCTAATCGCATGCTAAAAGCATCGGCCATGTCTGGGGCTGTTGCGGGAACTTCTTTAGTAAAAAAGTCTTCATTTGATAAAGTTGGTCTGTTCTCTGAGCAATGGAAAACAGGAGAGTACATTGATTGGTATGCTAGGGCTAAAGAACAAAATTTGATGATGAAGCATATTGATCACTGCTTGTATCACAGACGAAGTCACAGCGATAACCATACCGTTCGAGAATCTGAATCGAAGCGAGATTATTTGCATGTTCTAAAAGCCTCTTTAGATAGAAGAAGAGCTATGGTTAAAGAGTGAAATCTTAAAAGCTCACATTTCCTTTGACCAAATATCCTTATCCAAAGTCATTTCCAAACGGAAAACAGTTGTTGTTTCTGAAAACTGTTTTGGCGCCAAAAAATGAGTTTATTCCACTATGGAAGCAATGGAAAAGTGAAACGGATTTAGATTTAATTGACAAATCAACGTTTCGTTTGCTACCAGCTCTTTACTTAAGAATTAAACAAGAAGAGAACTTTGAAGACGAATGGCTAGGAAAAGTTAAAGGAGTTTACAGGCAAGGTTGGGTAAAAAATCAATTGTTTCTAGCTACTGCTTCCTCGGTAGTAGCTGCATTTAATGCGAAAGGCATACCCTCAATTTTTATGAAAGGAATTGCATTGCTTTTGAGTTCCTACAGTGATTTGGGAGGCAGAATGATGGGGGATATTGATATTTTGATTCCAAAAGATAAAGCCTGTGAAGCATCAAATTTAATGCTGTCTGCAGGATATAGCTGCGTGAGAGTACCTGGAATAAAACAGTTTAACCAGCAGAATATCCTTCGGTTCACACGTGGTAATCATGAGTTATCTTTTAAAAGTGGCAATGGACATATTGTGGATTTGCATTTTATTAGTCCATTTTACACAGTGGTCGACCCAAAATTGATTGCCTTGTTTTGGAATACAGCTGTGCATGTGGAAATAAATTCAATCCCATCTTTAGCGTTAAGTCCTGAGCTCACTTTTTTACATGTGTGCTGCCATGGCACCATATATAATTCGCAGCCGTCTTACCGCTGGGTAATGGATGCAATGCAAACGTTGAAGACATCATCAAGTTTTGATTGGAAAGAATTGATTGAGATGTCGAAAGCCATGGATTTGATGTTTCATCTAAAAATGGCAACCATTTATCTTAACGAAAACTTCCTTATTTCGATTCCAGAGGATGAATTCCAGGTTATTAAAAGTTATGTGCCTTCTGCCGGAGAAAAATGGCAATACTATAAATATGCTAGGCAGCATCCATTTAAGTTCACCTATCTTTCGGTAATGTGGAAAAAGTTTCAAATTGAAAATGGCTCAAAAAGCACGTTCTTCGCTTGGTATAGTTTTCTTGATTTTTTAAAGGAAACCTATGGACTCGAACACAAAAGAAGTTTGCTTTTGTTTTACATCAATACCCTAATCCTAAGATTCAAAAGTTCATAGATGTAAATTCGGTCTAACTTAGGTTCTAAGCGAGTCATTAGCAACGGTTGAATAAAGTCGAGATTGGCCGTTAGTTAGTACGTTAACCCTTCATTTGAAGTATTTTACTATAATCTCATAACCATGAAAGTCACCCTAACACGATTGAACTCGGACTACCATTTTGAAGCAACGAATGATAGTGGCAATACCATTCAAATGGATGGGTCTCTAGATATTGGTGGACAAAATCTGGGAGCACGGCCTATGCAAGTGGTGCTAATGGCGCTTGCGGGGTGCACCTCTATAGATGTAGTGAGCATTTTGAAAAAGATGAAACAGCAAGTAGATACCTACGATGTTGTGGTGGAAGCGCAGCGCGAAGAAGGAAAAGTGCCTTCGCTTTTCACTGAAATTCACATTCAATATGTGCTTACAGGAATATTGGACCATGAACGGGTGCATCGCGCTATAGAGTTATCTGCGGAGAAGTATTGTTCGGTTTCTAAGATATTGGAGCCCACTGCCAAGATAACGTGGGGATTTACCGTGAATGGTGAATAGTGATTTGGACACAGCACTAGGTCTCATTAAAACGGTTCTCGTATTTCCCCTTAAGTTTGACCATCCCAATTATTGGATTTCTATATGAGTAGTAATAAGTTCGAAACAGACGCAATCCGCATACAAACCGAGCGTTCGCAGCAGCGCGAGCATAGCGTTCCATTGTATCTCACTTCCAGCTTCACGTTTGATGATGCCGAGCAGATGCGCGCCATGTTTGCCGATGAGATGGAAGGCAACATTTATAGCCGTTTCACCAATCCCAATGTGGATGAGTTTGTAGCCAAAATGTGTGCGTTGGAAGGCGCAGAAGCTGGCTATGCCACTGCCACTGGGATGGCCGCTATGTACGTTGGTTTTGCAGCGCTGCTAAGTCAAGGAGATCATATTTTATGCTGTCGTTCCATTTTTGGATCTACGCATACAGTGCTCACCAAAATTCTTCCGCGATTTGGGATTACCCACACCTATGTGGATGCCAACGACACTAATGCGTGGGAAAAAGCAATTCAGCCCAACACTAAAATGCTGTTTATCGAAACTCCGTCAAATCCAGGGTTAGATGTAATTGATTTGGAGTGGGCAGGCAACATCTGCCGAAAACATGGTTTAATCTTCCATGTAGATAATTGCTTTGCCACGCCCTATTTACAACGCCCCATTGATTTTGGTGCTCATTTGGTGAGTCATTCGGGCACAAAATGGATTGATGGACAAGGTAGAGTGATGGGTGGTGTTTTGGTTGGCGAAAAGAAGTTGATCGATTCTATCTACACGTTTTGCCGTTCTACTGGACCTGCATTATCTCCGTTTAACGCTTGGATTTTATCCAAAAGTCTGGAAACTCTAGCCGTGCGCATGGATCGCCATTGCGAAAATGCCTTGACGCTTGCCAATTGCATCGAGCATCATCCGCAATTGCAAAATGTTCGCTATCCGGGGCTCATTTCGCATCCGCAATATGCCATTGCTCGAAAGCAAATGAAGAAGGGTGGAGGACTTCTAACGTTTGAAGTGAAAGGCGGAATTGCTCAGGGAAAGCAGTTTTTGGATAAACTAAAAATGTGCTCGCTTACAGCAAATTTGGGGGATACCCGAACTATTGTTACCCACCCTGCTTCTACTACGCATGCTAAATTAACGGAAGAAGAACGACAGGCTGTGGGTATTACTCCCGGTTTGGTGCGTGTTTCAGTTGGGCTCGAAAACATTGCCGATATCATTAGCGATATCGAACAAGCACTGGAATAATTGCCTTACTCTTGATGTTATTTGAGCGAAAGAAGATTCGATACCGCTTCTAACTTCAACTCTTGGCCGTCCCACACGGCATAGTGCGGATTTTTGAACCACGCCCCAAGGTTGATATAGCGTGAATTCTGACCCACCTTCAAATCCAGCGCTAGGTGGCGATGGCCAAATATGAAGTAGTCGTAATGCTCCTTCTGTAGTGTTTGATTGCAAAACTGCACAAGGAATTCCTTGTCTTCGCCTTGAAAAACTTCATCTAGCGGTGCGTTGACCGCTCTGCTTTTGCCTGACCAAAATGCCGCCAATCGCTGTCCAATATCTGGATGAAGCCAGCCAAATAGCCAAATGCAAAGTGGATTGGCAAATACGCGCTTTATGATTTTATATCCATTGTCGCCAGGCCCCAATCCGTCTCCATGACCAATAAAGAAACGTTTGCCATTCCAATCGCGCACAATTGAATCGCGGTGCATTACAGCGCCAAGTTCTTCTTCAAAATAGCGAAACATCCACATGTCGTGATTGCCGGTGAATATGTGAACCGCCACGCCTTGGTCTACCAATGCTGCAATTTTCGCTTGAAAACGCACAAAACCTTTTGGAATGACGGTTTTGTATTCATACCAAAAATCAAACAAATCGCCTATCAGATAAACTTCCTTGGCATCTGGGGCAATGGCATCTAACCATGCTATGAGCTGCTTTTCCCGCAATCGGCTTGGTTCGCCAACAGGAACTCCAAGATGAAAATCAGAGGCAAAATATATCTTAGTCCTTGGCGGCATTTGGGTTGCGAATGAAAGGAAAAATCGGGATGTATTTTAATTATACACACTTCGAATGTTGGCAAGTTGTTTTTTGCTGGAGAAGTTCCATTGAAAATATTTTTTCATTTGAACCAAATATTTAGAACAATTCCACGTTACTGGTGCTTCCCATAATATGGTGGGTCTTTTTTCTACTTTTAACGCTCTATAAAAGGTATGCAACTACTATCCCGCGCATTTTTTCTGATTATTGTTTTAGCTACTCTTTTTCAAGACGTTAAAGCACAGGCTCCCAAGTTTAGTAATGAGTTTTTGGCTATTGGAGTAGGGGGTAGAGCCTTCGGTATGGGCAATGCCATGGTGGCAGGAGTTGATGATTTAACAGGTGGTTATTGGAATCCAGCTGGAATAGCACTTGCGGGGCAAAATTTCCAAGCTGCCTTTATGCATGCCGAATACTTTGCTGGCATCGCGAAGTATGATTACGCTGCCATTTCTGCTCCAATAATTGACGAATATACCACAGGTGCTTTCAGCTTTATTCGCTTTGGGGTGGATGATATTCCTAATACTACGGAGCTTATTGATGATGAAGGGCGCATCAACTACGATAGAGTAACAGCATTTACAGCTGCCGACTACAGCTTTCAAATTAGCATTGCTCGTAGAAGTCCTAAAGTGCCAGGGTTGCGTTATGGTGGCACAGTGAAAGTGGTGTATCGCCA
>Ga0247837_1006317_pt1 | contig 16783 bp, 12 predicted proteins | sample LaCtaG_2_FD_187115 | JGI IMG/M metagenome (GOLD analysis project Ga0247837, IMG submission 187115) | Freshwater microbial communities from meromictic Lake La Cruz, Castile-La Mancha, Spain - LaCruzMarch2015_14.5m | ecosystem: Environmental > Aquatic > Freshwater > Lake | place: Spain: Castile-La...
GCTCAAATGCAGACCCTGTGCCAGGGTCCTGACGATAGCGAACACATAGTTCAGGTCGCAGGCCTGTATCGACGCCTGCAGAACTGGGTGCACCAGGGCTAGTCGCTGGTCCGCGTCCAGTCCGTAGGCAACTACTTGAATAGCCATATTACATAGAGAATGGGGCAGGCAGACTTGGGACTATGGAAATAGAGGAATCGGAGGGCGGGTTAAAGCACTGCAGAAGGCGGTAGTGAGTTTTGAGCCTTTCCAGGTGAACTTGCTTCTCATTTAGCAGACTTAAATGGCGGTTTTGGGCAGGGTCGTGCTCAGGCAGGTGCCTAGGCGTGTAGTCCAGCTCTGGCACTGCGCTGGCCACGTCGCTCAGAAAGGCTTGGAGAGAGAGGGGTCTTTTCGCTGCACTGGACCGGTATTGGCGCTGAGAAGGACTGGGGGAAGTGCTCGCAGGGCAGACGCCACTCCTTTGCAGTAGTTCTTTTGTGAAAATCTCTCGAAAGCTGCAGTTTTCCCGTAGTTTCCGGAAACGGCGAGCACAGTCCAGTAAGCAATTAAGTGTAATTTCCGGCCAAATGACCCATTCCAGGACTCCAGCCGGCCCTTCCCGCCTGCCTTCCGCCCACTTCCCCACTACATACAGCACCGAGTCCTCAGTAGCCACCTTCACTCCGCTCCTCAGCACTGCTGTCAGCTGCTCTTCACTCAGACTGCCCAGTCTTTCGCTAGCTGTCGGAAAGTCGAAGGTGCTGCCTAAGTAGCGGGTGAGGGAGGAAAGGACCGGTTCAGGCCGGAGACTTAGGCTGATGGAGCAGGGGGGAGGGCAGGGCAGAGGAAGGGAGTAGACAGGGGAAAGGCCTTGGAACAGGTCGATAATGTGAGTAGTGGGACTGGGGTGAGTAGGAGACAGGAAGGATAAGCTCAGTGTCAGGCGGAGGGTTTGAGCGCCGTTTGCCTGTTGGAAGGAATACTGTAGCTCCGGCTTCTCCCCAACTAGTCTCCACTTCGCCTCTATTTCCAGCTCCTCAGCCTTAACTGTAGCTGTAGCTTCAGTAGTGCCCACTACAAACTGCACACTTCCCTGTGAATTTGTCTCAACAGGCCGCTTGAGACACCTTTGCTCCTCCAATAGAAGCAATTCAACCCCACTTTTGCACTGCCAAACCTCTCTAAGCGCCTTGACAACCCCTTCGTCATACCCGTGTCCCTGTCGAAACAGCTCTAACAGTGCCTTTCGGTACAGTCTGCGCGCCACCTTCACAGGCAATTCCGCTAGTTTCGCCTTCCACTTCTCCAGCAAGTAGGGCAAATGCTCACTAGCCAGGCCAAACGCCCTGCAGTACAGTTCCTTCCAGGCCTCACTTCTGTGCTTAAAGCGAGCTGCAGTGGCCAAAATCGCTACAGAGTGGTTGCGTGCGAGGCTGAGGAAGCAGTCACTGTGCAGCAAAGTGGCTTCCAGCCTTTGGTCTTCCAGCAGCACTGCCAGATCCAGGCAATTTAGTGTGGAATTCACGTCTTCTTGGTGGACTTTGTGGGTGAGAAGGTAGCTTTGGTAGGTTTGCAAGGCTTTCAGTGCGACCCAGGTAGGCAGAATTACCTTTATTTCCTTGAATTCCCCTTCCTCTCCCTTCGCCTTCTGCCAATACCCTTCCAACAGCCCACTATTGGCCCGCGCCTGCGTCTCTTCAGCCTGCACTCTCACATTCCCCAGCTCAAAAGTGACAGTTACCATACTTCTAGCTACCCTCCTCCCCCAAGTCCTCCACAGTCTCCACATACGCCTGCTCCTCCCCGCTATCCTCCTCATTGGAGTACAGTGCCCTGATATCATGCACAGATATCCCTCTAGTGCGTACACTCGCCCTACACTCGCTAGCAACGAAGGGCAGGGCGTGCAGACTTAAAGGTCGCTTGTGCAGGTAAGGCAGGGCTAGCTTGGACTCGAGGTCGAAGACTAGGGAGGAACTGAGCTGCAGTTCGGAGTCTGTGCAGGCTAGTAGGTCGGACAGGTCGCAGTTATCGGCTGTCCGCAGGGCTAATTCGCTCTGTATTTCCTCCACTTTCCGCTGCCAATTGGACTCCTTTTCGGCCCATATGGCTCGAATTTGCGAGATTTCCTGCTCGCCTGCGATTCTCCTTTTGGTGATTTCCTCGGTCAGAAGACTCACTTCCGCCTGGAGCTGCTCTACCTCGGCTGCCAGTGAATCTCCCCGCAGTCTTTCTTGCTCGAGTTGCGCTTGCAGATTTGCTACTTCGGATTTCAGCAGTTTCATGTGAAATAAGGCGGAGTCCATTTCCATTTCTGAGACTTTGGCGGCTCTTTGCAGCTCCTTACTAGTGCGGATTTCTCTTTCAATCCGCTCATTTGCCTCACTCTGCTGTTTTTCCATTTCCGCCGCTTTCTCCTGTGAGGCTTCACTCGCTTTCGCCAGTTCCCTCTTATAGTGCTCCACAGTAGACTGATATTGTGCCTGGAATGTACTCAACTCCTGCATCAGCTTCCCTATCACAGGCTTCAAGTTGACGGGTCGGACTTCAATTTTCTCGTCGTCGCCTGCGAATTCGCACACAGCCTTGGTCAAAGACTTGATTTCCGCCTGCGCAAGTGTCAGCTTCACCTGCAACTCCGCTTCTTTGTAAGCAAAATCTTGCTTCAGTAGGCGATTCGCCTGGTCGATTTCTTGAATGTGGGCGTCTTTGAGGACCAACTGCTCTCGCAAGTCGTCAACCATGCCCTTGATACTGGCGAGGGAAAGCTCGGAGTAGGCTTTCATGGCTCTGCGCTGTTCCTTTCTATGTAGCGACTGGTTAAGTTGCTGCTGCATGAGTAACAAAGCGGGCTGCATCCGAGTCTCATTTCGCTTGGCTTCTTCCAATTCTTTCCCCAGGGAGGCGTTTTCAAGACGGAGATGTTCGGTTTCAAGGGACAAAGAGGACAGGGAAAGTCTGCTTTCTTCGAGAGTGCAGAGGGCGTTTCTGAGGTCCGAATCCAGTGACTTGCGCAGAGTCTGAGCGGCACTTAAAGAGTCCGCTTTGGAGTGCAGGTCGGAATTGAGCCGGTCGATGAGGATTTTGCTTTCCAGCAGTTCCTTTTTCAGTATATCGCTGGATTCGGTTTGGTGGTCTAAAGCAGTCCTCAGCTCCGCTATATTGCGGTCGTATCTCAGCTGCTTTTCCGCAATCAAACTCGCAACTCTTCGATTCGCCCCCAAATCTTCCATCAGTCCCATGTCCTCCCCTTCCAACACACCCAGGTCTCGAGGTGCAGGAGTGCCTTCTTCTCTACTCTGCAGTTGCGCCCTCAGTCCCTTCACCTCCGCTTTCAGTTTGTCCACTAGGAGCAGCAGTTCACTAGGCGACAGACTCACATTGCTGTGGGCTTTCAGTTGGATTTTCTTGGCGCGTTCTGCAAATTGGAGAGTGCTGTGGGACTCTTCGATGTGGAAATTGCGCATAGAGGCTGTGCAAATGAGGGCTGTTTTTGCGTTTCCGCCTAGTGCTTCCTTGAGAATCATGGTTAGTTTGGACTCGCGGTAAGGGACGTGTTCGTCTTTGCTTGCAGCCAAGGCCTTGATGCACCTGCCTAAGGTGGTCAAACTCAGGTTGATGTTCTGAGCTTCAACTAGCTGTTTCCCTGTAGCTCCAGTCTTCGAGACCTTCTCACTCCCAGCCAAGTCCACCAAATTGAGCTTCGCACACTTCGAGCTGCCACTGGGGTATATCTGCTCCACCGTCATAGTGAAGAGAGTGTGCGAGCGACTGCTCCTTTGGTTCAGTTCAGTGGCTCCAGTGATTCTATTGAGAGTGCCCATGGCTAAACACTGCGCTACATCAGATGGAGAGGCTACGCTTTTCTCTGTAACTCCTAGTATGCACATGCCCAAGCGAGGGAATTCGCGTATCCGCAAGTTGCGGGCAGGCGGGTTTGATAGTAAATCGTTAATGCTTTCATTGTATATTTCCGTATAGCTGCATTTGACGGAAGTACGGATATCGCAGCGAGAAGAGTCCTGTAGTAGGGTGAAAAGCAGTGCTATGGCTCTGGGGATCACTCCGTGTCTTTCGTTCAGTTCGATTCCTTGGATGGTTATCAGCTCGGTAGTCACGTCTTCGGGGCCGAGCATGGTGAAGGTCTTGCCTGAGCCCTATCTGAGCGCTACGCTTTGGCCGTATGCGAAGATAGTTCCGTTGTACCCGTCCAGCCTGGTTGGCTCTCACAAGGACCGAATAAGCGTCTCACAAGACACTGCAAACACCTGTTCCTGCCCTGTGTCAGCGGTAAAGACCTGGTCAAAGCTGTAGACATGGGAGGCGTCTTGGTACTGCACAGAAGTGTTCGAGACCTGCCAAGGGGCTAAGTCGCCCTTCTCGTTGGCTCGAAAGCGGATGAACACCTTCACTGTTTCCATTGATTACAGACCTGATAGTACTGATGAAAGGACTGATTGGACTGCTTGGGACGGTATTGGCGAGTGGACTGATATGTGCAGATGGGGACTTGAGGTACATATTCAGTCCCTGTGCACTGAATAAGACTCGAGGCGCCTTTTTCTACTGGGCGACAGACTGCGAAAAGGGACTTTTGCCGAGTCCAATTTGGCACCTATCCTGCGATTTGCCCTGTCCAGCAGGGACTTTCCTCGGGCTCAACCCACACCGTAACGAGTCTGGCTGCGAGTCCTGTCCCGCAGACACTTTCAGTCCCGGCGGCTCTGATCGAATAGAGGCTGGGGACTGGATCACAGGGCAAAGGAAGTTTTCCTCCTATTGCTGGAAAGTGCGGAGTGACGGCGAAACTAGTGAGGAAGCCCAGTGCTCTCCCTGGACTGCAGACTCCACTGGAAGCTTTTTAGCCTCGGGAAGGACTAACGAGTCTGCCTGGGTTCAAACTGAATTGTCGTATTTCGCCAATTTGACATATGCAGGCAGTTTGGCAATCCGGTATAGCAAGAACAGCAAGCAAATGGGGAACTTCCACAATGGGATGTTTCAGGTGCTAGTCAACGAGAAAGTGACGCTGCTGGATAATTCCCCACACAGGCAGCAGTGGAAGGAGGCGAATATCGACTTGCAGTCCGGCCCTAACGAAATCACTCTCAAATTCCGCAAATTCAACGATAAAAACCACTACAACTCTGGCATACAATTAGGCTTTTTCGAGGTAAAAGGCGTATATCCCTCTGCTCACTTCTGTCTGCCCTGCACCAAAGGACTCAGTTCAGAGAGGGCACACGTCTGCCAAGCATGTGGAGAAAACACGTATTTAGACTTGAAAGGACCGAAGCATATGTGTGTGCCCTGTCCAGACACGCATTACTCGGAGGCAGGAAGCGTAGGGACTGAATCCTGCATATTGAAGGGGAAATGCAGGCACACTGACTATGCTTCTAGACTTAGTCCTTGCAAGGAAGGCTTCCGAACGATGGATTTCTACTGGAAACAACCAATTCGGTGCGATGTTTCGACTGCAAATCTACCGGATCCAGTGATAAACGAGCCCTGTGAGCTGTGCAATACTGGACATTTCCACAAGTCTATATCAGCTACCAGTCTAGAGACGGAATGCAGTGCTTGTCCAAGCGGCTCCGCCCTAATTGAGCACTTTCTCAATGACACCTGTTCTGTATGTCCTGCAGGAACATACGCTCCGCCCACCCTTAACATCACCCATTGGCTGCCATTCCCTATCGGTTTTGAGACGACAAAAGCGCCTTCTCTGTGCAGAGAAGTAAGCAGCTGGACAGCCTACAACTCCCTCTCACTGACCTCAAACGCCAGCACTCCCAACTCCGCCTGCAACTTCCCTTTGGAGCGAGTGGTGAATGTGACTTGGAGCGGCACAGTGCAGTTCTCTGTGTTCTTTTCCAAGACTGCAGAGAGCAGGTCTTGGCTGAGTTTCGAAGTGAACGACCAGGTGTTTGCGACTTTTTCTGAGAATGCTACTGATGCTGTGAGTGTGCATTTGGACCAGGGAGTGTCGTTGCTGCGCTGGACTCATTACCAGGAAGCCGCCTCTCCCTCGTCCGCAGTACTTTCTTCCCTTCTAGTGACAGGGATTGAGGAGGGAGGGGCTAGCAACTGCCAGCCCTGTCCATCCCGCCACTACAGTGCAGTTGGCAGTGCGAGCTGTGAAGAATGTGCCCCAGGCTATACCCACACAGAAAACCATTTAGGCTGCCAGCGCTGTCCTGCCAACACAATTAGTGGTCCTTTAGACTGCGAGAACTGTCCTTTCGGCACTGAAGCGAACAGTGCCCAAACGATGTGTGTGGGGCTGGACCACTTGGAGTGGGGCAATGCAGAGTATAACATTTCTCGACTCACAGGGAGAACTCAGTCCAATATCTGTGCGGCCAGTCCCAGACTCAGTCTTCTCTGCCAGGGGAATGTGTACGGACCTGTAGCGGTGGGGGATGGCAGTAGCTTCTTTTTGTCAGTGCTAAATCCGGGGAATATTAGCAAATCGCAGTACGAAAAGTCCGAAAACGGCCTTGGCTATGCCTGGGGACTGTTCCCCAGAGAATCTTCCCCCAATCGTCCTAAGAGAGAGTGCGAAACTGACTCCATATTAGCAAGTCTCGGCAGCAAAATTGAGGAAATCGAGCAAACTGCCTCAGGCTTTACCCTAAAATACAGCCAAGGCGCCCTCTGTCCCTCTTCCAACCTCCACTTCAGCAGCCAAATTGCCTTTATATGCGACAAATCCGAAGGCGACGGCTGGCCGCAGTTCACTTCCAAGCACTCCTGCAGGTATTTCTTCACTTGGAGGACTAAACTGGCCTGCCGCAAGTGTGAAGAAGCAGAATTAGAGGTAATTACCGGCCGATGTGAGGAGAATATCCGACAAATCCAATACATCGAGCCCGATTTCTGCCTCTATTTCCCCAACTCCACAGGGAAAATTGTGGAACTGGCCTGCAACGAAGCCATTGACTTCGCTTCGACTTGGCTGGCTCTGCTGGGCGCTGTACTGATTCTGCTGCTTCTAGGGACGGTGGTGCTGCTGACGTGTAAATTGTGCAATGTGCAGCAGCGGTATCAGTTGCTTCTGCGAGAGTCTGAGCCTCGGCCCGACAAAGACCTATAATCTAGCCTAATTGGCCTATCCGAGGCCTGGGTTGCGACCTCCAGCGATTGCTTTTCTGAGCGACTCTCATTGGCTTTATGTGGTTCATATGGCCAAAGACTTGCCCCAGTCCTCTTTTCTGTGCAATTTGCCTGGCAGTGCGGCCTGCGAGGTTGGGTTTGTCAGGGTCTGCACTGTGGTCTACGAGGAAAAGAGCCATTTCGGTGAGGTTCCGCTTGCAGGCCCAGTGCAGAAGCGTGTGCAGGGTCTGAGTAGGTCATACTCCGTCCACAGCGTGTACTAAGGAGGGGTAATTCTGCACTAATTCGCGGATTTTGTGGTAGTTGCCCAGCTTTAGCTCGCGAAAAGCGGTTAAAGCGACTGAAGTTAATATTGGTCGTTCGAGTTTGACCAGTTTCATGACTTCTCGGTCGTCTTTCAGCTCTTCCAGGTGAGAATTGAGTTGGTTCGAGACGCTTTTGAGCAGTTCTTCAGGACTCCGCGAGCGACTAGGCGCAGCCCAGGCCCTGGCTTCCCTAACGTCCTGCTTATTGCCTACTCGCTCCACTCTTTGGCCGGACAAGTCAAATACAGAGGCGCCTTCGTATAGGCAAAAATAGCGACGTTTCTTGAGGTCTGGGGAGAGAGAGGAGAGGTGTACAGTGGAGTGCGATACGAAGGAAGACACCAGGGCAGGCGGCGGTCTGCGCAGAATCAGCGGCAGAGAGCTGCGAGGGTTGGGCGAAGCGCCCACATGCAGGAAAGGACTCATCAATAGACGTTGGCTTCTCCTACGCAGGTGAATAGGACTGAGCGCTCTAAGGTCGGTGCTGGACTTCATTACTATTACCAGCCCTGCAGCTGTTAGAGAAGCCTTCTTGTATATCAAACCAACTGCCACTATATTAGCAAGCAGGCCCGAAAGGCTATAATTCAGGCTGTTTCCTAGGGTCACATTCAATAATCAGCTTCTTTGTCCTGCGAAATAGCGTATTTCAGGACTTTTGGCGATTTCCATGCTTGAAGCGGAGCTCAGCCCTCAAGTCGGTAATATGGTGCGACGTTACTAGCCTTATTGATATCGTCTGACAAGTCGCATACCGACATTCCCTTTCAGAAAGCAGCGAATTCAGGCAGTTTAGCAGCCTTCCTAAGGCTTAATAATAGGAAATCCAGCCTCAGCTTCAGAATATGGACTCTTTGCAAGGACAAAGCATCAACAGTCGCTACTCCATTCGGAACTTCCTGGGCAGTGGCGCTTTCAGTGTCGTGTACCGCGGAGTGGACCAGACGAAGCACAAGGCTGTGGCGATCAAGGTGGAAAGTCACTGTGCCCAGCAGAAACTCAGACAGGAGGCGGCACTCATGCGGGAACTGCTGCAGGGCGTCAAGGGAGTGCCGCATTTGAAGTGGAGTGGGGAGTTTAGAGACTCCTATGCAGCTGTGATGACTCTCACAGGGCAAAACCTGGAAGACATGTTGTCCCTCTGTGGAGGGAAATTCTCGGTAAAAACAGTGACGATGATGGCCCGACAGCTCCTATCCCGCTTGCGAGACATCCACGCCAGAGGCATAATTCACAGAGACCTCAAGCCTGACAATGTGGCTATTGGGATGTCCAAAAGGTCATCTGAGCTGTACATCATTGATTTCGGACTGAGCATTTTAGCGAAGCAAGCAGGAAATACGGAGGAAATGGGACGATTTGTAGGGTCTTTGGCCTTCAGCTCCTTGAATGTGCTTGCGGGCGTACAGCTGTCTTACAGGGATGATTTAGAGTCTCTTTGCTATTTGCTGCTATTCCTGCTTAAAGGCACTTTACCGTGGACTATGGTGGAGAATCTGAACCCTGCGAATATCCAGCAGTCCTCGAAAGCAATGAAACTGAAATTGCCACAGCAAATCCTGTGCAGAGACGTCCCTCCAGCATTTGGCAAAATCCTCACTTATGCGAAGTCGCTGGAAGTGGGAGAAATGCCAGACTACCACACCTTGAAACTATGGTTACGCGAATTGGCTCATAAGTGCAACTTCACATTCGACCGGAAATTCGACTGGACCATCCGGACCCGTACCAGAGGCGACCCAACGCTCGGACTAGAAATCATGAAGGCCAATAGAAGGCTGAGAGAAGAGCACAGCACTGCCAAGCTGTTCCAATCCGCTGCTATGGAAGTCCCTGAGGACTCTTCCGAAAGCACGCCTCTGCCTGATGTACGCCACATCGAGCCTCGGCTCCTACCTATGCACTTCCCATATTGTGAGTCCAAGCCTAAAGATGACACTTTAGAAGATCTTACAGGGCCTAGTCTTTCAGACGATATTCGAGACAATAAGCTGCCTGAGTACTCGCCTTATGGCCACTCCAGAGGCAAGGAGAAACGCACTTTGGAGAGCAAGAAGAAACCCAGTGTGACTGCGGACCTACGCGCCTATCTGAACTCTACGAGAACTAGTAATCCCTGACAGTTCATTAGACTAGCAATTGCTACGTATCCTTGCAACTCTGAAATAGCTGTGTAGGGTCAGTTCAATGCACTGTGAAGTTGGGGGAAATCTGTTTATTTTCAGGAGTGTTCGATAGGTTTCCAGTGCAGAACCACTAGAATTGGTCCAGTTTCAATCAGGCCCAACCTAACTCCTCATTTCCCCCAAAGCCAAATCTTTGGACGCCCTTAGCCATTACATTGATGCAGGCCGGCCTGACGGAGCCAGAGCTGCGCAAGCTGATGATGGTGGAGGAGCTGAAGCACTACAACCAAGTGGTGGAGCGCTGCTTCAAGGAGTGCGTGTGGTCTATGACCTCCCGCGACCTCACCCGGCCTGAGACGGAATGCATTGAGAACTGCTACAAAAAGGTGGTCCGGTTCAATGAGCGGATGGGACAAATGCTCAATATTGTCGGGCAACAGAGAGCACAAAGACCTGGCTAATCCACACGGCGCTTACCTAGGTCTAGAACAGCCCCGTGAACAGACCTGGCTTGCGCTTCTGCGTCTTTTCCTGTAGCTTTTCCCTGCACTCCGCTACATGTATCCGCGCCAACTCCACATTCGCCATGAACCTGCGTGAACCTTACTCTTGGCCGCAGACAGGACAGGTGTGCTTCGACAGCAGTGCTTCAGGGGCGAGCTTGCGGTTGGGCAGGATGGAGTGACTCATCAGAGACCAGAACAAGTCTTCTTCGCCTGTTGGCAGTTTGCGACGCTTTACACGGACTGGAGTGGCGGTGGGCGCGGTAGGCACGAGTTGGGTTTGCTTCAGTTGGCCTGGAGGGGTTTTGGTCTCTAGGTAGCACAGGTAGGAAACTCGCACTCCGATGGTCCTAACTGGCTGCAAGGGGTACAGCTGCCGCAGGACCTTCAGCGCCACTCTCCATACATCCTCTGCACTTGTGATAAACTGCTGCAAAGTTTCACACCTAGAGGTATCTTCGAAGAACTGGCTTTTGAGGAAGACGCCCACAGTTCTGCACTGCGCTTGCTTCCTTTTCATCTCCAAAGCCACTTGGTCGCAGAAGCCTCTGACCAGTGCTTCCAATGCATGTGGGTCGCTAGTGGCAGGAATGGTTTTGCACGCACTAAAGGACCGCTGGTCCTCCAGTCGTTCCGAGTGGTCGTTCGTGCCTATGCCCAGCGCTGCATTGTACAGCATCGTGCAAGTCGCGGTCGGGAAGCAGACATACACTTTGCAAATATCGTCCAAAATGTGTTTGCAGTACAGAATTCCGATAAAATTCAGCAGTTTTTCGAGGATTTTGCCGACTCCAGGGATGTCTCTGACCTTGCGACCCAGCATAAACCTGCGAATTTCAGAAGCATTCGGGGCTAAGTAGTATTGTCCATTCGGCTTATTCACCTGACTGCATATCTTCGCCAGCAGCTTATTGCAGGAAATGCCCGCACTAGAGGTCAGTCCAGTCTTTGCAAAGACTTTCTCACGGATTTCCTTGGCCAAGACTTCTCTGCCCTCGTCAGTGTTCATTCTGCGGCGATTTAGGACCGGAGTGACTAGTAAATAAGCCTCGTCCAGACCCTTCGTTTCGAATTTCTCATCAAATTCATAGAAAACAGTCCTCACTTCCATCGCAACTTCCTTGTATTTGTCCATGTTTGACGGCAAGCATATCAATTCCTTGCATTTCAGCTTGCCCTGGTACAGGGGAATTCCGCTCTTCACGCCGAAGCCTCGAGCCACGTAGTTAGCAGATGTGATCATGTTCTGATGCACGATAGCTAGTGGCTTCAGCTTCAATTCCGGCTTTTCCCGTAGTTCGATTTGGGCGTAAAACATGTCCATGTCGATGAGGATCCAAGTTTCCTCCATATTCCGCGCTTCTTCCAGTTCGGTCAGCTTCTGACTCGCCATGGCTGTGGTGGATTGGATGACGGAGGCTGGGTTCATGTAGAACTTCTCAATTTCGGATTTGAGCTGCAAGCCTCTGGCAGTCACTTGCTGGTCCTTCTGATGGCGGCTTTGGAGGTAGCAGTCGCGGCCGGAACGGAAGGACTCGTCTTCCAAATTGACCCACCCGTTGCGCGCGTTCATTATAGCAGAGAGCCGGGAAAGGGCGTTAGGGTAGCAATGATATCAGCGGCCATTTCTCATCCCGTAGGCTTTACCTAGCGGTTTCTAGATGAAGATAGAGAGGCTTTGGAGCGCAACAAGGACGCAGACATCCGCAAAGAGCGACTCCTGCAAGTGGGCCAAAGACTGAAAACTCCCAAAGCAGCGCAGGACATCCAGGCCAAACTAGACGAACAGAAGTGGATGCGCAGACAGCAGGACCTGGCCCGCAGACTGTCAAACAACCAGCGACACGCCAAGCTCCGTGCTCAGAAACAAGCCTCGGACGAATTCCTCAAACTGCAGCTTCACGAGAAAAAGACCAGGAGGTGGAAAGGCATTCTGGCCAAAATAAGTCTGGAGCCGCCTACAGCCTCCTACTACGACAGAACTCCTTTCAAGCCAGGAGTGTACTTCTTTATCGCATTGGAGCAGGCGGTGGCCACTTCGAAGGTGAAGTTGCAGGTGAACATTCCTGACATGTTGCTATGCCACAAGCATGTGGCGTGGCTCAGGACTGAAGCCAGGATGGTGAGGGCCCAGGAGGACTTCAAAGTGATGGAGTTTTACAGGCTTTTCCACCCTCCTAATACAACAGAAAGGACTCCTGCAGCAGTCCTAAGAGTCCCTTCAAATGATGGACACTTCAAGTCAATTGCGCTAAGTTTCGCTGAATTCGCAGATACGATCCAAAAGAATCAACTTCCGTCCTTAGGGATCCTGCAGAGATATGTGCGGTTCAATGGCACATATCCCGCAATTGTGCGGCTTTTCTACATAAAGCAGACCAGAGACCAGAGAGCCACTCACGCCTGGTCCATCTTCAACAAAACAGAGACAGTGTCAGGCTTCTATGGCAAGCATATGGTGGACTTAGACGGATTCGACACTGTAGATGTGGTCCAGCTGCAAAACGGCACCATAGAGCCCTATATTGTATATGCGAAACGAGTAGTGGAACTGCTGGAAATCCGCTTTGCACTGAGGATTGAGGAAATGGTGCTGGATTTCTTGCGAGGGGAGGACGACTTGATATGGCTGCTGGGTTGCCAGGGCTTCAGAATTGATGAATCAGTGTTGGTTGTGAAGGAACAGCGCCAACTGCTGCGCACTTCCTACTCCGCCTCCGCCATTTCCCAGTACTTGCAGATGGAGCATGACCAGCGTCTCGCAGAAATGCACTGCAAGCTCTGTCTCCTCCCTTTCAAATCGCACGAAATCACCAACCAACTCCCCTACAAAACCCTGCTGCTCTTCAAAGAAAGAACCATGCGGAAGAAAAAAGGGCCCCTGGACTTATCCCACCTGCGCATAGTCTCAGCAGACTACTTGACCCACAGTATACGCATTTGTGAACTGTGCTATTGCTTGGTGCTGGCGGAAATTGAGCTGATGAAGGCGGAAATGATGCTGGCGAGAGTGTTGGATGTGCCTATGGAGGTGTATGACGTGATGAACCCGAAAGTGTATCAGCATCCGTCGTATTTGCCTGGCAGGATACATCAGTGGAGGGTGGTAGTGTACTTCAAAGGCTTGGAAACGCTCAAAAAGGCCAATTTCGATCGATGTTTTTTGCGGTATTTCCTGTTTGGAGAGTGGTTTTCTCGGCCACTCCCCAAAAACTGGTCATCTAGTCTCAATTTCGCAGGTCTGCACTACTTCTTCGCAACTAAATCCGAAGTAATCCGCGAAACCTGCCAATCCCTCGAGGTCCAATTCGAGATTTCCGCCTCTGCATCCATTTCCGCACCACTTCTCCAAGGCTCAGTGCGTCTTTTCAAGTTTTTCACCTTTCATATGAACGATCACTCTGGAATTCACCAAGAAATCCAACTACATATGTTTGCGAATGACTGTGTGGCAGGGAAATTAACACTAGTGGCTGGACTGGCCTGTGATAGGGAAATAAAAATAAAGGATCTGCAGAGCACTATTAGCCGGTTTATGACTTTTTATGTGCCTGGAAGGTCGTATTTCAGCTCGGATCAGCTGCCTGAGGAGTGGATGGAGATGTTCGCGGAGGGGTATAAGCCGGATATGTCTTCACTAGTGCTAGACTCCAGCGAAGAAGTGAAGCACATGTATACTCCAGTCCTGCCTTTCCGCTACTTCACCCCTTCTAACAAGCGTTCTATCCGCACTCTCACACCCTCTGCGAGCTGCAAGCAGACTCAGTCCCTACGTCCAGCCTCCAGCCACATTTCCAAAGCCAAGTTAACCCTTCGATCCCAGGGCTCCACGGTTTCCACCAAGTATGACGACTTCGTGTCTCCTATGATCCAGTCGCCTAGAGTGCCTTCGGCGGGGATCACGAGAGGGATTTCGCCTATATTGGAACATCAGGTGGATGAGTCTGTGGACGACTGGGGAGTGGTGAACTTCCCCACTGAGAGGGAGCAGAATATGGAAGTCGAACTCGCGGACGTGATCGCGAACCCTGTGGAGCAGTTTCTGAAGGGCAAGCCCGCAGAGCGCTATACAGACCAGCTCCGCAGAATCGTGAAACCGCCCCTAATGCCGCTAGAGCCAGAGCTACTGGTTCTAGACGGGGACGCCTCACTTCTCCCGACTATGACTACCATTGAGTTGCTCCCCAGACCCAGCTCAGGCTCCCTCCGGCCCGTCAGAGTCTCCTCCGCGCATCGACTGGACGCAAAGCATCGCCTCATGCGGCAGACTTACAGTCTAGCGAAGCCCTATTAGCTTAGGCACTGGAGGAGTTGAGGTAAGTGTACAGCTGAGCTGCAGCCACGCCTTCATCTGTAGGCAATGCGCTTATGCTGTAGAGTGCCTGAATTAGTCCTTTTTGCACGTCGCTGGGGAGTTGGTAGAAAATGCCCTTTTGCACAGTTTCTTCGATCCACTGCAGGCCGAGGCTTTCTAGGAAGTTGGAGTGCATGATTTGCCCCAAGCGTCTGATAACTGTGAGACCAGTAGTCACGTCCAAATCCTTCAGACACACTCCTGTCTTATGTATCAGTCTCAGCAGGTAAATGTCATCCCCTGTCTCCAGTATTTTCCGATACGCAGCCTTGACGTTCCCACTCTTCAGTAGTTCCAAGGTCTCCAACCACACAGAGGTCAGTTGGTCGATTAGTTCCTCTTGCATGTCTTCGCTGTGGTCAGCAGGAGTCTGAGTTTCGAAGTCTTTGGATTGGACAGGCTCAGGTTCACGCAGGAGTGGGACTTGAGTGGGGTATTTACTGCGGTCGGGAGGGGTGCGCGAGGGAGGGATTGGAGACGGAGTAGACTTGGAAGGAGGGGCGGAAGCCTGGACTTCAGCATTGGCGACAGTTTGGGTGTTCGCCGCTGTGGTGGTTGGAGGGTGGATAAATGACCTTTTGGCTTCTGAGAGTCGGGGCTCCTCTTCCACATCCTCCCTCTCTTCTATGTTTTCCACCCGATCTCTCGCGCCCTCCAATCGCTTGTCCATCTGATAGAGCTTCGCAGCCATCTGCTGAAAGCTTCGATCCATCTTCATGTTTAGCTCCTTCATGGAGCTTTGAAAAGCGCCAACGAGCTGCTCATACTGCCCCGCCGGCTTCACTGTCTGTGGCGGGTAAATCTTCGATTTGTAAGGCGCAGTCCCTTCCGGCCTCATTCCAGCTTCTTCACTGGTCCGAGCAGACCTCGACTTAGAGACTTGGAGTGGAGGTTCGTAGGGTTCGTCCCAGTTGCTAGCGTGTGGGTAAGGCCTTTGAAGGTCTCTTCGCAGGTCGCTGGGTTCGAACCTGTCCTGGGCCGGCAACCGCTCGAAGTCCTCTGCAGGTCGACTGCGGGGGCCTACGCCTGTTTGAGGTCGCCTTAGGACTGGGCTTTCTTCAGTGGGAATTTCATTGACAGTGGCTAGGCCGCGTCCCCGGGGTCTCATATATTTGACTATCTAGCTAAAAGAGGAAGACTCCACCCATGTCGTTTTTCTCTTTGTAGAAGGCCTCGAAGTACTGGTAAATGATAGTGACGGCCAGCAGAATACCAGTGCCAGAGCCAATCGCTCCCAGGAAGTCCGCCAAGATAGTGAGCGCTCCAATGCACATTCCGCCCAACGCCGCTGCATTGGGTATGTATCGGTTCAGCTCCGACACCATAGAGTCGTAGCGGTGGCCTTGCAGCATCATTTGCTGGTCTCGCAGCTGCCGCGCCACGTCTTTCGAGGACTGGCCTGAGACTTCGATCCAGGTTTTCGCGAATAAGGCGCAGGAAAGCAGCACAAATATGATGTAAATGGTGGTATGCGCAGGGTCGTTCATGATTTCCTTCAAGTCTCTGGGAGGACTGATGTAGTAGGCAAGTCCGCCCACCGGTATGCTCTGCGAAGAGCTATCGATGTCCTGCCACTGTCCCAACAAATTGACGAGGTAGTAGGTGCGGTAGCGGCGATAGAGCAGTTGGGAGAAGAAGTAGAGGTTGGAAACGAGTGCAGTCTGCAGGATGATGGGGATGTTGGACGTGTAGAACAGCTTGATTGGGTATGTGTTCTGGTACCCTCGCATCTTCTGACTGCGTATGGACAAGTCCACCTTGAAGCCTTGGAAGTAAATTACCACTAGGAAGACCAGCACTGTCGCGAGCAAATTCATCACATTTGGCGCATGTGTGCGGTAAAAGGCCTCCCGCAGCGCCGTGACCTTATTAGGCCGGGTCATGAGCATATGGAAAAGCGCAATCAACGCGCCCTCGAACTCCATTCCCTTCCCAGTGTTGATAGTAGTGGGACTGAAGGCACGCCACACGATGCTTTCGCAAATGTTAGTGGCGATAAAGAGGGAAATGCCAGAGCCCAGGCCATATCCTTTCTGCAGGAATTCATCCAAAATGATGACCATCACCCCTGCAAAGAACAACTGCGAGATGATCATCACCGCCCCTAGAGTGCCGATCGTGTTCAAATCCCCGTACATGCCGCTCACCACATACGCCACTGCCTCTCCGATGGTTATCAGCAGTCCGAAGAGCTTCTGGGCGCCTTGGAACAGGGCGCGGTCTTCCTTTAGGGACTGGTCCACGTCGATTACCTTCGACCCAGCCAATAGCTGCATGACCATGCTGGAAGTCACTATTGGGGAAATGCCCAGTTCCATCACTGTGCCTCGGTTGCTGGCCATGATCACTCTCACCCAGTAGAGAGGGTCGGCGTTCTTGGTGGCGGAAATGCCG
>Ga0247837_1006318_pt1 | contig 16783 bp, 12 predicted proteins | sample LaCtaG_2_FD_187115 | JGI IMG/M metagenome (GOLD analysis project Ga0247837, IMG submission 187115) | Freshwater microbial communities from meromictic Lake La Cruz, Castile-La Mancha, Spain - LaCruzMarch2015_14.5m | ecosystem: Environmental > Aquatic > Freshwater > Lake | place: Spain: Castile-La...
TGAAAGTGCTGCATTATGGTGGCAAGGCATTTCGTGCACTCGGCATTGCTGGGGAAGTCAGAGTGGTACACTAAGGACGCTTCCATCCACGCTTTTAGCGCTTTCCCTTCCACTTTCCGGTCGAAGTACAAATTGCCGAGAGCGAACAGGCAGTTCGCGTATTCTAAGGAGTGGCTGAACTGGGCTGAGTAAATTTTGCAGGCAGCCACAAGCTTGTTTTCCGCACTTTCCAGCTGATTGATCGAGCAATAAAAGGCCCCAAAGCTGCTTAGAAACTGAGCGCAATCGAAGGACATGGGGAAACTCACTGTGTATATTTCGCAGGCTCGGACCCACTGCTGTTCCGCCAACTTCGCCCGGCCTGTGTCTTTGTAGTAGTTCCCGAGACTGTTGAGACACTGCGCGAAGTCCAGAGACTGGGGGAAGTTGGCGGAGTAGGTCGAACAGGCCTGCAGCCACTGCTTTTCCGCAAGTTCCGGCCTAGTGATTGTGCGGTACAGACCTCCAAGGTTGTTGAGACAATTGGCGTAGTCGAGAGTGTGGGGAAAGTGAGTGGCGTGTAGGTTCCTCGCTAGGACGAAGTGATTTTCAGCACTTTCAGGCTTTTATACGGCTTTGTACAAGAAGCCGAGCATGTGTCGGGAGCAGGCAGTGTGGTAGGACTGGGACAGGTGCGTTTCTGCGAGTTGCAGCCCTGCTTCGTAGTAGGCCACTCCCTGGTCGTTCCACCCCTGCATCAGACACTTGTCCGCCTTGATGAAATGCAGCAAACACTGGGCTTTCTGTGTGTCTGGCTCCTGCTTGTCCACCCAGTCCGCCACCAGAGTGAAGCCTTCGCTGATTTTCCCCAAGTAGTAGTGGGCGTTGATTAGGAAGTAGAGCGTCCGCAGCAACTCAAAGCCTGACTGACTGCTTCCCCAGGACCGCAGGACCTCCTCACACAGGGAAATCGTGTCTGTCCAGCGGCCTGCTTGGTAGTAAGTCTCAGCGAGAGTGTTGCTCAGCTGCATCTTCATGTCTGGGACTGAACTGCTTTCCAGCCCTCGCTTCAGTACAGCTTCCGCCTCACTGCGCTTAGCGAAATAACTGAAAACCACTCCGAAGTGCAAGCAGAGTTCTGGACTTTCGAGGTTGCGCTTTTGTAGCACAGTCCTGCACTTTTCCAAATCCTGTAAGGCCTGGTTGTAGTTGCCGCATTCCAGGGATGTCGCTCCTGCCCGCATAAAGGTCTCAGCGAATTCTTGCAAGTCCTGCTTCGTGGCGATAGGAAGACAATCAAATATCCGCTCGTTTAAGTTCTGCTTGAAAACTGTAACTGCGGATTTGAAGGCTTCGATGGAGCCAGTGGCGCCCAATTCCTTCGCATATTCACTCATTTGCGCAGCAGTATCCACTTCCCCTTTCTTACTTTTCTCCTGAGCCAAAGCCATCAATGCCATAGCTGACTTGAGTCTCTTTTCCCCCACTAGTTGCACACTGCCCTCCGCGGAAAACAGCTGAAAGCGAGTCATCACCAACTCCGCAACCCGCAGCGAACAGTCATCCAGCACCACTCTAAACAGCCCCCCTGCAGGCACCGACTCACACAGCGCAGACTCCGCAAGTCCAAGCTGAAACTCCCTGTCAGTCACCAACTTCTCCAGTTTCTTCCTGCAGTCCTGCAGTTCTTTCTTCACGTCCTCATATGCTGTTGTGTCCGCAGCGTCATTTCCTGGAAGGACTTTTTGATGCTCCAAAGGACTGAGGACTGAATTCGGTCGATATGTCTCTGAGCAGTTTCCCAGTCTTCCTCACACCTAGTGAACAGACAGGTGAGGTTGCCCAGGCCTTTCTGCATGCGTTCCTTTCTTTGTTCGTAGAAGAGGCCGTCCTTGGAGGACTCGACGAAGTCGTGGGCGGCGATGCCGAACACTGGCACTTGCTTGTCGATGAGAAGGAAGCAGTGCTCTCTGCATACTTTGGTCTTTATGGACTGGGGAGTGAAGCCGAAGACGTAGGCGGCCGAGCCACAGCCCGCCTGGTCGCAAAAGAGATTGCTTCCAGTCGTCTCCAGAGCCATTGTTTATGTGACGATTCGCACTTGCGTTCTAAACGCTGCATCCACAAGGCTTATTAAGGCGAAGATTGCGCAATTTCTGATACATGTGGGACAACAAAGGAGCGAAGCTCGGCAACTCACATATCAGTCTGCAGGCTTAATTAGTGACATGAGTCCTTCTATAATGCGCAAAGATGCGGAAAATTTTGCTTTTAAGCTAGGAGAGGGCGACTTCCAGCGGTCCTACTCCTACCCCCTGCCCCAGGTCTACTCCCTCGCGAAAAGCCTGGGAATGGACCTATCGAAAGACCGCGAGTTCATATGGTTCCTCAAGCAAGCCCTAGTCGCCGTCCTGCCCACAGGCCCCGCCCCCTCCCCACTCCACCTTTCCTCGGTCTCCCACCCTTTGATCTGTCCCTACCGCGCCGCCTATGCCAAACTGCTGGAGATGGCAGTGCAGCGGAAGTCTGTGCCTGTGGTGCGGGAAGAGCGGAGAATGTCTATGCGGCAAAGGAGGCTGGAGCCTATTGATGTAGTCACTTTGCAGACTAGGGAGGAGCAAGAAGCCACGCTTTCGCAGGTTTCTCTCGCATATCGCAGTAAACTTGAGGCGATTTCAGCCTCGGAAAAGCTGGAGAAGGCGGTGTTGGAGACGCAGAGCTTCTATGAGGTCCTGCTGCCTGCGGAAGAGACACTAGAGGAGTATAGGCAGACGTGGGACTATCAGCATGTGGATCCGAGGGAAGTGCTGGGAATGGCAGTTACGCTAGGCGTAAGCAAGGACCCTCAGCTCTTCAGCCTTGTGCGCGTATTCTCAATCCTCCCCCTGCCTCCTCTCTGGAAACTAACTTTCGACGCCTTCCAAAAGCCCAGCTACACCCACATCTACTACAACACCAGTACTTCCTCCCACCCTGTAAAGCCCTTTTTCCAGTCTTTCCGCACTCGTCTAGCCCCTCTCACCAAGCCTTCCAGAGCCAATTCCATGACTTTTCTAGACGAACTGGGGAGAGACTACGATGTGGACTTGAACTGCTTAATCGGAGGAGTGGAGTATGTGATAAGAGTCGGGGAGGTGCCGAAGACACAGGAACAGGAGAGGACGAGTCATAGGAAAGCCAGTGTGGGGGAGGTGCTAAATGAGGGGATGCAGGTGGAGATAGCGGAACAGTGCGGATTGCAGTTCTCCACTGATATTCACCTGCTGTCTCTGGTGTTTGCCCACTTCTCTGCGCCTTCCACCCTTGCCCACCTCTCATCCTGGGAGTTCCGCTTCAGCTCTGCCTCAGAGAAGTACTGGTTCCAACCCGCGTCCCAAAGAGCGAGCAAGTCCTACCCCTACCGTCTCCAGCTCAAACAGTTGCTGGCCTCTATGAAGCTCCTCTACTTCAGGCGCTTTGGACCCATGGTCAGGGAAAGAAACGAACTGCCAGCCGTGTTTGCAGACAAATCCAACCAATTTATGGTCCAAATCAGGTCCGAAGCAGCCAATTTAATGCTGAAATTTCTATCGGATAAGCTGGAAAATCGCGAAATCGGTCCATATTCCCTGTCAAATCCCGCCATTTCCCTGTTATTCTCATCAATTAGTCGAAAAGATATCGATCCAGTGCTGTTTTACTGCCCTTTTCGCCTACTTCACGCAGAAATCCAGCGAGAAGATATGGATTCCGACTACGTAAGTGAGGAGGAAAGCCTGGGAATCGTGGAAGCGGAGGACATAAAGGACATGATAGACGACATCAAGCGAGATTTCCAGCGAAATGAGACTTTAAACCCGGCCGGAAAGAAAAAAGGACTTTGGAACGCAGCCAAAACGCAGTTATTAGGGGTACGCAAGGGGCAGAGTATGAGATCTCCGAGGCCTGGGTCGAGGACAGGCACCAGCTTTGCTGCGGAAGCAGAGATATTGTTGAAACCAGAGCGGCTTTCAGCTGCAAACCCTACCAGAACCTCGAAGAAAAGCTCCACTTTGACCCTGTCAGTACTGCGGCAGTCTGAGGCGGAGTCGCCTTCTAAGCCGCAAACTGCCCGCATCCCCACTAACTCCTTATCCCAATCGTCGATTCCCTCCCTGTCCAACGTGCCAATATTGGACGAAACTGGGGAAATGCCAAAGATAGAAGAGACCAAAACCGCCAAATTGCCTGCGAAAATGGAAACCGGAGTCCTAAACGACCAACAAATCTCAGTTTTGAAGTCGCTTCGAGCAAAGCTGAAACTGCCATCCATCGAAATTGTGAAAAAAAGCACTGAAGCCCGCAAAGACACTGTCAAATCGCCATTAAAGACTGGAGTTGCACAGAAAAGACGGAAAAACAGTCGGCAAATGACGATGCGGCTGAAGCAAAACGAGCCGCCGTCTGCTAGGGAGCCGATTTCCGCCCTCAACTATAGAGACCAGCCCTCCCCTGAGCTGCCTCCCCACCCTACTGAGGAAAACCCCGGCCTGCCTGATAGTCCGATACCGAGACAAACTGTCCCTTTGCAGCTTTACCCAGTGCAGTCGCCCGCCAGTCCCTTTCCCCGCACAGCCCAGCAGGCGCATACCATAGAGGAGGACCAGCAGTCCGGCAGTCCTGACGCTTCCCCTACTCTGCACCAGCCGACTACCCCTGATACAGTCCCGAAACTCACTGTCATTATGCCGGATTTGCCTGATATTCCCACGGAACAGGTAGTAAAGGAGGAAAAGAAGGCCAGACCTAAGCCCAAAATACCAGGGTTTACACTACATTTGGCAGGGATTTCCTCCTTTCTCCCCTCAGGCCCCTCCAGTGCTAGCAATCCACCCTCTGGAACCACTGAAAGAGAGGAAGAAGTCAGTCCTTTGGTCCCCACCCGCCCCCCTCCATTGCCTGTTCCCAGGCAATTTCCAGCCCCGAAGCCTCTTTTTATCCACAAATCCAGCACTGAAAGCACTGCCATCAGAGCCACTCTGCAGGCCTTGGTCAGAAACACCCTCCGCTCCAAGGAGAAAAGTCCTAGAAAGCGGGATTTGCGCATCTTGGAGCAGTTGGAAGGCGAGAGGAAGCAGAAAATAGCGAGGGAAAGGCTGGAACTGGAGGAAGAAATCAGGCCTTGGTCCAAAGGCACTGCCAGAGGCTTTGAAACCTTCCCATCCCCTGTATTTCCCACTGAAAGGACAGCTCCCAGTAGGGATTTCCAGCCTACGCCGCTCACACAACGGACTACTGATAGGCCTCTGCATGTGGAAAAGACGGAAAAGCAGGCCTTTTCGCCTATTTCTGAGGTATTGCAAGCCAGCATAGTTCCTTTGACCTACACCCAGGCCCTCCCAACCCCCTCTGAATCCACTGTCCTTCCCACAGTCCCTCTAACTCCCCCTAAAGCCGCCACTTCCCGAGTCCAAAGCAGTGCTCAGTCTACCCACCGACCCCTCAAGCCAACAGAGTCTTTCTCAGCCCTGGGAGGTGGTACTAGTCTGCGCATTACCAAGCGAGCCAGCACTTCCCTGTCCTGCAGGACTGCCAGTACGGACTGGAGCGGCTGGACTCCCGTCTCTGATAGGGAGGAAATGGGCCTGACTCACTATGTGAACTCACTGGGAAGTCCACTGAATAGCCTGGAAGTGGGGCAATTCCAGCCTGTGGCTAGGCTGCTACCCGTTCATGTAGTGCAGATGGGGACTAGGATAGGCATTCAAGCCTCGATTCACCCTTATGAGTCTATGGAAAGTGACCTACTCCACATCGCTTTTATCCAATTAGTGGCTCCTTCGCCTCCTTCTTTCCCCCTTCTCGACTTTCCCTCGGTTACTGCACTGCCTGTGGGAGCTCACCCGGGCGATCTGTACTTTCAAATGGCTTTGGCGCAGTGTAGACAGCAGAGAGAGCGGGAACTGAGGCAGTTGGTCAAGGGGGAGAGGGCCGCCAATGTGGTGGAGAGGTCTTGGCTGCCTTTTCGCAGGGACTCTGGAGAGGTGTATAGGAGGAACTTTATGACTGGGGAAGAAGTGGGCAGCAAAACACTCTTCAAAGGTCAGTTCAGTGGGAAAAGAATGGAGAGGGGGAAGAGCTGGGGAGAGCGCGCAGGAGAGCTCGGGGGAGTGCGGGGACTGAAGCTAGCGCATAGCTGCCGCCACCTGCAGCGAAGTAGTCTGTAGTATCTACATGTCTGGTTAAATACAACTGCTACTGGCTGTTTCAGATAGAAAAGGGACCATTGAGACTGAATATGCGAAAATCGCACCTTGATTTGTGCATCAAAGAGACGGTAGAGGCAGAGAAGTGGACGAATCTGCATATTCGACTAGTTTTCCTGTAGAAAAGCATCCAATTATCAGTGCGTGAGGACGCTCCAATAAGGCCCCTTACACCCTATGGGCTTGAAGCAAAAGACGGTTTTCCCCGAATTTCGATACTCAGACTGCATAGAGAAGCCAGTGCTCCACTACTGTGTCCAGTCTAATACACAAATATGGGCAACTGCACACGTAAGGCCAAAGCTGTAGTGATCCCCACTGCTCCCATTACTCCACGAGCCAGCCGCACTCCATTGCTGCAGTCTGCAGAGGCAAACCCGCTCTATGTGCGCCGCATAAGTGCCATTACTTCCAAGCCCTCGACACCCTTGCCGGAAGTGTCGGGCATCTCTATGGGCTTTTCAGTGATGGCGAGTCGAGCAATGGCTGGACGTTAGACTATATAAAGCAGAGAATTAGAAGGTAGGAAGTTTTCAAATCAGAAAGACAGGGCTGCATTGTGAATGGAATGTGAGATCACAATATAAGTGTTGAGAGCGGACCTGCACAATCACTTCACTGAGGAATAGTGGACTTATATGACTCTTCGTCCCCTGCTTTCCACTACTTGTCGAAATGCGGGATTTCTAACGATTTTAATAGTTTCGAAGTCTCTGAAATCATCACAACCCCAAATCCTCCAGTGCGACCTTTCAGATATCCGCACTCCCCTAGTCTCCTGTATCTCCCCACTATAAAAGGCAATGGAGCTAAGAGCTGTGCTGCAGCTGGCTGTGCTACTCGGCCTGGCGGGGGCCTGTCCCGTGTACCAGTGCCAGCAAATGAGCAGGGGAGTGTGTGCGGAGGTGGTGGACGGAGTGGTGGCTGTCAATTCAATTGGCTGTCCTGCGAATGAGTACTGCTTCTTGTCGCTGCTGCAGGAAGGAGGTGCGCTCATGACTAAGTCGACGCTGCTGTGCTCGGAGTTGGCCCCACTTCGCTACTTCAACTTCGGCGGCGAAGAAAACCAGTGCCAATCGAGAGACCCTCTAGCCCGGCTCTCAGAAGGCTCCCATCCCAAACTCTGCACTCAGCCTCAGTCTGACCCTGCCTGTCTCCTGGCCAATGGAGACTATGCGGCCTGTGACTGTGGACTGGATGGACAGAAGTACTGCAGGTACAGTTCGGGGGATGCGGAGCTAGCGGGGCTGTATCAGTCTTGTGAGGATTACCAGGGGCAGCCGGGGAGAGCGGAATTGGAGTACTGGACTGTCTACAAGCAGTACGCACATGTGGCTTCCACCGCTCCAGTCTGTCTTTCCAAGGCAATATACGAACTCGAGCTCCTGGCCAGCAGATCCAATGGCCAGTGGCAGGCCCTCGCTGGCCTGCTTCTCACCCAGCTTCTTATCTAGGCTAAGCCGCCTCGTCAACAGGCAGGTCTTCCTCTTCGCCCTCCATCATTCCGTAGTCCTCCAAGTTGACTTTCCCTAGTTCCTCTGGCCGCTCCTCATCCGACTCCTCCTGCTCCTGCAGGTCGTACATCGGGAACCGCAGCAAGGCAGCAATGCCTGACAACTGCATCAGCTTCTCCCCTGCTACGTGCAGGCTGGAGACTGTCTTCACTATGCCACCGCCTTCTTTGACGCGGGAAATGATTGAGGAGATCTTCTTGCGGGAGAGGATGGTGCGGTCGCGAAGGATGGAGTCGCAGATGAGCAGGGTTTCTATAGCTTGCTGGTCACAGGCTGCTTCTACGTCTTTAAGGGAATAGATAGCGCGGTGCATGTCCACATTCAGCATCTTAAAAAAGTCATCAATAAGCCCCATATCCCCCGACACCCTAATTTCCGACAGCCGCCCTCTCACAGCCGGGTCACACAGCACCTCCACCAGCGCCTGCTTCTCCCCATTCGACGCATGAGCATCCACTATCATCTCCGACCGGTACCACTTCAACTTCTGGTCCTCCAGGTAGTTCAGGAACTGGTCCTTCACAAAGCCGGGACTAGCGACTATTAGCGTCTTGACTTGCTCGAAGTCTATATGCTGCGTGAGCGACTGCACGCATTTCTCGAAGAATTTGAATAGGGATTTGTCGTGTCCGGAAGCGCCTTTCCGCTTGCGAGGGATCGAGGTTTCAATGCGAGCTTTGACAATAGTGGAAATCTCAGTGATCAAACACACATTTGCAAGTCCTTCCTCCATCACTATGGCCGCCACCTCAGAAGTCCTTTCCACATTCGTGGCTTCCTCCAGCCTTTCCAAGTACAGCTGGTCCCAGTACTTCTTGTACAAGCTGAAGGGGATGTGCTGGACTATGTCCATCGTGTGGTACTGGTTCATCTGCACGTACTCATTTTCCCCCACATTGGTGCCGCCTATGCGAATAGCAGGCCCCTGCGGGTCGTAATCGATGTTTTCCACCCTGATTAGAAGGGTGATTTTCCGCTTTGTGTTGACCACTGAGCCAGTTTTCGTCTCTTCCTTGACCTTTCGCAGGGTAATTGCCTTGATCACGTCGCCCTTGGAGACCAGGTTGTACACGTGCCAGAAGTCCTCTTCGGTCACTACTTTCAGCTGCACCTTGCCGGGGCCGCAGGGGATTATGTCCTTGGCTAATATGCGCATTACAATGGGGCCAACTACACTGCCAAGAAGCCTACAGCTACTCTAATGATAAAACCTCCCAAACAGCGCATTACTTCGGACAATTCTTAGCAATAATCGCCACCCACAAGCAGGAAACAGCGTTTCCCCAGCAAAACCAGCTGTATCCTGGGCATCGACTCTGTCTCCGGCCTGTACCAAGTCTCAACCAGCCCATTTCCACTCACTAGAATCAGTCGAATCTCCGCTTTTGTCCTATTTGCCGCGGTCTGATAGTCAATTTCTCCCTTCGAACTTTCTTCGCTCTCGAAAGTCGGGTTAGTGTCGGAGTCGCACTTTGAAAGCAGGCGAAAAGACTGCATTTCCAAGGCTTCTATGGCTTCTTCGGAGGATAAGAAGGAACTCAGGACTGAAGGACTGCGGGAGAGCTGAAGTTCTTCAATTAGAGAGGATAGGGCAGAGGCGGAAGGGTGGTATTCGTATAGAGAGGACTGGAACCTGGCAAAGTCCTCCTCACTGCTTTGAGGACTTAATAACCCCTCTAGTCAGTCTACTGATAGGCCCAGCAGTCCGCCGATTTTCCCTTCTCCGCAGTATATCCACTTCCCTGCGATTTCCCTGAGCTGCCTTTCCACGCTTTCCTCTAGGCCCACTATATCTGATAGGGCCAGTTTCTCGTACTCTGGGAAATCTCGCTTAAACTCTCGTATAGCCTGGCTTTCCTTGATAGACACCAAAGAAAGACCCAGTTCTGCCCCAATTTCCTCCTTTTTACCCTCAGTAGTAGTGATGTCGGACTGACTCTGAGGCTTCAGAGATAGAAATGAGGCTGTAAACTCCTCCATTGTACCAGTAACACTGCAGGAACTCAGTAAAAAGCAGTCGTCCGCTACCACTTTCCGCTTTATTTCCTTCATTTCCAGCGCTTTCTCAGTTCTTTTCAGCTGAATTGCATCTGGCAGTTCCCGGCCTTCTCTAGATTGCCACGGCAAAACCAGCAATTTCCCGTCTTTCCCACTCATAACGATGCACCCCGCCCTGACTTCAACCACTTTACACGTAGTTTCCCCAGAGTCTATGTGTGCTGGGACTGTGAGTATATCCCCAAGCTCTTGTCTCAGCAAATACACAGGGTCTCCTACCTTATCTCCTCTATTCGCAGATCGAAAGTCTCATAGCCGAAATCACTGATTGATATTCCCACTTGGTTGTCCTGGACAGTGGTGATGGTTCCCAGGTGGAAGCCGGAAGGTATTTGCGCTTGCTGGCTGGCGTACAGGCAAGTAGAAGGCAGAAGACAGCGCAAACACTGCTTTAACATTAGAAAACGACCCTACCATTGACTATCCAAACCCAGGAAAGACCGTTGGACAGCAGGGAAATGCAGGAGTTAGGGACTGAGGAGGGAGGGAGTCCCTTACCATAATGGCACTAGCAAAGTGGAGACTTGAGTAGCTGCAGACAAACAGGGTGTCCGGGGAGCCAGCGCCTCTCTGTAACGCAAGCGCGGGACTTCAGGGAATCGGAGGTGAGTAAGGGCCATTTGGGAGAGCTCATCATGGGACACGCTGAGAGTCTGTCCTATCCAGATTGAGGGTCGGGTCGGGGCGTTCGAGGAATCGGGCTGCCAGGACTCGTTGAAGTAAGAGGGAGCGCTTCAGGCTGGAAACAGAGCAGAGACTACTCTTCGCCTCCAATGGTGGAAGGATCGCGGATTTGAGTGTCTCGGGTTATCTCAGTGGTACCTGCTTGCTCACGTGCCTCTCCCTTTTGCACTAGTAAGGCTGCAGCATGTCCCAACACCCCAGTCTAGCGAATTACAGTTCTCAGTTTCTACACACGCAAGGTGCCTAAAGGCCTATTTCCGCCTTTCCTTTACCTACTTACCCGCCTAATTCAGCTAACTTCTTCAACCTCCGCTCACACTTAGCAACCAACCCCTCCTCACCACACTCCATATACGTGCTTTTCGCCCCTTCAAACGACACCCTCGCACTATCTTTTTTGCCCTGCAAGAGTTGCGCTTCTCCAGTCAAAAAAAGCGCTGTGGCCTGGTCCTTCAAGTCCTTCGTCAAAGGCAGAGAAGCGTTGCCTTCCGCTAGGATCTCCAGGGCTCGGTCAGCGTCGCCCACTTCGATAAGCAATACGGCGAAGGCTTGGCAGAGACGGACGCGGTCTTGGTGGTTATCGGGGAACTGCATGACGAGGGAGTGCGCACACTCGTAGCATTGCGAGGCTTCACCGTACTGCTTTAGCTTGATATACACGTTTCCTTTGCGACCATATATCTCTGCCAATTTTTTATTCTCCCCATGCAACATCTCAATCGCGCTGTCGCAAAACTGTATCTTCTGCCCTGGGTCAGGCAGCAGAGGCACCATGTAGTACAGCAGTTTGGCTAGTTCCTTGGAATTGGGCGCCACAGCCTCCAAAATGGGCTTTGCGAAGCTGTAGTACTCCATAGCTTTGGTGGTGTCCTTGGCGCTTTTGAAGCAGCGGCCTAGGTAAACATGCACCAAAGCGATGTTTTTCTTCTCGATGTCGTCCTCAGCTTCGCTGATATCCCTCATGGACTCTAACAAGTAGGGAATAGCCTGGGTCTTCTGCCCTCCCAAGCGCATGCAAACCCCAATTCTGCTGCTCACTTCCAGCCTCATTTTCGCTATTTCCGGCACCTTCAGGTCATCCAGGGCCTTCAGAACTGCATACAAATGGAGCAGTGTTTCCGCCCTATACTGCTTATCCTCGCTTGCTAAATTGTCCTGAATCCGCCCCAGGACCACAAGTGCCTTTATCGGTCTCCAGTCCCCGCATATGAAGAAACTGATAAGTGCTGAGAAGGCGATTTGCTGGCTGTATTCATTGAGAATGCCCAATACTTGGTTGTACTTTTCGAACAGACTGTGCGTAATGATCTGATAGTAGTTCAAATGGCAGTCGTGCTGGTCTGGTAGCAGCGATGTAGCTAGGGCTAGAAGGTGCATACAGTGGAATAAGTTCTTAAGCGACCGATTCTGCAGCAATTCATCGATATTTCTAGTGATTTCCGTGATTTGTTCTTGTAGTATGTCTCTGTGCTTTTCAAAGTTGTCCATGTAGCTGAGCATCACAGGGGCAGGAGCTTTCCCCAGGCTCACATTCCACACAAGTAGGAAAAAGGGCAACTCCCCAGCGTAGCTAGCCTGCAAGAGCTGTGTGTCTGGGTCGTTGAAGGAGTCAGGACTGAGGGACTGGCTGAGGTGGGTGAGTTGGGCGGAGAGCTTTTGCTTGCGCTGGAGGAGAGAGTCGAGGACTGGGGCAGTGGGGATGAAGCCGGGGTGGAGGCTGGACAAGTGCTTCACTTCGTCTTGGGCTTTGGAGTACTGGTATTCCAAATCATCTTCCCACTGTTTCAGCCCCCGCTTCCTATCCTGTATCATCCTCTCCTCACTTCTTTTCAGCAGCCGATACTGATCATAGCTCTCCACCCTGTCGTAGTACGCAACAGGCATGCAAATGGCCCCCATCTTCTGTAGACATTCCAGGTGCTCTGCACAAACCAGGTGCTTGTGACTGTCTTCGTCGAAGTTGAAGTGGGTAGCGGCGTTGAAGCCGTCTTCTTCACAGATAAGAAACTGTGCCATCCAGAAGAATTAATCTATAGATTTGATGAGTTATGGCAGTCTGGTCGGCTATTAGTGCTTTAGACCGCCTTGCGAATCTCTGCGTTTCTGCAGTTCTATGGGTCTACCCTCACTCGTATACCTGCAATTGTCCGAACTCTCAGTCTAATAGTGGGAGCACTGAAATAAGCAGTGTTCACATAAGCAGGAACTTACTTATACACATTGCGTAATCTAAGGCAGTAATGCAGACTTTGACCATTGTCTTGGGGCTTACCCTGTCTCTTACTCAGATTACCAAAGGCGAACAGCCCGCCACTCTCCTCTCAATCCAAGCCGAAATCGCCTCTTTGCAAGCAGACATCGCTGAAATCACCACTCACCTCTCCTCCTCCCCAGAGGGAAGCGCAGACCTCGCCCTCTCCAGCCTCACCAACGCTATGGACTCTCTGCAAAAAGACACTCGCAGACTCAAAGACTCCTTCTCTATCGGCGTAAAGCGCAGTGAGTGGATGGTGACTTCCCTTTCCCACGACTTGGAAGAGAAGCAGAAGCTGCTGGAGTTCGAGCTGAAGGACCTGAATAAGCGCGTGGAGAAGGGGGACTTGGCGGACAGGATTGGAAGGTGGGTGGAAATCTACTCGAGGAGGACACTCACGACGGAGCCGGAGTTGACGCAGACGCTGAGGGATATTAGAGAGTGGTCGGAGAAGGTGGACGCACACATATCGAAAGACGACAAATTCACCTGGCTGTATCTTCTCCTCTTTGGCCTGGTCTGCTTCGCTCTGCTGGTCTACCGCCAAGCCCACTCCCTGTCTCAGGCTAGGAAACGTCTGCGGAAAAGCTAATATTAGTCGCAATTTCCAGTCTTCGAACATGAAATGGTCACAGACAATTTCTCTTATAGATATGCAGTTCCATGTAAATTCACAGAAAGGTCATACAAGTAACTAAATTCCTATAAGAATATACATAGTTAGGCTTAGACAAGCGAAGAAAGTGCTAACATTCGCCAGCACAAGGCAGCCACTGTAGTGCCTGCTTTCTAGTCTGCAGTCTCTACTGTCTTTGAGCGGTGTTGTGGAAACGCTAATGTAAGATATATGGACTTTCTACTTCCTTATTTGTCCTTAGGAACAGACTAAGGGCTATTCCCAGTCTCAACTTCCCTCCATTCAAACACTTACTTCCCAGCTGATTTAGCTCTATATCTCCCCTGCAATGCTAATATCCCTCACCCGAGCCTACGAGCTTTACCCGAGAAAAGGGTAAAAGCGCTTCCGCCTGGGATCGAACCAGGGACCTATAGGTTAACAGCCTAGCGCTCTACCGTCTGAGCTACGAAAGCTGTTACCCTGATCACCTCTACTGCCTTATAGCTCTCCCTATCCCCCTAGCAGCAAAGCACCGGCCTCTACTTCTGCCCACCCAGTCCCACCCTCCATTTCCCTTTTTCCATGGTCTCGAACACGTAATAATCCCATATGGAAAAGGACTCTTCCGCCCCTCTGGACCTAGACCTGAACTCCGCCTCTCTCGACGACTTCGACAGAGCCATGTAGTGCCTATATAGCCAAACCCTCGATGCACTGAGGGTGGAAACCGAGGTCAAAGGGGACTTTTTAGGCGCGGATAGGGCCTATCAGCGTCTGTTGGAACTCCGGAAACAGCAACTTGCGAAGAAAACGGAAATGCTCAACTCCAAGCACACGAATGAGAGGGAGGGCTTGGAGGCTCGGCACATGGAGGAGTTCAAGGCCTTCAATGAGGAATGGGACGATAAGATGAGCAAGTTCAGGGAAGCCAGTGAGAAGCAGAAGGAGGAACTGGTGGGGAGGCAGGGGGAAGACTATGAGAAGTACCGGGCAAAGCTTGAGGAGGACATCCCTACCATCCCTAAGCACGCCGCAGGCTACCTGAACCAAAAGCGCATGCAAGAGTCTCTCGTCAGACAGAAAAGCTACCAAGAAGCCCACTTCCTCCAGCAGCAAATGATGCAGCTGGAGGCGGAGGAGCAGTCACACTGGGGAGACGCCCGGGCCAAGCAGATCCAGCAGAACCTGAACACCCTCAGAAAGCAGCAGGCCGCCGAAATGCGGAACTTGGAAAAGAAGGTCACAACTGGCTTCAGTGAACTCAAGAAAATGAAGGCGAAGGCTATGGAAGCGCTCATTCGCCGCTATCAAAACCTGAAGAAAGAACTGGCGAATTATCAGAAAATCGAACAGAATCGGCTGGAAGGGAAGCAGTCTATGGGCTCGACCGTCGACCTACGCAGTTCTCGAGTACTCTTCTCTGCCGCTGGCAACCGGCCCTCCACTCTCGAAGAACCGCGTCCCACCGAGTAGCTAATAATGCGCTCCAAAGGGCCCTATAATGGGTAATCGCTTCGGCAACAAGCAAATCGACGGCCGTCTGCCTATCAACCAACTCATTAACCGCATTCAAATTGGGGACTTGCTGCTTATCAGCTCCTCTACAGCGCTTGAGCCGGACCTTTTCCTGCCCCCGCGTATTGCGCATGAAATCGAATATACGACAAGGAACTTCATCAACTTGAACAGGTATAGTCAGATCCCGCAGTGGGACTCTGCGGCGGTTGTGGTGAATTCGACGCTGGGAGGGAGTAGTACGAAGTACTTGTTTGAGTGGACGCCCAACGGTTTCATCATGTCCGAGCTCCTCGGCCGTCTCACCGAATTCCGCAAACTGCACTTCAAAGTGGCCATTCGCTTCCTCGCCCGTATGGACAGTTCCCAGTTCGAAGCCCCTCTCCGCCGTCTCTGTGAAGACCTGAACGGCATGACTTTCTCTGAATTGCCCAGTGTGATGCCCGTGCAGGTCGTGAATGATAGGGTGATGCGGGCGAAGGTCACTCCGCCGCTGAATAGTACGATTATACAGCATGTGGAGCAGGCGTTTAGGGTGTTTTCGGAGAGTATGGAGGAGTTGAAGGTGAAGAAGGGACAGTTTAATGAGTTCATGAGGGAGTTGGTGGGAGTCCATCTCGACCTATCTGAAGAAGAGCTGAATTACTACTTCAAATTTGGCCACGAGCTTTCCTTCGACCAATTCCTGCTGAAATGGGTAGAGCGAGAAGGCCGCAAGCGCATAGAGGGAGAGCTGTACGCCCCTTCAGCATTTCAAGGGGAATTTCTCTACTTTGTCTATACGCAGCTGCAGGTGTTGCAGGCCCCCACAGCGGAGTTTCAGGACGTGCTCACTCCGGATGACTTCACATCTGCAGGTTTCGACCGTGTCTTCAAAAACCCAGGACTGCAGCTCACCCCCGAGTTCCACTTCGAACCAGAGGTAGAAGTAGCGCTCTAGTGCTAGTCTAGGCTACCACTTGGCAATGCAAGCGAATACGCATATACTTGGCATAGGGAATAGCATAACTTGTAGTTATAATGAAGTGAAGTCGATAGAAAGCAGAGTTGGTGCATTGATATAGTAAGCTGAACTGAGCCATACAGGCCTGTTGGTACGCTTTGCTGTCTTGGAACTTTAGCAAAACTGAGCTCCGCCTGCAGGAATTCTGCATAAGTCCTTGACGCAATGGTTAAATAGTGATGAATATCTGCAAACTTGCTACATACGAAGTCACCTAAGATATAGAACTTCCTATCTATCCAGATACACGGAAAAGAAACCATTACTATTCTCCAGTGACTAGCTAAAGGTGGAAAATGCGTTCTCTTCCACATTTGCATTCAAACCTCTACTTACCGCAACTTGGCCTACTGGACTATTGCCACTGCTTATGTTCTGATGTATTTGATCATTTGACTTACCTACAGTAGAACCGGAGGAATCGACGTATATCAAAGATCCATCAGAGGAAATTAAGAATGGTATATAGACGATCAGTAGTGGATATAAGACTACGCCATATCACAGTGCCGTCTATCAGTGTGAAATCGAACTTTACAACTGTATTAACTACTAACGGAAACCGTTGCATCCAAGCCTAGTGCCTTCTAGCTGAGGAAATACCGATCTGTACCACATCAACCGTAAGCTCGAATGCACGAAACAAGAAATGGGACATAAGTGCACTTATCTCCACAAGATGTTAGTAGAGGCTTCAAACACCAAAGTTCCCAAATCTACTTACCACCCTGCTCAGAGAAAACAGCATATCCCGAGTCTGCAGAAACACAAACGATCCCCCCAAGACTCTCATATTATCCAAAGAGTGTACAGTGGGTCAGGGAGCTACTGGATAGACTGAGTATTCTTGAACTACGGTTCACTAACATAATGGAAATTATAGCATGTCGACTGAAGGAAGAAGCCTATGAGAGAGGTTGGATGCTCATAGCT
>Ga0247837_1006330_pt1 | contig 16765 bp, 18 predicted proteins | sample LaCtaG_2_FD_187115 | JGI IMG/M metagenome (GOLD analysis project Ga0247837, IMG submission 187115) | Freshwater microbial communities from meromictic Lake La Cruz, Castile-La Mancha, Spain - LaCruzMarch2015_14.5m | ecosystem: Environmental > Aquatic > Freshwater > Lake | place: Spain: Castile-La...
CACTCGAGCGTTCCGATGCAGCACTTGCCATCGCGCGCCGCATGTCGTTCCCGTGGCCGATGTTCGGCGTCTTCCGCGTGCTGCCGCGCGGGCTTCGCGACGCGCTGTACCGCTTCGTGGCGCGCAACCGATACCGATGGTTCGGGCGCGCCGAGGCGTGCATGGTGCCCAGGGCGGAGCTTCAGGAGAGGTTTCTCGACTAACCATCGAATCCATCGAGGTTCTCGGCGACGATATCGGGCCGTGCTCGCCCATGAGATCACTCCATCATGACGGCTCACTCGGCTACGTCAGCCCCGAAGTCGATCCTCAAGTTCTTTTGCTTGACGCTCAAATTCAGCCGCGTTAGCCGTTCGAAACTTCTCAAGATTTTCAATCCTCCAGCGAATGGCCGGAAGGTCCTTCGCGTGTTTGCACTCAAGGAGGGACCAATCGGGTGCTGCCCGTGCTAGACCAACGAGAAACGTTTTGTGCTTGTCACTGATGCGAGTCGGAAGTTCGCCGAAGAGCCGAACTCGCGCTTGAAGCAGCGTTTCCAGAGTCACTGGTTCTCTCGTCATGCCGACAAACGTGGACTGATACTCCTGCGCGATGTCTTTGGGCGTCGCGAAGAGCACTTCGTGCATCGGCCGATTGTGCCCGGCAAGGTATGTGACAAAGCACTCGACCGTCCTCTCTGTGAGTCCATCGGCTTCGTACATTTGCGCGACATCAAAGAGGTCTCGTGGGTGCTGGCGATCAAGGGCGGCGACAATCTTGCTCCCATAGAGTTCCTCAACCGCAAGCGTAGGCACGGATAGTTCTACGCTGAACATTTCAGCGGTACGGGCTGAGAGTGGTCGCTTCTCAACCGGCAGCACCGTTCCACGAAAGACGAGATTGATTTCGACTTTGACTTGGACTTGGGTGTTGCTAACCAACAACTTGCTGTCGCCAATGTCTGAGGCAGAGGTGGTCTTCACCTCAAGCTTCATTCCACGGAGCCGTTTCGCGATGGTTCCGATCTCATCCGAAATTGCTTTGAGCGCCGCATCCCTCGGCGTCTCCCAAGAGGTGTAAGCCACGTCGATATCCACCGACAGTCGCGGCATATCGCGCACGAAGAGGTTGATGGCGGTTCCGCCCTTCATGGCGAAGATGTCGCTCCGAAAAATTTCGGGCGCTACGGTGAGCAGCAGTCTGACTGTGTCGGCGTAGGCTTTATTCATTGGGCTTGAGTGTCAGCAGTGAACCGTCCGGGAGGCGGTTTATCCACCGCCGATTGCTGCCCACGCAGATGTCAAACTGTGCGTAGAGTTGTTCTACATCCAAGAGCCCAGTCTCACGGCTCCACTTGAGAAAGAGTCGAACCGCTTTGACGGACGTGCAGCAAGCAAGAAGTTTGCCCGCCACGTCGGTCCGGAAATTTCTGAGCCCTTCAAAAACGTTTCGAGTCTCCTCAAGCATCTCGTAAGTGCCGACCTGGTAAAGCATCTCAAGAGTTGCTCGCTCAGGCGTTGAGACACGGAGACCTTCGGTTTCTCCGGGAGGTGTTGTCACTGTAGATTCGGCGAACTTCTCATTCGGCCAGTCGAAGAGGTGGGCGGAGACATAGCGAGCAGGAGTCAACGAGGTGAACCACGCGGGAAGTACAAAGCGACCTTCGCCCCAGAGGACGAGCGTTTCTCGCATGGCGAGGTTGTGCTGTACACCTTGGAGGGCGAGGGCCGATTTCCCTCCGACATGGAGCCCCTGCACTTTCGTTTGGAGAAACTTGACAGCACCGTGTGGCGAAAGTTGGTCGCCAGGAAATGCATAGACCCCGTGCCCGAGACGGACGAGCCAGCCCTCTTTGGCGTAGTACGAAGCAGCTTTAGCACTTATGCCAAGGCGCTCCAGCGTGGCCACATCGAAGGGCGTTCCTCTGGGAAGCCCTAACTGAAGACGCTTGATTAAACCATGTCTACGAATTCGCTCCATATGTGAATTATATCGCTATTTCAAATCACTGTCCATACAAGTGTTTGGAATGATCGTTGAAATATCTATCTAGTCGGAATTTTCATGCAGTTTCAAAGCACTATGCAGAGCAAAGACCAAAGCTCTACCCTTTGCGGCACTCTGCCGTTCCGCAAGTTATAGGTCAAATAGCCTCACACAAGACCGGTCGATGAGTGCCAGAACCTGCTTGGGGTGTGCTCACGCCCAGCGTTCGCAAGTGTGGACCTGCACACCAATCATGGACACCCATGACGATCCTATCCGACCCTCTCGGTCGCCTCGAACGCTTCGGGGCTGACGTAGCCGAGTGAGCCGTGGATTCTGATTCGTTGGTACCACACCTCGATCCATTCAAAGATTGCCGTGCGCGCCTCATCGTGCGTGCGGAAACGCCGGCCGTGGACGAGTTCCTTCTTCAGGGTCGCCCAGAGGCTTTCCATCATGGCGTTGTCATAGCAATTGCCAGCACGGCTCATGCTCTGTGCCATGCCATGCTCCTCGAGAAGTTCTCGACACGCATGACATGCATATTGCACACCACGATCGCTGTGATGCACTAGGCCAATCGGTGGAGACCGGCGCTTGACGGCCATCGTGAGCGCATCTGTTGCAATCGTCGCATGCAGCGTGTTCGACATGCTCCACCCAACAATACTTCGGCTCCATGCGTCCATCACGCCAGCGAGGTAGAGAAAGCCCTCATCTGTTGGAATGTAAGTGATGTCGCACAGCCACTTCTTGTTTGGTCCGTCTGCGGTGAAGTCACGCTCAAGAAGATCTGGCGAAGGTGCATGTACGTGCGCACTCTGCGTAGTTGTTGGACGGTACTTTCGTACATATTTCGCACGGATTCCGCACTCTTGCATGATTCGTGAGACCGTGTTGCGATGAGCGGCGAGACCAAGTTTCGGAAGCTCGCGCGTGATCTTTGGTGAGCCATAAATTCGACGCGACTCCGTGTGGATGCGCACCACGGCTCTCTCGATGGCGAGCCTCCGTTCTTTACGCGGCGCAGGCAAAGCCTGGAGGAATTGGTAGTAACCGCTCGGGCTGACTTCAAGCAAACGGCACGCCATGCGGGTCGTGCATGTGCCCACGAGTTCGTCACGGATGAAGGCGTACTTCACGACTGCTCCCGCGCGAAGTACGCCGCCGCTTTTTTTAGGATGTCTTTCTCGAGGGTTAACTTGCGCACCTCCGCCTCGAGCTCGCGCACGCGCGCTTGAGCGTCGACCATCGTCTTAGGGGTCGCTTTGACAACCGTCGTTCGCCGCGCACGCCGCTGGTCGCGGACCCAACTGTGCAGCGTGTGGTAGGGCATGCCAAGGTCCTCCGCCGCTACGCGGATCGACAGACCCTGGGACAACACCAGGCCGACGGCAGATTCTCGAAACTCACGGGTATAAACTCGCATCGTGGACATGAAACACGCTCCTTCTGGCAGGTGCAATCCTGCCGACTGGGGGTGTCCGTGATTCGAGTGGAAGTCCAGTGAAGACTCCGAGACCCGCCACGACCCGCCCCCTAGCCCACCCCTCGAAAACCCTGCGCACAAAGCGAAAGACGCGCCCTCTATGGAGGACGCGTCTCTAGTGCGTTTGGCGAGGGCTGCTGTTCGCAACCACTCTTGAAGTAGTGGGCAGCAAATGGGTGCGGTACCGAATGTTGATTGACAAACTAGGTGTCTCTGGGTATTGTTGACAGAACGCAGTCGCGGGGGGCCTGCTGTTCAACCGGGTAAATCTTCAAAGAAAGACTGGGAAATGATAACTAGAACCGGGCGTTACACGGGTGTTCTCTCGCTGGGAATCGTGGCTGGCTGTGCCTTTGGGCAGGTTGCTGGGTACGAGGTCATCGACCTTGGCACGCTGCCGTCCCCGGCGGATCCGAAGTCGGATGCATGGGCTATCAATGATCGGCATGAGATTGTGGGTTGGGCCATCGACTCGTTCAACCAGACACACGCCACGATTTGGCTTTACTGCCCGAACTACGGGCTCGCGGCAGGGCAGTGGCACGATCTCACCGACATGGCTGGCGAGAATGATTTCGGGGAGGCGTACGACATCAATATGTCAGGCCTGGTGGTCGGTCGCCAGACGGTCTCGACCTCTGGCTGGACGCCGCGCGGCTATATCTGGGATGTCGCATCTAGCCCGCTGGTGACCACGGAACTCGACACGCTTGTCGGTGGCGCGACGACGGAAGGGTTTGCGGCCGCGATCAACGATGCGAGCCCCGCGATCGTGGTGGGATTCGCGCAGGCTTCTGGTAGTTGCGGCTTCTCTCCGCGTTACGAGGCCTTCAGCTACCAGTCTGGGGATCCGCCGACAACGTTGACGGCCCTGGGTGCCAACTCCGGCAACTTTTTCAGCATGGCGTCCGGCGTGAACAACGCGTCCACGCCGCGCGCTGCCGGAAGGTCTACCTCTGAGCAGTGCCTGATTACCTCTTGCCAAAACGACCAGACGGCCGTTGATTGGACGATCTCTGGGTCGCCGACCCTGACGACGCTGCCAGACAACGGTGCCGCGTATGGCGCACAGGCTTGGGGGATCAACGACGCTGGCCACGCTGTCGGACTCGCGCTCACCGCCACCTCGCCGTGCGTTAAGCATGCGGCCTTCTGGTCCACTTCTTCATCGAGTCCAGTCGACCTGGGATCCATTGGCATATCCGGTTCGGATGCCTCGCGCGCCTTCCGTCTCACCGAGTCGGGCGCCAGCGGGGAAGTCACCGTGGTGGGCGGCGACACCACTAACGCCCTCGCGTATCGCTGGTACCGCGACGGGACTGGTACGTGGAGTGGTACGGATCTTAACTCGCTGATCTCTCCGCTCTGTGGCTGGGTGCTCAGCGAAGCGCATGATGTCTCTTCTGACGGGTGGATCGTTGGCGGTGGCTGGATCGCGCAGCCGGCAGGCGGTTCGGAGTATCACGGGTTTCTTCTCAAGCCGATCACTTGTTTGGGCGACCTAGACGGGTCCTGCACGGTGAACGGCGCAGATCTCGGGATTCTCCTTGGCGCGTGGGGCTGCACCAGCCCCTGCCCGGCCTGCCGAGCTGACCTTAATCGAGATGGCCTCATTAACGGTGCCGACCTCGGCATAATTCTCGGCGCATGGGGTGCCGCGTGTGAGTGTTGGTCCTGCCCGAGCGGCAACCGGAGCAACGTCGCGCAGGAATCTGAATCGGACAGCGTGCTCGCAGAAGGGCTCGCCATCCTCGGCTACGGCTCGGTGGCAGAATTCAATGCGTCACTGCGTAATCGGTCCGACAGTGAGCGCGCAGAAGTTCTCGATTGGCTACTCATTTACTTGACTGCGCGAAACTAACCGTGCAAGATGTCCGTAGGAGAATTCTGAGGACCGCTATGACATGTGTAACCCCTATAACTTTCGGTCTGGCGGTGCTGTGCGTCGCGGGGCAGTCGTTCGGCGGACTTGCCGTGGTCACTGGTGCCGCGAATGCGAATCAGTGGCTTGGCGATGCAGGGGCTTACAGCACAATCACGTTCACGGAATTCCCCTACGGCACGTTGATCACGGAACAGTATGCATCGCTGGGGATTCACTTCGTCGAGCCGCAGGGCAACTGGATCTACTCAACGGTTTCGTTCACGCAAGATGGATGGGGGCTCCAGGGAGAGAACTCGATCGACATGCGGTTCGACACGCCGATGCGCGGACTCGCGGTGTACTACCCCGGAGTCGTGAAGGCACAGTTCTTTTCCGGGGACCAGCTCGTCTACTCATGGACGCAGAACTTCGGTGGCGGATCAAACAAGTTTGCCGGGTTCTTTGGGGACGTGGCCTTCGACCGGGTTGTGTTCAAGAACGCGGTGAATCCGCCACCGTGGGGCAGCACCTACCCCGTGTACTTTGACAACCTCTACTTCACGACGGTCCCAGTGCCGGGCGTTGCCTTATACCTGATTGGGGGCGTTTCGATCGTGTGCAGGCGGCGGGAAAGGGTGGTCTCGCGTTAGGTTTCCTCCGCTGGGCGGGTGCTCCTCGAAGCCATAACCCGCGGTCAGTCGTTCGCAACGGTTCGGGAGCGAACCAGCGCTCCCGACCCCGGGGGTAGTGACCGCTCCAGCGGGCCCGACCCACTCTTAACCCGGCACCCTCCCGCGGAGAGACCCGGAGGACTTTCGGCCCATCCGGTCGGCCAGCGGGTGAGTCCGGGCGACCACGTGGTTAAGACTCCGAGACTCGCCGCGACCGCCCGCCCTGGCCCACTCCTCGGAATCCCCGCGCACAAAAGCGAGAGACGCGCCCTCATGGAGGACGCGTCTCTCGTGCGTTTGGCGAGGGCTGCTGTTTGCAACCACTCTTGAAGTAGTCCTGAGCCGACGCTGATCGGAAAGTCGCGGAGCTTTGACCAGAGAACCGACCGCCGCCAACGAACGACATATTTGGGCCAGCGCGCGCAAATCTTGTTCATGCATGACTTTGAGGCCGCTCGCTGCGGTGCCCGCCTCGGTCACCATTCCGGACAGCTCGTCTGTGTGCCTCCCGAGGATTCTCTAAGGATCCCCCGACCTCTCGGCGAGGGTTCTTCGTGAACTGGCGTGGACTGCTCGCCCCACGCACGCGCGTGGCGCGGGCGGGGGTGCGTCGCGCCTTCCGCTGCGGGCAGCTGCCAGTCCCGTCGTCGCCCCCAGCTCGCTTCGCCGTCGTCTACAGCGGCGAGGTCCGGCACCGCGAGGCGAGCAGTCCGGTCGCTTCGCCGAGGTCGAGATCGGCGATGAGCAGCCCCGCTTGGCCGTACGGTTGGAAGCAGAGCAGCGTGCCGTCCGGACGAGCGATCGCCGAGGTGGTGCCGGAGCCCTCGCTCGCGCAATTCACCGAGGCGAAGTAGCAGGTGTTCTCTGCCGCGCGACAGAGCACCGCCTTCTCGTGGAACGAGTTGCAGGGATCGGCGAATGTGGTCGGACGGTAGCTTCCGGGTTCGGCGACATGCGCATGCGGGTGAAAGACGACCTGCGCACCCCGACGGACGGCCCACCGCACGGTTTCGGGATATCTCCAGCCTTCGTGGCAGATCACCACGCCGAAGGTCAGTGGTCCGGCGGTGAAGGTCCTGCGTTCAGAGCCGAACGCCGGGTAGATCGCGTCTTCCGACGGATCGAGCTGCACCTTTTCCTGCCAGCCGGCGATCGTGCCGTCCGGGTTGATCACGCAGGCCGCGATTTGCAAGCCGCGATCGGTCAGCCGCTCCATGCCCATGATGACCGTGATGCCTGCATCCTTGGCCGCACGGGCCACTTCGGACAACGCTCGCTCGAGAAACGCGGGATCCGGCGGCGGTGTGGTCGTGCCCGGCCAGCGATATCCCGGAATGAAGCACTCGGGGAAGCACACCACGAGTGCCCCTTGCCGACCAGCGTCAGCGATCGTCGATATTGCGAAAAGGACGGACTCGTCCGGAGTCGTAGCGACCGGGACGTTGGCGAGGGCGATGCGAACCGAACTCATGTCGAGATCCTTGGTTGATGGACGGCACTGATCGGAACTGGTCATCCCAACGACGAAAGAATAGTTGCTCGCGGCGCGTGGGCGTAACCCGCTCCCTTTAGCCATGCGCGAGCACACCCTACCCCTCCGCGTGAGCGGAGACATCACCCACGGATCACCGTTCGCACGAACGAAGGCTGCCACTCGACGAGTACCCTTGCACCCGCAAGGGCACCGACCATCGCCACGCAGCCCATCATCATCCTCTTCGACGGCGTCTGCAACCTCTGCAGCGGAATGGTGCGGTTTGTGATCGCGCGCGATCCGCATGCGCAATGCCGGTTCGCGGCGCTGCAGTCCGAGGCGGCGCGCGCTGCGTGCGCGAAGGTGGGTTACGAACTGCCCGCCTTCAACACGCCGAGCACGATCGTGGTCATCGAGGGCGATCGAGCACTCGAGCGTTCCGATGCAGCACTTGCCATCGCGCGCCGCATGTCGTTCCCGTGGCCGATGTTCGGCGTCTTCCGCGTGCTGCCGCGCGGGCTTCGCGACGCGCTGTACCGCTTCGTGGCGCGCAATCGATACCGATGGTTCGGGCGCGCGGAGGCGTGCATGGTGCCTAGGGCCGAGCTTAAGGAGAGGTTTCTGGACTAACCGTCGAATCCAGCGAGGTTCCCGGCGACGATCCGTCGTAGCGCCAACATGAGCGTCGGCAGCTCGTGCTGCGCAAGGCTCCAGACGACACGCAGATCGACCGAGTCATAGCCGTGAGACAGCAGGTTCCGAAAGTCGATCACCTCGCGCAGTTCCGGCACTTCCGCCGCAACCACAGGGAACTCCCGCCGCAGCCGCGTCAGTGCCTCGCCGATGATCTCGAACTCGCGCTCGACCGCCGCCTGGGTTCGCCGATCTTCGAAGAATGCCTCGCGCGACATGGTGCGCGTCCACAATTCGATGCGCTCGCCCGACGCGATCGCGTCAAGGAGCATGGTCCGTGCATCACGCTGCATGCGCTGGGTACAGCTGGATTGCGTCCTGCTCAAGCGACCGCAGCAGCAACTGGTTTCGGATCCCGCGCCTCGTGATCACGTCGACCTTGCGCCCGAGGATCAACGCGAGCTCGTCACGAAGACCCATGAATGCCCGGAAGTAGTTGATGTCCGCGTCCACGAAATCCACCAAGACGTCGATGTCGCTGCGGGCCGGGTCGAAGTCCGCACGCGCCGCGGACCCGACGACTGCGAGCGATGACACCGAATGCCGCGAGCACGCAGAACGGATCTCAGCGGCGTGCTCGGCGACGGCTTCCGGAAGATGGTTGGCTTGATCGCCCATGGGTGCACTCCATCATGACGGCTCCGACGGCAGAACGCAACAAAAAAGCGATCGGCCCCGGCGAACCGGAGCCGATCAGAAGTAGCGGGAACTGGATTTGAACCAGTGACCTCCGGGTTATGAGCCCGACGAGCTACCAGGCTGCTCTATCCCGCAATACGAAGAGGCAATTATAGCGAAATTCGCATGGATGTCAAGGTGCTTATTCCGTAGGCGCATCGCACCGCCTCAGTCACGCCGGCGCATGCTTCTTCGGCAACATCACGCTGAGCACCATGCTGCCGCCAATCACGCCCACGATAAATGCCAGCGACCAGCCCATCGGGAAGTGCCCTTCCCAACTCGCCGGATACCAACTCTCCGGAAGCGTCATCTTGATGCCCACAAAGACCAGCACGATGCCCAGACCGTACTTCAGCATGTGGAACTTGTCGTGCGCACCCGCAAGCAAGAAGTAGAGACTGCGCAGGCCAAGGATGGCGAAGACGTTACTGGTGAAGACGATGAACGGCTCTTTGGTCACCGCAAAGATCGCCGGCACACTGTCCACTGCAAAGACGATGTCGCTCACCTCGATCATGACGAGCGCCACAAAGAGCGGCGTGCCAACCCAGCGGAGCGCCTGCTTGCCAGTGCCGTGTGGATCAGGCGCAAGCTCCTTGACAAAGAAGTTCTGACCGTGGAACTTGGAGGTCAGCGGCACAAACCGCCGCAGCAATTTCAGGATCGGATTGTGCTCCGGATCCTTCTCTTTCTCCGGGGCAAAGATGATCTTGATGCCCGTGAACACCAAGAACGCACCAAAGACAATCACCACGGCCTTGTACTGAATGAGCGCCGCGCCGATCGCAATGAACACTGCTCGGAACGCCAACGCGCCCAAGATGCCATAGAACAAGATGCGGTGCTGCAGCGTGGAAGGAATATTGAAGAACCCAAAGATCACCACGAACACAAACATGTTGTCCACTGAAAGGCTCTGCTCCACCACAAAGCCAGTGAGGAACTGCAACGCCACTTCCTTGGCTGCAACGGCGGGAGTGAGATAGCCAGCGGCAAGCACTGATTCAACGCGATCTGCTTGTGGGAATCGGTAACTGCAGTACCACCACAGCAGTCCGCAGAACACCACGGCAAGCGACATCCAGATGCACGTCCACGTGGTTGCCTCCTTCATAGAGACAGCATGCGCCTTGCGATGAAACACACCCAAGTCCAGCGCAAGCAGCACGAACACGAATGCCGTGAAGCCTGCATAGAACGCCCAGTACTCCGCGAAGGGGAAGAGGATGCTCTCGTTGGCTAAGAGTGTCATCATGTTTGGTTACTCACAGCCCGCGTGAAGCGAGGTACTTCATCATGTCCACGCAACGGTGTGAGTAGCCCGACTCATTGTCGTACCAACTCACCACCTTGAAGAAACGATCATTCAGTTGGATGCCCGCAAGCGAGTCCAAGATGGAACTGCGCGGATCGCTCATGAAATCACTGGAAACCACTTCTTCATCCGTGTAGCCAAGGACATCCTTCATGGCTCCATCGGCGGCAGCCTTCATGGCGGCGTTGATGGCCTCCATGCTGGTTGGCTTGGTGGAACGGAAGGTGAGGTCAACGCAACTCACGTTGGCAGTCGGCACACGGAAGCTCATGCCGGTGAGCTTGCCCTTCACTTCTGGAATGCACAAGGCGCAGGCCTTTGCTGCACCCGTCGATGCCGGAATGATGTTCATGTACGCATTGCGCCCGCCGCGCCAGTCCTTCTTGGACGGACCGTCCTGCGTGGGCTGGGTGGCGGTGACTGCGTGAATGGTTGACATGAGGCCTTCCTCAATGCCGCAGAGGCCAATGAGCACCTTCACCACCGGCGCAAGGCAGTTGGTGGTGCAACTGGCATTGGAGATGATGGTGTCCTTGGCTGGGTCGTACTGCTCATGATTCACCTTGTAGACAAAGGTGCGAATCTTGTCGTCGCTCTTAGTAGGCGCACTGATGATGACGCGCTTGGCGCCCGCGGCAAGGTGCTGGCTCGCGCCTTCGAAATCAACGAAGCGTCCCGTGGACTCAAGAACGATGTCCACTCCAAGCGTCTTCCATGGAAGCTTGGAGGGCTCCTTCTCACTCAGGCACAAGGTCTTCTGACCGTTGCACTCAAACCCGTCCGCCGTCGCGGTGACGCGGTGGCCGAATCGACCATGCATGGTGTCATAGTTCACAAGGTAGGCAAGGCTGTCCGAGGGGACAAGGTCATTCACCGCCACCACTTCGATGCCCTGTTGCAGGCATGCGCGGTAGACAAGGCGACCGATGCGACCGAAACCGTTGATGGCGATGCGAAGTGCCATGGATGGAGCTCCTGCTTCCTAAGAAATGCGAACCCGCGCATCCGGCGGGTAGGGGGAAGAGGATATCCGCGCCTTGAGTGCAGGGAGCGGCTCGAATAGCGCGGCGTGGGCGCGGCGCGGGCGCGGCGCGGGCGCGGCGCGGGCTCCACGCGGGCACCTCATACGCCCAGACCGATCACCCCGCGCTACCGGGAGCAGGCTTTCGCCGTGAAAATGCCACCGCCGCATCTAAGAGCCACGGGAATGCAGTGATGAGGCCAGCAGAAATGCGCGTCGGCACACTGGTCCAGATTTCCGTGCGCCGCGTGCCGATGGAACGCGCGATGGCGCGCGCCACTTTCTCCGGGCGTTGCACGAAGAACTTGGACATCTCATGAATTGCATACAGCTGCCGAGCGTTCGGGGCGAGCGATTCGCGCACCACGTCAAAGAACTCGGTGCGTGTGGTCACTGGGTGCACGCTTGAAACCATGATGCCGTGCGGGCGCAACTCAAACGCCATGGCGCGCGCCATGTGCGCTTGCGCCGCTTTGCTGGCGCTGTACGCCCCGAACGCTGGCATGGTGAACTTTGAAACGCAACTCGAGCACATCAACAGGTGACCGCCCCGCCCCGCAGCAATCAGTCGCCGGGCGGCATCGCTGCAGAGCTCGGCGCTTGCAAAGAAATTGGTCTCAAACATGGCGCGGAGTTCATCACTACTCGTGTCGTGCACTGACCGCTCCATACCGTAACCAGCGTTGGCGTAGACAACATCAAAGCGGCCGAACGCCCGCTCCGCTGCGTCAAGAATGGCGGCCGATGCGCCAACTTCTGCAACATCCATGGTGAGCATTTCCGTGCGCACCAGTCGCTTGGCTGCATCGGATGCGCGCGCGGCAACTTCAGCAAGGCGATCACGACGACGCGCCACAAGCACAAGGTCGTAGCCCATGCGCGCCAATTCGATGGCGGTGGCGGCGCCAATGCCAGCGCTGGCGCCAGTGATGATGGCCACGGGGCGATCATGGCGGAGTGCTGTGCGCTGCGATTGGTGCACTACTGGCGCAGATGGAGTGGAAGTTGTCACTTCCCTCACGATACCCGCCCCTCTCATCTATTCTCATCAAGATGCACCCGCACTCTTCCGCAATCCTGTTACTTGTGTTGTGCGCCGTGATCGGCGGGCATTCCGAGGCGTGTGCAACCACCTCCGCAACGTTCGAACATCCCTTGCTTGCGGACACTCAGGCGGAAAAATCCCTGCAACTGCCCGCTACTGAATCGGGGAGTACTCAGAAGTCGCCAGCGATAGCCGCGAATCCTATTGGCACGCTTCACGTGGGAGAGCACGTCGTACCGCTGGAGATTGGCGATGCACTGCCACCGCATCAGCGCGGCATGAAACTGCGCGTTGGTGTTTGTGATCTTCCGCCGTGGACCATCGCGCCTACGGAATCCAGGCCCTACTGGTCAGGGCTTGGAGCGTTGGTGTGGAAGAACACTGCTAAAAATCTGGGCATTGACTACACGCTGTCCGTGCACACGTTTCCAGGTCTTCTTGAGGCGGTATCCAAGGGCGATATTGATATTGCCATGACGGGCATTCCAATTATCCCTGAGAATATTTCGCGATTTGGCATGACACCACCCTTTGATCAAAGCGGAATCTCCATCGCAACACGTGTTCATAGTGCGCTCAGTTTCGCATCAGTCACCGAGCGAGTCATTGCCGCCGAGATCACCATTTGGTTGATTGCGCTGCTCGGATTCGCTGGACTGTTTGGACTGATGTTCTGGATCGTGGAGCACAAGAAAAATCCAACCATCACTGGCTCCGGTCTTCGCGGCTTTGGCGAGTCCATGTGGTGGAGCCTGACCACACTGGCAACCGTGGGCTACGGCGACCGCGTTCCCACAACCGGTAAGGGCAAGATCATTGGTGCCCTGTGGATGGCGTCTGGATTTCTATTGATGACGATTGCTGCGGCCGTATTCACTTCCGCGCTCACCGCCGCGCAACTGCAGCCATTGGTGAAGAGTCCAACGGAACTCATCACTTCACGGGTCGGCGTTGCTATCGGAACAACCGGGGACACGTATGCCACACGGGTCAATATTCCCGCCGTGCGCTTTGCCACCTTTGAACAAGCGGTGACCGCACTGCGTGAAGAGCAAATCGATGCCATCGTGGGCTCCAGTACTACGCTTGCCTATTTGGTGGAGCAGTACCCCGGCGACCATATCACCGTGCTGCCCCGGCCACTGCTGCGTGACTTTGTGAGCTTTGGCACTCGCTTTGGGCTTGACCCCGCTCTCGAAAAGCGCATCGAACTGGAAGTTGTGAAATCCGCGGTATCAGCGGAATACAGCGCTATGCGCGCCGCGATGCTCGGACGAGTTGACGCTGCCTCGGAACAGGATGAAAAGATGCAGACACGCTGAGCAGGGGTAACGCGCGCCCGCGGCGGCCACCCGCTTCGTGCTAGCTGCGGTCACCCGCTTCGCGCCCACTGCGTCCCCAACTGTGCCACAACTGCACCACAACTGCCCCCCACTGCCCCGTAGTATCAACGCATGGTCGAATCTACCCAAGTGCGGACTCACGCGGACATTCGCGGCATCATCGGCATGGTGCATGTGGGTGCGCTTCCAGGCACGCCGCGTGGACATCTTTCGCCGCAAGCGGTGGTCGCGCACGCTGTTCGTGAAGCGCGCACGCTGCGTGACGCCGGGTTCGATGCAGTGCTGATTGAGAACATGCATGATCGCCCGTACTTAGGTGGCGGTATCGGCGCGGAGATCGTGGCATGCATGTCAGCGGTATGCGCCGCAGTGCGCGCCGCCGTTGACTGCCCAATCGGAGTTCAAATTCTTGGCGGCGGTTCGCGCGAGGCCGTTGCGGTGGCGCACGCCACTGGTCTTGATTTCGTGCGCGCTGAGGGTTTCGTCTTTGCACACGTGGCTGACGAAGGCCTGATGACTGAAGCGGCCGCCGGTCCACTGTTGCGCTTCCGTAAATCAATCGGAGCCGACCGCGTGAAGGTGTTTGCAGACATCAAGAAGAAGCACGCCGCGCACGCCATCACCGCGGACATTGACATTGCTGCATGCGCTCGCGCCGCAGAGTTCTTTCTTGCCGACGGAGTGATTGTCACTGGCACGGAAACCGGCGCTGCAGTTGACGAAGCCGAACTCAATGCGGTTCGCGCGGCCAGCACACTTCCCGTATTGACTGGCAGTGGTGCAACTCCACAGAGCGTGGCCCGGCTGCTTTCCAATGCCGATGCGGTCATCGTTGGTAGTTATGTGAAAGAAGGCGGACGATGGGAACATGACGTTTGCCCCAAGCGCGCTGCAGAATTTGTGAACGCAGCGCGCGGGGCGCGTCGCGTGGAGGCCCCCGGAATGGATGCCGTTCGAGCTATGTTTAGCGGCCGGCCAAGTAGCACCTGAGGTCATCATGCTTGCCTACGTCAATGGATCACTCGTTCCGGAAGAACACGCCAAGATCAGCGTGTTTGATCGTGGATTCCTGTTTGGCGATGGCGTCTATGAGATGGTGCGGTTCTTTGGTGGCGTTGGCGTGGCACTGGACCTTCATCAGGCGCGGCTTGCACGAAGTTTGGAACTCACCGGAATTGTGGGCTTTGACGCACGGACGCTCGTAGATATCTGCGCCGCACTCCTTGAAGGTAACGCCCTGACTGACGCAGGTATCTACATACAGATCACGCGCGGCGCGGGCACTGCGCGCGCACATATGCCTGTACCAGGACTGGTTCCAACCGTCGTCGCACTTGCCTCACGCAGTGCACCGCTTGCAGAGTTCCACGCACCAGAAACACTGCGCGCCATTGTTCGTCCGGACATGCGCTGGCATCGCTGCGAAATCAAAACCATTGCGCTGGCTGGAAACATCTTGGCATTGATTGATGCACAGGGTGCTGGTGCCGAAGAGTGCATCTTGATTCGCGACGGCTTGGTGAGTGAAGGCGCGTACACCAATGTTGGCATCGTTCGGGCCGGAACGCTGATCACCTGCCCACTTGATGACACTGCAGCGCCAGTGCTGCATGGCACCATGCGCTGCTGGATGCTTGAAGCCGCACGCGACGCAGGAATTCCTGTTGAAGTGCGGCGCGTTCGCGAACACGAACTCTGCGAAGCGGACGAAGTGCTTGTGCAGTCCAGCCGACGCCTTGTCAGCGCGGTGACCGAACTTGATGGCGTGCGGATTGCAAACGGCGAAACTGGACCAGTGTGCCGCGCTCTGTTCGCGGCGATGCATGCACGGATTCATCAGTTGATTCTGAATCCAACATCGCCACGGTAAATACGGGGTAGCAGGCACGTAGTGCGTGTGCGCCGCGTACCTGTGCCGCGCGGAAACTGCATATGCGCACAGTTTCTATACTTCCCACGAATGTCTTTCCTCCTTGCCATCAGCGTCGGTAACACGCGCACCGCGGTCGGTCACTTCCACGGTGACGACCTCCATGTCGTTCAGCACATCGTCAACGGCGATATCGGCGCGGTCATCACCGCGGCGGTGGAGCAGTGGGGCCACAAGTTGGAGTCCGACGGCGATGGCGAGATTGTCATCGCCAGCGTGAATGACGCGGTCGCCTCCGCCATTGAGACGAAACTCGCTGCCGAACTTCACACCGACATCTGGCGCCTGGGGCGCGATCTTGAAGTGCCCATCGGTCGCTGCATCGATGAAGACGCAACGCCGGGCCAAGACCGGCTCCTCGCAGCTGCCGCCGCCTATGCAGCGGTGAAGCAGGCGGTGATTGTCATCGATGCCGGCACTGCCATCACGGTGGACTTTGTTGATGGCGAGGGCGTCTTCCACGGCGGCGCCATTGCGCCCGGCGCACAAATGCAGCTTGATGCGCTCCACGCGCACACTGCGCAACTTCCAAAGATTCGCTTTGCGCGGCCATCCGACGATGATGCGTTCGGACGCAACACGGTGGACGCCATGCAACTTGGCGTATTTGAAGGCATGCGCGGATTGACGCAAGCACTTGTGGAGCGATACGCCGCCAATTACCGCGCGTTTCCATTGGTGATCGCCACCGGTGGTGATGCAGAAACGCTCTTCTCTGACAGCGATCTTGTGACACGTGTTGTGCCGGACTTGGTCCTGCGCGGCATCTTGGTCACGGTTCGTGCTGCTGCTGAGGCGGAATGAGCATTGCGTCGCCTGCATGGTGGTGGTCGACGGCCCATACACCTGGTGCAATCGCGGTCGCCCATCTTGATGGCGATGCCCCGCTACTTGAAGAAGTGCTGCGCAAACTCACCGGCAAAGAGGCCCCACGCGCGGGCGAAGTTGCCTGGCGCCGCTTCGGATCGATTGATGATGGCGTGATTGCACGCACCAGTAATCAACACGCGCTCCTCATGCCGCATGGTGGAACGCGCATTCGCGAATTGCTTGATGATCGGCTCGCAGAGCTCGGCGCGCGCACGCCATCCGCTCATGAATCCGCACACGCTGCGTGGCCCGAAGCCGCCGACCGCGTTGAGTGCGCCATGCTCAACACGCTCGCTCATGCAGCAAGTCCGCTTGCCGTTGACTTGCTATCCGCACAACCCGCGCGCTGGCGGCAGCACACCGAGCCGGATTTCACGGGCGATACCTTGTCACTCCCATCACCG
>Ga0247837_1006335_pt1 | contig 16753 bp, 25 predicted proteins | sample LaCtaG_2_FD_187115 | JGI IMG/M metagenome (GOLD analysis project Ga0247837, IMG submission 187115) | Freshwater microbial communities from meromictic Lake La Cruz, Castile-La Mancha, Spain - LaCruzMarch2015_14.5m | ecosystem: Environmental > Aquatic > Freshwater > Lake | place: Spain: Castile-La...
ATTTTTTTTAAAATTTTTTTATTTAATTTTATTTTTTTTTTTTATTTTATAATTTTTTTTTTTTTTTTTTTTTTTTTTTTAAGAAAAATGGGAACAGGGAAACATTCCTTTATAAAGCACAAAAACATTAATATATCCTAGTATACATTTTCGGCTACTGGTAGTATAAAATGTATATTAGAAAATAAAATACTCATATTATTTAGTTATTGGTTTTAATAACAGATAATAAGCAAAATGTTCGTATAATTAAAAAAATATTTTCAAAAATGGGGAGATTTTCAGCACTTTTGGGAGATTTTCAGCACTTTTTGGGAGATTTTCTGTGATAAAAGCAACATTTCTATAATATATATTTAATAATAAGTGTTCATCATAGTGCTTAATATCGTATATCAGTATAGATATTTCCACAATAGGTTAATAAGTAGTTATTAATGAGTTAATAAGTAGTTATTAATGATTTTGTTAATCTCACTTTTTATGAACACTTCTCATAGTGCCTAAAAATTAAGAACTTTATTTATAAAGGGAGTTCATCAACTCCTTAAAATCAAAAGGAGAATCCTCCTTATATCTCAAAGTGTTGTTTATATTGGAGTGATGGAGTGCTTTCTGAACTGATTCCAAAGGAAAACCCCTTTCAATCATCCTTTGAGCAAAGTTTCTCCTGAAATCATGGGTTGAAAACTCTGGAATACCCTTATTTTTTGCAGCAACCTTTAATGCTCTCCAATATTTCATATATGTGCTTTGAATTTCATCAGAGAGAGCAGATGAACAGGGAACAATAAAAGGATGCCTTAATATCATTCTCCTTTCATCCAAAAAGGGTTTAAGCCCTATTTCTGTGCAGATTTGAATGGGAATAAAGATTGTTTCCTTTTTGTTATCCTTTCCCACAATCTGAATGGTTGCTCCCAAATCATAATCCCATGAGATGTTTTTGTGCCTGATGCCAATAACCTCTGCTGCTCTGATTCCTGTATAAAGTTGTATATAAGCAATCATCCTTAATTCAGGAGTTTCTATTCCCTCACAGATGCTTTTAAGGATGTTAAAATCTGCATAATGCCCGAATCTTTTCCTTTTTTGCTTTCTGATGATGGCAATTTGAGAAAGAACATCCTGCCTTTTCCAGAAAATCATCAACTTCTTTAAAGCAAATTTGAGAACAGATGCATTTGTTTTTCTGTTCTTTTCCATAATGCTTTTGTTTATAAACTCCCCAATATTCTCAACATCCTGATTGATATTTAAATCTTTTAGAACAGATATATAATTTTTTATTGTTCCCTCTGTTAAATCAGTATTTTCATAAAGCCACAATTTAAAATCACATAAATTCTCACTATTCATTTTTCTCCATTCTTTTTTTCATCAATCTCTTAAATTTGGGATGATTGATGCATCTTTCCTCTTTGCAGTAAATTCCCTTATTTTTATCCTTATATCCCAAAATTCTAATCATGCAATCATCACATCCATCAGGAAAACCTTTCATTTCTCTCTCCCCCCCCTTACAAACCATTCCCACAACCACTTAAAATCCCAGAAATTAAAACAATTTTTATGACAACCATATATAAACCATTCAACAAATCCCAATTCTTTTTCACAATACCTGCAAAAATATCTTTTTGAAATAATTGCACTTAATATGAGTGCAACTATTCCAACAACTATAAATGCAATTACTCCTCTCAAATCATAATAAACTGCCATGATAATTTCCTCATTTAACCACTTAAAATAGTTGTGTTCATAATACTCCTTAATGTTCCTGCATCAATATTGATTGTTGGTGTTGCAGGATTATTCCCTCTGATGATTATATAAACAACTCCTGCTCCAATCATAAACAAAACCACATATAAAACAACTTTCCAATCAAACTTTCTTAAATCAGCAGATTGCTCCAAAACCTCTCTCTGAACTAAACTCTGAATCTGGGATGGAGTGATGCTGCTGAAAAAATAAATAACTTTATCCAGAGCAATTGAGATTCCTGCAAATGAAAGTTTCTTTATTTTTGGATTTTCAGGGATGGGTTTCCAAATAATATTTCCCTCTGCATCTTTCTCTGCTGAAACTCCCTCAATCATTTTTACATTTCCAGAATCATCAAGCATAACCTCTCCTTTATCATCCAATTGCAGTTGAGAAAATATTGGTTTCTCCTCTGTTGATGCTTTCTGGGTTATTGCTGCAATCTCTGTTCCAATAGTATATGGAACACTTATTGATGCAAAGCCATATTTCAAATGTTTCTCCCTATCCCTTTTTATTGAATCTCTCGTTTTTATGAAAAAGAATCTGGATGCTTTGAGAATACCTGTTGAGTAATCATCTTTTGTGGTTGTTAAAACATAATCACTCCCTGTATCAACAAACAGGAGAGTTGCATTTGAAAAGGATGCTTTCAATTCCTGAATAGCATGAGTTCTGATGCCTATTAGAATCAGCAGAATCATATTTATAAATAAAACTGCAACAAAACCAATTATATAATATAAATCCAAAACAATATTCATCTTTCTCTCCCTCCCAACTTTTTATCTTTTAACAATTCCTATTTTCTGCAAAAATGCTCCTGAATCCTCATTTGGTTTCTGCACAAAACTTTGAGAAATCTGTGTTGTTAATAAACTCCTGTTATTAACTTTTGTATTTGCTCCTGTGAGAGTTCCAACACTCATTTTAATTCTGTTCCTGAAAATCATTTTAATCTGCTGCAACTGAATCTCCAATTCAGGAGTATATTTTCCAAAGGGAACAGATAAAAGCAAATACATTTTTTGAATCTCAAAATGATTCATCAACCTCTTTTCATCTCCCTCATTATAAAAAGTAAGTGCATGACTTCTGTCCAGAAATGCCCAGAATTTCAGTTGCAAATCTTTTGGAACTGCTTTTAAATCAAGCAGTTCATTAATAATCTCTGCCTGATTCTGTGGGGGTTGAACAACTATTTTTGTTTTTTCTTTATCATCATCATCCATTCTCTCAATCCTCATTCATGTTTTCTGATAAAAAGCAATTGTTTCAGCATATCATATGCTCCAAATAGGAAAAAGAATATTGTTAATCCTCCCCAAAGCCAAGCAAACTCTCCATAATTAAATATTTGAACTGCACAGGCACTCCCAGAAATGCAGGTTGAGTTGGTTGTGTTAATGCAAACTCCACAATAAGATTTTTCAACACTAAAAGATGAAAGGGAGAGAATTGCACAGAATATCATGGCAATAATTGAGATATGTGCCTGTTTTGTGAAAAATCCAATTAATCCCAGAGCAATTGCAATCAGTATGAAAAGGATATAAAGTTCAATAATCATTTTTTGTCCTCATAAATCTTTTGTTATATTATTTAAAAAAAGTTTTTAAAAAAATGGAAATCACAATCCATCATAGATGGGGGTGTTGTGATTCCCATTCAAATAAAGTTGGCAAAAAACTTTGTTGGTTGCTGATGAACTTTACTTTCCGAATCCAAGCAGTATGCCTAAAATAACTCCTGCTGCCAAAACAATTAATCCAACTGCCAATAATTTAAAGCCCGAATTTGTGTTGGAAACAACTGAATCAAAAGTTGTGTTCTGTGCTGCTGAAAGAGATGTTCTGTCTATTGTTGTGCTTACATTTGCAAAAACAACCAGCCCTATAATAACTGCAACTGCAATCACTACAAGTGAAAGGGTTGTTCCTATATAATCTGCCATATTCTGTTCCTCCTGTTTTTAATTTTTTCCGAATCCAAGCAGTATGCCTAAAATAACTCCTGCTGCCAAAACAATTAATCCAACTGCCAATAATTTAAAGCCCGAATTTGCGTTGCTCCCCAGAGATTCAAAGGATGCATTATAACCATAGGTATCTACATATCCTGTGAGAGTTTCATTTGGCAATCCTGTTCCATTATAAGTTGCTGTCATTAAAGTTGTTCTATCAACTGCTGTGCTTACATTTGCAAAAACAACCATTCCAATTATGATTGCAACTGCAATTATAACCAAAGTGAGAGTTATTCCAATATAATCTGCCATGTTATAATCCTCCAATAAATTTTATGTGTTCTTTTTCTCTTTTAAACTTTTATAAAGGTATTCTCTCACATTTTATAAATGGAAATTTGGGAGAGAAAACAAAAGAAAACAGGAAATAAGAGAGAATGGGATGTTATCCTGTTCAGAAAAGTTCTCTCTCCCAAAAGCCCAAAAAGATTTTTTATTTTGGGATTGCAATAACCATTCTTTTCTTTTTATCATAAAAAAGGTTGTGAGTAGTAATCCTTTTTGCAATTTTATCCAGATTGCAAATAAGAGTTCTCTCTGATGGAATCTGCATAATCTTATTATTTTTAATTTCTTTCTCAATCCTACAAAGCCATGATTCAACCATCTGATTGTTTCAACCTATCAAATACCGAATATAAAACAAAAGTTAATACCAAAATTGTTGCAATAAGCATAATCTTTTGAGCAACTTCATGAACAAAGGATTGAAATGCAGTTAATAAAATCAGGTTTGCAATAACAACCAAAGTTCCACTCTTTGATTTTAAACCAATTGCAACATCAGTTATTAAAATCACTATAACATACGCCCACATTCCCCATGCTGCAACCATAGTTCCCCAAAAAGCATTAAGCAAATCTCCCTGCATGAGATATTGAAATCCTGTTTGATTAAAACTCATTTTTTAAATCCTCATAATACCTTTTTCCCTGCAAAAATTTCCAATACTGAAAGCATATAAATCACATAAATTATGATGTTTAAAGGAATAGTAAGCCATGTTGGAGCATGGAATGTGCTGTTTAAAAACCCTCCAAAGTTTAATGAGAGAGAGAAAAAGTTTTTAAGTTTTCCCCAGAGATTTGTGAAATAATTCCATGATGTTCTAAAACCATAATCATCTGCTGAAATATCTTTATATGCACTCCCATTTGTTTGATTATAAACCTCCTGAAAATCTGATGTTATTGAATTATAAGCAGGATTGCTCCCAACAAATATTTCAGAATTATAAACTCCTGATGAATTAACAATTGAAATTGAAACATAAAGGAATAGCAGGAATAAACTGATGTGAGTTGCTTTCATCTTTCCTTAAATCCTCCTGTGATTTTTCATGTTCTTTTAGTTCCTAATATGTTCCCAATAAGTAATGCACAGATTAAAACAATTGCAGCAGGTTTCAGATTCAACCATCCGATATACCAAAAGAATATGCTGATTGTTGAAACAACAACTATTCCCACTTTGGCAGATGCACTCCCAAAAACCAAAGTTAAAAGAATTAAAAAGATTATAACCAAATAGGATTTCCAAACTTCTGCATCCTCTCTATACACATCTGGGATTTCATCAAGCAAATCAACTAAACTGCCATAATGTGATGTTCCAACCTGCATGGATTGAGTTTCATTAAACTCCCCATAAACTGCATGGGAAACTTTCATTCTGGAAACATAAATTGTTGAGTTATCAACCGCATTAAGCCATGTGAAAGTGATGTTGTTTCCTGTGTTTTGGCTACTCCACAAAATATCTCCTCCTGTGCTGAAATTAAAGATTGTTAAATTAACTACTGATGATGTTCCTGATGCATCATAATAGGATGCTCTGATATAAGTTTCATTAATTTCATAGGTTGTGAAAACATTTCCGAACAGGAGAGAGTATTCAGGAATCAAATCCAAAGCATTTAATCTTACAACCTTTGTGCCTGATGCATCTGCAACCAAATTTCCCAAAACCCGAACATCTCCTGTTCCAGAATAAACGCTGATTACATATTCATAATTTTGCATGAGATATGCAACAATCTTATTCTGAACATCTGGAACATCTTTGATTATGATTCTGTTGCCATTTGTGAGTTCAATTGATGGATTGTTAAATGATTCCAACCCCTCAAATTGCAAAGCAATTGAAACTGCTGCATCATTAAGCAGATTAACTAAATAGAAAGTTTGATTTGATTCTGTGTTCTTTGGGATTAAACTTCTATAATAGTTCGCTGTCGGATATGAAACTATTGTTTTAAACTTTGTATAATTGCACTCCACATAAAAATCAGAGATGTTGGTTAATCCACTCCCCTTTACATCATATTGTTGGATTCTCCCATCATCACAAATAACCATGAAAGTTGTGCTATTAGTTCCATTTATATCAAACTGATTCAAAGTTCTTTCATCAATAAATGTGATGTTGATTGCTGCATAATATTGAGTTGTGAAAAACTGCCTTACTTCTGAATAAACATCATTTGCTCCTGTGATGTTTATTGTATGATTTCCAAATGTTGCAACACTTACATTCCCCGAAAAGTTTCTGCAATTAGAACAGAGAGTTCCTGATGTTCCATCATCAGCAACATATGAGAAAGTAAGATTCCTGTTGCTCCCATTAAGATATGGAGCAGCAGTTAAATTTACAGGAATGAGAAATGTTGCAGATGTGTTTGCATCATAATAGGAAATATTAAAGATGTGCTGTGATAAATATACTTTAAATTGCAGTTCATCACTCCTGTTAATATTATTAATATTAAAGGTTGCATTTATGATGCCACTTTTTGAAAGAATAAGGGTTAAATTGCCCTTTGGGAGAACATCCCAATTAATATGAGCAATACTGCCCAAATTGGTTAAATTAACTGAATCTGTGCCATTCTGGAACACTCCATTAAGCAGATTGATTGTGCTGCCATTCATAGCATCAAAAAAAGTGATATTAATTCCTGCGGTGTTATTAGTTAATGGCAGATAATCTGTATTGTTTGCCATTCCCAAAGAATAAGAAACATCACAGATTGAATCATTATTAAGGTTTCTGCACAATTGAGAGAATCCTGTTCCAGATGGATTAACCCAATAGTTCCCTCCAAAATAAGTTCCATTCATAATGTTCCATCCTGATGATTTGCTGCTGTTCCAATAGTTTCCCAAATAGTTTTCAGATATTGCCCAATTGATTTCAGAATGGAATATGTTGTTGTATATGTTGTTTCTCGTGCTGTTATCCCCATTTTCATTTGTTGCAAATGTTAAATTGAAAATGTTGCTGTTGATTATTGAATAATTGCTCTCTGGAATATGGCCTGAATGAGTTCCTGCTTTTATCTCAATACTATAAACATCAACATTAAGAATGGTTAAATTGCTTAACTTTCCATGCCTGCTCCCCTCTAAAATCACTCCATAATCCCATCCTTTTAATTCCAAATTTTTAATTTTAATCCCTGTGGAATTTGCATTAAGATATACTCCTGCTGTTCCTCCTCCTGTTGAGTTTATAACATAATTGTTTCCGAAAAGTTGAGAATTAATATTATTGGTTTCAATACAATATGCTGATGCTGAATCAACATTTTCATTCAGTTCATAGTTGGTTGATGCATTAAGTAGAACACAGGAGTTGATTGCATATGCATCTGTTTGAAATTCCCTGTATTGAGTTGTGTTGGTGTTTCCTGTGGTATCATTACATTTGAAAGTTGCTTTATAACTCCCCAAAGTTTCAAAAAGAGTATTTGGGAGAGTTGCTGTGAAATTCCTGTTGCTCCCAGAGTAGTTGCTCATGCTATACCAAATATCACTTACATTCAGCAAACAACTCCCATTTTCATCTATTGAAACATTAAAATCAATATTTGAATAGAATGTTGAATTTGATGGAGCAACTATTGTTATATTTGGGGGAGCAGTATCGGATGGAGTTTCATTTGATGCAAAAGGATAATAACCTCCATAAACACTTAAAACCTCTGCTGCTGAAAGTGTTCTATTCCATAGAGCAAATTCATCAATAGCAACATTAGGATTATTGGCAACTGATTCTCCAATTTTAATTGTATCTGTATTTGTTCCTGTTACTCCTGCTGTTCCTGATGATGTTCCATTTAATACTCCATCCAAATATCCCCAAATATGTGTTCCATTTTTTACCATGCAAAGATGATGCCATGCAATATTGGTTGTTATTGGAATATCAACTTTAACATATGCTGCTGCTCCATCCAATTTTTCTATCCTAACCCCATTCGGAGAAGTCATACTAATAATATCAAAATAATCATGTTCTTCAGATGTTGGAGCATATTTACTCCAATAACCAACTGAATTTGCTGTTCTATTAAACCAAAAACACTCTGAAACATTTTCAATCAGATTATATGCTGCTGTTCTCATTCCCTCTGAATTTGCATTAAAATTTGCAACATTAGTTCCCACAGGATATTTTCCAGCAACAACATCACTCCCAGAGTTATCAGTAACCAAATTCCCTCCTCCTGCAACAGAGTTGGTTAAATTCTTATTGTCCAGATTAAAATAATAAATAAGCCCATCTGTTAATGATGCAGCAGCAAAACCACAAACTGCAACAAATACAAATATCCACAGGAAAAATTTTAATCTCATAATTTACTCCATCTCAAAGTGAATAATCATCTGGCTCTTTTTTAACACTATACACAATTATATACAACAAAACTCCAACTGAAAGAACAATTGGCAGTTTATTCCAAATTGCTTTCGTAACCTGCATAGTTTCATGTGCATCAGTATCATTTGTTAAATTATAAAAAGATGAATAGATTTGAGCAAATGGCTCACTCATAGCAGCAAAAGTAACAATAACAATAAACAATCCAACAATCCCAATAATCCATGCCCCTGCTGCCCCTGTATGCTGTGCCATTTTCATATTCCTCCAAAAACCTTTAATGCTCTAAATGGTGTGAGAAAAGGATTAATCCTTATAATTCCTTTCTCTTTCTTTCCTTTAACTTTTCTCAAATGAGATGTATTCATCCTGAACTCATTCAAACCAAATCTTAAATAATTTTTTGTTTTATTTGAAACTTTTGGGAGTTCAATCTCTCCAAAGTTGTGATTTTGAATCTGAACTGCATCAACCTTTGATGTTGTTGCAACATCAATTTTAACCTTTGGAACTGCATCAGTTCTCAATTTATCAGATGATTTGAATTGAAATGCAATAGGATTAATCTTAAATGTATTTTTGGAATCAGTCGGAGTTTTGAATCCCAATTTCTTATAATTCAAAGTTGCAGTATCACTTATTGGTTTAATTGATAAAAAACTTTTTAAACCCAAATCTGAATCAACCTCTCTCTTTTTTGAATCCCAATTTCTTATATTTCCTAAAATCAGATTTGGATTTATAAACAATTGTGTTCCTGAACTTTTAATCTGATTTTCAATAAAAAAAGGTTTTGCTGTTGATTCTGTTGCTGAATCAAAGAATGATGATTGCTTTGGAGATTCAAGCATCCCTCCTCCCCTCTTATTTGAAATGAATTGATTAACTGAACTTTTAAAATTGCCAAATTTATACTTTGCAAAACTATCCCATGAAACAAATCCTGCTGTTCTCTCAACATCATTAATCTTTGTTATATCAAGCAGAGAATAGGATTGAGTATTTGAAAGAGAATTTGGTTTTCCAAAATATGCTTTGTCTATTTTCCACTTTCCAAAAAGAGATGTTGATGCTCTGATGGGATTATTTCCAAAAGATGTTTCAATAAATTTGCTTTCAACATCTCTCAAAGTTCCCTTTGCTCCAAAAGAGAAATCACTCTCCTTAAATCCGAAACCTCCTTTAATCAAATTTGGATTCTGAATTGTTTTTGCAGTATTAAGAACATTCTTTTCCCTGCCAACATAAAGAGCATTTTTTGTTATTGTTTGCATATCTGATTCATAGGAAATACTTTCAACTTTGGGAGCAATAACATATTTCTTTCTATAAACCCTGCCTGAAATCTCTGGAATGAACTCTGAACTCTCCCCTGTTGTTTTCCTGATTAATCTTATTGAACTTTCCTTTGTGGGATATACAACAACCTTTTCCTTTAAAGCATCTTTCAGAGTGTTCTTTAATGAACTCCCTGCAAATCCTCCTGCAATACCTGTGATTGTTTGAGCAAAGAGATTTCCTCCAACTCCAAAAGGATTTTGCACAAATTGAGTTTTAAGGTTTCCAAAGTTTGAAACTCCCCTGCTTAAAAAATTATCATTCTTTCCCTGATAGTATTCTGGATATTTGCTTTTTTCAATTGTTTCAGAGATTAATCCTTTAACTGCAAATGCTCCTGTTGTTATCAGGGGAGTTATTCCAAATGCAACTCCTGAAAAGAATGATGATGCAACTTTCTTTGGATTTGAAAGATATGATGCTGCACTCCATCCAAAGTTTTTAATATCAAAAAGATTAATTCTTTTATTTGTATTTCTGGAAATTATTGAACTCAACTCATTTGATGATGCTCTCTGGGAGAATAGTTCCTCTTTGCTCTTTGATGCAGTTTTGGAATCAATTATTCCCTGCATAGCATCAACTGAACTCTCTGTTCCAAAGTTGCTTTTAAGAAACATCCTATTATTAAAATCGGTTGCATCTTTGAAAACATCAACCTTTTCCTTTTCAAGCAGATTCTTTTCCCTTTCAGAAACTAAAAGGTTGTTTTTATAACTCCACTCTGCAAATTCGCTGCTGCTTTTTGGAGAATCAAACATCTTTCTCTCTCCTGAATCAAACTCAATCCCTGTGATTCTTTCAGGAGATTCATCTTTAATCCATTTATACTCTGTTTTTACTCTGGGAGTTCCCTGCATGAATGTTGGTTGTGCCTGTTTTTTCTGAAACTCCAACTCCTCTTTTGCCTGATTTCCATAAATTGTGGATTCTGGAACTGCATTTGAAACTCCCCGATATTCCTCTCCATAGATTATGTTATCACTCCCAACAAATGCAGTTCTTTTTACAGATGGAGTTGGTGGATTGATTCTTAAATCATTTGCAGCAGCAGAAACTCCAACATCACTTTTTGTTATATTTGGAGATGCTGATGATGTTGCTGCCTTTTTAATATCTGAATGTGCATATTTAACAAATGCAGATGTTGGAACATTTGTTGATATTGGAGAGTTATATCTGCTGCTCTGCTGCTGTTCATCACTCCTGAAAATTGGTTGCTGAATCATTCAAATTCAAAATCGGATTATAGTCATCCCTCCTCCTCCATTTCCTCTCTGGAAACTCATGCCATTATTTTGCTGATTGTGATGCTGTTTCCTGTGGTGTTTTTTATGCACTTTGGGAACACTCTTTGCAGCATCCTTTCCCTGCTTTGCAGCATTACTGATGCTTTTAACTCCTCTCACAATCCCTCCAAGTAACCCTCCATCTCCAAAATCTATATCATATCCTTTCATGTTGCATCAATCCTCCTTTAATTTCTTGAATTTCTCATCCAATCTCGCAAACCCAATTTCCATCTGTGCTAAGTCCATGTGCACCATTAACCTAGCTACACCCTGGGCTTTATCACTCATATTGAGGTACTTTGCCCAGCCATCTTCCCCTAAAATCTTTCTCAGGGAATAGTTAGTGCCATTACATTCTATTATTTCATCTTCCAACTAATTCACCACTCGCCTGAAATTTAGATTTTCCCTCTGCATTTTCAAATTGCCACTTTTTCTTTTTATAAATAGAAAAATCTTTTTATAAAGGTATTAAAAATATTTGGGAGTTAAAAGATATTTAGGTTGTGATTGAGCAACAGGAATATCCTTTGTGATTTCTGCAACTTCATCCTTTTTAATTTTAGTGATTGATGCAATATCAGAAATTGAATAGTTCCTCTTTCTCAAATTAATAATGGTTTCTTTTAAGTTATCCTTTAATTTGCTCTGGATTTTTAAATCAGATTTTGAAATCTGCTGCTCTGGATTTCTTTTAAACTCTGAATCATGATTATAAACAAAATCATCCCTGATTTTTAAATAAGCAGCATAAACTGAATCAGAGAGTTTTTTCCATGTTATCCTGTGATAAAAACATGGATGCTTTGTTATCTTTTTATCAATCTCTGAAATGTTATCCGAACTGATTCCCAGAAACTTCATCTCTTTCTTAAACCACTCCAAACCCCATGCATCCCCAATTGGAGCAATATTCTTTTGCAAAATCACTCCAAAATCCCTGTTAAAAAGAATAATCCAGAATTTAAACAGGGAGTTCCTATATTTTGCATCAATATTTGCAAATTGAAATGGCAGGGAGAAAATGATTATAAGATGCTTTGTTCTTATTTCTGCAAATATCTTTTTAAGCATCCTGTTCCCTGTTTTGTTCCATTCCTCTGCCAAAATGATTCTGGATGATTCATCAAAGATTGCAACATCCCCATTAGGTATTCTTTTAAGTTTTTCAAAGATTTCATTTGCATCAGATTCATAAAAAATATTAGTAATCATATTAAACTTTTTATCTGGAAAATAAAGTTTATAATACTCAATTGCTACTCTTAAACTCAAACTGCTTTTCCCTGTTCCTTTCTCTCCTGTTATTGCAATCAAGCAATCAAAATCATCTGTTATCCATTTCTCATAAATTAATCTGATAAAAAGTTCCACATCAAAACCCACAATATTATGTGAGAGATGTTTGGGGAGAACATTAAAGATTTTATCTCTTAAATCATCTTTCTCCTTTAAAAAGAAATCATCATTATTTAAAAGAACATCACTCATTTCTCTTTCTCCTCTGCTTTCTCCTCTGGAACTGCATTTGATTCATTTATCCCCCCAATTATATCTGCTGCAACTTCATCATTCTCCAAAGCAGCAACACTTATTCCCTGATTCCTTAAATAATCAACAATCATTTTATCCCCATAAACAAATTGTGATGTTCTAAAAAAATACCTGCTGCCTTTTTGCAAAACCTTAATAATCATATCCAGAATGGAGTTCATAATCTCCTCAATTTCAAGCATATCATCCAAAAAGATTAATTCTTTTAACCAAATCTTTCTCTGAACTGCAACCTTTTTTTTAATAGCATCATCAAACATTTCCTCAATATACTGCAACAACTTTCTGGATGTTATAATCTGCCTTACATATAACCACAACTGCCTGATTCCTGCATAATATTTGCACAAATCAGAAAAATTAGGATTCCCCTCAAAAGAGATTGCAGAATTATGAATGAGAATCAAAATCTCATGCATAGTTTCATTATGCAAAACTGATGAATGAGAATCAATCTCCCATTTGGGAATCCCATATGATTGCTTATTTTCCAACTACATCTCCCCAATTTGCTTTAACACTCCACTTAATGTTAAAAAGAGTTAATAAACTCCCAATTGTTGTTGTTGAAATCTTATTTTGAGTTTTTGCATCTGTTTTCTTAATAAATAGTTTTCCAACAACCCTTTTAATAACATCCAGAGATGGAGAGAACATCAGAAACTTATTCCAATACTGCTGCACAAAATCTTTCTCCAACTCCTCTGTTGATGCTCTGATTTTAAAATACATCCTGCAATCATCAATCTCTTTTTCCCATTCAAAATCATCAATCCTCTCTGCATTTGAACTCATTTTGCCTGTGAAAATATATGCCAAATCCCAAAGGTTGCCGATAAAAGAGTGCCTTCTGAACTGCCCTATAAAAAAGGTTGCAGGAACTCTTATTGGAACAGGCAATTTTCCAACATTAATATTTGCTCTCTCAAATAGAATCTCAATCATTTCATCTCCCCCCTATAAAATTTAGATTTTCCCTCTGCATTTTCAAATTGCCACTTTTTCTTTTCATTCTTTCATCCTCTCTATAATGCTTTTAAAGATTATTTCATCCCTTTCTATATAATAATTTTTCCTTTCAACAACCCCCTCCCTCTCATTAATAATGAAAGCATCCTTGCACAAATACTCATTTTTGCTTTGCTTTTCAAAGTTATTGCTGCAAATAAGATTTTTAATTCCAACTCTGCTGAAAGTAATAACAACCCCAAAATCCCTTTCTGATGGAATAAACATCCAATAATAAACCATCCCATGATTAATTGAAAATGAATCAACAACCTTATAATTCAACAATCCTCTCATGCTCCTCTGAATACATTTAATTTGAGAACTCTCCTTTTTCATCTGAAAAGGATTTTTATAATTAATCCTCTGCAAAATCTCTTTCAGAGATAAAACCCTCTCTGCAACCTCCAACACTTCAATCACTTCTTTTTGCAATTTAAAATCACTCTTTATTCCCACTCTCCTTTAAAAAATCAAAAATTGATTTCCAATTCAAACTCAACAAAATTCCAATTGAAATTAAAACAGAAAAGAATCCAAATGCAGAGAGAAAAACTGCAAATGCCATTTTATTAAGAAACGCTGATAAAACCTCACAAACTCCTCCCAAAGTAAGCAAAATCAAACTTGCATTATTAACAACTTCTTTATTGATTCCCATTCTCAATCCCCCCCTACCCAAACATTTCATCAATCATCAGGAATCTCCTGCTCTGCATCTTTTAAAAAAAGTTCTTTCAATTTAAGAATATCTGCAACCAAAGAATCAAGCCCTGCTGAAAGTATTTTGCATCTCCTCCTGAATTGTGGAGTTTCCCCCATTAAATTCATAAACCTGTGCATCCCATATCCCTCTCTGATTAAATCAGCAACAGAGATGTTGTTATCTTTGCAAAAAGAATAAATTTCAAAGGAGATTGTTGTTGATATCTGCCTGTTTATCCTCTGATTCTTTTTGCTCTGATTCTCCTCCATGTTCATCATCCTCCTGTTCAATTTCATTTATTTGAATCTTTGGATTTTCTCTGTTTATTTTAAAAAGAAAACCCCCTCTCTCCTCAACATCCCCAAATTCAATCAGAGTATTAACCCATTCATCAACACTCCTTTTTGTATAACCATATGTTAATGAACTATTAAAAACAATATCTACTCTCCTGATGAATCCAGAGTTATCAGAAATTATTTTTCTCACAAATTCAAAGAAAGATGTTTTGCTTTTATAGTATTCTCTCATTTTCAATCATCTCCTCTGCTGCTCCCATTCATCAAAAATTCTCTGAATCACAGATGAATAGGATTCCCTTTTTATAACCTTTGCTGCATCCAACTTATTTTTCAACTCTTTCCTTATAGCAACCTGAATCAGAGTGTTTTCCTTTGGAATCTCCTTTTCCTCCTCTTTTGGTGTTTCCTGAATGATTTCAGATGGTTGCTCCTGAATCTGTTGCTTTCCACTTAAAAGCAGTTCATATTCATCCAAAGCATCATGTTCATCCAATTCATTAAGCAAAAAATCTTTTGTTTTCAACATCTCCTCCTCTGTTGGATGCTTTGGAGTAATAACCAAAACATCCTCTGTTCCATCAAAGGTTGTTGCTTTAATGTTGAAATTCTCTGAACTACTCCCAAAAACTTTTGTTTTCATTTTCTCCTCCTCACTTTTTTGTGTTTTATTTTTTGCTTACATTCAAAATCTGTTGCACATCCATATAAATCAAACTTTTTATGTGTATGATATTTTCCACATTTCTCACATAAATATTGATTTTTCCAAACCCAAACCTGTTTCATTTTAATCCTCCTCCTTAATTACTGCTGTTGGAATAGAATTTGTCAATTACCACAACCTAAACCTATGGTTTTAGGATTGTGGCTTGTAACTAATGTCGGGAATTCATTATGCAACGAGTTTCCGTCATTCATTGTCACGATTGGCTGATTGACAACAGCCTGCTCTTTACCTCTTTAGACTGTTGCCTAGCTTCTTCGTCAGTATAAGTCTTACCAGTCAAAGGGTCATAGATAGTGACGCCCTGGCTGTAATCTATTGCGTCTGGGTTCCAGATTGGCAATCTTGCAACCCCCTTAACTCAATAGGTTTGAATATCTCCATCAACTTCAAATCATCTTTTAAAAAAACATGTACTCCTCCTGATAAAGTTCCAAATAAGCCCCCAGAACACCAGTTACATACTTCTTCTTTTCCTTTCCCATTAAGCAACTTCACTTTTATCCCAGAGTTACAACGATTGGGGTCAGTGGTGATTCCCTTACAGTAGGGGCATACAAACTTCTTTGAAGGGTACTTACTAAAAAATTCTTCCCTATTTTGAACGATTATGACATTATCCGACTTTATCTCTGGCTGATTAGATTCTTGATAAAAGTTCATGTACCAATAACTTCTCTGTTCCTCCCAGCCCTTCAGAATAATCTTCCAATCAATGCCTGTCTTCTCCTGATAGTGCTTTGCTCTATTAATCACCCAATTTAGTTTATCACAATATTTGTGAAAACATTTTGAAACTTGATAGCAATGCTTTTCTTTATCTCCTTCTTTTTGTTCATACCTGTAAAACTCGTGGTTACAACCATTCTCGTTAAAACAGCCCTCAGTACAATCCGATTTAACGGATTCTAATAAACTTTCGTAACCTTTAGGGATTGCGTTTACCATCTTTTTTTACCTCTGTTTCATATTCTTCAATTTCCTTTTGAGTGCTATCTGATAAAAATTCCTTCTTTACCACAATCAATCCACCCACTTTAGAGTTCATAATATCTGAAATATCATCTGGTCGCTTGAAGGCGTCTGCTCCAAATCCTAGAGTTATCCTTTTTGCACGCACCTTCTTTGAAGATTCCTAGCCAAACCTCTCAAATGCCAAATTTCCTCTCCCCAATTCCTCATTCAAATTTTGTTCCATTTTGTTTTCCTCCAAACCTTATTTTGAACTAATAAAAGGTATGAAATACTAATAAGTATTTAAATGTTTCCCTCCCTTTTTAATTCTGTGTTTCCCTGTTCCCCTTTTTTTTTTGAAAGTTGCGTATTAAAGAAAAGTGTATATATTAAGTATATACACTATTTCATTATTT